>ERZ761602.2016-NODE-2016-length-33922-cov-7.298166_pt1 | contig 33922 bp, 24 predicted proteins | sample MGYA00512165_ERZ761602 | MGnify/ENA primary metagenome ERZ761602 (study PRJEB28899, sample SAMN02445085) | bioreactor sludge metagenome | biome: EBPR sludge; isolation source: Thorneside wastewater treatment plant | place: Australia: Brisbane, Thorneside...
CTCGATTTCTGACGAACAACAAGTCGGAAGAGCCGACCCCCTGGGTTCGGCTCTTCCGGACAGACATTGAGCGCCCGGCGCCCGCGTCCCGGCCAGGCCCGAGAGGACCCGTCGGGCACGACCATTGACACCGGAGCCCTTCGCTCGCTACGCCCTCTCGCGTGAGCTCCGCAGAGAAGCAGATCCGCGAGCGCGTCGAGGCCTTCGTGAAGGACCTCGAGTCGCTCATCCGACAGGCGGCCGTCGAAGCCGTGGCCCAGGCGCTCGGCGTGGGCACGGCCAGCGTGCACGCCCAGCTCGCCTCGGGTTCGGGCGGCCGCAAGCAGCCGGGCGAGGGCAGGGCGGCCGCGAAGCGCGCGATCGCCGCCGCGCGGCCCGAGGTCACGCCCAAGTCCAAGGCCAAGGGGGCGGGGGAATCCGGCAAACGCACGCGGCGCAGCGCCGCGGAGATCGAGGCGCTCGGCAACGCGATCGTGGCCTACGTGTCGAAGAACCCCGGCCAACGCGCCGAACAGATCAAGCAGGCGCTCGGCCTCGACGCCGCCGACTGGACGCTGCCGGTGAAGAAGCTCGTCGACGAAGGGCAGCTCCACACCGTGGGCGAGAAGCGCGCGACCACCTACAGCACGCGCGCTCGCCTCGGCGAGGGCTGAGGCCGGCCGGCGATGAGCGAGCGCGCATCCACCGCCGACGAAGCCCAGGCGCTCTGGGCCGAGGCCGTCGAAGAGCTCGGCCGAGAGACGAGCGCCTCGCTCGGCGAAGAGGGCATGAAGCGTGCGGTCGAGGCCTTCCCGATCGCGAGCGAAGGCGACGGCGTCGACGAGAGCTGGCTCGGCCTCTTCCAGTCGTGGTTGTTCTTCGATTTCGACGGCGAGGAGACCACCGTGGCCGAGCGCTGGCTCGCGCGCGAGGCGCCCGAGCGCTCGGCCGTGATCGCCGCGATCGTCGAGGCCGCCAACGACGCGCCGCTGTCGTTCTACCGGGTCGAGGGCGTGCGCGAGGGCGAAGGCGTCGCGGCGAGCGACGTGTTCACCGACGACCGTCGTTTCGTTACCGACGCGGATCTCGCCGACTCGCTGCCGGTCGGTTCGATGTTCTTCGGTCGCCTCGTCGAGGTGGAGGGGCACACGCTCGTCGACGCCTACGGCGTCTACCGCCTGCCTGGCGAGTGGGCCGAGCCCATGCGCGACGCGATGCTCGGCGAGCTCGGGCTCGCGATGCCGCTCTCTCGCGCCGTGCAGCGCGCGATGGGCACCGCGCTCGTCGTGCTCTACGGCCAGGTCGCCGACGCCTACCTCAGGAGCCTGAGCGAGGCCGCCGCGCCCGAGCAGGGCGAGGGCTGAGGCTCGCTTCAGCGCGGGCTCTCTGCGAGGCGCGTGGCCTCGATCGACATGCCCTCTCGGTAGCTCGGATAGCGCAGCGTCACGCCGAGCCGACGCAGCGCCTCGCGCGGGTCGACGCGGCGATCCGCGCGCAGCGTCTCGTGCACCTCCTCGAGCGGCACCGAGGGCGGCAGCTCGACGCCGTGCTGCTCGGCGATCCAGCGCACGACCTCGCCGTGCGGCGCAGGCTCGAGGTCGCCGATCACGAGCACCTCGGCCCGGAGGCGAGGTGTCGCGAGCGCGAGCGCGGCGAGGTCGTCGACGTGGATGCGGGAGAGGTAGCGGCTGCCGTCGCCCGGGATCCGGTGTTTGCCTTCGATGACGCGGCGGTGCAGCCCTCGCTCCGGTCCGTAGATGCCCGGGCAGCGGAGCACGACCGCGCCCGCCGCGAGGTAGTGGCGCTCGGCTTCGAGGCGCGCGGCGACGCGCGGTGAAGCGTGGTCGGCGACCGGCGTGCTCGCGTCGACGTGGCCTCGGTGGCCCTCGTAGACGCCGGTCGTCGACAGGTAGGTGGAGGCGCGCGCGCCGCTCAGCGCGGGCGCGAGCGCGGCGTCGGTCAGGCCGTCCGGCGGGAAACACACGACGACGTGATCGCTCCGCTCGACGAGCGCGGCGAAGCGCGCGTCGAGCGCGGGCGCGACGAGCACCTCGAAGCCCTCCCGCTCGAGCTGCTCGGCCCGCTCCACGGAGCGCGTGCTGAGCAGCACACGCGCGCCTCGGCGCCGTGCGAGCCTCGCGATCGCCAGGCCCGCGTAGCCCGCGCCGAGCACGATCACACGCCCGAGCTCGGCGCCCTGCGAGCCCAGGGGATCCTGCGTGTCTTCGATGCCGCCTACTTCGCCCACCCGTCGCTCTTCCGCCGTGCCCCGCGCGGAGCTACGAGACACCCATGGTATCTCCGCTCTTCGATCCGAATCGCTGGGAACAGGTCAAGGGCCTGCCGTTCGAGGACATCACCTACCACCGCGCGCTCCAGCAGGGCACGGTGCGCATCGCCTTCAACCGGCCCGAGGTGCGCAACGCCTTCCGCCCGCAGACGGTCGACGAGCTCTACACCGCGCTCGATCACGCGCGCGCCTCGAGCGACGTCGGCACGATCCTGCTCACGGGCAACGGGCCCTCCCCGAAAGACGGCGGCTGGGCCTTCTGCTCCGGCGGCGACCAGCGCATCCGCGGCAAGGCCGGCTACCAGTACGCGAGCAGCACCGGCACCGTCGACGCGGCGAAGCTCGGCCGACTGCACATCCTCGAGGTGCAGCGGCTCATCCGCTTCATGCCCAAGGTCGTCATCGCGGTCGTCCCGGGCTGGGCCGTGGGCGGAGGCCACAGCCTGCACGTCGTCTGCGATCTGACGATCGCGAGCGAGCAGCACGCGATGTTCAAGCAGACCGACACCGACGTCGCGAGCTTCGACGGCGGCTTCGGCTCGGCCTACCTCGCGCGCCAGGTGGGCCAGAAGCGCGCCCGCGAGATCTTCTTCCTCGGTCGCAGCTACACGGCGCGCGAGGCGCAGGCGATGGGCATGGTCAACGAGGTGGTCGCACACCACCGGCTCGAGGAGGTCGCGCTCGAGTGGGCCGCGGAGATCAACGGCAAGAGCCCCACGGCGCAGCGCATGAGCAAGTTCGCGATGAACCTCATCGACGACGGCCTGGTCGGCCAGCAGGTCTTCGCGGGCGAAGCGACGCGCCTCGCCTACATGACCGACGAAGCCCAGGAGGGCCGCGACGCCTTCCTCGAGAAGCGCCCCTCGGACTTCAGCCGATTTCCTTGGTATTACTAGCGGCTTCACCCGCTCTCTCCGGCGGACGCGCCCGCGCCGCGCCCCTGCGGTAGGGCCTCGGTGAGCGCTGGCACGAGGCACGAGGGCAGATGATCGAGGTCGTTTCCGACGGTCCCTTCTCCGCGGCCGCCCTGCTCTGGCAGCGGCGGCGCGGCGAGACGGTCTGCACCGTCGTCGTGAAGGCCACCTACGCGCTCGACACACCCGCCTGCGGGCTCGCCGAGGAGCCCCGACCCATCGTCGCCGCCGACGAGCCCTGGGACGACGCCCCTCAGGGGAGCCTGCGCCACGCGAGCGAGCTCGTGCCCTTCAAGCGGCACCCCGAGCTCGTCGTCGTCGGCTCGGCCTACGCGCCACGCGCGACTCCGGCTGCGAGCGCCGTGGTGCGCGTCGCCGTCGGCTCGGTCGACAAGGCCGTCGAGGCCCACGCGCCCCGGAGCTTCTCGCGCGACGGTGTGCTCGACGCCTCGGCGCGCGCGCTGCGCTTCCCGCTGCGCTGGGAGCAGGCCTTCGGCGGCCGCGGCACCGACAACCCCGTCGGCTGCGACCTCGACACGGTCGACTCGCGTGGTCGCCTCGTGGTGCCCGCGCTCACCGAGGTGGCGCAGCGCCTGTCGAGCCCGAGCAGCTTCGTGCCCACGGTCGGGCTCGGTCCCATCGCGCCGGCCTGGCCCGCGCGCGCGCGCGTACTGCGCCCCGAAGACCACGCCTGGCTCGCCGATCCACTCGCGCGCCCCCTGCCCGAGGGCTTCGACGCGAGCTTCTTCCAGTGCGCGCCCGAGGATCAGTGGCTCGACGAGCCCATCCGCGCCGACGAGCGCCTCCTGCTCGAGAGCCTGCACGCGAAGCACCCGCGCCTCGTCACCAACCTCGCCGGCGGCGAGCCGCGCGCCGTGCTCGTCGGCACGCGCGACGAGTCCTCTCGCTTGCTCGCCGACACGCTCATCGTCGACGCCGATCGCGCCGAGCTCTCGGTCGTCTGGCGTGGACAGGTCGCCTTCGAGGGCAAGGTCCCCCGCTTCCAGATCGTCATCTTGCCGGCCGGCCCCGGCGCCGACGACGGCGGCGCGAGCGAAGCGACCGCGCCCTCGAGGCGCCTCGACGCGCGACTCGGGCCGGTCGTCGCGCGGCACGCGCGGCTCTTCTCCGACCCGATGACCGAGTCCGTCGAGACCACGAACACCGACGACGGTCAGCTCGCGCCCGCCGGGCTGCCCTTCGAGGGCCGCCGCCCGCCGCCTCGCGCGCCGCAGCCGAGCCAGCCCGACGGCGTGCTGCCATTCCGCCAGGGCGACGAGGTCGACGACATCACCGCCGACACCGCGCCACCAGGGGCCATCTCGATGCGGCTCCAACCACCTCGAGGCGCGCCGCCCGCGCGCCCGAGCGCGCCGCCCGCGCCCCCGAGCACGCCGCCCGCGCGCCCGAGCACGCCGCCCGTCCAGCCGCTGCGCACGCAGCCGCCGCCTCCACCGGTGCGCAGCGCGCCCACGCTCTCCTCGCCGCCGCAGGTGCCCGCCGCGGTGCCGGTACCCGCCGCGGTGCCGATGCCCGCGGCCGTACCCGCAGCGGCGCCGATGCCCGCGGCCGTTCCCGCCGCGGTGCCGATGCCCGCGGCCGTACCCGCAGCGGCGCCGATCCCGCCTCCCGCGCCCTCGGTGCCGATCTCGCAGCTCGCCGCCTCGGCGTCGATGAGCTCGGCCATCCCCGCACCGGCGCCCTCGGCGCCCACGCGCGTGGGGCCGGGGCCGACCATCGGCACGCTCGCCGCCACGGCATCGGCCCTCAAGCTCGATGCCCCGCCCTCGCTCGGCACGGCGGCCATCCCCATCGCCTCGCAGGCCTTCGGGGCGGCCTTCGAGCCCGCGAAGCGGGCCGAGCCGAAGGCGGCGTCCTTCGACGCGGCCTTCAAGGGGGTTCGTGCGGCCTCCGACGCGGCCGCCGTGCGTGAGCAGGCGATCGACGGCAACAAGGCGAACGGAGGGCTCACGAGCTCCAAGGCCGCGCAGACCGTCACCGCCGAAGCGCCGCGCAGGCAGGCCATGGTCGACCTGCTCGCCTTCGACCCCGCCCTGCCGGAGCGCATGCGGCGCGAGCCCGCCGTGCTCAAGCTGCTCGGCGCGCTGCCGACGCGCCAGGCCTGGCGCCGCACCGACGAAGCCGCCGACGACGAGTCGCAGCGCTCCGAGCGAGGGCGCCTCGACGTGCTGAGGCTGCTCTCCTTCGCCACGCCGCTCGAGCTTCCGCGCCTGCGCGAGGCGATGAACCAGGCGTTCGACGATCCGGGCCAGCTCGAGCTGCCCCTCTTCGTCGTGGCCGGCGAGCTGCGCCCCACCTTCGACGATCTCGAGGCGCTCAAGCTCGCCATCCAGGTCGCGCAGCCGCTCGCGGGCGCGAGCAAGGCGCTCGCGCAGGCGCTCAAGCTCGCGACCGACTCGGTCTCGAGCTCCTGGCCGCCGACCGGCGAGGCCGCGACGACCTTGCTACGGCAGCTCGACCAGGCCTCCGCCACGGTGCCGCAGCTGCCCGCGCGCTACCTCGCCAGCCAGGTCGAGCGCGCGCTCGTGGAGCAACGCCGCTACCGTCGCCGGATCGTGCTCGGCGAGCCGCGCCTGCGCGCCGAGCTCGCCTTCTCGCGCAGCGACGCGGTGCCCATCTACCTGCCCGAGCTCACCGCCGAGCGCCTGCCCATGCTGCCGGCCTTCCCGGTGGTCGCCGCCGTCGAGCTGCGCCCGCGCGAAGACTCCTCCGAGCCGAGCGCCGACGCCCTGCTCGCGCTCGCGGTCGCGCGGGTCGTCCGCGGCGCCTAGCTCCGTTGATGCAGCACCGAACACCCGTCCAGCCCAGGCCCCTGCCCGGAGCATGAACGTGACTCTCTCTGGAGTTACGATTTTGCCCGCTGAGCCTCGACAGCCACGGAGAGCTGCGCCACCGTTCGAAGCTCCCGTAACGACAGCAGAGCCAACATGAAGCACCGCACCGCCCTCCTCGCCTCTCTCTCGCTCCTCGGGCTCCTGACGCTGCAGGTCGCGGCCTGCGGCGACGACAGCTCCGTGCCCACGGGCCCTGGGCCGGGTGGCGCTTCGTCGACGAGCTCGACGAGCACGAGCGGCGACGGTGGCGCGGGCGCCACCACCTCGCAGGGCGGCGCGGGAGGCGAGGGCGGCGGCGTCCTCGTCGACGTCGACTGTGCGACGACCATCAGCTTCAAGCCCGGCTACGTCGTGAGCAACGTGCGCCTCGCGGGGGAGTGGCACGGCTTCGAGCTCGCCACGGCCACGGCCATGAGCGGCCCCACCGCCGACGGCACCTACTCGGCGACCGTCGAGCTGCCGCCGGGCCTCCACGCCTACAAGATCGTCTACGACCCGCCGGGCGGCGGCGAGGCGCAATGGGTGCTCAACCCCAGCGAGGGGCGCCGCAAGTACGACGGCGGCATCGAGAACTCGGCCGTGAAGGTGCGCGATTGCTCGCGCCCCACGCTCGAGCTCACGAGCAAGCAGATCTCCAGGCCCAGCGCGGGCGCGGGCAGCTTCCAGGCGATGCTCGCCTACGTGCCGCCCGCGGGAGGCGCCGCCGCCAACCCCGCCGGCTACGTCGCGGAGCTGCGCAAGGACGACGTCGTCACGCCGCTCGGCCCGCAGCAGATCACCGTCGCGCCTTCGGGCAACGTGAGCCTGTCGATCTCCGGCCTCGCCGACGGCAAGTATCGTGTGGTCCTGCGCCCGCGCGCCCAGGGCGGCGCGCTCGGCGAGCCCGTGCTCCTGCCCTTCTGGATCGAAGCCGAGCCCTTCGATTGGCGCGACGCGCTCGTCTACATGGTGCTCACCGATCGCTTCCGCAATGGCAGCACGGCGAACGACCCTGGCCCCACGACCGGCGCCGACCCACGCGGGGATTGGCAGGGCGGCGACCTCATCGGCCTGCGCCAGGCGATCGCCGACGGCACGCTCGATCAGCTCGGCATCCGCGCGATCTGGCTCACGCCCTTCCAGACGAACCCCACGGCGGCCTACCCGGCCGCCAATCCGCAGTTCAACGTCACGGGCTACCACGGCTACTGGCCGGTCAAGGCGCGTGAGGTCGACCCGCGCCTCGGCGGAGAGGCTGCGCTGCGCGCGCTCGTGAAGGAGGCGCACGCGCACGGCATCCGCATCCTGCAGGACTACGTGGTGAACCACGTGCACGAAGACCACGAGTACTTCAGCGCGCACCCCGACTGGTTCCGCACCGGATGCGTGTGCGGCACCAACGATTGCGACTGGACTGCGAAGGCGCTCGAGTGCCTCTTCGCGAGCTACATGCCCGATATCGACCACACGGTGCCGGCCGCGAACAAGCAGTTCGTCGACGACGCCGTCTGGTGGCTCGACGAGTTCGATCTCGACGGCGTGCGCGTCGACGCGGTGAAGCACGTGGAGGAGGTGGCCACGCGCAACCTCGCCGCCGACGTGCGCGAGACCTTCGAGAAGGCCGGCACGAAGTACTTCCTCATGGGCGAGACGGCCATGGGCTGGAGCGACTGCGCAGACCCCTGCAACGACAACAACTACGACACGATCGCGCGCTACGTCGACGACCAGCAGCTCGACGGTCAGTTCGACTTCGTGCTCTACCACGCCGCCGCGAACAACACCTTCGCCTGGGGCGACAAGGGCATGCTGCACGCCGATTACTGGACGAAGCACGGCCTCGCGCGCTGGCCCGAGGGCTCCGTGATGACGCCCTACGTCGGCAGCCACGACACGCCGCGCTTCATCTCGCACGCCGACTACCGCGGCCAGGCTGGCCGCCCGCGCCACATCCCGGGCAACCAATGGTTCGACACCGCAGAGGCGCCGGTCGACTCCGAGCCCTACCGCAGGGCGCGCATCGCTTTCGCCTGGCTGCTCGGCGCCCTGCCCGGCGCGCCCCTGCTCTACAGCGGCGACGAATACGGCCAGTGGGGCGGCGCGGATCCGAACAACCGCATGATGTGGCGCGCGCCGAATGCGTTGAGCACCGACGAAGCGGCGACGCTCGCGTTCATCCGCAAGCTCGGCCAGGCGAGGCGCGACGTGCCCGCGCTCAGGCGCGGCGGCTACCAGACGCTCGGCGCGACCGAGGACTCGCTCGTGGTGGGCCGCAAGATCTCCAATGGCAACGCCGCCGTGGTCGCGCTCACACGCGCCGGTACGCAGGTCGTGATGAACGTGCCCGTGCAGGCCGAGCTCGGCTTCCCGCCGGGCACGGTGCTGAGCGACGAGCTCGGCGGGCCCAGCGCCACGGTCGCGGGCAACGGCACCTTGAGCGTCACGATCCCGGCGAGCGGCGCCGTCGTGCTGCACCCCTGAGGCCCAGCGAGCGGAGACGAGCGATGAAGAACGGCGTTTCTTGGTGCGTGGGGCTGGCCTCGGTGATGGCACTCGCGGCGGTGGGTTGTGGCGACGACACGGGCGGCGCCGGCGGGGGCAGCACCAGCTCGTCGAGCTCGAGCTCGAGCTCGAGCGGCGGCTCGGGCCCAGGCGGCGGTTCGCAGGGAGGCGGCGGCGAGGGAGGCTCCACGACGCTGCCCGCTTGTCTGTCCGCGGAGGGCAGCCTCACCGCGGGCAGCGACGTGTGGGTCGATGGCACGCACCAGGCCACGGTGACCGTGTCGGATCGTGAGAGCTGCGCGCGCAGCTACGCGCTCGGCACCACCGGGCCGCTGCGCGACGACAACCCGGCCAACCCGCGCACGGTCGTGGAGCAGGCCGGGCAGCCGGTGCTGCGCTCGGGCCACGACATGTTCGACGCGCTCTACGCGCTCGCGCTCGACGAGGTCCGCGAGAACTCCGTCGACGGCATCAGCAATTTCGCCTTCAACGACGGCCAGACGATCCCCTGCGCTCCGGGCGGCTGCTTCGAGACCGGCCGCCTGTGGACCTACGTGTGGACGCGCGACACGGCCTACGCGGTCGACCTGGGCCTCGCCCTGCTCGACCCCACGCGCGCGAAGAACTCGCTCGAGTTCAAGACCAGCCTGCGCCGCGACGGGACCAAACGAGAGATCGTGCAGGACACGGGCACCGGCGGGAGCTGGCCCGTCTCGAGCGACCGCGCGGTGTGGTCGCTCGGCGCCTGGGAGCTGCTCAAGTACCTCGACGGCGCGGAGCGCACGGGCTTCCGCGATCTGGCCTACGACGCAGCGGTGAACACCGTCGAGCGCGACCGGCTCGTGGTCTTCGATCCGAGCGACGGTCTCTACCGCGGAGAGCAGTCCTTCCTCGACTGGCGGGAGCAGACCTACCCCGCGTGGACGGCGACCGACACCGCGCAGATCGCGATGAGCAAGGCGCTCGGCACCAACGTCGGCCACCTGCGCTTGCTCGAGCTCGCCTCCGAGCTCGCGACCGAGAAGGGCCTCGCAGCGGCGGCGAGCAAGTACCAGGGCTGGGCCGACGAGCTGCGTACTGCGCTGCGCACGCGCCTCTGGGTCGAGGCCGACGGCATGTTCTCGACCTACGTGCCCACCACGCTCGATCCGGCCCCGGTGCGCCGCTACGACCTGCTTGGCGAGTCGCTCGCGATCCTGCACGGCGTGGCCACGCCCCAGCAGGCGGCGCGCATCGTGGAGAGCTACCCGCTCTTGCCGAAGGGGCCGTCCGTCGTCTGGCCGCAGCAGCAAGACGTGCGCGTCTACCACAACCGCGGCATCTGGCCCTTCGTCACCTCGTACTGGCTGCGCGCGGCGGCGAAGGTCGAGAACGCGCCAGCCATCGATCACGCGGTGTCTTCGCTCGTGCGTGGCGCCGCGCTCAACCTCTCCAACATGGAGAACTTCGAGGCCGTGACGGGCGAGAACTGGCACTCCGACGGCGCGATGAGCGGCCCCGTGGTGAACTCGCAGCGTCAGCTCTGGAGTGTCGCCGGCTACGTCTCGATGGTGCACGACGTCGTCTTCGGCCTCGAGGCCACGCAGTCGGGCCTGCGCTTCGCGCCGAAGATCACCCGCGCGATGCGGCGCGATCTCTTCGGGGGTTCCTCGAAGATCGCCCTCTCGAACCTCGCCTACAAGGGCAAGCGCATCTCGGTGTCGATCGCGCTGCCCGCGGCCGCGACGGGCAACGGTGTGCTCGAGGTCGCGTCGGTGCGCCTGAACGGCGCCGAGGTCGGCCCGGGCTTCGTCGACGCGGCCTCCGTGCCGAGCGAGGCCCTCTTCGAGATCACGCTCGGCGAGGGCAGCGCGTCGAACGACACGATCGAGCTACTCTCCGCGACCGAGATCGCCGACTACAAGAACCTCTTCGGTCCGAAGACCCCGAACGTCACGGGGCTCTCGATCGTCGGCGACCGCGTGCGCGTCGACTTCGACCGCGGCGGAGAGCTCGCGGGCGACGTCGTCTTCGACGTGCTGCGCGACGGGGTGCTCATCGCCGAGGGCCTGCCCGGCTCGACGACGAGCTACACCGACGCCGGCAGCGCCCAGCACGCGAGCCGCAGCTACTGCTACACGGTGCGCACGCGCTTCGCGTCGGGGGCGGCCTCGCAGCACGCGCGCGCCTCCTGCTATTGGGGCCCGGCCACGGCGCGCATCCAGACCTTCGGTGCTCAGAGCTTCGCCGCCGTCGGTGGATCGCTCGTGAACCAATACGGTCGCTTCCACTACCAGGGCTGGGGCGACCCGAGCCACACGCTCACGGTCGCCGGCGTGACGACGACGGTCACGGGCAGGCACCTCGTGCAGGTGCTCGCCGGCAATGGCGCGGGTGGCTACGACACGGGCATCACCTGCGCGGTGAAGGCCGTCGAGGTCTACGACGGCGCCACCTACGTGGGCGGCGGTCAGCTGCTCATGCCGCACCTCGCGACCTGGGACGACTGGCGTGACTCCAGCTTCGTCGAGGTCGATCTGATGGCGGGCAAGAGCTACACGATCGTCATCCGCGAGGACGAGAGCTCCGGCAACATGAGCGACTTCGGCCATTTCGCGCTCTACGGCGGCACCGGCGGCACGGCTGGGCGCTTCAACCGCGTGAACATCGCCGAGCTCAAGCTGCTGGCGATCGGCGACTGAGGGGCGACGCGGGTCGAAGCTCCAAGCGCGGTTCCCACGAGCCACCTCGCCCCCCCGGGCGTGGTGGCTCGAGTCGCTTCAAGGAGACGAGACGAAGCGCAGCTTCGCGTAGACCTCGGTGGCTTCGATGCCGAGCGGCCTCGGCTCGACGACGATCGCCACCAGGATGGTGCCCTGCCGCACGAGCACGGCGTCGGAGCTCGGCCAGACCAGGCGCGTCGCTGGCAAGCCGGCGACGACGGTGGGGCTGCGCTCGGCGGGTGGGCCACCCGCGCGCGAGACGTTCTGCTCGATGAGGCCCTGCAGGAACTCGAGCTCGGCCGTCGGCGTGTGGAAGGCGATCGCCGTCACCACGCCCTTGCTCGAGCTCAGGGTGTAGCTCTTGCTGAGCGGTCCCAGATCGGTCGTCTTGGCCTCCATCGTCCAGCTGCCGGCCGGCAGATCGAGCTCGAAGCCGAAGCGCCTATCGCTGAGCCTCGTGCCGTTCCAGTCGACCTCGGCCGGCGGCGGGGGCGCGAGCTCGAGGCCGCGCGAGAGCTCGGCGAGCTCCCCGGCGGCGCGCTCGAGGTTGTGAGCCAGGCCGAAGACGAAGAGGTGGAGGCGCTTGCCTCGGTGCGTGCGGGTCTCGATCTGGTAGCGGCCGACCGCGCCCGTCGCGAGCTGCACGTGGGCGCGGCGGAGCTCGACACCGGCGGTCGAAGGCGGCAGCATCTCCATCTCGATCGACGTCGGCTCGATGCGGCTGAGCGAGGCGATCTGGGCACGCACGAGCGCGTCGCCGCTCGAGGCCTCGTCCTCCATGAGCGCCACGACGAAGCCGAGATCGGCCCGGCGGAGCAGGAGCTTGGCCGAGGCGTCGTAGCCGAAACCCGCGACCTCCGTGCTCGTCAGCCAGGGGCCCTCGGGGATGCGCAGCGTGTAGGCGTCTTCGAAGTCGACGTAGCGACCGCCGCGCAGCGCGGCGTGCTCCTGCAGCCTGAGGTTGTCGTCGACGCGTGGCAGCTCGGCGGCGAGCCGATCGGCCTCGGCGCGCTCGAGGCAGCGCAGCTTCGAGAGCATCGCGCGCGCCGCGGCGGCGCCCTCCGCGCTCTTGGAGGCGGGGTGCCAGGCGCGCAGCCAGTAGGCGTCGCCCTCGTGGACCCAGTGGCCGGCGATCGACTCGAAGCCGGGCGGGCCGGGGATGCGCCTGAGCGCGATCGAGCGCCCGTCGCCGAGCGTCACGCTCGCGGTGTCGCTCGAGGGCTCGCCCGCGAGGCCTGCCTCCCAGGCGCCGACGAGCGCGGCGCCGAAGGCCTGAGGGTCTCCCGCGGCGATCACCGCGCGGCCCACCGCGAGGGTCGTGTGCGTGTCGAGCGCGACGAAGGCCGCGTCGGCGTCGTACCTCGCGACGTCGTCGGCGACCGCGAGGCGCACGCCCTCGGGCACCTCGAAGCTCAGCCGATGCGCGGCGCTCTCGAAACGGCGAGCCCGCACGCGGAAGCCCGCGCGCTCCTGCGCGTGGAGCGTGGCGTCGAGCTTGCGACCGGTCGCTTCGCCCTCGAGGAAGGAGAAGGCCCCCACCACGGTGTCGAAGCAGCCCGGCGCGCGCGCCGCGAGCGTCATCGACTGCACCTGGTAGACGTAGTCGCCCCGCTTCACGAGCGCGTTCTCGTAGCGGGCCTCGGTGCCGTTGATGCGCCCCTCGACGAGGTAGTGCATGCCATCGAGCCCGAAGAAGCTGCGCGGCCCGAGCGAGCGCACGTGTTTGGGATCGAGCGGCATCTGATCGACGAGCGACTGCGTCACCGTGGCCAGATCGGCGCCGGGGAAGGACTCGGCGATCACGATGCCGAGGCAGCCCTTGTCGTCCATCAGCCCGGCCACCGAGTCGGGCGTGATGCGCTTGGCCTCCTGCTCACCGAGCAGCTTGAAGCCCTTGCCCGGCCAGCTCAGCCGGAAGCGGAAGTCGTCGTCGACCAGATCGCGGGTCGCGTCGTAGCTCGCGCCGGGCACGATCTGCGTCTCGAGCTCGGCCTCCTGGCGCTTCGCCTGCTCGGCGCGCTCGACGTAGCGCTTGAAGCCGAAGTAGCCGCCCACCCCGAGCGGCACCGCGATCGCGAGGACCGCCGCCGCGATGATGACCAAGACGATCCTGTGCTGGCTCACCTCGCGCCTCCGAGGCGAACGCTACCACGGCGGGTGCCGGCGCCGACCTGCACGAGGCCGCGAGCGCTTGCGCCCTCACGGGCGGCGAACCATGGTCTCTCCCGTGAACGCGGAGCCCAGCCGAGCCGACGCCGAGGCGCCGGGCGAGCGATCGAGCGCGCCGGTCGAGGCCGTCGACGCCTCGGACGAGGAGCGGCCGTCGCAATCGCCCGCGGCGCTCGCGGCGCTCGCGAGGAGCAGCGCGAAGCAGGCCGCGATCGCGCTCTTCGTGCTGCTCGGCGCGCTCGCCTTGGCGACGAAGCTCTACCAGGCGGAGCTGCTCGCGGCGACCGCGTGGGTCTTCGACACGATCGGCGCGGTCGGGCTCGTGGCGCTCATCATGCTGGCCGATGGCTTCGCCAGCGTGGTGCCGCCGGATCTGGTGCTGATCGCCATCGCGAAGAGCACGCTCAGCGAGTCGAACCGCTGGCTGCTGGTGGGCGTGCTGAGCATCGCCTCGATCGCGGCGGGCAACCTCGGCTACTTCATCGCGGCGAAGCTCCGCCACAGCTCCGCGCCGGATCGCCTCTTCGGCCGCGCGCGCGTCAAGAGCGAGAAGCTCGTGCGTCGCTTCGGCGGTTGGGCGATCGCCGTGGGTGCGCTCACGCCGGTGCCCTTCTCGATCACCTGCTGGGCGGGTGGCCTGCTCGGCATGTCGTGGCGCGTGCTCGCGCCCATGACGCTGCTGCGCATCCCTCGCTTCTTCGTCTATTACGCGGCGATCAGCGGCGTCGACGGCTTCGTGCGCGGGCTCTCGCACTGAGAGCGGGGCGAACGCGAGCGCGGCGCGGCTCCGAGGACGAGCCTCTCCTGCGCTCCACCACGAGGTGCTCGCTCGCTTGACCACCCAAGCACATGGGGCGAGCCTTCGCGCATGACGAAGCCGATCTCCGTGCTCGTCGCGCTCGTCTCCGCGGCCCTCGTCAGCGGCGCGCTCGCACAGCCTGTGCCGAGCGCGAGCGCGACGGCCTCGGGTACAGCCGCTGCAGCAGCCGCGGCCTCCGCCTCCGCCGGCCCCGCTGCGAGCGCCGCGCCCGACGAGGAGCCAGAGGCCCCGCCGACGCCGGATCAGGCGGCGCCTACGTCGCGTGTGCTCGAGCTGCGCAAGCTCGGCGAGCAGATCGCCGCGCTGCGCGCTGCCGAGCTCGACACGGCGGTCGAGCCGCAGTCGCTCTTCGACGTCGCGCTCGGCGACGAAGACGCGATCGCCGTCGAGGTGCGGCGTCTGCGGCGCGTCCTTCGGACACGGAGCGGAGCGGTTCGCGGGTCTGACACCGCCGCCTCGCCGAGCGCTGCAGCGTCGCCGAGCGCCGCCGCGTCGCCGAGCGCCGCCGCCTCGCCGAGCGCTGCAGCGTCGCCGAGCGCGTCCGCGTCGCCGAGCGCCTCGGCTTCGGCGCAGCCCACACCCACCGCGGCTCCCTCGAGCGCACCGAGCGAGGCGCCCGAGACCCAGCCCGAGTCGGCGCCGACCACCGAGGCCTCCTCACCCGAGGTGCAGCTGTTCGAGGCGAGGCTCAGGCTCGACGAAGCGCGCCTCGGCTTCTACGAGCTGCCCCGAGCGGAGCGGGAGCGCCTGCTCGAGCAGCACGCCGAGCGTCGCAGCAAGGACACCAGCAGCCAGACCCGTCAAGACATCCTCGACGCCGACCAGCGCGCGCAGGCGGCCGAGGAGAGTCGCCTCCGCGCGCTCAAGGAGGCGCGCCGTGCGCAGACCGAAGCCGCGCGTGCGCTCGCCGAAGAGCAGGCTCGACTCTCCGGCGTCGAGCGGCGCCAGGCCGAGCTCGAGGCCGAGCTCATGCGTGTGCGAGAGCGGCTGGGGCAGAGCCGCGAGCTCACCTTGAGCTGGCAACGCCGCGTGCGCGAGGCCGTCGACGCGCGGAGCTCGGGCACCGCGCGCGAAGATCAAGTCGACGCGCTCTACGACGAGCTGCGTGGGGTCCTCCGCGGCGCGCGCGCCGAGCTCGACACCACGCTCACCGCGCTCTCCTCGGCGGAGGTCGCCGTGCCGTCGGTCGGCCCGAGCACGCTCGGCGAGCTCGCCATCGATCTGGACACGAGCGCCGTCGAAGCCCAGCGCGGCGCGCTCGAGCGAAAGGAGCGCGAGCTCGTCGGCCTGACGCGCGCGGTCCAGCGCGACAGGAGCGCGCTCTTGCTCGATCGCATCGAGAAGCTCAACGCCGCGAGGCTCTCGCTCACGCCGTGGCTCTCCGCCGACAAACGCGACGCCGTGCGCGGCTTCGCGTCGCCGGGGCGCGATCAAGCCTCGGCCGAGCTCTGGCAGGTCACGCTCGTCATGCGGGCCCACCTGCGTGGTGTGCGCCACTACGCCGAGAGCCTCGCGCGCTCGGGCACCGCACGCACCGACGCGGCGCTCTCGGCCGGATGGTTGCTCCTGCAGTGGTCGCTCCCCGTCGCGCTCCTGCTCTGGTGGCGTCGTCGCGCCCCGGGCCTCATCGAGGCGGCCCAGGGCCGCTTGCTCGAGGCGCAGCGCCGCGAAGGGGCGCTCCGCCGCGGCTTCTTCGGCCACGCCCTCGACGTGATCGCCAAAGTCCGCGGCACCCTGGAGCTGGCGCTGCTCTTGCTGCTCCTCCATCGCCTGCTGCCGGTGTCGGTCACCAGCCTGCTCGAGGTCCGCCTCGCCTTCGCGGTGCTCGGCTGGTCGGTGGGCGGCGCGCTGGTCGTCCGCCTCATCGACGCGCTCGCCGAGCGAGGCTCGGTGGCGACCGCGCGCATCACGCGCATGCAGACGAGCCAGCTGCGCTTCGCCTCGCTGCGCCTGGTCGGGCGCGCCGTCGTGCTCGTCGGCTCGGTCCTCGCGGTCACGAGCCGCGTCGTGGGCGAGGGCACGATCTACCACTGGGTGTTCTTCCTCTGCTGGTTCGCCGCGATCCCGCTCTCGATCGTGATCCTGCGCTGGTGGAGGCCCGTCGTCTTCGAGCTCGCTTCGCGTCGCTCCAAGCGCAGCGAGCTCTACCGCTGGGTCGCGTCCAAGCGCGACGGCTGGCGGAGTCTCGCGCCCGCGGCCGTCGGCGGGCTCGCGCTCGTCGGTGGCGGCCTCGTCCGTCGCGTGCGTACCTGGAGCAGCGGCTTCGAGCTCACCCAGCGTGTGCTCGCCTACCTCTTCCGGCGCGAGATGAGCCGCCGAGGCGCCGAGGCACCGGATCTCGGCCTCGCCCCGCTCGACGAGGTCAGACGGCGCGCGCTCGGACCCGATCACGCCTCCGAGCAGCTCGTCAGGAGCGCCATCGACGCCGAAGCCGACGCGCTGCTCGAGAGGATCGCCCGGCCCGGGGGCGGGGTGTTCGCCGTCGTCGGTGAGCGCGGGCTCGGCAAGTCGACCTTGCTCTCGCGGATCCGCGCGATCCGTGAAGACCGCACGATCGTGGCGAGCTCGGTCACGAGCCTCGACCAGCTGCGCACCCTGCTCATCGCCAAGCTCGGGCTCCCGAGCGACGCGAGCGACGAGGAGATCGCGCGCATCCTCGAGGATCCCGAGAACGAGCACGTCCTGCTCGTCGACGACGCCCAGCGCTTGATCCGCCCCACGATGGGGGGCCTCGAGGAGTTCGACCGCATCCTCGAGCTGTCGCGCCGCTACAGCCGCCATTGCGTCTGGGTGTTCGCGCTCGACCAGGTCGTGTGGCGCTTCTTCGAGCTCGCCCGCGGCGCGCGGCCGGTGTTCGACGACGTGCTGCTCCTGCGTCGCTGGCCCGAAGAGGCCATCGGGCGCCTCCTGCGCACGCGCTCCAAGGAGGCCGGGCTCCTGCCGAGCTTCGATCGCGTGATGGAGCGGCTGCCCGAGACGGCCGACGAGCTCGACGTCGAGCAGGCGCGCGCCGCGACCGAGGCCGCCTACTACCGGATGATCTGGGACCACGCCGAGGGCAACCCGGGTGTGGCGCTGCATGCGTGGAGCGACTGCCTCGGCGCGAACGAAGCGGGCGAATGCGAGGTGAAGGTGTTCCGTCCGGCAGAGATCCGCGAGCTCGAGTGCCTGCCCGACAGCGCGGTCTTCGTCTTGCGTGCGGTGGTGCGCCTCGAAGAGGCGAGCGCCACCGAGATCGCGCAGGCGACGATGATCCCGGTCGCCAAGGTCGAAGACGCCCTCCGCTACGGCCGCGCTCACGGCTTCTTCGAGCGCGTGGGAGACCGACACCGCCTGAGCTGGGCCTGGTTCCGCACCGTCACGCGCTTCCTCCAGCGGCGCTATCTGCTCCAGCCGGAGAGGTCCACCGCATGAGCTACACCCACGATCACCAGGCGACTCGTCGGCTGCTCGCGCTCTCGCTCTCCTCGCTCGTGCTCTCGGCGTCGAGCAGCGCGTCGGCGCAGGAGATGCCCGACGTCGGGGCGCTCGCCGGCTTCATCCGCTGGGGCGGGGTCGCGCTCAGCCTGCTCGTCGTGTTCGCGGCGGTCGTCGCGCTGCGGGTCGTCTCCGGGCTCGCCGAGAGCCTCGGGGAGCGCTTCACCAGCCAGCGGCTGCTCATCCAGAAGATCGAGTCGATCACGCGCTTCGCCGTCTACGTCGTGACGGCGGCGCTCTGCGTCGGTCTGAGCGTGCGCCTCGACGCGACGGCGCTCACGGTCATCGGCGGCGCGCTCGCCTTCGCGGTGGGCTTCGCGATGCGTGATCTGGTCGCCGCCTTCATCGCAGGCATCACCATCATGTTCGACCGCCCCTTCCAGGTCGGCGACCGCGTCGAGTACGGCGGCCAGTACGGCGACATCATCAAGATCGGGCTGCGCAGCGTGCAGATGAACACGCTCGATCACAACATCGTCACCATCCCCAACAACAAGGTGCTCACCGACGTGACCTCGAGCAGCAACTACGGCGAGCTCGAGATGCAGGTGGCGATGACCTTCTACGTGGGCATCGACCAAGACGTGCACCGCGCGAGGGAGATCGTGCGCGAGGCCTGCCTCACGAGCGGCTACGTCTTCCTCGGGAGCGAGGTGCCCGTGCTCACCAAGCAGGTGATCGTGGACCGCTACCTCGCCTTCGAGATCAAGGCGCGTCCCTACGTGCTCGACACCAAGTACGAGAAGACCTTCGAGACCGACGTGCATCTGCGCGTGAGCGAGGGCTTTCGCAAGGCGGGCATCCAACCGCCCGCGATCCTGCACAGGTATACGAGCGCCCTCGGCGCCTACGACACCGACCGACGAGGGGCCTGAAGACCTGACCGGAGCTCTCCGAACGGCGCTCGGTGCGAGCGCCCGTGCTCGGCTTCGCGCTCCCCCAGGTCGTCAGCGGCGCTTGCACTCGCTCGGGTCGAGGCGCACGCAGCGGTCGAAGGCGGCCTGGCTCGGGCACGCGTAGCTCGTGCCGTTGATCGTGCAGGTGAGCGACTGATCGCTGCGCTTCACCGAGGTGTTCTGCTCGATCGCGGGGCCGCCGCCAGAGGCCGGCAGGAGCGCGGGCACGGCGGCACCCACCGCGGCCTCGACGATGCCTGGAACGGGCGAGGCGGGAGCCGCGGGCGCAGGGGCGGGCGCCGTGCCGGAGCGCGCCTGCTCGAGCATGAGCTGGTATTGCCGCTCCTCGGCCTCGCGCTGCGCGGCCGCCTCGGCGGGCTTGCGCAGCTCGCGCTCGACGGCCTTCTTGAGCTTGTCGACGAGGCGCGCGTAGCGGTTCTCGATGAGCGTGTCGCCGCCCTCTTGCGGGTGGACCTCGTAGCCGACGCTGTCGGTGTAGTGCACCGCGTACTGCGTCTCCGAGTAGGCGACGCGCACACGGAAGCGCTGATCGCCTCGCTCGAAGCGCGCGCGGATCTCACCCGGCGCTTCGCCCTCGGTCGTGTAGCGCTGCTCCGAGAGCGCGCGGATGACGGCTGCGCGCACCTCCGCCGGAGAGTGAGCCTCGGCGATGAGCGCCGGCGACGAGGTCGACTTCGCGGAGACGAAGCTCGTGCCGCAGGCGGTGGCTGCAGGGAGGGTCGAGACCAAGAGCAAGATGCTGGCGAAGCGACGCATGCCTCTCGATACCGGGCATCCTCGCGGGAGACAACCCGCCTCCACGTCGACGGGCTCCTCGTGAGGTGTCACGATGCCCCCATGGGGGAAGCTGAGGAGAACGGATGGGACGCCATCCGAGAGGCCGTCGTGGCGCAGGCCTCGGGCGAGCTCACGGCCGGCGCCACGCACGCGCGGATCGCGGCGATCGCCGAGCGCAGCGGGCTCGGGCTCGACGCGCGTGTCGCGCGCCTGCTCGAGCGCCTCGACGCCCAGGCACGCGCGCAGCAGCTGCGCAGAGAGAGCTTCCACCGGCTGAACAACGCCATCGCTGGCGTGCGGGCGAACCTCGACTTTCTGGCGCTCGCGTTCGAGGGAGAAGCGGCGGCCGCGCCCTTCCTGGCCGACGCCACGCCCGAGCAGCGCGCCAACGTGCTCCAAGCGCTGCACTATGCGCTCGAGTCCTCGGAGAGGCTCGTCGCCATGACGCACGCGGCGCTCGACGGCACCGGCTGAGCGTCACCGTCGTGCTCAGGCCTGTCCGGTCGGATCGCTGCCTTCGTCGAGGTTGCCGATGCGCAGGCTGATGAGCTCGTCGAGTATCTTCTGCGGATCGGTGTCGACGAGCTCGTCGTAGACGAGCTCCCGGGCCTGCTCTTCGCCTGCGCGGAACACCACGATGTCCATCCCGTCCGTGCGGGCGGCCTTGGCTTCGACGTACTCGGCGACGTTCGTCGTCCGCACCCCGTTGACCGAGATGAGGATGTCTCCATAGCGCAGTCCCGCCCGCGCGGCGGGTGTGCCCTCGAGCGTGCCGAGGATGGGGATCCCCCGGAGGACCTTCGCGAGCGTGAAGAGCGATCTTTTGGGAATCATGCGCGCGAAGCTCGTCCGAGGGCCTGGCCGCCTCAGACCATCAGGTCCTTCTCGACGTCCGCGAGCGCGATGCGCGCCATCGCGAGGTTCGCGCGGCTGCGGTCGAGGGCCACGTAGAAGAAGAGCGCGGGGCGCCCGCGGAGCGGACGGATCAGGTGGTACTGCTTCGTCAGCGAGATGAGGATGTCCTCGATGTTCTCCTTGATCCCGAGGTTGTTCATCGTCTTGCGCTTCGACTTGACGACCTCGGTGTTGCCCGCCGCCGCGACCTCGAGGTTGAGCGCGCCACCGCCCTCTTGGCCGAGCAGCATGCCGCTCTCGGAGTCGACGAGCGCCGCCCCCACGAAGCCGTCGATCTGGTTGAGCTTGGCGAGACTGTCCTTGATGTTCATCGTGACCTCCAATGATTCGTTGTGTCGTACGTCGAGCGAACTCGGTGCGGTGTTCTGGGCCGCCCTGAGGTCGAAGTCTGCGAATGGATCCGGCTCCCACTCCTCGGGGGCGGGAGGGGCCTGGGTCCAACCGGTGCCCGAGGGGCGGCTCTCGTTCCTGGCGCGCTCGTCGATGCGGCGGCAGCTCTCCATGAGCAGCTCCTGCCAGTTCGAAGCCACGGTGCTCTCGGCGGTCTGCACGCCGCCGCGCATGCTGAACTCGCCGCCGCTCCACATCATGATCTCGTAGAAGGCCTCGTCGCCGACGAGCTCTCCCTTCACCGCGTGCTGGATGCGGCCCTGGTCGAACCAGATCTCGCCCTGTCCGCTGTGGTGCTTGATCGACAGCACGCCGGTGGCGGTCGAGAGCACGTAGAGCTGCACCACGTCGGGCAGCGTCTGCACGGAGATCGCGCCCGAGAAGCCGACCTTCGCCGGCTTGAAGGCCGCGTCGACGAGCTCGAGCAAGCGCTCGAACTCGAAGGGCTTCTCGAGAAAGCCCGTGAAGGGGCCCGGGCTCAGCCTGTTCACGTCGGCCGAGGTGAAGGCCGTCATCACGATCACCGGCAGATCGGGGCGAGCCTTGCGTGCCGTGAGCACGAGATCGATGCCGCTCATGCCGGGCATGCGGATGTCGGCGATGAGCAGATCGATGGGCGAACGACCCATGATCTCGAGCGCGCTCGCGCCGTCGTTGGCCGTGATCACCGAGTGCTTCGAGCGGACCTTCGCGAGACGGCTCGCCAGCGACCACGCCAGCGACTCCTCGTCATCGACGAGGAGGATGCGTCTCGAGTCGTCCGTGGCCGCCATGCCCGAGCGGCGATTGCAGCGGCCGTGCCAGCGAGCCTGCCCGGGCGGTGCGCGCGGAATTCGGCGGCGCAGGCCATCGCGAGCGCGCCGTGTCTCCTCTGGAGGACGTCTGGTGTCTCAGACTCGTCCAGCTCGTCCAGATTCCAGACGAGCTCGTCGGACGCGTTCCGTCGCTCGGAGCAGCAATGACATGGACGCCCGCGCTGTCGCGCCATGGAACGCGGCTTGCGAAGCCCTCCGCGAACGGGTCGGGGTGAGGAGCGGAAGCGATGGCCTTTCTCAACGTGCGCGAGCGGCGTGTGGAGACGACGATTGCCTACATCGGTCCCTTCGGGGCCGGCAAGGCGACCAACCTGGAGCAGCTCGGTCGTCACGCGGGCGCGCGTGGGGTCGAAGCGCAGCGCGCCGCGAGCGACGAGCTCGGAGAGACGATCGCCCTCGACTGGCATCCCCCGTCCGCGCTGCAGTTCCGCGACTGCGGCCTCAGCGTGAGGGTGGTCGCGAGCCAGGGACCACCGACGGCACCGCAACTCCGCGCGCTGCTGCGTGCCGCCGACGGCGTGGTGCTGGTGCTCGACGCGCACCCTTCGGCGCGCGACGCGAACCGAGCGTCCGCCGAGCTCGTGAGGGCGCTGATCGAACCCGAGCGACGCACGACGCTGCCGGTGCTCGTGCAGGTGAACAAGGTCGACCTCGCGGAGGCGCGCGCTGCCGCGGAGGTCGCCGCGGAGCTGGGCGCCGAGTGGCCCCACGTCGAAGCTGCGGCCTCCAGCGGCGACGGCGTCGTCGAGACGCTCGAGCGCGCCCTGCGCGACGTGCTCACGAGCCTCGAGAGCGCCGGCTCGGACCCGGAGCGAGAGACCGTGCGGCCGCCCGCAGGCACGCCCCCCGCGCGCGTCGAAGGCAACCCGCTGCTCACGGCCCTGCGTCAGGTGCTGCGCGACACGGTCGTCGAGCACGTCGGGGAGCTCGAGCGTCGCTTCGTCGCCCAGACCCTGAGCGCCATCGAGGGGCGCTTCGTGGCCGAGACCATCGCGGCGATCGAGGCGCGCACGCCGCCACGAGGCAGCGACGACGAGGCGCTCGCGGAGCTCCGTCACCAGCTCGAGGAGAGCCGCGCCGAGATGCTCGGCGTCGTCGCGGAGCTGAGGGGCGAGCTCGAGCAATCCCGCAGAGAGACGCGGGGCGAGCTCGCCGAGCTCAGGGCCGAGCTCGCCCCGCTGCCCGAGCTGAGCGCGCGGGTCGTCGCGCGGGTCGACGAGCTCGGCGGGGCGCTGACGCGGAGCAAGGAGCAGCTCAAGGTCGACGTGCTCTCGGCCCTCGACGCGCGCTCCCGGAGCGACCGCGACCTCGCCGCCGCGAGCCTCTTGCCGCTGCGAAAGTCGATCGACGCGCTCGGCGCGGAGCTGAAGAGCCTCGAGCTGCGCGACGGCTTGGTCGAGATCGGTCGCGACCTCGGCGCGCTCCGGGGTCAGGTCGAGCCGATCGGCAAGATCGCCATCACACTCCGCGAGCTCGGCGAGAACCTCGGTCGCGAGGCCGCCGCACGGCGCACCCAGCTCGAGCCGCTGGCCGTCGCCGTGCAGAAGCTCGACGCGCTCGACGTCGCGGTGCGCCGTGAGCTCGGCGAGTTGGTCTCGGCGCGCATCGCGCGCGTGGAGCTCGCGCTCGCCGAGCACGGGGCCGACGTGCAGGAGGCCCACACGCGCGCCGACGACGCCGTCGCCGAGCTACGCAACCAGATCACCGAGCTCCTCGAGGAGCTCAAGAAGCGGGCGAAGAAGGGCTGGTTCGGCTGAGCACGGTCGGATCCGAGACGACAGAAGGAGAGCACATGGTAAACGACAAGATCATCAACGACGCATTCGACCACTTCGTCTCGGACATCCCGGGCTTCATCGCCGCGTCGCTCGTCGACATCGACTCGGGCATGACGCTCGCGGTCCGATCGATGCGCGGGGACTTCGATCTGGCGGTCGCCAGCGCCTACAACAGCGAGCTGGTGAAGCAGAAGCTCAAGATCATGAAGGCGCTCAACCTGCGCACCAACCTCGAGGACATGATCCTCACGCTCGGCGACCAGATCCACTTCATCAAGATCCTCTCGCCCACGCTGTTCATCTACCTCGCCGCGGATCGAGCCGGATCGAACATCGCCATCGTGCGCAACGTCGTGAACAAGCACAGCGGGCAGGTGGCGACGTGATGGCGCTCGAGGCCACCATGAGAGACGCGCTCGACGCGAGGCCCGACGTGGAGGCGCTCGCCTGCATGGACGGCTCGGCGGGCCTCTTGCTCGGCATGTACGTGCGCGGCGACGTGCCGCACGAGCTCGTCGAGCTCGCGGCGCTCTCCGCCCCCGACCTGTGCCGCTCTCCCGAGCTGGACGACGCGGCGAGCGCGGGCCCGGGCTCGCCCGATGCGTTCGTCGCCTCGGACGCCTGGGTGCACGCCTTCGCGCGTGTGCCGAACCGACCCGAATTGGTCGTGATGGGGCTCGCGGCTCGCGGCGCGAACGTCGCGCTGTTGCGCTCCTGGCTCGGGGAGGTGGCCGATCGCTTCGGTGCCCTCGCATGAGCGTGCTGGAGCTCCCTCACGCGGCGGCGCGCGACGTGCGCCTCGGCACGGTGGCGGAGCTCTGCGCCTTCGTCGACGACCTCGAGCGCGACGCCGCGGGTGAGCTCGTCGTCGAGGCAGGCGAAGTGCGCGGGTCGATCTACATCGAACACGCGCGCATCTGCTGGGCAGCCGCGGCCGGGCTGTCGCGGCGCCTCACCGAGCTGCTCGTGGAGCGCGCAGGGCTCGACGCCGGCTCGATGGAGCAGCTCTATCGAGCCTGCCGCGACGCTCGGGTGCCGCTGGGCGAGTACCTCGTGGGGCGCGGCGTCGTGAGCGCCGGCGACCTGCGCGCCGCGCTCGCTCAGCACACCGTCGAGTCACTCCGCCGCCTGACGGGCCCCCAGCGCTCCGGCCACTTCCTCCGGCGCAGGCGCGCCGGCTACAGCCCTCGCTTCACCTTCGGCACGGCGGAGCTGCTCGCGCGGAGCGGCGCGGCCACACGCTCCGAGGCCGCCCGCCTCGCCGAGGCGGAGATGGTCGCGTGCTTCTCGCCCGAGGGTTGGGCCGCGGCCTTCGTGCGCAGCGTCGATCGTGCGACGCCCGAGCCGATCGCCCTCTACGGCGAGGCGCCTGCCGAGGCGCAGGCGCTCGCGCGGCTGGCCCGATGGGCGAGCTCGGCGCTCGACCTCGTGGCGGCGTTCAGCGCCGGCGAGCCCTTGGTCGCCGTGCGCCTGCCACCCGAGCGTGCGCGAGCCGGTCGGGAGAGCGCGCTCGCGTTCCGACTCGGGGAGCTGGTCATCGCCGGTGAGGCCGGCGCCCATTGCGCGGCCAGGATCTTGAACAGGCGCGCCCGACACCGAGCATCGAGAGGCTGACGGCATGGCGATCTTCGACCCTCGTGAGCAGCGACTCTGCGTGCGCGTCGTCTACGATGGCGTCGCCGGCGCCGGCAAGACGACGAACCTGCAGCAGCTCGCCGCGATGTTCGCGGCACAGAAGGCGACCGAGGTGTATTCGCCGGCCGAGCTCTACGGTCGCACGCTGTACTTCGACTGGATGCAGCTCCCGGCGGGGGTCGTCGCGGGCATTCCGCTCTTGTGCCAGGTCATCAGCGTGCCGGGCCAGCTGGTGCTCGGACCTCGTCGCAGGCATCTGCTCGAAGCGGCCGACGTCATCATCTACGTGTGCGACAGCAGCGAGTCGGGCCTCGAGCGTGCGCGTGAGGGGCTCGAGCTCGTGGAGCGCATCGCCGCCGAGCGAGGCGGACATGTGCCGCTCGTCGTGCAGGCCAACAAGCAGGACCAGCGCGACGCAGTCGACGGACGGCGTGTGCTCGCGGCCCTCGGGCGTGAGGGCCTGCCGGTCATCGAGGCGATGGCCAAGGATGGCGTCGGCGTCGTCGACACCTTCGTGAGCGCGGTGCGTGGGCTCTCGAGGTCCATGCAGGCGACGGCCGAGCGCGAGGGCCTGTGGCTCGAGGTCCGCCGCGCCGACACGCGCGACGCCGTGCATGCTCGGTTGGAGGCGCAGGCGATCGACCCCGAGTGGGCCGCCGAGCTCTTGCTCGAGGAGGCGTCGGCGGCCTTGCGCCTCGGAGAGCTCGAGGCGCTCACCCCCCCGGAGCACCTGCTCGAGCGCGCACCGGTCGACCCGGGCAGCGTCGCGCTACCGTGCGCCGACGTGCCCACCGGCTGCATCTGGCCCGCCCACACCGGCCGGAGCATCCTCTCGAGCCTCGATGCGGCGGGCGCGCTCGCCTCGCGGCCCCGCGTGGGCGACGACGGAGCGATCGTCCATCGTGCAGGCGGCTACGTGATGCAGTCGTCGATCGATTCGCGCTTCGGCTCTTCCGAAGACGCGAGGGCGGCGCTCGTCCGACACGCACGCCAACGCACACAGCTCGAGGGGCTGCTCCCACGCGACAGCGTCGTGCTGCTGCAGGAGAGCGAAGACGGTGCTTGGTGGCTCTGGTCACTCCGACCAGAAATCCCGACGCTCGAGTCCGAGCTCCGATCGCTCGATCCCGAGGCCGACGACCCCCGTGAGCTGCTCGAGGCTTACGGCGCCGCGTTGGTCGACGCCATTCGCACCTCCACGCGCCACGGCTTCGGGCTCGATCTCCGACCCGAGGCCTTCGGCGTGCAAGACGGAGCGCTCCGTTACCTCGGCGAGCCGCTCCCCTCCCAGGGCCCCGAGGCGCTCGCGTCCACGATCGTCGAGGGGGTCGTCGCGCTCGGTCGACACGGCGTCGACATCGACGTGGTGCTCGAGGCCTTCGAGGGCGAGCGCCGGCGCCGACTCACGCGCGAGGAGCTCGAGCAAGCTCCGCCGCTCGAGCACCCGACGTTCTCGCGCCTGCGCGCGGCGCCGAAGCTCCCGGCGCCCGCGCGCCGTGTCGCATCACGGGTGGGGCCGGCGGAGCCGTGATGCCCGGCGTGAACCCCCGGTTCGCGCGTAGGGTGGTGCTGCGCTCCGGGCTCGTCGTGATCGGTCGGCTCCCGGAGCTCGAGGACTCGCTCGTCGAGCAGCTCTGCGTCGAGCGGACCTCGGCGATGGCGCACGAACCCTACGCCTCGACCCCCGCGGCCTTCGTCATCGACCTGCGTGATCTCTCGGCCGACGCGCTGCTGCTCTGGAGGCAGCAGCGCCCGGGGCTCGAGGCGCCGCTCGTGCTCGTCGCCGCTCAATCCATCGACGAGCGCCTGGCCGAGGCGGTGGGCGCAGCCGACGTGATCGAGCTCGAGCGCACGACGCCGACCGGGCTCGCGCGCCGCCTGCGGCTCGCCGTCGAGCTGGGGCGCGCCAGGCTCGCGGGCGCGATCGCCGACGCCGTGATCGACGCCTCGGGGAACGCGCTCTCGATCGTCGACACGAGCTCACCCGAGACGCCGCTGGTCGAGGTCACCTCGTACTTCGAGCAGCTCACGCAGTACACCGACGTCGAGGTGCTCGGGAAGAACTGCCGTCTCTTGCAGCGCGGCGACCGAGACCAGGCCGGCGTCGACCGCGTCCGCCGCGCCGTCGCGGCGCGCGAGAGCACCACCGCGATCGTTCGCAACTACCGGAAGGACGGCTCTCTCTTCTGGAACGAGCTCCGCGTCGTGCCGCTGGACTTCGGCGGCGAGCCGACGCGCTGGATGGCCGGCGTGCAACGTGACGTCACGCCGATGATGCAGGCACGCGCCGAGCTCGAGTTCCTCCAAGAGCGCCTGGGAGAGCAGCAGTGCTTCGACCTCGAGGTGCTCGACGCCGTCGAGGTGGGGATCATCACCGCGGACCTCGACGGTCGGATCGTCTACGTGAACAGGGCTGCACGCGAGCTGATGGACCTCGACGAGTCCGCGCTCGGCGCCGACGTCGGGCAGGTCTTCGGGCTCAAGAGCGCGGTCGCCGAGCTGCTCGCCGACCAGGCGAAGCAGACGATGCAGCTCTTGTGCGTGACGAGCACCGGCGCGGAGGCCGAGCTCGAGCTGACCATCACCCGCGGCAGCACCGGGCCCGACGCCAGCGGCGGCTACTTCTTCATCTTCCGCGACGCCCGGGAGGATCGACGCCGCGAGCTCGAGCGCCGCCGCTTCGAGCACCTCGCGGCGATGGGCACCATGGTGGCTGGCTTCGCGCACGAGGTCCGCAACCCGGTCGCGGCGCTGCGCTCGCTCACCGAGGAGCTGGCCGAGGAGCTCGCGAGCAGCGGGCTGCAGCTCCAGCATCCAGCCCGCATGCTGCGCGTGCTCGAGCGCATGGAGCGTCTCGTGCGCACCTCCCTCCAGTTCGGGCGCCCGGCGGCACCTCGGCGCTCCGCCCACCGCCCCTGGACGATCTGCTCCGCCGCGCTCGCAGGCGTCGGGCCGCGCACGATGGCCGCGGGCGAGGAGATCCGCGTCGACATGGACACCGAGCTGCCAGACGTCTTCGTCGACGAAGGGCAGCTCGTGCAGGCGATCGTGATCCTGCTCGACAACGCGCTCGACGCGGCGGGCTGCCCCTCGAAGGTCTTCCTCCGCGTGACGCGCGTGGTCCCACGCGAGCCGGAGCCGCGCGTCCGGAAGACGATGCCGCCACCTCCGCAGGCCTGGCTGCGTTTCGAGGTGCTCGACGAAGGACCGGGCATCGCGCCGGGCGAGCTGCCGCGGATCTTCGACCCGTTCTACACGACGAAGCCGAGCGGCACCGGGCTCGGGCTCTCCATCGCGCAGCAGATCGCCACGGACAACGGCGGCCGCATCGAGCTCAGCGCAGCCGCCGGATGCCCGACGAGCTTCGCGATCTTGATCCCAGCCGCCGACGACGCCGATTGAGCGTCAGTCGTCGCCCTCGTTCGTGGGGCCGCCCTCGACGGCGCGCAGTCCCCGGCTGCGCGAGGGCGCGATGCCGAGCAACTTGAGCTTCTGGTAGAGGGTGCTCCTCGGGATTCCGAGCCGTTTCGCGGCCGCCTCCACGCGCCCGTTCTCCTCTGCGAGCGCGAGCCGGATGTGCTCTCGCTCGAGCTCGTCGCGCGTGGCGGCGCGCGCCTGTGGCCCGAGCAGCGGTGAGCCACGATCACCCAGCGGGCGGCTCCGCACGAGGCCGGAGGGCTTCGCGTCGAGGTGGATGTCGGCGGCCCTGAGCTGCTCGCCCGAGCGCAGGAGGAGGGCGCGCTCGAGCACGTTCTTCAGCTCGCGGATGTTCCCCGGCCAGGTGTACTCGACGAGCTTGTCCTGCGCGTCGGGCGCGAGCTCGACCTCGGCGTTGCCGCGTGCTGCGAGCAGCTCGCGCGCGAGCGAGACGACGTCTTCCGGGCGCTCGCGCAGCGCCGGCATCGTGAGCGTGAAGGTGCTCACGCGGTAGTAGAGGTCGGCGCGGAACCTCTTCTCGGTCACGGCCTCGAGCAGGTCGTGGTGCGTCGCGGCGATGAGACGCACGTCGACGTGTCGCTCCTTGACGTCCCCCATGCGGCGGAAGCGCTTCTCCTCGAGCGCCTTCAGGAGCTTGGGCTGCACCTGCGGATCGATGTCTCCGATCTCGTCGAGGAAGAGCGTGCCGCCGGAGGCCACCTCGAAGAGGCCCGGTTTCGACGCGTGCGCGCCGGTGAAGGCCCCTCGCTCGTGACCGAAGAGCTCGCTCTCGACGAACTCGCGCGTCAGCCCCGAGCAGTTCACCTCGACGAAGGGGCCCGCCGAGCGCGCGCCGATGCGGTGGATGCGCCGCGCGATGGTGCTCTTGCCCGTGCCGGTCTCGCCGAGGATCAGCACCGAGCAGTCGGTGTCCCGCAGCCGCTCGATCTGACGCTCGAGCTGGCGCATGCGGCTCGTCGAGGTCCCGAGCTTCGGCGTCGCGATCGCGCGGGGCGCCGAGCGCTTCGTGGCGAGGCGCGCGACCGTGTTGTCGACCAGGCTGAGCAGACGGCCCATCTCCACGGGCTTCGTGAGGAAGTCGTCGGCGCCTTGCTTGACGGCCGCGACCGCGGTGTCGATCGTTGCGTAGCCGGTCACGACGAACATCACGACGCCTGGGTCGAGCTGCCTCAGTTGGGGCAAGAGCTCGAGCGCGTTGCCATCGGGCAGTCGCAGATCGGTGATCACGATCTCCGGCCGGTGTCGCTCGTAGAGCGCGAGGGCCTCCTGGATGCTTGCTGCTTCGACGACGTGGTGGGAGCTCGCGCGCAGGGTCGCCACGATGCCGAAGCGCACGGCCGCGTCGTCTTCGATGACGAGCACCGGAGCCGCGGACGAGTAGGCGGGGGTGGCGCGCATCAAGGCCATCGACGACCACCGAGCGACGCTCGGTGCTCCGCCTTCGACACCGCGATGGGATGATTCTCGAGCGCTCGCATGATGCTCTCTGGCGAAGCCTCGCCACAGGTCAGATCAGCGCAACTCGGCGCCGGAGTCACGGCATTACGTGTCGTAAGGAGATGGGTGATGCGTGGCATTACGTGACGTATCGGCATGTGATGCGCCGCGGAGCAGCGTGCGCGTTCCGTGAAACCTGAGCAACTACGTGGTCCGCGCCGCGAGGTGCTCGAGCGGGCTGAACTGTGCTCACGCAAGTCATGCAGGCTGGCGCGAATTTCGCGCGACTCACGGCTCGACGCGAGGTCGGTTCGCTGACACGGATCGATGCTCGAAGGCGGCGCGCACGGTCTCGAGCAAGAGCGACGACGAGTAGGGCTTCGGGAGGAAGATCGTCCGCGCGGTGTCGTGCTCCTCGAAGTGGTGGCTGTTCGTTGCGATGCCACTCGACGCCACCACCAGGATCCCTGGGTTCAGGCTTCGCAGCTCCCTCACGAGGGTCGGGCCGTCCATGACGGGCATCGAGACGTCGGTGAGCACGAGGTCGATCTCCTGCGCACGCGCCCGGTGCAGGCGCAGGGCCTCTTCTCCCTGCGAGGCCACGAGCACGCGGTAGCCGAAGCGCTCGAGCGTCATCTTGGCGACGAACTGGATGCTCTGCTCGTCGTCGACGACGAGCACGAGCTCCCCCTGGCCGCGGGGTAGGCGCTTCGTCGAGCTCGGCGGGGCCTCGGAGGGTGAGCCGGACGACGCGGCTGGCAGGCGGATGTGCACGCTCGTGCCCTGGCCGACCTGGCTCTCGACGTCGATGGTGCCGCCGTGGCCTTCCACGATGCGCAGCACCGTGGGGAGCCCGAGGCCGGTGCCTTGCCCCGCCTCCTTGGTGCTGAAGAAGGGATCGAAGAGCTGCTCGAGGTGCTCGGGCGCGATGCCGGCCCCGCCGTCGATCACGCGGAGCTGCACGAGCCGCTTCGGCTCGCCGCACGGCTCGGCGCGAGCGAGCTCGTTGCAGAGCATGATGAGGATCTTCCCGCCGCCTGGCATGGCGTCGCGCGCGTTGACGCATAGATTCACGAGCACCTGGTGCAGCTGCGTGGCGTCTGCGTCGACCCGCCACAGCCCAGGGGCCTCGTCGATGACGAGCTCGACGTTCTTGGGGAAGGTGTTGCGCAAGACGTTGCGCACCTCGCGCGCCACGACGCCGAGGTCGACGCGGCTGAGCTTGCTGTCGACCCCCCCCCGCGCGAAGGCGAGGACCTGCTGCACCATCTCCTTGCCTCGCCGAGCGCTGCTCTCGATGGTCTCGAAGAGCCTGAGTCGCTCGGGGTCCGACTCGCCTGTCGCGAGCAGCTCGGTGGCGAGCGTGATCGGGTGGAGCGTGTTGTTGAGGTCGTGGGCGACGCCGCCGGCGAGGCGGCCGATGCTCTCGAGCCTCTGGGTCCGGAGCAGCTGCGCTTCGAGCTTCTTCTGCTCGGTGATGTCCTCGGCGGTGCCGACGACGCGGTAGACCTCCCCGCAGGCGTCGCGGACCGGATAGCCGCGATCACGGATCCAACGCATCGAACCGTCGGGGCGGTGGATCCGGTAGACCTCGTCGTGCGCCTGCGGCGGGTCGGTCCCCCGGACGACGCGTTCGACGCGCGCGCGATCGTCGGGGTGAACGGCGTCGAGCCACGCCGTCCACGAGGCGTAGAGGCTCTCGCAGCTCTGGCCCCAGATCGACTCGTAGGCTGGGCTCACGTAGAGCGTCTTGCTGCGCGCGGCGTCGATGATCCAGAAGACCTCGTGCACGTGCCCCGCGAGCTCTCGAAAGCGCAGCTCGCTCTCCTCGAGCGCGAGCTGCGCGAGCCGACGCTCGGTGATGTCGCTGTTGGAGCCCACCATGCGGGTGGCCCTACCGCTCGCGTCGAACACCGCCTGCGCGGTGCAGTGGATCCACAGCCACGCTCCGGACTTCGCTCGCATGCGCACGTCGACGTCGAGGCGCTCCGCCTCGCCCGAGGTGTGCGCCTCGACGGCCCGCTCGATGCGGGCGAGGTCGTCGGGGTGGATGAGCTTCGCGCCGACGTCGGCGCGGGAGCCGAGCTCACCGGGTGCGTAGCCGAGCATCTCGGCGCAGCGGGGCGAGAACCAGACTTCGCCGCTCGCGAGATCCCAATCCCACAAGCCGGCCGCGGAGGCGCGGGCCGAGAGCTGGAAGCGCTCCTCGCTCTTGCGCAGCGCCTCCTCGGCCTGCTCGCGGGCCTCCCTGCGTCGGTGCGACTCGACCGCGAGCGAGAGGTTCTGCGCGATGCTGCCGAGCAGCTGCAGCTCCTCGCGGTCGAAGTGCCCGGGAGAGGCGCTGAAGACGGAGTAGAGGCCGATCGAGCGGCCCTCGACCAGCAGTGGGAAGGCCGCGCTGGAGCGGTAGCCGCGCTTCGCGGCCTCGACGCGCCACGGCGCCATCGACGGATCGGTCTCGATCTCGACCGTGTGGATGGCGCGCCGCTCGCGGATCGACCGCACGCAGGGGCCGCGCGCGACGGGGGAGTCGAGCAAGCTCACGTCGAGGGTGCCCAGGTACCCATCCTCGTGCCCGTAGAACGCCACGGGCACGAGGCGGGTGCCCGCGTCGTCGAGCAGGCCCACCCAGGCCATACGCAGACCGCCGAGCTCCACCGCGATGCGACAGACCTCGCGGTAGAGCTCCTGCGCGTCGCGCAGGTGCACGATCGCCGAGTGCGTCGCCGCCGAGACCTCGCACAGGCGCACCAACCTGCGGAGCCTGGCGGCATCGAAGCTCTCGTCTCCGGCCGGGGAATGCTCACCGTTCATGCGCGTCGCGCCTCCCCCTTCTGGCCGCCTCCACCATGAACGCGCGAGCGAGCCAGCTCGAATCCGAGCGCGCGATGCGCGCCAGCCCTCGAGGATACCACGCGGGCGAAGCGCGCGTCGGCTCGGCTCAGGGGATCGGGTAGGCCTCCACGGCGTCGTCGAGAAAGCGCGGCACGATCACGAGCTTGCGCTTCGTGTCGACGGCGAAGTCGGCCGGCGCCTTGGCGCCCACGACGATGGGGGCGAAGTCGCCGCCCGGCGTCTTTCGGTACACGGCCGATCCCTCCCAGCTCGAGACGAGCACGTCGCCGCCGAAGAACACCAGGCCGTCGAGGCCACCCTTGGGCGGCTTCTGCACGTCGCTGCGCGCGCCATCCGCGCCGAGGCGATAGACCTCGCCGCTGCCGAAGGTGCACACGAGCAGGCCCTTCTCGTCGATCGCGAGCCCGTTCGGCTTGCCGAGCTCGGTGCTCTTCGCGATCACCGTGGCCTTCTTCTTCGAGATGACCCACACCGCGTCGGTGCCGCTCGGCTCGAACTCGCTGCCCTTCATCTTCAGGCCGGAGTCCGACACGTAGACCTTGCCGTCGGGCCCCGCGACGACGCCGTTGGCGAAGGAGGCGCCCTCGAGCTTGATCTCGCCCTTCGGCGCGCCGGTCTTCAGGCTGAAGGTGCGCACCTTGTCGAGGTCGGCGACGTAGAGCAGGTCGCCGCTGATGGCCATGCCCTTGGGGGCATCGAGCTTCGCGCCTCCCTTGCCGGCTTCGATCCACTTCAGGTTCTTGATCGTGCCGTCGGGCGAGAGCTCGCTGATGAAGCCGTCGTTGTCGACGTCGACCGGGCGGCCGTTGATGTTCGAGACGAGGTAACGATCGCCGGCGGGGTCGTAGACGACGCTCTCGGGCGTCGCGAAGCCTCCCGTCCAGCGCGACGAGGGGGTGGTCGGCGTGGGCTCGGCGACGGGAGCCGGAGGCGCGGCTTCTGGCGTCGCGCTCGGCTGGGCGCTCGGTTCGGTGGCCGTGGGCGGCGCGGGCGGCGGCGGCGAGGGCGGAGGCGGCGGTGCGCCGCACGCGGAGGCCAAGGCGAGGGGAAGCGCGAGCGAAGCGAGGATGGAGTCGCTCGGGGTCGTCTTCATGCTCGACCTCGTACCACCGCGCCCGAGCGCGAGAACGGGTCCATTTCGTCAACACGCTCGGTGCGAGTGTAAGCTGCTCCCGCAGCTCGTCGTTCGATCGCACCCCCCCATGAGAAGTCTCCCGCTCGCTCTCACGCTCGCGATGCTCGTCGCATCCACGAGCTCTCCAGCGTCCGCCGATCTC
>ERZ761602.2020-NODE-2020-length-33870-cov-52.290670_pt1 | contig 33870 bp, 27 predicted proteins | sample MGYA00512165_ERZ761602 | MGnify/ENA primary metagenome ERZ761602 (study PRJEB28899, sample SAMN02445085) | bioreactor sludge metagenome | biome: EBPR sludge; isolation source: Thorneside wastewater treatment plant | place: Australia: Brisbane, Thorneside...
GGGTTTCAGAATGTAATATGAAGAATTGGAATAATGTGTTAAATGTTAAATTTTAATCAAGTAATACATTTCTTATTGCAAGTTACTAAAATCGTGATTACATTTGTGCTGTTTTTTCACTGATAAAAATTATTTAATATGAAAAAGATTTTGCTGTTTTTTGCAATTGCCATGGTTGGTTGGCTGGCACCTGTCAGTGGACAGGACTCTAATACAGACAACCACGCTTTGAGGGTTAAAATCCCTGAAGTTGCCCTGGTGGATATTGAACCATCAGGAGCCAATAGTATTGAACTGAGCGCCGTTGCACCTACTGAAGCCGGAAATCCCCTTACATTTACTGCCACCAATACTGATTTGTGGCTTAACTATTCATCAATTGTTCCAGATGTTGCGACCAAAAGAAGAAAGATCACAGTTCAGTTAGATGAAACTGTTCCGGGTATTGATGTTAAACTGGCTGTCGGAGCTTATACCGGAACAGGCCTAGGAAATAAAGGAACAGGTGTTGCCGGGCCGACAACACTCACCACAACTGCGCAGGATGCGGTAACCGGTATCGGAAGTTCCTATACTGAAAATGGTGCCAATAAAGGTCACAGACTCACTTATACATTCGATGTTGCGACGGGTAATTATGGTGATATCTTTGCCTTGGATCATGATGTTGTTGTAACATATACCATTACGGCAGCACAATAACCATACTGGTGCGATTTGTTTTCGCATCCCGTGGTTTTGAGCTGAATTTTTTACCTGCCGGCAAAATCAAACCTGATTGTGCCGGCAGGTTTTGACATCTAAAATAACCTATTTTACAATTAAATAAAGATGAGTAAACTCTTTATCTTATCTATTTTATTATTTGGAGTTCACCTGTCATCCGTACATGCAAAAGTAATGATACTCAATGGTCTGGCCCATGAAAATGCGGTTATGCCAGGCCAGAGTTACACAGAGTATATCGAGGTATACAACGGTTCTGACAAAGTTGAGAATATCCTGATTTACCAAAGGGATTATCGTTTTCTGTCGTCTGGCGAAAGTTTTTATGATGAACCGGGGAGCCTGAGCAGATCCAATGCTCGTTGGATTAAAACCGGCCAAAAAAGCTTTGTTTTACAGCCTGGTGAGAAAGTCAATATACCTGTTCAGGTAAATGTTCCGGGTGAAACTTCTCTCGTCGGCAGTTACTGGAGCATCATTATGGTTGAGAAAGTAGATCCGGTGGATCCGAACCAGCAAAAAGGTATTCAGATCAAGTCTGTGATACGGTATGGTATTCAGATCATTACACATATCGGATCAACCGGTTTGCGCGAGATAAATTTTGCAGGAACCAACATCGTTCGGGAGGATTCTGTGCTATACCTCCAGGTATTGATTGAAAATACCGGGGAACGTATGTTGAGGCATACCATTGGAATGGAAGTGTTTACTATGGAGGGAAAAAAAGTGACCCAACTGGAAGCTCAGCTTAACAGAACTTTTCCCGGCACATCAACCTCAGCTTATTTGGATATAGGGTTGATCCCCCCGGGAAAATATAATGTGGTATTGGTCGCAGATTGCGAAAATGAAGATATTTTCGGAACGAACATGCAGATGGAGATCCCTGATGAAAATGGATTTATTCCTGCAAACGGTCAGCTAAATGCCGATCAAAAACCTTCCAGAGCAAAGGAAAATGAAGAAAAACCAACTATTGATCCCAATCAATCTGTCTGGGGAATACAGGTAGGTTATAGCAAAAAGAAGCCTAAACAATCTGAATACAGTAAGTTAACTAATGCTATGATTTGCAAATGTCCTGATGGCTATCGCATTTTCAGCGCAAAAGCAGCCAATCCACAGGATTTGGAAGTTGAATTGGAGAAGGTAAAAAAGTCTGGTTTTCGTAATGCATGGATAAATAAAATAGACCTGAGTCGTTGCGATTGTAATTGATATGAACAAGTGGGTCTGGTTCATATGGTTGGGTATTTTGTGCTTTCCATTTTTTCTGAATGGACAAGGGATTTCTTTAGACCTATTGAATGATACCATTTGGAATACAGATCCGGGTAAGTTGATTTCCATACCTTTCCGCATTACAAACAAAAACAAGGTATCAGCAAGGGTAATGCCTTACGTGGAAATGCCGGAAGACTGGAAAGAGGTGTCCATTTCAAAAAAAATATTGCTCCTTCCAGAGTCTGAACAGATTGCCTTATTGTCATTCACTGTACCAAGGAATTGTATTGCCGGAATGCATACCATCCGGTACACCCTCAACAATGAGAACGGGGAAAAATATGTCCGGGAGGTCTATCTGGATGTAAATCGAGTGTCCAATCTATTGCTTTCACTGGCAGACTCAGACAGCTATGTTCGAGCCGGAAGTGCCGTCAATTCCAGGTTCTTGCTTACCAATAAAAGTAATTATGCGTTGGAGGTTGAGCTTGAATCAAGCGGGTCAGTCATCGGACAGAATGCATTTGTTCTGCGCCCCGATTCTTCAAGGATCATTCTTGTCAAAACGATTACATCAGTTGAATTGCTCAAGTCTGAGCAAAAAGGCATCATGCTGACAGCCCGTGTAAAAAACGGAGATAATTTGTCGGTTACCCAATTTCACAGAGCTTTGGTCATACCGACATCTGAACCCAAAGTGGATAAATATCAACGTTTTGATGTTAAAGCAAGTTTGACCCACCTTACCAGAATTTTGGGTGATGATCTCCAAACAGGTTTTCAGGGTGAATTGTTTGGTTTCGGTAACATGGATACCAAAGGCAAACATACATTGGAATTCAGGTTGAGAGGTCCAGACAGATTCCAATTTTCAGTTTTAGGGCAGCACGATGAATACTATCTTAAATACACAAATCCATCCGTGCAGGTCATTTTGGGTGATCATAATTACGCATTGACTCCGCTGACGGAAAACAGCCGGTATGGAAAAGGATCAAGAATAGATGTTACAGGTAAATACATAGAATCGGGAATTTATTACAATCAACCCAGATTTTCTCCGGGTTTGAGCGATGTTTTCGGGGCAAATCTCAATGTTAAGTTTGATCCTGAAAAAAAGCTGGGAATCAATTTTCTCAATAAATCACTTAAAAATGATCCGGAACCAGCCAGTATTTTGAGCCTTTCAACCGGATTGCAGTTTTTTGAAAATACGCATTTATATGCAGAGTTTTCAAGGGGATGGAAAGGAAAGAATGCAGGAAATGGTTGTCATGTGGCATTTGATACCAGAAACGACCGGTTTTACCTGTCAACTTATGTAATATTTGCGGATAAAAACTTCCCAGGTTATTACACCAACACAACGACTTTAACTGCCAATGCTTCCTATAGAGTGTATAAATCTCTCAGTTTTTTCGGAAGCGCCTGGAAGGATGATAAAAATACTACACGTGACACCCTTTATGGAATTTCTCCTTACAGAATTGATTACCGTGCAGGCATAGGGGTCAATATCGGGGAAGAAGGGCAATTGAGATTTTTGACAGCATATACCTTGAGTGAAGACAGAGCAGAAGTGAGTATGTTTCATTACCGAAAAAATTATTTCAGGCTGGAATACAATCAGTTATTTAATAAAATATATTATTTTCATCTCAACGGAGATTATGGGAAAACCAAAAATCTGCTGAACCTGGAACCTGAGTCAGAAGAAGCAAATGGGTATAGAATTCAGGCTAATTTTGCCTATACGCCTTATAAAAAGTTCAGGGCAGGAACATTTGTAGCTTATGAAAGGGATGTGAAATACTCCATGGAATTGGAATCTGGTTGGTATTATGGTTTGGATCTTACCAGTTGGCTTGGGAAAGGAACGATGTTCAATTTCAGATTCCAGAATAATTATGCATTGGAAGAGTATTACCGCAACAGAAGTCTTATGGATCTTCGGGTGACCCAAAAAATCGGAAAAAACCACGAGATAACTGTGTTGGGTCAGTATGCCATTCTTCAACAGTCAACCGAAAAAACAGATCTTTCAATTGGTATTTCGTATTCAGTTGATCTGGGCATTCCCATCCGAAAAACCGTTAAACCGGGTCAGAATGTTTCGGGCAGATTATTGAATGAAGGTGTTGAAACCATTGCAGGTGTGACATTGCTGCTCAATGGATATAAGACTGAAACAGATTTGAATGGTAATTTTGAATTTAAAAATGTACCTCCGGGATCCTATATGCTGGCCATGGATATACGATCCGTAAAGTTTGGCGATATTGCCAATGTCCGTTTGCCATTGAAACTAACGATCGAACCAGGAACGGATAGTTTTGTCACTTTTGGCCTAACCAGGGCATGCTATGTGAAAGGGAAATTAAAATTTAAGCAGGAGTCTGCCAATGAACAGGTGCATCCGGTAAGCAGCATCCCTGAGCCGGTCAAAACGCCTCAAATCGGAGGTATCATCATTGAAGCAAAAATGGGTAATGAAATAATCAGATTATTATCAGATAATTTTGGTATATTTGAGTTTGCTTATCTTCGACCCGGGCTTTGGGATATTAAAATTTATGAGAATGGCCTGTCAAGGGACTTTGAGTTACAGCAGTCTGCCTTTCAGTTTGATCTTAAACCTGGGGACGAAATTGAGTTCGATGTTGAGATTAAAGCTAAGCGCCGATCGATCAGGTATATAGAACCACCGGTGATGCAATCTATTTCAATGCACAAATAAATGAATGCCATCAGATTTTTTTGGTTGATTTCCTTGCTAAGTCTGGTAAGTGTTTTGCAAGGCCAAACCGGTTATGGAACTGGGCAACATGGTATCAGTGTACAGTTTCCGTCTATTGTTCTTTTGGACATCGAACCAGGTGATCATACCGTGAATTTGGAAATCTCAGCACCCACTGAAGCCGGGAATCCGGTCACGATCGGATCTTTGGCAGCTGATAATACACTATGGATGAATTATACTTCAGCTTTAAGTTCCTCTGCCTCAAGTCGTTCGGTAACCGTTCAACTTATGTCAGGATCTGTGCCATCCGGTTTGAGGTTAAGGGTTCAGGCAAATACCTATAGCGGAACCGGAGCCGGTACTTTTGGCACACCGGGTGGAACCATCAATATTTCCGGAACGGCCCAAAATCTATTGACAGGGATCAGAGGCGCTTATACAGGCAATGGTGTCAACACTGGTCACCGCCTGACTTATTCTTTACAGATTCAGAATTATGGGCAACTGGCCGGTATTCAAACAGGTGATCTGACCATTGCATATACCATCACTCAAAATTAGGTTTCCAATGAGCAAAACAATCAAAATAACGATGATCCTTGCTTTAACCTTAAGTTACGTTTGGTCTTTTGCTCAGATTTCTGCAAATGTTACAGTCAGCGGAAGCTGGAATGCCAATATTCCTTCTTCGACCATCATCGAAGCCGGGAATAACTATACAGGAAATTATGCCAGCGCCAGCAATCAGGTACAAATCTCACACACTGTGAATCCGTTTTGGTATTGGGGACATACATGGACTGTTGAGATCCGTAAGAACGATGTCAATTGGGATACAAGTCTGAAACTTTATGCCAGGCGCACAGGTAATGGATCCGGTCAGATTTTGTGTAGCTCATCCATCACAGGCGGTTTGAGTTATCAGGAAATTACAGGCATTGACACGTATTTTTATTCCGGCAAATGCAATAGAAGCAGTGTTCCTATCCAGTATGAACTCAGAAATCTATCTGTTTTGATCCCGGCAGGAAATCAGTCTACAACCATAACTTATACAGTCACTGTTACCGCCAACTGACTCAAAAAGTATTTGGTATTTAGTTTATTTCAAATACCGTTCGAACCAATCATGCAATTCCTTATACCAAAAGATCGAATTCTGAGGTTTCAGTATCCAGTGGTTCTCATCAGGAAAATAAACCAGTCTGGCATCCAGACCCATGCCTTTGTAAATGCCGTAAATCAAAAAAGCATGAGCTACCGGAACACGGTAATCCAGTTCACCATGCATGATCATCATCGGTGATTTGAAATTATGCGCAAATTGAGAAGGATTGTTTTTGTGTAAAACATCAAAATCTTTCCAGGGAGTTCCTCCGTATTGATATTCCCGGTTTCCGGCATGGTCAGAGGCAAACTGCAATTGATGGTCATAAACGCCTGCATGATTGACCAGTGCAGCAAATCTGTCGGTATGGCCTGCGATCCAGGTGACCATATATCCACCATAACTGCCGCCTGCTGCAGCCAAACGATTTTCATCAATAAATCCCCTTGCCAACATATAATCGGTTGCTTTCATGATGTCTTCAAAGGGTTTGAATGCATGTTCCCCGTGTATGGAAATGGCAAAATCCTGGCCAAAACTGGTTGACCCGTGAAAATTGGGCGTGATGACAACGTATCCCGGAGCAGCAAAAAGGTGCGCATTCCAGCGATAATGCCAGTTATCACCGAAAGTGCCGTGTGGGCCGCCGTGGATCATCACAACCAAAGGATATTTTTTGGACGGATCAAAATCGGGTGGATAGATGGCAAACATCTGTATATCTGCATCATTTGCTCCCTTGTAGGTGATGTTTTCCACCCTGCCAAAATTTAATTTTGCCAATAATTCCTTATTGACATCCGTCAGTTGACGCAGGGTTTTCCCGTCAGTTTGAATGGCATAAATATCAGTAGGTTTATTCAGGTTATTATGAGTAAAAAGCAGTGAATTGGGGTTTAATACCAGCAGATTGCTATTGGTTCCGGATGTAAAAATCGTATTGTGCTTGCCACCGGTGAATGGTATGGAGAAAATCGCATTGCATGCATTCAGTTCCGCTCCAAAATAAATGGTTTTGCCATCTGCGGACCACTGCCAGCCTTCACAGGAAAGGTCAATTTTTTCGGTGATGCTCCTGGCAGAAGATCTTTGAAGGTCATAAACTACCATTTGAACTTTATCCGCATAAAAATGTGAAATGGTTTGTTTGCCGTACAAAATATTTTTTCCATCAGGGCTGAAAACAGGGTTTGTATCGGAGGCTTTGTTATCTTCAGTCAAATTGATCATTTTTCCTGAACCATCAGTTTGCAGCAGGAAAACATCTTCATTCAGCTCTTCATAGGGCGGTTGAGTATTGTTCATACTCACGGCGATTCTTTTTCCATCCGGAGAAATGTCAAAGGAAACGCCGCCCATCATATTGAAATAATTATTGGTCAAAGGCATCAGATCAGTCACTTTTTTAGTAGCCAATTCTACAACAAACAATCTCGAATAATATCCGTCCGTCAACCATCTGTCCCAATACCTGAACATGGCATTTTCTGTGGTTTTAGCCGTAACTTTTAACTTTTTCTTCTCATCGATCATGGTTTTCAGTTTGGCAAAATCACCTTCATATTCCGGTAAAACATTGGCGCCAAAAGCGATTTGTTTACCGTCGGGAAACCATTTGATGCTATAAACCCCAACCGGCAGGTCTGTGATTTTCTGCGCTTCTCCACCATTCAGAGACAACAAATAAATCTGGGCCGGACCATCATGACGCCTCGAAATGAATGCGATATTTTTACCGTCAGGGCTGAAGACCGGATTGCTTTCTTTGCCAGTAAAAGTGATTTGCCGCTGATCACCGGTTTGGATGTCCATCAGGAAAATATCAGTTGTGCCCTTATCCTCATCAATATTATAGCTGGTCAATGTGAATACCGCCTGTTTTCCGTCAGGGGAAACTTCAACGGCTGCTAAGCGCTTCATCTGCCAGAGATGGGTTGATGTGAAAGTTTCGTTCTGGGCAAAAGTCCTGGAAGTGAATACTGAAATTACCCCAAAAAGCAGTATTAAGAAAAATCGATACATGTTGATTGTTGATGTTTAAAATGAAGGATTATGTAATAATATCTGAAGGAAAACCAAATTCCCGGAGTTTTCCTGCAAAGGCAAAATAAAGCAGATTTACAAAAATGTAAATCTGCTTACAAATGATCGCTGCAAGAAACGGTTTTTTTCCGTTTTATACAAATCAATTTTATGTTACTGCTTGATAAATTTACCGGATCTTACCATGATGTTGTTTTTGTATATAATGGTATATTGGCCCGGAGGTAAATGTTTGAGATCCAGCACAACAGAGTATTCATCATATTCACCAAAGACCAGCTCAAATTTTTGACCGGATAGATTGTACATTTCAAACTTGCCGGACGTCAGATCCAATTCATTAGTTTTCAGCGTCAGAAATCCTGATGTAGGGTTGGGGAATAAGGTCAATATGTTATCGGATGAAATTTCATCCACATCTGATGGGATCACGTGGATCACATTGGATGTATCTGATGTACACGCCTCCAAAGTTACAATAGTGAAATAATCCGCAGTTTTACCCGGAATATGCGTCTGACCTATGGCACCCAGGATCGGTCCGTTTTGGTCGTGCCATTGATTGCCTTCATTTGCACTCGAACTTAAAATTTCAGTGGTAGAATTAAAATCGATCTCAGGAGTCGGAGGTTTTGGATTGACTGTGATCTCCACATGATATGCTTCACTGATGCCGCATAGGTTTTCTGTTGAAAAACCTATAAATCCGCCTGTTGATCCAGTCAAAACCAAGATTTCCGAAGTGTTTGATTCTCCCTGAATTTGCCAACCGGCTGGGAATAGCCAATGATAATTTACATCCGAGGCAGGGGAGACATCATAATGTTGCAATGATTTTTCACAAACCGTAGTTTCTCCTGTTATGTTCTCAGCCATGCCAGGAACATCCCTGACTGTCAGTTCAAATGGCTCAGAGACTGTTTCTTTTTCTCCGTTGCAATTCGTCACCTGACAACGAAACCGGTGAATTCCCTGCTCCAGTTGACCTGAAATACCGATTGCGGAACTGTCGGGATGCAAGAATACAGCTCCGTAAGGTGTATTTGTTCCAATATTTAGCCAGTTGTCACCATTCTGGTATTGCCAGTTGAATTCAAAAGGTGATTTGCCGCTGACTTCTACGGTCATGCTAACAGTATCTTTCCCGGAACACATGTCCGTTTCATCACTTTGAGAGAGGATAGCCACTTGCTCACAAGCTTCCATAATGTGTATGGAATAATCCTCAACTTCACCAAAGGCAGAATGATCACAAGAATTCGTATTCGGGCTCTGACTGGTATCGTGCAGCCTGATCCTCATTCTCGCATATCCGGGCACTGCATGGCTTGGGATTTTGATATTTCCGGTAAAAGGTCCATCATTTTTTGGTGAAAGATAAACCCGTTCGCCAGGATTCGTGAAATTGCCGTTTTGGTTATAGTCTATCCACATGACGATCTGATCTGCAGCGTATCCCTCTCCCAGGGTCACATTGAAGGGATAGGTTTCTCCTATTTCCACTTTTGTAGAAATATGCGAAAAGTCAGAATAAGTAGACCGGGTGCTGCTGTTATTTATTGTATTGAAGGTAACATTTTTAATGTATTCATATTGAGATGATTGGGCGCCTGCATCACAAAAATCGATGACATTAACATTCATCCCGAAAGGTATTCCGGCACCACAGGCGTTGAGAGGAGTGACGGAAACGATGCCACTTTGGGTGCCAACCTCAACAGTTACCTCGTAGCTCTCTGAACCAGATAAAACGGACCAGCCTTCGGGGAATTCCCATTGGAAGGTGTATCCGGGCTTTGGTTTTACAGAATATACATACGGACTTCCGGATCCCGGTGACTCAGGGCCGGTGATTGAAGTTGGAGAAAGTGGAATGTCACCGGCAGGATTGACCTGAAATATAGCGGGTTCTGTGATCACTTCATTTTCGCCTTCGCAATTGGAGATCAGACAACGATAGGTGTAAGAACCTTCTGATGAAATGCTGTCAATTACCAAATCCGGGGAATTATGGTTGAAATATCTGGCACCAGACGGGACACCATCCTCAATATTCATCCAAACTGAACCGTTGAAGTATTGCCATTGAAATGCAACAGGCTGGCTTCCAATGTATTCTAATGACAAAATGCCTGAAGAATTGTTGACGCAGGTTGCCTGATCCCCGGGTTGTTTTTGAATGACTACGCCATAGCATCCGGTGTCTATGATATTTACCATATAATCATGAACGGTGCCGTGGTTAGATTCTCCACAGGAATTGGCATTTGGGCCATCGCTGGTCAGGTGCAGCCTGATCCTCATCCGTTTAAGCCCGGGACTGGTTCCCGGAGGTGTGATGATATTGGCAACATACTCTGCATAGCTTCCAATGGATGATACATAAACAGCTTCTCCTGCATCCGTAAATTTGTTGTTGTTATTGAAATCTATCCAAACCAGCAACTGGTTGGAGTAATAAGGATTATTGATTTTTACCCTGAGTTCTTCGGCTTCTTCCGGGATCAGATCTGTAGCACAATGAGTAAAATCCATGTATGAAAGTGCGCCACCTTCCTGGTCTATCGATCCAAAAGTAACATTCGAAATGTTGTAAAAAGTATTGTTGCCTGTCGCAGCACAATATTGCATGGTGCCTGCATCACGATAACGGGAGGCGAAATGTTTGACAAAATTCACAGATCTGGCATTGTCACCATCATCAGGATCTCCCGTTGGCTTATTTGAATATTTTACCAAAGGATCTGAAAAATAAGGTACTTCTGTATGATCATAACCATCTTCAAAGTGTTCGCCGCTATTATAAGTCATGATATCACAATACCTGTTTCCATTGCTGCCAACCCATCGCCATCCGGCAGACCAGGTATTCTCGGGCCAGTTATGCCAATTGGTTGGTCCGGGTTGTGTCAGCTGTGCTTTGTGGTGGTGTGCGCCCATATTGTGACCGATCTCATGGATCACAGTAGTGGTCCAACCTGCCTGTTGTACCCTGGCCAGGCAAAAAGCTTTGTTGGGATCGCCAAATTTATTGGTCAGAAGCCATCCCAATCCGCCGGTATCTTCGGTGAGTGTCATCAAAACGACAAAATCTGCAGCGTGCGTATTTCTCAGGGTGTGAACTGTACTCATAACCCCATTGCCGTTGGTAAGGTTGTCGAGATCCGTGTTGGAATTTACTTCGGTATAATTGATTTCTGCCGAATGCACCAGGTTGAAAGTGATGAACATGTTATTGTTGGTGGTCACCAGATTCGCCCGTGTTATTGCATTGGAAATAATAGTGTTGATGTTGCCATTGTTGGATATCGCCCAGTTGCGGGCAGCTGGTGTATATACGACCAAAACGTCCAGAACGGCCGGGTCATTTTCGTCCAGACAGCCCTGACCACCACTTCGTACACCATCGCTTTTTTTTTGTGGATTCTCTGCAGATTGCCGGGAGTTTTCAGGAGTCGGTTCTGTATCCTCTCGGGGAATCGGCCCCGTGGATTCCTTTGAAATTACCGGAGCGCCACCTTCGATATAATCCAGATGTTTTTCGTCGAGTTGAAGCAGATAATTTTTTCTGCTTTCCGGGTGCAGCCTGGTGATGTACTTTTGGTTTAATTCAGGAATATCCAATGAAAACGATGTATATTCGCCATCAATGGTGATATAACAATAGGCGAAATCAAATCCTTCCAGTTTGCCCACGATCGATAAAACATCATTGATGTCTGTTATTGAAGACTGAATGATTGCACGGTAACCTGGCATTTCAAACAGTTCTATTGACAAAATATCGCCAGTTTTAAAACCATTCTGCGTCCGGAACTCCGGATTCAAAGAAAAAAGCCTCGCTTTTTTTACTGCCATGCCAAAAATGTCATCATTTGAAACCATGGTTGCTTTGATTGCGTCGGAAGAATGTTTCGTCTCAAGGTTCAAAACATTTGTCTGCCCTGTCAATAATTGCTGACCTATTAGCAGAATGATCAGATAACAGCATTTAAGCATAAAATCTTGTTTGATCGTTTTATAATAATGGCTTACATTAAAAATCGGATTTACCCGGGTTGAAAATATTAATTGTGCTGGTTTCATAGGAAATGGTTTTGAATTTAAAAAATGCTGAAAAATAAAAAGCATTTCGAAAATAATACTTTCAACGTAAATATCAGCTAATTCGTCCTGTTTTTTGACTTATTTTATTAAATTTTACATATTATTAAGTCTGATCTTAGTTGATCGTATAGTTAATAAATCTGCCATTAAACCGGTGCTGATATTTGGAAAGTGCCAAACATTACCCATTCAAATCAAATGAATAGAAAATGGTGAAAAATCACCTGGACGGATCATAGGGTAGGGAAGAATGGTGCAAATCGATTTTCAGTGCACCATGATGTTCACGATACCCGAAAGTATATTCCACTTTCACCTGATTCTTATGCTCATCTGTAAAATAATAATTGCCCATTGCAATTGCCCGGCTTGATTCCAGAATGATATGGGCGTTTATAAAAGCGACTTTGATCCATGGCTGTAAAGCAAACCCATGGTCCTCCGGGAGTGCACAGTATTGTGGTGCAATAAAATAGGACAACGCTTTGATTTTTGTGGGTCTGAATTGTTCAACATGGCATTTGGTAGGTTTAAATAATACTTCTCCGAGATCAAATGCATATAATTTATCCAGAAACTCATTGGTAAAATGTTCGCAGTGCAAACTATTGTGCTTCAAAGAACCAATTTTTACGATGCCATCTGCCCATTCCTGCTGAGCCGCCAAAACCTGTGATTTTGTGATCATAATGGATGTTTTTTAAGGAAGTGAAAAATATTCACGATCCGTGTTTTTCTCTTTGCCCAAAATTAATAATGAAAAGAAGAATTTACACGTTTAATACCATTTATTTTTTGGATAAAGCCTTGATTTTTCAGAGTTCAATATAAAATCCTTTGTGAGTTTTTATCTGAAGATGGCCAGTTTTTGCGAAGATGAAAAACCTTCTCCTGACAATTTTAAAATGTACAAACCATTAGGAATGCCTTGGGCTATTTTCCAGAGTATTTGATTTTCCCGGAAGTCAAATTCACCAGATTCATGATCAAGTTTTCTTCCTGTAAAATCAAAAATTTCCAGAGTTGTTTTTGATACTTCCAAAAAGGATGAAGGGGTGATCAATACAGTTTGGGAAGCAGGATTGGGTAAAACAGATAAGTTATGGTTAAGGTCTGTTTCTGCGACCAGAGTTCCGGGATGACAAACATTGCTCCTTCGCCAAACATCATTTTGAAACATCAGCCAATCGGGTCCGTTACCCGGGCCAATACTGATCATGAATCCAGCCCCGAAATTATTTTCCATCGGAATTACACCATATCCACCTGCAATAAATATATCCTTTTTTCCGTCTCCGTCAAAATCAGCGATCAAAGGAGCATGATCAATCTCAAACCTGTTGTCTCCATACCATTCACGAAGGTTCAGATCAAAAATTTTTTGTCTGGTAAAACCATCGATTGCTGCAAGTATCCCTTCTGAATTTCCGTAAATGATATCAGGGTAAGCATCGTTGTTGATGTCAGCAACAGCGGTTCCTCTGAAACTATAGCCATAATCAGGGTCATTATATTTCCATTTAAGGGAGCCGTCGGAGTTGAGTACAGAGATCGTATACCAGTTGGAGACGACCACCTCACAAATCCCGTCATCGTCCATATCTGCAATTACTGCCGGTCCGTAAGGTGTATAATATTGCCCGAGGAAATATGTCCATTTTGTCATTCCATTTCTTGAATCCAGGCAATACAAGGTGTCGTTCCAGGAACCCAAAATAACTTCATCAAATCCGTCTTCGTCCAGATCTCCAATGGCTGAACCATGATAGATCACGTCATCGATCTGTTTTTTCCATAATAGCGAACGATCTTTGCCCCGGTATGCTGAAATGTGGTTGTCTGCTGAATTGAATGCCCATGTACCTACAACAAAATCCAGTTCGCCATCATTTTGAACATCCAGAATGGTGGGCGCTGTCTGCACCCATGAATTGTTTTGTACCTGAAAATCCCAGTTGGTCGAACCAGTCAAAGCATTGATAGACCTGACCCATCCAGTAAATTCTCCATGAAGGACCTCCAACCCATTTCCAAAATCTACGATCACCGGTGGAGAATCGCTCCCGCGGGTATTGGTAACCCATTTTAAACTTCCATCTGATCCGTTGAAACAAAAGGTTCGTGCATTGCAGGATGACGGGACGATCACTTCTGGTTGACCATCCTTATCTGTGTCGAAAATGAGTATGGCTACATCGTTGCAACCCTGATCTGAACCGGGTGCTGTTGCATCATATTTCCATAAAAGACTTCCGTCTTCTGCATTCAATGCATAGATATTTCCATCGTTTCGATAGCATCCGAAAACGATTTCCAACTTACCGTCTCCATCGATATCTCCTGCCGCAGCGTTGCCGTAAGCAGCGGAATGTGTGTCAAACTGCCATTTGATTTCAGGGTCAGTCTGGCTGAATAGCAGGGGGAAAGAAGAATTTAGAAAGAAAATTACCAGTATAAATGATAGTTTATTTGGCATAATGCGGAATTTTATTTTGATCCTGAATTTATCAGCTTTTGATGTTTGATCGTACAATCAAATATACAAATATTAATAATGCGAATCAAGGGTTAAAGTTAATTCTTCAGATAAGCAGGATTTTCTCACTTTTTTGCCTCGATCCTGAAGGATGAAAGCGAGAAAATCCTTTATCCTTCTTTTAGGATTGAGGCCAAATTAAGGATTTTCGGAGCTTTTTTTCAACCCTTGATTCGCATTAATCGCAGATACCAATAAATTTTTCCAATAGGCATTATGCAGTTGTTTCCAGGATCAGATCTGAATATGATTTTGCTATCAGATCTTTTTTCTCCAGCTCAAGAAAGTTGAAATAATGGTCACATTGAGCCTGGAGTTGCTCGATCGTAAAGCGGTTACCGAAATTGATCGCTTCCACTTCGATGAATGTTCCAAGGTCTTGAACCAGATCAAAATGAAATTTCACATTGCCGATAAAATATATTTTGCGGATTTTATCAACAACGACTTTTATTCCCAGTTGGGCAGTGAGTATATTTTTTAAAGCATCATCCGGAGCATGTTTGTATAGGATCACTTCGGATTTTTTGACATCATTGGTATCTGGTCGTTCGTAATGGATCAATGCATTTTCTATGGAGCCGGCACGGAGTTTTAATCTGGCATTTTTAGTGTTGAAATAATGGTCAATCTGGTGGTCAACACCGATAAATTCAGGGTGCAATGTTTTCAGTTTTTCCTCATAAGATTCAAGGTCATGGACTTTGGCTTTGAATTCTATATTGGTCAGATCACTCATTTAATTGTTTTTTGAGGCGAATGCAATGATGTTTCCGTCAGGATCTTTCAGATAACCTGCCAAATCACCCCAATCCCTTGCCTGAACCGCGCTGACAAGGCTGGCTCCGCAAGAAATGGCATGATCGATTGCAGCAGCAGCATCCTTCACCAGCAGATACAACTCACATTTGGGAAATGCTGAGCTATTTTCTTCAGCCGTCAAATCCAACTGAAGCAGCCTCGAAATCCCTGATTGAGGCATCAGACCCAGAAGGCAATTCGAAGATAGCCTGAATTCTGTCATTCCCGGAACATGCAAAGACGGTTGGATTCCCAGAATTCTTTCGTAAAACCCGGCTGCTTTGTTTTGGTCTTTGACAAACAATATTATTTCTGTTTGTTCAATGGTTTGTATCATGGCAGTATTTGAATTTTTTTTTAATGATCAAGGTTGTTTTGAGTGTTCTCAGATTGTCGATGATCAAATTTAAGCAAACAGATCCATATCGAAAGAATGTACCTACGAAAAAATCCCAACAATTCATTCCGGGCATGGATCCGGAGTAAGAAAATTTGGCTCTATGTTGAATCGAGTGGGTAAAAAAAACATCAATTAATTGTAGCGGCATAAATAACCAAGGTCTTATCTTGATTTTTTTAGGAATGTATGATTTTCAACGAAGCAATGCATGGAAAGTTTCATTACCAGCGATAGTGAACGAAGGGCTGGAATTGCGTTATACTGACTTATGTCTCATAACGTCAGTATAAAAAAGCATGCAAGCCCGGGAGTGAGCGGTGCGGGCACTAATGTATGCTGACAGGCTTGAATAAATGAACAATATGTAATTACTTGTCACAAAGCCTCGTCAGTACAATCGCCTTAATGAAACTTGATTTTTTGGTCCTTTTTTATCAAGAAAAAAGGACGAAATCCTAAAATACTATGCCTGAACACTTCAATTTTATATCTGAACACTTAAAGTGAAATAATTAAGTTGTTTTTTTGCCTATACTGAACGACATAGCGCCAAAAATTTCAGAACAAAGGATCGGCCTCAATAACGGAAAAACATTCAAAGTAAATAGTCTTTTCAGTAAAACTCCAAATACTGCATTATGATCGTTTTTGAAACAGTCATTTTCAATGAGTAAACTCGTCGCTTTCAAAAACTTCGTAAATATTTTCCTTGTCGCTTTTTTATCAAAGGCAAAAAAACATAGGTTTTCTTCGTGACACTATATCGTAAATAGAGCTTATAAGATTACATTTGTCAGGTAAAAAAAATAGCGCTATGTCTCCGATACTGATGTTTTCTTTTGTGTTTGGTTATTTCGCCTTATTGTTGACGGTTGCCTGGTATACTTCCAGAAATTCAAACAACGAGTCGTTTTTTATAGGCAACCGAAGCAGCAATTGGATGCTGGTTGCATTCGGCATGATCGGCACATCATTGAGCGGGGTAACATTTGTAAGTGTTCCGGGTGGAGTCGGTAGCAGCAATTTTTTCTATTTTCAGGTTGTGCTGGGATATTTATTAGGTTACATTGTGATCGCATTTGTTTTGCTTCCGTTGTATTATCGCATGAACCTGACCAGCATCTACACGTATCTTGAAAAAAGGTTTGGTGTCAATGCGCATAAAGCAGGCTCTTTTTTCTTTATACTTTCCCGTACGGTAGGCGCAACGGCCAGACTGTATCTGGTGATCAGCGTATTGCAGACATTCATTTTCAATAAACTGGGAATTCCGTTCGAAGCAACAGCCCTTGTAATACTATTACTCATCTTATTGTACACGTTTGAAGGTGGTGTAAAAACGATTATTTATACAGATACTTTACAAACCGCCGGAATGCTGCTTGGATTGATCATTTGTATCATTGTTATCACCAGGGCCATTGGAACAGATTTTAGCGGAGCATTTTCTTTGATGATGGACAAAGGTTATACCCAGGTATTCAACTGGGATGTAAAAGCCGGTTCTTTTGCCTTAAAGCATATTCTCGGAGGTATGTTTATTGCCATTGCCATGACAGGACTTGATCAGGAAATGATGCAGAAGAACATCAGTGTCAAAACACTGAAAGGTTCACAGAAGAACATGATGACATTTACATTCGTGCTGATGATCGTGAATTTTTTGTTTCTCATTTTGGGAGGCGTTCTATATCTGTATGCAGCTGAAAAAGGTATCCAGGTCGCTCCCGATGATTTGTTCCCCACCATAGCTCTCAGCGAAGCTTTTGCAGGATCCATCGGGATCATTTTCATCATTGCCCTGATTTCTGCTTTATTTCCGAGTGTTGACGGGGCGATCACTTCATTAACTTCCAGCTTTAGTATTGATATTTTGAACATTCACCAAAAGGAAGGCACTGAAAAAGAAAAGAAACGCTTGCGTTTGAAGGTGCATTTCACCTTTGCGCTGGTTTTTTTCATTATGGTTTTAATTTTTAAGTGGATCAATGACAAGCTCATTATTGATTTCATACTCAAGTTTGCCGGAGTGACCTACGGGCCATTATTGGGTTTATTCGCGTTTGGCATTTTGACCAAACGCCGTCTGAACGATAGGAGGATATGGTATGTGGCCATCATAGCGCCTGTTCTTTCTCTTGCATTGGACATGTTGAGCAATCCGGCTTGGTACGAAGCAAAATTGCATACATCACTGGGCTTACAAAACCTTTCAGAAAAGATTTTTTCTGGTTATATCATCGGCAATGAACTGATCCTGATCAACGGGATCATAACTTTTACCGGCTTATGGCTGATTTCGGCAAAACGGCAACAAGTGAATGTTGAGCACACATAGGTGAATGTTTGGTTTTTTGTTTAAATTGTTTTTTTTATTTAGTTATGATATCTGGAGACTAATGGTTTGATGTTGTTCCCGGAATTAAAGGATTTGAAATGATTTTTTGGTAGATTGAAGATGTATTTTAGCTTTAGTGTCTTAGAAAATTGAATTTGTGTATTATTTGGCAGAACTTAAACGAATTTTGATCTTGAATTAAATCATTTCCTCTTTCGTTCTGGCTCGTCCAGTTAGTTTAGGAAGCTATTTTTTAAAGCTGTTTTACCTGTTAAAAAAATGAAAACCATCATGAAGAAATTTTTATTTTTAGTTTTCATCACTGCTGTATGCTACCTTAATACAATAGGACAGACAACTTATAGCAAGGTATATAACATCATTAATGGGAATGAGTACGGTTCATTAATTAAAATGTTTGGCGGAACTCAATTTATTTTGGGTGATGGAATATGTGATCCGTTAACGCCGAATTTGGTTCCATGTGGGTTTTTTCTAATGATAAATGAAACTGAAAACCAATATAAAACAGTTGTTTTTGGTGATAATAGGTTATCTTTTGCATCTCATAATGCTTTTGCTATGTCCAATGACACATTCTATATTTTTGCAGCTGATTTTCGGACTATTGATAATGATTTTGTAGTATATAAAACCAATCTGGCAGGTGACAGTCTTGGCGTATTGATCTATCATCCGGAATTCCAAAGCATATACCCTGAAAGTATTATGGTCAAAGATGACTATATTTTCCTGTATGGCAGCGTGAAAAAAAATCAAAACAAAACCAATATCATCGTCATCAAAATGGATAAGAAAGGCAATTTCATTAAAAGTACCCAGTTTGCCGAAGTGCTTTCAGAAAAATCTAATTTTCCGAAACCCATGATCGAAACAGCTGACGGATACCTGGCCATTATGAGTCAGTATAACGACAGTGACAATAAATATCCATCCGTGATCAAATTTGATACAGATCTGAACCTTGTCTGGCATTTGCCTTTACCAAAAACCAATAAAATTTTCCAGAGAAGTGACTTCCCATACATGACCCCAACAAATGACGGAGGCATGGTGATCAGTTATCAGATGTCGCTGGCTGATTCGATCAGGTATCATCCGGAGAAATGGGATCAGTTTACCACCTGGGCACAGGTCATTTTAAAAATTGACCAAAATGCCAATATGCTTTGGCAGGATACGATGTTTACCACTACCTTTCCGGGACAATACTTCAGCAGTCCCTGGCGGGGAGTTAAACACCTTTCTACTTTAGAAAACGGAGATGTTTTATGTATAGGGGATTGGAATTGTTTTGAATGTGATCCGGAGAACATGGGCTGGCTGGCAAGGTATAGTTCAGACGGGCAACTCAAGTGGGAACACATCTATAATGATCTGACCTGGGGACAGGGTGGATACGGCTCATATTTTCTGAGCGTTGATGAAGCTGAAAACGGTGATCTGGTCTGCACCGGCGATATAGAAGGAAGTGGAGGCGAATGGAACAATTCACACTACACCTGGGTATTGAGGTTAGACAGTCTGGGCTGTTTTACCCCGGGATGTGATACGGATTCATTCAGCGAGGTGTTTACGGTTCAAAGCGAAGAAGTCAGGATCAATCTTTCTTCCGATCTTTTAGTGTATCCAAATCCGTCAGATGATTTCCTCCATTTGGTTTTGCCTGAAGACATGGATGCTGATCAGTTGCTCGTGTTAAATTCTACGGGGCAAGTGGTGATGAAAATGGATGGCAGTTATGAAAAAATTGAAGTCAGTCATCTGCCAGCGGGACTTTATGTGATCATCGTGACAGATACAGGGAAGAAGCTTACGGCCAGAACCAGGTTTATTAAAACGGATCGTTAGATGCAAGTTTTGTTCTTGTCTATCTGCAAAAGTTTTTTATTTATAGAGGTTTAATTACTTTGAAAATCACTTTCAGGACATTGCGCTAAAGGTAGATTTAAAGACAGCATGATCTCCGGTATCAGTTCCATCCCATACCGATACCCGGTTTCATACATGACTTCGATGTTTTGTTTGCTGATCATGTTGAAGGTACCGATTTCCAGAGGTTCGATCACCCAATCACATAATTCCAGTTCCCTTTCAGCTTTTGAGTATATTGCCAGTGTGAGCGCGCGGTCGAGCACCTGATGCAGATGTTTGATCTGGCGGGCAGATTTTTCGGGTGCCGGAAGGGCGATCATGACGCCCAGGATTTTTTCAGCTATGTTACGAACCGGGCTTACCGGGAGTATGCTCATGATGCCACCATCGGAAAGCAATTGGCCATCCATTTCGATCGGGGTGAAAATGCCCGGAATACAACAGGAAGCCATGACAGGTCTTAACAGCTCGCCGCTATGATGTTCTATCAACCTCCCGGAGATGAGGTCGGTTGAATAAATTTTTAATGGTATAGAGAGCGATTCAAAACTGTTTTCCGGGAAAAATGGTGCGAGATCGTCCAGATATTTTTCAGCGTTGAACAAACCTGGTTTGGCCAGTTTAAAACTCGGATGTGAAAAAAGGGAAGTTTCTTTAAAGAAAGTGTAAGTGGTTTCAGCGCTGTGTCCAGCGGCAAAAAAAGCGCCGATCAATGCGCCTGCACTGCATCCCGCAATGATATCAGGCCGGATACCGGCTTCCTGCAAAGCTTTCATAACACCAATATGCGTGGCGCCGCGAGTGCCTCCGCCAGATAACACCAAACCGAAGGGAACTTTGGACATGGACATGAGTTTATTTACAAATATGAATTCAGTCTAAAAAGTTATAAAGTTGAAAGTTCATAAAGTTATATTGCTGATTTTGTGAGGTTTATGATAATTTTACATTTGTAGTTAAAGTATCCAATATCAATTATTTACAATTTTAACTTTACAAACTTTGTACTTTTTAAACTCGACTCAAATATCGGTCATAATTGACAAAGAGTCAAGTGAAATGTATGTTATCAATAAAAAATCCGGGGTAAGGGTAAGGTTGAAATTTTTAAGCCGGGTAATGGAAATGCCCTGAAAAAACAAAAACGCTGATGGTCGGTCAGCGTTTTTGTTTAATTTAATCCCATGAACAATTTGAAGTCTTAGAAAACCAAAATAAAGGACGAACTCAACAATTTATATTTAATAACTCAATTCCTCTTTTGCAATCCGTTAATAGTAAGTTGCAAAAGAATTTTTACAACTTACCATTAACAAATTATAATCCCATGAACATATCCATTAAAATTTAACCAATTTCTTTAAACCGGTGTTTTAATTATGTTTGATGATACAAGAATACTACGACATTCAACGGTAGCCAAGTACAAAAAAAGGGCATTGTTATATATAAATAAATATAATATGAAAATGATGAACTGCAAACAACTGTAAAACAGTGTTATAGAATGTGATTATAATATTTTTATCTTGAAATTGTCAGAAAAAACATTTTTTTTCATTTATTTTTTTTCAAAAAAAATTGATTTTTTTATGATTATTTCCCAAATATTTTTAAAAAATCACAAAAAACTCACCGAAAACTTAAATTGGTCACTCAATTTTTGCTGAATTACTGAATCACTTTCTGAGAGAAAATCGATGCCTCCAAACCAACTTTTGTATTCAATTCCCATCCGTATGGTCCGAAGGGTCCTTGATCTGAAATCAAAATCATTTTCCAGCGACATCATTCTGAATAGTTCATCGCCCTGAATAGTGATCGATCGGAAACTTTGGTCTTCAATTTGCAAATCCATTTTCAGGAAATAATAGCCATCCGATTCATTGAGATACATACCATCGGACGTTTTGGTGTATAAAGCATGACCTGACGAGATTTTATCCATCACGCTGTGGTTGATCTCTTCACTGATCCCAAAATTGATATTCATTCCTTTATAAAGATCAGCATTTTTGAAAGTACCGAGAGGTATGGTTTTGGCTGGCCCGAATTTTATTTTGGCAACAGCATATTTTGCATCATAATAAGAAAGCAGGTTGCCTGTTCTTTTGCCGACTGAGATGACTTCCTCTATGGTGGATTCGTTGTCATGACTTCCATTGATCAGCTTTATGTCGGACACATAAAAAGTGAGCGACCTGATCCTTACATCAGGTACATCTTCCAAAACAAGAAATGTACCTGTGTCGGCCGGATTACCTTCAAAAAAATGGCTCACTGTCAATTTGAGCTCCGGATATTTGCAACAATCGTCGCAGGGTTGGTCTGCTTTCACATCATAATTGGCAGCCCTCACATCCATGCAACCTTCCGGATGCTCATAGCAAGCCGACAGACTACATGCCAACGTCAGGCCTAAAATGCTGACCCATTGTATTTTAGACTTTGAGATCATGTTCCTTGACGAGTTTTCTGAGTGCATTTTTTACCTGGACTGAAAAATCTTTTTCGAGGATCCAATGGTAATACTGCTTTTCCATTTTGATCACATCCACAACTTTTTGGTTGATGTATTTGCCAAAATTAAACACCATTTCACCCTTATCATTGTACTTGAGCCGTTGAGTCACATCAATCTGAGTCAGGTCATTGGTAAATTGATGGATGCGTTCCATGTCATTCTGTATCGGTTTTTCCACTATCAGGCCGTTTTCATCTTCGAAATCCTGATTTTCATATTTTTTCAACTGCCCTTTCAGAACTTCTACTGTGGCACGTACATCTGCCAACGCATCGTGAGCATTGCTCAGATCCTCATCGCAATAAAATCTGTAAGCGGCTTTCAGCGTACGTGGTTCCATTTTGTAAAAGATCCTTTGGACGTCTATCAGCAACCTGTTGTCTATATTGAAGTCGAATCCGGCCCGGTGAAATTCTTCCATCAGCATCGGCAGGTCGAACCTGTTGGAATTATAACCTGCCATGTCAGCATCTCCGATGAAGTTATACAGTTGTTTTGCAACCTGGATGAATGTGGGTTTGTTGGCTACGTCTGCCGGAGTGATCTTGTGAATTTTCATAGATTCTTCCGAAATCGGGATACCGGGATTGATGAGCATCTGTAACTCTTCCGGTTCAGGCGTATTCTTTTTGTATTTTATCAAAGCTATCTGAATGATCCTGTCTTTCAATACATTGAGCCCGGTTGTTTCCACATCGAAAAAAACGAGATCTTTTTTAATTTTAAAGTCCATTTTATTTGAATTATTAGCTGTTGTTAATCAGCTGGTTGAATATACTTTTCGAAGTCGTTGTGATACGTGATTGACAATTTTTCCCCGTCTGCATAGATCAGACAGGCAGACAATTGTGGATTGTTTTTAAAATATTCGGCTGATCTCTCCAAACCGCTGACCATGCAGGCGGTTGCCCATGCATCTGCGGTAGCGCAATCAGGTGCGATGATGGTTGCGCTGAGCAGTTTTGAACTCTCGGGAAAACCTGTAACCGGATTGATCGTATGGGCATATCTTGCACCGTTCACTTCATAAAAATTGCGGTAATTGCCTGATGTAGCGATGGCATTGTTCCCGAGTGCAAGATAAACAATAGACTCTGTGACGCCGGCATCCACTTCAGGTACATTGATGCCAATGGACCATTTTTTTCCTTTTGGGTTTTTACCTTTCATCACCATTTCCCCGCCTATGTCAACCAAATAATGACGGATGCCTTTTTGTTCCAAGAGTTTTGCAACGAGATCGACTCCATAACCTTTAGCCACCGAACTGAAATCGAGTTGCACACCGGGTGTTGACTTAGTGATCTTCCATGTTTTACCTTTTTTTTCAATATGAAGTTTATCCATTCCGACCGTATTGAGCAGTGCTTTGATTTTTGCAGAATCTACTTTATTGACCGGTTTTTTTTCGGTATAGCCAAATCCCCAATAATTGACCAGAGGCATAACGGTCACATCATACAGGCCCTTGGTTTGATCATAAACTTCCCTGGCAATCCTTAAATTGTCAGTAAATACACCTTCTTCAAAATCCATTCCACTGGCTGATTGATTGAATGCAGAAATTTTGGATTCAGGTATATAGGTGCTTACTTCCATGTTGAAATCCTGTAACAATTGCTCTATTTCCTGCTTAAAATCAGTTGTATCGCTGTAACTTACCCGGTAATAAGTGCCCATTGTTTCACCTTCTACGGTGGTGTATTCATTTTTTTCCTGTTCCCTGACAGGCGATTGTCCACAAGAAAGTAGTACAAAAAGGATATGAAAAAACAATAATGGTTTCATTTTTAAATATTAATGACTTTAGGATTATTTTAATTTATAAAATATTGCTGACTTTTACTGAATTCAAAGCAATCTTGCAGAAATTTTTGAATTTACAACAATATTGCCTTCAATTTCATTAAAATATTTCAATCTTTCAGCGACCTGTTCTTCAGAAAAATAATTCAGCGCCATTTTTACAAATACGTCACCGTGTTTGGCTTCGTTGGTCCACAATTCCTTATAAAATGTTTTCAATGGACCAGGTTCAAGTGCTTCTTCCACCAGCCTGAATCGTTCACCGCCGCGGGTTTCCATGACTGACGCGATCATTAATCTGTCAAGGAAACGCTCATCAGGTGTTGATCTGGATAGTTTTACCAACTCTGCGGCATAATCGAATTCAGCAATTTTGTGAGGCAATAGAAGGTTTCTTTCAGCCATCAATTGATATACATCCCTGAAATGTTCAAGTTCTTCGATGCCGATATCGATCAATTCGGGTATGATCTCTGTCCTGTCCGGATATTTGGCCACAAAACTCATCGCCATGGCATAGGCTTTCCGTTCGCATTCAGCATGGCTGATCAGGAAAGAATTGAAATCTTTCATCACTGCCTCGACCCATGCAGAAGAGGTTGGAACCGCTACATCCATTCTTAATTTCATATATGTGTTTTATGTTTATTTTTTGTAATTGTTTAGCTCAATAGTCTTTTAGTCTTAAGTCTATTAGCTAATGATTTATACAAAAGGTTAAAACCTCTGATTCCAGGACAAATTTCGTGTCTTTTGCTCAAAGTACACGCTCAATTCAAAGAGACTAACAGGCTAACAGACTAATTGGCTAACCACCTAAATAACTACTATTTTTTTAGCTATACTGAATCTTTGATGAAATACTCTGATGATTCCCTTAATGTTATTTTTGACGTTGCCATTACATGTCACTATTTCTGATTCATAACTTACATGGTTACTTTTTGAAAAAGACAGTATGTACTTTGTATCAGATATATCTGAGTTTTAACAATAATAATCATGTTGATTTTTAATGCCTGCTTTTGCATTTCTTTCAATGATTAAATGATTTCAGAAAAACTGAAAAAAAGTATCCATTCCAAGAAAAAGTGCATCAAATCCATAGAATCAGGCTCTGATATAATAGAAAATTTGCCCAAAAATACCATTTTTTAAATATCCGGAGGCATTTTACAGGCCTGTCAAACCAAAATATATCTTATTTAACCGGTGCATTGTTCTGGGAAACAGGAGAATTGGCTTGTTGGGTTGAGAGATTGGAGCAATGATTGAAAACTCAGGATTGGGAATTTCATTGGATTTATAGAATAATTTATCCTGGAAGTTAATGGTGGATCTACAGAATTAAACGAGTGTCAGTCAACATAAATCAGGTCTAAATGAATAAGTGTATTAAAGCGGGAAAAGCCTTAGGTCAGTAAGCCTGAAAACCTGATTATACCTCACCTGTCCAGGCAAGGTCCCCTGTGTAAGTAAACGCTCAAATTCAGTTTCCTGGTTTTCCACCTGCAAAATGTTAGTGGGCTTGTGAGAGAAAAAATATGTAACCCAAAGCCACGAGAATCACTGTAATAATAATAGCAATAATAAAAAATTGTCTTTTTTCTTTTTCTCTCCGCCTGGCCTGGGCTAATTTCTTTTTGGATATTGACATAATTCAATTTCTTTTATTTGGTTAATAACTAGCGCCTCTTCTTTGTGTATAAATCATTAATTATGAATACTCAACAAAAAAACAGGGGCAACCATCTTATTTCAGTTCAGAAAGGTAAACATTTTTTTTGTAAGGTAAAAAAAAAGCCGGAAAAAATTCCGGCTTTGGTGGTACCCCCCAGAATCGAACTGGGGACACACGGATTTTCAGTCCGTTGCTCTACCAACTGAGCTAGGGTACCGTGCGTTAACAATTCAGGCAAATTTGTGAAGCCCTGTCGTTAAGCGAATGCAAAAGTAATGCTATATTTTATAATTCAAACAAAAATTAAGAAAAAAACTTGGTCTAAAACGCAAATTACCACAACCCTGTTGAAGGTGCAGAAAGTGCCACTTCTAATTTTAATGTCATAATTTATACATAATCAATATTTTAAAAGGTATGATTGAGGGTTAGGCTTGGGGGATTTTTTGGGTAGGAGGTTAATTGGTTAATGGTTGATTTGGTTAATGGTTGAATTGTTTATTCGTTTATGTGTCTATGTGTATATTTGTTTAGGTATTTTAATAGACTTGACATGAGCTTATAGATATAATTTCCAAATTATCCCATTTTCAAATGATCCCATTTCCTCATTTTTCCTGGCATATATATGATAGTATTCCCTTTGCGCCTTTACGCCTTTTCGAGAGATACATCCACAGATTTTCACAGATTTCACACAGATTTTCACAAAAGCCTGTGGTTTTTATCAATAATTACACACTTTCAAACCCATTTCCAAATTTCCAAATTACCCCATTTTCAAATTTTCAAATGATCCCATTTCCTCATTTTTCCTGGCATATATATGATAGTATTCCCTTTGCGCCTTTACGCCTTTTCGAGAGATACATCCACAGATTTTCGCAGATTTCACACAGATTTTCACAAAAGCCTGTTGTTATTATCAATAATTACACACTTTCAAACCCATTTCGAAATTTCCAAATTACCCCATTTCCAAATTTCCAAATTACCCCATTTTCAAATTTTCAAATGATCCCATTTCCTCATTTTTCCTGGTTTATATATTATAGTATTCCCTTTGCGCCTATACGCCTTTTCGAGCGATATATCCACAGATTTTCACAGATTTCACACAGATTTTCACAAAAGCCTGTTGTTATTATCATAATTACACACTTTCAAACCCATTTCCAAATTTCCAAATTTTCAAATTATCCAATTGCCCCTTCCCTTCCATCACACCGAACCCAAACAAGGCAAAATCATATTTTACCGGATCATCCGGGTCATACAATCTGAGATGCGCCGTAACCTCCTCCACTGCCAGCCAATCCACCTGCTTTCTCGTCAGCAATCCCAGATTTCTGCCAATGCGTTCTACATGAACATCCAATGGGATCATAAGTTGTGACGGACTGATTTTCTTCCAGAGTCCGAGGTCAACCCCATTCTGGTCATTCCTGACCATCCACCGAAGGAACATATTGAGCCGTTTGCAAGCAGATTTTCTGTCCGGGGTCGGAATGTGCTTGCGTGTCCTTTGTGGAGCGAATTCAAGTGAAAAAAACCTCTGATGGAAGGCGCTCAGACCATTTTTGACAGCATCAGGGCCTGCTCCGGCTAAAAAAGCGGTTTCAAGGGTATCATTCTGACGAAAATATTGTTGAAGGAATTCAAGAAAATATAGGGTGTCATCGTACATGAAAGTGCGATGTTTAAACGCAGTAAATGGTATGCGGTCTTTTTCCTCATGATTCATGATGAAATCGTAAGGTGCATGATCCATGAGTTGCATGAGTTTTTTGGCGCTCTGGATAATGGAGGAACGTCGACCCCAGGTGATCACCGAAGTCCAGAAGGCAGCGATCTCTATATCCTGTTTTAGTGTAAACATCCGTGGCACAGATATGGGATCTCCCTCCACAAAACCTGCCTGGTTGTACCGGCTGGTATATTTCTCCAGCAGCTCATGTATCCGTGGATCATAAGTCATTGAAAAATTATTATTTATAGAAATAATTCAGATGTTTAGATCATTAGTCCTTTAGTCTGTAGAATTTGAGATAATGCATTACAAAACATTCAATTTGCCTTAAAAATTCATGTTTTGACCCCAATCAAACCTAATAAGCTAAAAGACTAAAGACTAAAAAGCTATCAAGCTGTTCAAAATTATTTTGTAAAATTGAAATACAGACCTCCTATCCGACCGGTTCAAAATGTGCCGTAAAATGTCTGAGGAATTTCGGTTCTTTGACGATTTTAAAACCTTTTACCTTTTCCTTGTGATTCCTTAGTTCCGCAAAAACTTCCACTACATAATCGATCTGGCTTTGAGTATATACCCTGCGTGGAATAGCCATTCTGACCAGTTCCATTTTTGCCGGGATGAGGCTGCCGTCTTCTGCGGTTTTGCCAAACATCACTGATCCAATCTCGCAGGCACGGATTCCGCCGAGTTTGTATAATTCCACAGCCAGCGCCTGACCCGGAAACTGATGTACCGGTATGTGGTCATAAAATGATTTGGCATCGACATACACCGCATGTCCTCCTATCGGCCGGATGGTCGGAATGCCGAGTTCGTTCAGCTTTCTGCCCAGATAAGTGGTGCTGGTGATCCGGTAATGCAGGTAATCGTGTTCAAAAACTTCCTGTAATCCGATCGCGATGGCTTCCATATCTCTTCCGGACAAACCTCCATAGGTGGAATAACCCTCAGTAATGATCAAAACGGTGGTGCATTCCTCAAAAAGCCTTTTGTCATTCAAAGCCAGGAATCCACCCATATTGACGATAGCGTCTTTCTTGGCGCTCATCACAGCTCCGTCTGCCAGACTGAACATTTCCTGAGCGATCTGCTTGTAGGTTTTATCCTGTTGGCCTGCTTCCCTGTGTTTGATGAAATAGGCATTTTCTGCGATGCGGCAGCAATCCAAAACGAACAACAGACCAAACTCTTTGCAGATATCGGAAACTTCTTTGGTATTAGCCAGGCTAACCGGTTGGCCGCCACCGCTGTTATTGGTGACGGTGAGGATGACAGCTCCGATATTTTGAGCGCCATGTTCAGCGATCAATTGGCGGAGTTTTTCGGTATTCATATTTCCCTTGAAGGGATGTTCGCTGGAAGGGATCAAAGCCTCATCGATGGGAATATCGAAGGCCGTAGCTCCGGAATATTCGATATTGGCCCGGGTGGTATCGAAATGGGTGTTGGAAATAAAGACTTTTCCGGGACCGCCAACTTTTCCGTACAGCAGGTGTTCCGCTGCTCTTCCCTGATGGGTCGGGATCACATATTCGTATCCGGTGAGTTCCTGAACCGCGTTTTTCATTCGTATCCAGCTTCTGGCTCCGGCATAACTTTCATCGCCCCGCATCATGCCAGCCCATTGTTCAGCGCTCATGGCGCCTGTTCCGCTGTCCGTCAGCAAGTCAATGATCACTTCTTCAGCCGTGAGCAGAAAGGGATTATAATGTGCTTTCTGGATCATTTCCACCCTTTCTTCTTCGGTGGTCATATTGATTTTTTCGACCATTTTGATCCTGAATGGTTCTATGATAATTTTATGGTGCATAAACCTTTGTTAGTTGGTTAAATAATTCTCCGAAGGTATAGATTTTTTTGCTGAATATAAAATCAGTTGATATGAATATATGTTCTATTTTCTCAACAGCCCGATAAGACTGATCTGAATAAATTTTATTAAATGATCTGTAAAAAACCGTTATTTGTACATTTTTAAGGAATTAATGCATACATGAAAATAAATTGGATTTTTACAGGTATGATATGGTTGCTCAACTGCAACTTCGGTTCCGCCCAGACGGAAAGGATATTACTGGATGGCTATTTTCAGGATTGGGAACAAACCGGAACCGCTTTCTCTGATACCAAAAATGACGGGAAATTCGGCTTTGACTACAACCAACTCAAAATCTTCAATGACGATAACTACCTGTATATCAATTTTGACCTTGGTTTGGAGATCAATCTGCAGGAAACCAACGATGTGGTGTTTTACCTCGATGCGGATGATAACCCCGCAACAGGTTATGTCTTTGACGGAATAGGCGCAGAAATAATTTTCCGTTTTGGTGAAAGGAAAGGTACTTTTTACAGGAATACAAATACTTACAATGTCAAGCACAGCGATATCGGCCTCGTCACCTTACCATCGGTCAGTTCTGACAGGTTCGAACTTTGTATCCGGAAAAACGCTTCGGTTTCGGGATTTCAGTTGTTTTCGGGCAATTCCATGCGTATGATCCTGCAACAGGATGTTCCCAACGGGGATAAATTTCCGGATGGTACCGGAGGAATTACCTATACATGGCAACAAAACCAACTTGAGCCGCTTCCTGTTTATTCCATCAAAAGAGCGACAGATACGGACTTCAGGATCATGACCCAAAATGTGCTTACCGATGACCTGTTCAGCAAAACAAGCTATTTCAACCGCCTGATCAATGCCATCCAACCGGATATCATCGCCTTTCAGGAGATTTATGATCATACTGCTGCACAAACCAGGGAATTGATCCAGCAGTTTACCGGTGGAACATGGTATGCTCAAAAACAAGGCACGGATATCATCCTGGTGAGTAGGTATCCCATACTCGAATCGCATTTTATCTCAGGAAATGGCGCATTTTTGGTGCAAACGAATGAGGGAAAAATCCTGGTGGTCAATGCGCACCTTCCTTGCTGTGACAACGACTCCGGACGCCAGGATGAAGTGGATGCCATCATGGCATTTATCAGGGATGCCAAAAACGGTAACAGCAGTCTTCTACTGGACCCGAACTCGCCGATCATCATCACAGGAGATATGAACTTTGTGGGTAAAAGCCGGCAACTGCGAACTTACCTGGAAGGAGATATTCAGAATGAATTTTCCTACGGACCAGATTTCCATCCTGATTGGGACAATACCGCATTGAAAGATGCTGTGTTGTATACCACAGCTTCACCCATGGCCGTAACCTGGAGCAGTTCAGGCAGTTCCTATTTCCCCGGAAGGCTGGATTATATCATCTATACTGATGCCGTGCTCAACAGGCTTAATGGATTTGCTTTGCAAACCGCTAATCTGCCTCAGGACAGTCTCAATGCGTATTTGGTTTTGGCCAACGACAGCAACAATGCAAGCGACCATTTTGCGGTGGTGTCAGACTTTAAATTCGGGCCGGAAACTGCAGTCTCAGTACCTTCAATAACAACCTCTTTGAATGCCAGGCTGAGTCCGACAGTTTTCAATGAACAAATGAAGATCATCCTTTCATCCCGATTGCCCGGAAAAATCAATATCAACATTTTCAATATCAATGGACAAGCAGTCTGCTCAAAAGAAGCAGAAATCCAAGCTTCGGAAGATCAGCAGTTGAATTTGGATACACATGGCTGGCCATCCGGAATGTATGTGGTTCAAATTCGTCAGCATCATGAGATGATCAGTTTGAAGGCTGTGAAAGGGGAATAGATAGACCAATGATTTAACTGAAAATCATTCCCGGCAAATGGATTTTTTTTTATATTTTGGTCAGTCAATATCCTGCGGCCTGTCCGTCTTTTCTGGATTCGGAAGCGCCATACCAGACTTTGTTGACCGGATCCCATCGGATGGCCTGGTAACCACCATATCCGCCCAGATCATACTGGATCTTATGGCCTTTCTGGATCAATGAACGGATCGTTTCCCATTCAAAGCCAGTCTCCAGTGTCAGCACACCGCCATCATTCATTTTTTCGCCCGTTGGTTCGCTGGAACCCAAATGTTGCATCCTTGGGGCGTCTCCGGCTTCCTGAATATTCATCCCAAAATCGATGATATTGCAGATGATCTGCACATGGCCCTGTGGTTGCATGGCGCCACCCATCACGCCAAAACTCAGAAAGGGTACTCCGTTTTTGGTGATAAAACCCGGAATGATCGTGTTGAATGGTCTTTTATGCGGTGCATAGACATTGAAATGTCCATCTTCCAGGCTGAACATTTCGCCCCGGTCATGCAACACAAAACCGAGCTTCCCGGGTGTCATGCCGGAACCCATGCCGCGGTAATTGCTTTGGATCAGAGAAACCATATTACCTTCACTATCCGCAGTGGTCAGATAAACGGTATGACCCGTTTCCAGTTCGCCCGGTGTGTAACTTCTGGCAGCACGGTTCATATCGATCAGTTCAGTTCTTTTTTTACCATAAGCTTCGGAGATCAGCTGGTCAACAGGTATGTCATTAAAATCAGGATCAGCATAATATTTTGCCCGATCCTCAAAGGCCAGTTTTTTGGCTTCCGTGAATAAATGCATGTATTCCGGTGAGCCAAAGCCCATTTCAGAAAGGTTAAAGTTTTCCAGAATGGTGAGCATTTGCAATACGGCAATGCCCTGACCGTTGGGTGGCAATTCCCATACATCGTAACCTCGGTAATTGACCGAAACGGGTTCCACCCAATTGGAATGGTGATCCTCAAAATCCTCCATGGTCAGGAATCCGCCGTTTTCCTGCATGTAATCGACTATTTTCCGGGCAATTTCTCCCTTATAAAAAACATCCCGGCCTTGTTGGCCGATCTTTTCAAGCGTTGATGCCAGGAACGGGTTTTTAAAGATCTCTCCTTTTGCAGGAGACTGTCCGCCAGGCATAAAGATCTCTTCAAATCCGGGATATTTTTTAAGCAGAGCAGCATTTCTTTGCCAGTAATACGAGATGAGCTCGGAGACAGGGAAACCATTTCTGGCATAGCTGATTGCAGGCTCAAGTATGGCAGACATGGGCAGTTTGCCGAATTTCTGATGCATCTCAAACCAGCCATCCACGCAACCGGGAACCGAAACAGGCAAGGGGCCGAGAGTTGGGATTTTTGAATAGCCATTCTTTTGAAAATAATCCAATGTCAATGCATATGGCGAGCGACCGCTGGCATTCAATCCATACAATTTCTTCTCTTTAGCCACCCAGATCAAGGCAAACAGATCTCCTCCGATACCATTGCCGGTTGGCTCAACCAGTCCCAGCATGGCATTGGCTGCAATAGCCGCATCGACGGCATTACCACCGGATTTAAGGATATCCAGCGCAACCTGCGTGGCCAATGGCTGACTGGTAGCGGCCATTCCGTTTTGGCCAAGCACTTCACTGCGGGTTGCGAAAGAATGTCCTGTGATACGGTCCTGAGATTTTCCGTGCAGCACCAAACCGGAAATGAAGAAAAGAATGATGAATTTATGCATAGGTAAATGTTTTATTTTGCCAGAAAAATGCGGTTGGAATCACCATCAAAAATATTAAATTATGCTGATTTTCATTCTTTTGCCCAATCCACCTTCGATTATTTTTTTGAGTGTTGACAATTCAATTCCGGTTTTATCATTTTCCACTCTTGAGATATAGTGTTTAGTGGTGCCACTCCTTTTCGCAAGTTCTTCCTGAGTTAAACCTAATTCAGTCCTGGATTTTTTGATCAACAGCCCTAGTTCAAGTTGTCTCGTTTCATCCAAAATACTGTTTTCATACAAGACAATCGGGTCCATATCAAAAGGATATTCAACTTTTTGACCTTTTTCATCAATTCCCTGAATTTTAATATTTTCCCAGACAAGAGTGCCTTCGATCAGCTTCACTTTTTTAAATGCTTTTTCATCATTTAAGAGAAGGAATTCAGGATCTTCCTCATCAATTTTCCATTTTTCAAATATATCCTTAAAATCAATTATCCTTGATTCTCCGGTGTTGAAGAGACAAAATACTTTAAACCCTTCAATTTTATGTATTTTCAGAATCCTTCTTATCGTTTTCATATATAAGCTTTTTATTTGTTCTTCTTCGGCCATATGGAATCTTTGATAAAAAACTTTCATGGTTGGTTGGTATAAAATTACCCTGCAAGTTTTTTATGTCGATTTCATATGTATGTTTATTATTAGTTTTTTTCGGCGGTTGCATT
>ERZ761602.2021-NODE-2021-length-33866-cov-29.910355_pt1 | contig 33866 bp, 47 predicted proteins | sample MGYA00512165_ERZ761602 | MGnify/ENA primary metagenome ERZ761602 (study PRJEB28899, sample SAMN02445085) | bioreactor sludge metagenome | biome: EBPR sludge; isolation source: Thorneside wastewater treatment plant | place: Australia: Brisbane, Thorneside...
CGAACTTTGGTGGAGGCTAGGGGATTCGAACCCCTGACATCCTGCTTGCAAAGCATCGAGGCCGTAGGTTCCGTTCAGATCGCGACGCTAGGTAGACACTTAATCTCGTGCACTCACCTGCGCACTGGCACATTGACCACTGACCCCACTGCATGTGGGGTCGACCACGTGTAGACACTGTAGCGCTAAGTTTACCAAAAGCCCCGGCCTACACTTCGGGCAGGCTGGCTGATTCGCCCGGCGCCAGCTCATAAGCGGCGCCGCCAGGCAGCGACGTCGCAGGGTCGCCGCATAGGCCGGCCAAACTAGCCCAGGCCGCTGAGACCGCCGAACCATCCTGGGATAGCACGCCGTAGCGAGACGCGGCGGCGGCGGCAGTGCGCTCACGCGCCGCATATAGAGACACGCCGCCGAACAAGCCCGACGCCACTAGCCGCTCGAGCCAGGCGCGCATGTAATCCCCGGCCCGACGAAACCCATCCTTCGGTAACAGTGCGCCGCCGAAGCCGAGTTGATCCAGAGTGAGGCCCGTCTCCGTCAGCCAGCACGGCTTTGCCGCCCAGGATGGCACCGCCGCCAGGATGCCCGAGTACACGGCCATCAGTCGATCCCAGCGCCAGTCCAGCCAGCGCGGCAAGTGCAGCGACAGAAGCGGCACAGACCCGATACCGTCGTAGCGGTGGAAGCTCCAAGCGTCGAACCAACCGTGCCAATCACCATTGCCTATCGTCGCGAGCTCTTGCGTGAAGTCCGCACCCCACGAGGCCTCGAGAGAAGGCGCGATCCAGGTGAGCCCTTGTTTCGACGCGTTCGCAGCCATGTACTCGTACATGGCGTGAATGTTCCGGGCGCTGCCGCCGATGTCAACCGCGCGCTCCCAGGTCCCCATGGGAAGAGCAGCGTACGGCGCAGAGAAGGTCGCGGTGTCTGTCGTGTGACACCCGCCCCCACCGCCCTTGCCAGATTCGTTCCCGGCGTGGATGAAGAGATACCTCTGAGGGTCCAAACCTGCGGCCACATAGGCCGCCCGATCGCGGGCGATTGCCGCTTGGTGATCGGCAATCCACTGCGCCCACACCGCTGACGGTGGCCTAAAGACCTCGCTCCAGGCCGAGAGCCCGAATGCGCCCCGCCATGAGTCGTGATTCGGCGCCGACGTGCCGTGCAAGTAGCACTTGCGACGTCCTGCTGCCACTAGCGGCGTCGTCCGGCGATCATGACCCGTCCACACCAGCGCGGTCTCCGGGGTCGAGCCAGTAGGCCTAAGGCCGGCGGCTTCCGTTGCGCCGTATGACGCGTCGACGCGCGCTCCGTCGAAACACGTCGCAAAGTGCATCTCCTGCGCTACCAGATCGGCAGATACCGCCGGACCGCCCGAGACGTCGACGAAGATCATCGCCACCACAGACCGTAATCGATCCGCTCCCCCACGTCCGATGCGTCAGTCCACGCGAGCCCGCCCAGCAATCCGGACGGATCCCCGGTCGGAAACGCCTGGGTGGTTGTCGAGTGTACGTCGAAGCGATTGTAGCCAGAGCCATCCCCGTCGGCGCGCTGAAGCGTTTGCTTGCGGAACGACGCGCCTGTGGCGCCTGCACCTACGCTCACGAAGCTGACGATCTTATACCAACGCCCGCCAACGACCGGTACATCGTTTTGGAACGCACATAGTTCGACCTGCGTGTTTGCGCCCGCTTGATCGAGAGTCGCGAGACCCCAGGCTCCTGGAAACATCGTGCCCGGCAGGAGGTCCGCCCCTGAGAGCACCTCGCTCCACCATGACAGATTGAAGCGGACAGTGTCCGCGGACGGCTCGAGCACCTGCGGGATGGCAAGCCCCCGCAGAATCCCCGAGCGAGGTACCCAGACCATCGACACGCGGGCCGGGCCGTCACCGGTACCGATAGTGGTGCCGGTGATGGTGGAGGGGGCCTCGGTCAGCATCATGCGGCCTTGCCCGATCTGAGACCTCGCCGTGATACCTGCCACTTCCCGAGCCAGCTCGCAGCTCGCATATGCGTTCACCTTGCTCACGAGCGCACCCACTCCTCGCCGTAGACCGTCTCGGCTGACGACGTGGCCTTCACGATCGCGGTGTCGTACCCTTCGGGCACGAAGACCTTGACCGGCACACCGCCGGCCGGCACCTTTGCGCGAGCGAGCGTCGACGAGACTGCGCCGGTCAGGCTGGCGCCTACCGCCACGAGACCCAGGTACGCGTCCTGTGAGCCATTCTGCCAGAAATACTGCTCGCGATCGATCCCGCCATTCCCGGTTGCGCCGGTCCAGTTCGCGGCGCCGAACGCGCGCAGAATTGTGTTCGAGACGACCTTGGAATCCTTCAGCGACAGTACGCCGAATGGGTCTCCGACGAGCGGCACCGCCTCGATTACCCCATTCCCAGCAGCGCTGCCCAGCAGGTACCGGCCAGGGGGCCAAACCGCCTCATCTCCGGTAACCATCGCGGGCAGCTGCTCCACATTCGTGTACGATGCGCCGGCGCGCATGCGAAACGCCACGCGCGCATCAATGATCGCGCCGTGCGCGTTCAGGGCTCGAAAGGCGGCTGGGTCGCCACTTAACGTCTGCAGGCTAGCATTATCCGTTGTTAGGGATGCACTGAACGGGTAACCGACCGAGCGGCCCCCCATGTCGAGCAGATCCACGATCATTGCCCCCTCGACGTTTGCCGCCGCGAATTGAAGTGACCAGATACTGAGTTGCATGCTACGCTCCTAACTGAATGTGACCCCGTCGGGCGAGGTCTTGTAAATCAACGCGCCGCCCTTGCGATACGTGAGCCCGAGTAGCCACCCGCCATCCGAAGATGGGTACTCGCGCGAATCTAAACCTGTCGGATCGACGCCGGTGTCGACGAGAGTCTCTGCGATGAGTACATCATCCTGAGCCGACCACACCTGCGCGAGAAGATCGTACGGCCCCGAACCGACCGTATAGAGGAAGATCCTCCGGCCATCGCGGCCGATCTCATGGGTCGCGTCGTGAACCCCCGTCTGGATCGTCACCGGCGACTCCCACGACTGGCCTGCGTCCTCGCTGTACCTGTAACGCAGCTCCTCGCCCACCACGTACGAGAGCGAGATGCGCTGGCCGCCGACGGAGTGCTCGAAGCGCACGCAGACCGCGTCGGCCACGATACCCGTGTCGCGACTCGTGAATGCGCCAGGCGCAGAATGAGGCGCCCAGTCGAACCAGATCGTGCCACCGCACACAGCGGCCCGAACGTGGCCCCACGCGCGGGATACGTCGAGCGACGGCTCGTCACACTCTGCGCAAGAGTCTTCAGGCCAATAGACCCGCACGACGCAGTCGAAGGCGCAGAACTCATCGAGCGCGTCCGAGCCGCACCGTGGGTCCGGACCCGGCGGATCGGGGCATACAACTGTACCCTCCCAACAGAACACGCGATTGATCCAGCCCGCGGAAGACCGCTCGCTCTCGCAATAGGTGTGTGTGGAGACCGCATCGGTGCTCGCAATCCGGCAGTGCTCGTCTGTGAAGGGCGGGCACACGCAATTGCAGCACGAGCGCTGCCAAATCCGGCGTAGCCGGATCCCGTGGTCGATGCCAGCCACATGCAGGTAACTCGTATCGTTTTTGTAGTCCTCATCGATCTGATGCTCGGTTACTGTGCCGCCAGACGAACCATCGAGACATCGGCAGTCCGTGGAGCGCGAGTCGGCCAGCCGCGCGAGCCGCCGCTCGCCAATGAGCCGCGCTTCCCAAGAGTCGGTGCCCGTCATCACGGGGGGCGACGGTAAGCACGAACAGGGCGGGCAGCCGACAATCGCCAGTGGCGTGATGTAGCCAGTGCTGTCGATCAAGATCGCATCCGACTCCCACCCCGAACCCCTATCGCGCCTATAACCCCCGAGCAGCTCAGAGCGCGGCAGGACACTAGCGGCTGGCAACGGGCACGCTTCCGGGTTGCACGTCAGGTCGGGGTCGTACTCGCAAAACGCTTGCATCCTCAGCCGGTTGTGCCGATGATCGTAACCCGTCCCGCCGCCGGCATTCGCTCCACCAGCGTAGATGAGGGTGTCGTTCACGTATAAGCGCACTTCGTCGTACGACCACTCATAACTAGTGCATCCCTCTCGAGTGAGAACGAGCTGATCGATCTCGATGCGCCAGTCTCCACCCGTGAAGCTCAGGAGTGTTACCACCTGGTCGGCAAACCAGGGGCTCTCGAACCGTATCTCCCCGCCAGGCGAACCGACCAGGGGATCGCTCGCGTCGGCCGACACACGGATGCCCTCGTCGGGCCAGGCGACACCCCACGTCACCACCTCTTCAGCGACTGCGCGCACGCCGAGGCCAGCCGAGCCCCCCCCTGAGACGCTCCAGACTCCCCGCCACTGATAATTCGTCGCCGGCTCGCCCGGAGTGACGTGCGAGAGGCTCACCGCGCATCATCCGGCAGGCCGAAGCATGGTCGCCACGGCGTCGGCCTTGGCGGCTGGGCGCTCATCAGCACCCGCCCCTCCAAGGAGGCTTGGCGCAGAAAGCCCTGACGAAGCCGCTCCCTGCTGTCTTCGGCCCCCTCGGGCGCGAGCGTCTCGATCCGCACCCGCACCCCGCCGACGACGAACTCGTCGACCGACCTCAACTGACGCGGATTGGCATCGCCCATGTCAAAAACTCCGCCCGGTCGCGCACCTTCCGTCTAGCCTGAGCCGCGACCTTACGCCGGGCGAGCACCCCGGCAACGCCGAGCCCCGCTCCGCCGAGCTCATAGTTCGCACTCTCACCGATTCCATCGTCCTCCTCGATCTGCGTGGCGATGTACCGGGCCGGGCGCCACCGCCAGAGATCGCCTTCCGCAGGCTCTTTCACGTGCTGAGCGGAAAACGCCTGAATGCGCCAGTCCGTCGACTCGCCGCGACGCCAGAGCCGCACCACGCGCCCCTTCCAAATCACCTCTGTCGAGGCCGGGCGCAGAAGCAGTTCGCTTTCCCACTGGCACACGATCGGCGCCTTGAAGAGCCGCGGAGCCATCGTGTCTGCAACCCGCTCCAGAGCCTCTTCTGTCGTCAGCGTCGGATCTACGAGCCCGAAGGCTCGAAACCCCCCCACCCAGTTCCTAGGCCGCAACGATGGGGCTAGCGAGGCATCCTGTGACTGTTCGTCGTTGCGCGTCGTCACGATCGGACGACGGGTGCGCGGGTCCATCCCGGTCACCCACAGTTCATTTGCCAAGCAGGGCACCGGATGCGACTCGAAGGTACGCATCACCCGCGAAAACCTCAGCCTCGCCGCCTCCGACGGACTGTGCCCCTCATCCAGAAGCGCCTGATACGCCTGGTCGTCATCGTCGTAAAGGTCGATATCGGGTTCCGTCTCCAGATCGCCTTCGAGGATCAGCTGCAATTGCGGCCCGCCACCAGCCACCGGAACGACCCCGAAAAATGCGCGTCCGGAGTACGTCTCCCACAGCCGCATTTGCCATTCGAGCGCATTGTCGGCAGGCTGGATCGCCGTGTTCCAGTCGCCCTTGGCCTGAGAACCGACGAGAGGGACCCTATACGCGCCTGCGCCAATGGCCAGGCGGTGCTCCGGGATCCCCGCATCGCGCGCGATGCGCCGGTGAGCCTCGCCCACCTCGAGCCCGTCGAGGGGCACGGTGTCGGCATAGTCCAACTCCTCCATCTGCCGCGTGAAGTCGCGCAGCTCCAGCGATACCCGTCGAACCTCGTCCTCGATCGCATCGACGAACTTCGGAGCCGAGGCCATGCCATCGAAGACGATGAACTCGCCGATGCTCATCTCGACCGGCCGCATCTCCGTCTCGTTCAGCCCAGCTGCCGGCAACTCGCCCGGCGAGCGGAGCGAGAGTTCTACCTTCGCGCTCGGTGCAGAGTCCTGCACGTCCACCGACAGCGCCATGCAGTAATCGAGCGCGTTTTCGACCGCCTCCGACGCATCCGTCTCCACGATCTCGGACGGGAACACCGCCGTCGCCGCGTGAATCACCGGCGTTCCGACACCCTCGCTGGCCAGATCGACCCGAATGCGAGCCTGGCGCTCCTCACCGTCGGCCACGAAGCCCGCGTCAATATCGTCCCAGCGCACGAGACGCCCTTCTGCCTCGTTGTACCCCGGCGTCGTGACTAGGTCGCTATAGAGGGTCAGGTCCGCTACCGCGCCAAGGCGCGGCGGGCGCATGAACCGGCTGCGAATCCCGATCAGGTGCCCCTCTTCGATGAACCTCGCCGGCGCAGCCTGGACCTTGGCAGTACCCGCAGGCGTGTACCACCAGAATCGATCCCCCTCGCGCGTGATGATCGCCTCTTCTGGGGCAGCATCCTCTGGTATGTCAGGAAGCGTCTGATTGAACCCACCGCCTGCGGTAGAGAGCATCAGAACGTCGCGAGTGCACCACGGCAGAATCAGGAGCCCAATGAACCGCGGCCCGAGGTCCTGACCCCGCGCCGATGGCCCTCGCTCGTTCTTAGTGCCAGCGGTCGAGCCCTCGCCGATCAACTCACCGTAGCGCCACACTTCAGCACGACCCGATGAGTAAACGCGGTACGACAACGACGAACTGTCCAACTCGCCGAGCTCGCCCCAACCACACTGAAATACCTCCCGCTCGTCGGTGCCGGTCGTGTACTGGAAGAAGGAGACGAAGAAGCCGCGGTTCTGCTCCCAAGTCGCCGCCGTATACACCTCCGGAGGGGCCGCCGACTGCGAGAGCAGGTAGTAGTCCTCGTCGTGCAGCACCGTGTCCTCGCGCCAGTCTGTGCCCAACGGATCGCCCGAACGGTCGACGTAATCCGATTTGCGGAGTCGCACGAACGTCCCGCTGCCTTCTGACCGCCAGTCCGGATGAAACGCCGCCGGCGTCAGGATCGCCCGAAACGTGACCGGATCGACGAACACGTTTTCGCCGAGCAAACCCTGCCACTGGCTGGCATAGTCTCCGCCCTCCCCCCGCACCCCGCCCGTAATCGTGGTCTGCAGGCGCTTCCTGCCAAGCCTCGGCTGCGCGTGGTCGATCACCAGCGAGACCGGGGTGTCTTCGACCGGCACTAGCTACCACCAGCCGAGAACGCGCGCATGGCAATCTCGGCAGAGCGCGTCGCCCTTGCCTCCGCTTCCTCGGTCATCTGGGCGATTTCGTCCTCCGTGTAACCCAGCTCGCTCCAGATGACCGAGTCTGGGATGCCGATCCGGCGCTTTGCTTCCGCGGATTCGAGCCGTTCCCGCTCGCTGACCGTCTCGACGGGCGCCCAGGCGGCATCGTAACTCACACCAGACGTGCGCCAGGTGATGGCGCATAGGTCCTCCCAGGCGTTACCGAACTCGACCGTGCGGCCGCGTGCCTTGGCCGAGAGCCTCGATTCGGCGACCCTTAGCGCCTCGCCCGACGGCATGTCGCCCCCCATGCGCACGAAATGGATCGGGAGCCCGGCCACGCGAGCGAACCGCTCCTCGTTATCCCCTATTGACGTCGATAGAGCGGCGATATCGGCCGCTTGCAGCTGGCCCACCTGCACCTCGTTGCCCTCGAACACCCACACGCCGCCCCCCTTCGGCAGCGGATTCCGGATTGTCCCCGTCGCGGGATCGCGCTCGAGGACATAGCCCAAAACGTACCGCTGAGGAATCCCGTACGCCTCGCTCGTCAGGAGCAAATCAAGCAGACTCTTGTTCAGCGCATTCTGTAGCGGTATCAGATCCCGCAGCTCACTCACTCCTCCCCGGTTCGCGAACCTCACCGCCGGGACTGCCCGGAAAGGATGACTCTGCGCATGCGGGCCCTGCTCCGTGTACGGCGTGAGAACCGGCAACTTCGTGAGAGATGATGCCGAAATGTCCGATGCCATCGTGTACCGCAACGCATGAGTCGCAGTGTAGATCGTCAGGCGAAAGTGGTCCTTTCCCTCGGGCCGCCAGAGCTTCACCGCGGCGAGAACGTCCCCGGTGTCCTCGTCGACCGCGAGTTCGAAGACGTGTGAGGGCTGCATAAACCAGCGAGGCCCATGCCCCGCATCCCACGCCAGGACATGGCACTGCCCGGTCAAGAGGGCCTCGCGGTGCACCTCCTGCTGGAACGCATCGAGCCGCACCGTCCGCGCCGTTTCGTCCCACTGCGGCGCGTCATAGCCGCCGGTCTGCACGGAGGTCAATTGCAGTCGGTCGACTAGCGCTTCGATCGGGATCGGGCACAGGTTGTAGCGAAAATCGGCGAACAGCTCCGCGACGCTCCGTCGAAACTCGGCGCGCCCGTACTCCATCGGGTGGTTGCCCTCGTAATACCGGCGCGCCGAAGCAATCGCTCTCTGCCGCGCACTGAGCCGGCGGAGTGCCGTGCAAATCTCTGCTTCGTGTTGCATGCGCATCAAGTCCTACTCAGGCGCAAGCCCTGCGCAGACAACTCGCCGAAGAGCTGCATGAAGTTCTTGCGCATCCAGCGCGCAAGATCTTCGTCCTGAGCGATAATCTTCACTTCCCCATTCGAGCGCGCTCCGGCGCGAATCCCCGACAATTCGCGCTCGCTGATTACCCGGCCCAAATCGTTCCCACCGAGCGTCGAGCGCCGCAGATCGGGCGCTGTGTTCTTGGCGGTTGCCGCCGTGTTGGCAGCGATATCGGACAGTAAGCCCGTTTGCCCAACGGATGTCCCTGCGAGCTCCTGAGCCAGTCCTGCACGCGCATCAGCAATGGGGTCGCTCCGGCTACCCTTAGTGCCGGCCATAGCTTGCTCGATCCCAGCACGAGACTCGCCCACCCGCTGCTTGACGCTGTCCCAAACCCCGGCAATCCCCTGCCCCAGCGCAGACGAGCCGAACGTCTGCTCCGGATTTGCCCCAAAGCGGGTCATGAGCCCACCGAGATCGCGGGCGCCGCCACCCACGCGATCGAGCAGCGAACCTTCGCGCCACTTGCCGCGCTGAGACTCGCCGAACTTCGTCAGCCACGCCCCGATCTTCTGGATCACGCCCATGACCCACGTCACGACGCTCTGGACCACGCCCCGTATCGTCTGGCCGATACCCTCAATGATCGAGGGTATGTTGGAAATCACCGCCACCACGTTCGTGAGAAATCCTGTGATCGCAGGGCCGTCGACACCGGCAAACAGGCCAGCAAACCCGGCCGCAATCGTCTCGATCACACCCGACGCCACGAGCGCCTCCCCCCAGGCCGCCACCTTCTCTAGCAGCGGGATCACCACTGCGCTGAACACTGAACCCGCCGCCATCTTCAGGCGATCCCAGGTGTCACCGAGATTTTCGAAAGCGTTCTTTGCGCCGCCGGTGACCATCGGCAACTTCAGGAGTTCTTGCGTCACCAACGCGATGAACATCTTCGCGTCAATGCCGAGCTGCTCGAGCTGTTCGCCGCTGGCTGTCCCGAATGCGGCAAGCATAATCTGCCGAATCTGGGGCACGCGCTCGGCGATCTGGTTGATCTCCTGCCCCATGATCTTGCCCTTGGCCGCGATCTGCGTGAGCGCCAGCATGACCCCGTCGAGGTCCGCTTTCCCCTTACCGACCGTCGCCAGGGCGTTCCCGAACCCGATGAGAGCCGCTTCCGCGAGACGGGCCGAGAGCCCCGCAGCTTGTAGAGCGATCGAGCCCTGCAACGCCTCGCGGAAGCCCAGGCCGGGGATCTTCGCGACCAGCGCTAGCCGTTCGATCTGCGCAGACGCCTCGGCGGCCGAGCCAGAGACCGCCATCAGGCCCATCGTCAAGGCCTCCATGTCCGCAGCCGCGGCGATCGACGATGCCGCAAACGATGCAAACGCGCCCGCCAGCGTCGCCACAATAACGCCGGCAAATTTCGCTATCGCACCCGCCGCCGAGGAAATGAACCCCACGACCTTCGTTACAAGGCTCGTGATCCCCTGCACCACCGAGCCGATCGCCCCAACGACGGCTTGGAGGGCGCCAGTGATAACGCCACCAATCGCCGCGAGGGCCGTCCCGGCCACCGGGATGAAGCCGAGCGCCATCGAGACAGCGCCACCGACCATGCCGACCGCAGCCTGGCCCATGCTCGTCAGCGAAGTGAGCGCGTTTCCAACCGCGCCAATGGCGCCCGATGCGACCTCGCTCGCGCCGGAAAAGGCGCCAGCAGCGGCCGACATGGTCGCCCCCGCACCGCCACCCGCCATCGAGGGAGCCGCGCCACCGCCCGCCGCCGCACCTGCTGTACGGGTGATAACCGACTGATTCGCTCCGCCGCCTCCGGCGCGCACCACGAAGTGCTGCTTGACCGACTTCTGCGCCCGCGCCAGACGCTCCGTCGAGCGCGTCGCCGCATCCACAGGACCGTACGAAGCCTGTGCCGTGTACCTCGTGATTTGTTCGGCTACTATCGGCATTAGCGTCCCAGGAAAGCTTTGAGGATTTCGAGCAGCTCGTGCTGCTCATGGCGCAGAAGCGCCATTGCAGAGGGCAAAGCCCTCTCCTGCTCGTCGGTCAGTTCTCCGGGGAGTCGTCCCCAGATGCGCAGGGCGGCTCCGATTCGCCAGCGCTCAAGTTCGGACTCCCGGAAGGTTTTCCCACATCGTCGACCTCCGCCACGAGCGCAGAGTCCTGCTGCAGTACCTGGAGCTGGCTCCACTGCTGGCGGACGTAGGTCCAGTTCCACGCCTGGTTTTCGGCTAGCCATAGCCAGTCCGCATCCTCGACCCGTTCCTCGGTCAGCTCGCGCGTGGCGACCTCACCGTCGTCGTTCATCGACATCTTTACGACGCCAACCTGAGTGTGCTGTAGCTTGCCGATGAACCCGGCCACGTCTGCCCGGTCCCGCTTCCCGCTCGGTATGAGCGCCCGGACTCGCTCGGGCACGTCCGCATCGAAGCGCGCAGTGTCGTAGGCTCGGATCGACTCCTCGGCGGCTGCCTCGCACGCGCGAACCTCGCTCGCCCTGCGCAAGACCCGGAAGCGCACCGCAAACGCCGGGCTACCCGGATCGATTTGCAGGGGGATATCAAACGTCGAGGCCGCCTCGCGCGACTCGAAGACCGCTACTGCATCGGCGAACCTCATTCGGAGGCCTCCGGCTCGTCATGCGGCTCGAGCTCACGCTCGCGGTCCGCGCACTGATGAGGTGGGAATCCGCCACCCTGCTCGAGCTCGACATCGATCGACTCGGGCTTCTTCCTCACGACTGGTTCCCTCCGATGCCGCCGCCCGTCATCTGCAGCGTCCCTTCCCACCGGAGAACCTCTTCCTCGTTCCCATCGATGTTCAGCTCGAGCATGAGCGCCTTACGTGAGGCGTGGGAGCTGATGAGCCTCGCCCCCGACGTCGTGCCCGCTGGGTGAATGATCGCAGCGAACTCGGCGGTCCCCAGCAGCATCCGCCAGAGAATCTCGGCAAAGCCGGTGCCCGTTCCGCTCGGAGAGGTCGGAGCGCCGTTGCCCTGGAGCGATACGCTCAGCATCTGGATGCGCTCCGACTCGCCCGTGCGATTCAGGCTCGAGAGCACCATCGGGGCCGTAATCGTCAGGCCGCCGAATGTCCATGTCGTCGTCAGTTCCTTGTCCGTCGCCGTAGACGACTCCGCCGCGGTTTCGAGCGCGTGAGCTGCCGCCGCGCTCACCATCAGTTCGGCATCGAGGGAATAGTCCGTGCCTGTGGCGTTGCTCCATTTCTTCATCGAGTTGTAGGCCTTCCCTTCATCCACGAGCGTCCGGATCGCCAGTTTCGTCGATCGCGCCTGGGTCACGTACGCCGAACCTCCGATGGTGAGGGCGCTGATGTCCAGCGCGGTCTGCACCACGTTCGAACCGTCCTCCTGATTCAGCGAGACGCGGAAGGTTTCCTCGACCGCCGTGACCTTGCCGCGCTGGTGCCGCTGAGCAATACCCTTGGTGTTCGCGACCGTTTGTGGCAGGCCGAGTTCGTAGCCTGTCAACCGTGCAAGTAGGTTCTGCGCCGCCCCTGCGTTCCCTACGTCGAGCGTGAAGAGCGATATGTCAAGTGAGTCGATTCGTGCTGCCATGATTGCTTACCTATAGGAGAATTCGTACTTCCAAACGTCGTCGAGCAGCCGCCTCTGAGCCCGCTTCGCGAACTCGGCGATTGCCTTCCAGAACCTGCGATCGACCATCTTCTTCGTGCCGCCCGGCAGGAGCACCCAGTTTGCGCCGGCGCGATACCCCGCATCGATGACCTGTCTCGTGAGCGTGCGGCTCACGATCTGGCGAAACGCCCGGGACTGCAAGCCGCCCGATTGCCGGTTGATGGGCAGCAGCGGTGCCGAGCCGCGCGCGGTAACTCGCACCCGCGCTCCGCGCTTACCCTTCGTCACTCTGCCTCGTCCGCGCCCGTACGGATGGCCGCGCCGGCGCAGTTCGGCTAGCGACAACCCGCCGGACGTAAGGCGACGCATCTCGGCGAAGATCTCCTCGACCATTTGCCGGTGCCGGCGCTGAAAATATAGAATCGTCGCCTTCGCCCTTCGCTGTTGCCACTTGGCAAGGGCATCTGCTGATCGGAACACTCGAGCCATTGGTCTACACTGTTGACCATGCGCGTGCGTGCGTTGGTCGCGATTGCCGTCATCGCCGCGCGGGCAAGCTCACCCGAATTTCCCAGCCGACCATCAGCTCGAACCATTCCGGACCGAGCGGCCCGATCGCCGCTTCCGCAAACGGATCGACGAGCCGGGGGAGATATCCCATCCCGCGGAACCGAGTCGACTGCAACTCCCGGGACAAACAGCCAGACAGGGCCAGCCGCTCGCGTTCCCAGTCCGGACGTGGTCCGTGCAGCCGAAGCCAAATTGTGAAGGCCAGCACGTGCGCGATGGTGACGACGCCCTCAGCTTCGGGCCGGTCCTCCATCAAGACGACCGCGTGATCACCATAGGTCGTATCGTCGGCGTCGATCTCCGGCGGCTCGATGAACACCTCGGCAAGGCCCGTCGCTTCCCGAACCGCCGCGACGACCTCGCTGCGAACGTCCTCGAGCACCTCGATCACCTAACCCACCTCCTCGAGCACCACCACCGCGCAATCGGCCCATTGGCCGTATTCGTGGACCTCGGGCAGGGCCGCCACTTCGAAGTGGCGGCCGGTCAGGTCGACGCCCGCCGCGCGGCCCTCGCATCGCCCACGGCGACGAAAGTGCCGCGCATCGTCAGGGTCGACCAGAAACTGATGAGGCCGCAGCGCCTCCACCCCGTAACGCTCCAGCGCGTAGCCCGATGCGAGCGGCGAGAGCTGCCCCTCGACCAGCACGCCGCCTTCTTGGACGGTCTCCTCGACGACCCCCTGGGCGCCCGATGCTGGCTTCGGACTGGTTACGTAGACCGCGTGGGGCTTGGGATCGACCACTACGACTCGATGTCGACCCGGCCGGCCGGTCGCCTCGCCTCGACATAGATCGTTCCGCCAGAGATGGACCCGCCCGCTGCAATCGCCGACACTGCCGCAATGAGGGAGTCCGCATCCGCTGTGCCTGCAGTCAGTGCAAAGGATCCATTGCCCGTAACGCTCGCCGTCCACGTCTTGCCCGCAGTCGCCGTCCGCGTCGCCGGGTTGAACTGTGTGCCGGTCACCGTCACGATATCAGTAGAACCCGCGAACCCCGACACGAGCAAGTAACCGAATCCGCCCGCATATTTGCTCGTGTCGACGGCAGAGCCTGCCGTAAAATCCGCGCCAGACACCACTAGCTTCGCTAGCGCGTTTGCGTACGTGGCACCCTGAAGCAACTCGAAGTAGAGGTTATGGACGCTCGGGACCTGGCCCGCGCCCTTCCACAGCTGCCACAAATCGCGAAGTCGCCAGTTTTGGAGTCCGGTCCATTTGGTGCCCGTCGTAGGGTTCAGGGCCGAGAGAAATGCATCCAGCGAGCCATAGCCTCCGTGCACCTGCACATGGCGCTCGATGCGGGTGAGTAGGCCCTTGAAATCGCGAGCCGAAACCGTGTCGGGGTCCAAGCGAGCCTTGGTGGTCGCATTCGCCGGCGACAGATCGGCCCGCGAGGAGAAATCCGAGAACGTCAGGCTATCGAGTTCCTCGATCGCATCCAGCGAGGCCACCACGCCGTCGCGAAGTCGACGCCAAGCCTGAATCAGGCGGTCCATTTCGGTGTTGAAATCTGCTGTTGCAATCATTTACGCCTCGATCATCCCGGGTGGAAACGACGCCGCCCGCCGCGCTCGGTACCGCTGGGCTTGCGCCCGGCAGTGCTCCGCGATCTGGCTGCGCGTTTGGCGGTTCGGCCCGGCGCCGACGTCGAACTGGTTGAAGGCGAGCCCGGCGCGGTGCTCCCACACAAGTGCGCACGCCTGGTCCAAGTCGTAGGACTCCTCCCACGCTGCATCATCGACGAGTCGCCCCTCGTCGTCAGGCATTCGGCACCGCGCCAGGAGCGTCTCGACATGAGACTCCTCGACCGCCGGCAGCGCGTCGATAGCGCACTCCGCCCGTACGTACGCAACCGCATCCACCAGCGAAATCTGCATGAGAAAGAGTGGCGCTCCGCCCCAGAAGGAGCGGAGCATCTAGGGATTCGGCTAAGGCCGAATCAAGGCGGCCGCCGGGAACTTCACCGGCGCCACACCGGCAGTAGGCGTAGTGATGGTGAACGCTGGAGTACCTGTCGTCACCGCCACGTCCCCAGCCGCTGAAACAACGTCGGTGATGTCCTGCGAGCCCATCGCACCTTTGTAGGTAATGTCGAACGTGAAGTTCGGAGTCGAGCCAGACCGGGCCACCGCCACATTGTCGCGACCGATCGTTCCGAGCCGCTCGAGCTCAGCCTGCACGACCGCTGCTGTCGCATCGTATACGATCGCCCTGGTCGTCAGACCGCCGAAGCTGATCTTGAACGTGCCCGGCCCGATCGTCGTGATGCCCGAGATCGCGATGCGCTGCACCTCGTTCGTCCCGCTCGCCTTGGCCTGCCGAGTCATGTAGTTCGCGACCTGCCAACCGACGCGGATCGAGAGCCGGAGGGCCCGCATCTTTTGCAGCGCCAGGTTGAAGAGGATGTTCCCATTCGCGTCGGTAATGACGGCCTCGCGCAGAATGTCCCAGCTCATCTGCCTTTGGACTCCGAGCACGAAGTTCGACCGGTCGAACGCGATCATCTCCGGATCGCCCGTCGTCGGCGCGCCGAGCGACCACCCGCCGCCCATGCCGAAATAGACGGGCAGGCCCTCGATCGATGCGACCATCCGCCCGTCGATGACCTCGTTTCGCACGTCGAGCAGCTTTTGCCCAGTCGTGTCACGAGCCGAGCGCAAGCGTGCCTTCATCTGCAGGTCCGCCCCGAAGGAACTCGGAACGAAGCCCTTTGACTCGAGGAACGCCATGACCTGGTTGATGTCCTCAGCGATGCCGCCCGACGCGGCCGCGGCCGTACCTCGAGTGCGAGTCTGTGACGCCGTGCCGATCGCGGAAAACACGTTTGTCGGGAATGTGGACGGGGCACCCTCGCCTCGGAGAACAGCGACGTCGAGGCGGTTCGAGAGAGCCTCGATCGCCTGAGGGCGCACCTCCGCCCACATGTCGAACTGCGTATCCGCCGCTACGACGTCAGGGATCGGAATGAGCACATCCAGATCGTCGCACACGATGGTCTTGGCCTCCCAAGCGAGCTTGTCGCCTTGAGATAGCCCAGTGTCCCCCTTCCGGAAGAACGCCGTCGCCAGCCCCTGTAGGACGGGCATCGATGTGGTTGTCACAGGCACCGGGATCTCCCGGAACGCCTGCATCACGATAGAGTTCTGCCGCATGCCATCGAAAATTTCGGACACGATCGGCGCAGGCACGAGCGCCGCAGCGTCCGCGCGTTGAATTGCTGGAGTCAAAATATCACCTCGCTAGATGGCGGCCGCTACGGCCGCGATAGTTCCGCGCGGAGAATGTCGTTGAACGTGGACGCAGCCGGAGCGCCAGATCCGGCCCCTGCATCGCCCCCGCCTGGAGTAGCGATCATGTACGGCTCGGCCTTCGCCAGTTCACCAAGGACGTCCTCGGCGTTGAGCACGCTCGCGCCATCGAGGCGCAGCTTCTCGCGATCGAGGAGCTTGATGGCTGCCTCGGGGTTGCGAAACCCCGCCTTGTGAGCCGCTACCCGGAGTTCGGCGTCGATGAGCCGCTGATTCGCCGCCTGTGCGGAAGCCTCTAGCGATTGCACCTTCTCCTCGAGTTTCGACAGGTCGCCAGTGGTCGCCGCTTTCGCTCGTTCGAGTTCTTCGCGCAGATCCTTCGCCTCGACGCGCCGGGCGGCCGCTTCAGTCCTAAGTTCCTTATTCTCCGCTTTGAGCCGATCGATCTCGGCCTGCAGTTCGCCGGCGGTAGGCCCCTGGCCGCCGCCCGTGGGGTCCTGCCCCGCACCCTTCTTTGGGTCCTGCCCTGCTCCGACGTGGGGGTCCTGCCCCGTTTGGTTGCTCATCTATCCTCCAGCCTACTGCGGCGCCCGCAGTGAAATCGTCACGTCATAGGCCATACCCTCTTTGACGAGAGCTGGCGCAAAATGCCGAAGCTCGAACTGCCGTCCGTCCCCATCCTCGAAGACCGCGTTCACGCCATCCTCCGATGAGCGGCGCATCACGCACGTAGCCGACGCAATCGTCACCGATCCCACCAGGCCCGGGTCCTCCGCGTCACGCTCGGAAACGAGCACAGCACTCAGCACCATCGTCGCCTCCGTCGCGATCGCCGCAACCTTCTCAACGGTGTCTGCGATCGAACCCTCGGCAAACCGCTCGACCGCTCGCACGATCCGCTCGAGATCGGCTTCACTCACATTCGTGGGATTGTCAACTCCCTCGGGGTCCACGGGCGCTACCGGGCCCTCGGGGTCCACGGGCGCTACCGGGGCCTCGCCTTCCGCCGCGTCGGCCGCCAATGCGTCCACCTTATCCTTGTCCTTTGCCATTTCCATTTACTCCTTGCTAGTAGCCTCTGGTATCTCCATCTCTCCAGCCACGTCGATTTCGATGCAAATCAGATCGACCTCACAGACAGCGAGGCCGCCCTCGTCGATCCGCCAGCGGATAGCCCGGACGTGCTGCATGATCGGCAGCGGTTCGAGCGTTTCGGGATCGACCAGCTTGGTGCCGATCGGCGTGCCGTCTGAGATCAACTTGACTTTGGTATTCATCTTCATCCCACCACCCGATCAGGTCGCAGAGCGCAGCATCGGGCGGAAAATCGTCCATCGGGTCAATAGAAAAGCCCCTGCCTGATCGGACCTTGGCCTCCTCCTGTCTGACTCATGAAAAGTACTTGCCTTTCGGCTATGGCGCCCTGAGTCTCCTTCCAAGTCTTCTCCCGAACGAACGGGCCGAACTCCGGATGCTCACCGCGGTGGACCAAATCCGGCAGCCGCAACTCCCCGCGCCGATACAGATCGAACTTGCGAGGCCCCAAGATGATCCGCTGCTCGGCCTCGCTCAGATCCTCGAACGCCTCCGGGCCCGTCACCCCGCGAGGATCAGAGCCCAAGAGCACCGGAACCGGAATCCCCCGGCAATTCGGATGGACCGCCAGATCCTCGGACTTGTCCAGGATTTCCCCGTGAAGTGCCCAACAAACCGCGCACGTCAGCGAGTCGAGCCGCTCACGCCGAACGATCCGGTCGACCTCCGGCACCGCCCTATAGCCCGCCATCAGCGAGCCCCGATATTGCTTGAAGCCCTCAGTCTGGTTGCCCGTCAGCAGCCGGTCGAGGTGCTCGCCCGTGAGCTGAACAATCTGCTCCTCGGCGTGGTCTTGGTCCTTCCAGGTCCGAAACGACTCCTTGAGCCGAGCCACCACGTCCCGCGCCACCTCGTCGGCATATGGCCCCATGTCCGGAGGGCGAAAGCCCGGCAATTCCGGATCCCTGCCCACCAGCGCTTCCAGGATCTTCCGAACGTGCGCTCGGCCCAGAGACCCAGAGTCCCCCACCGATGCGTTCAGGATTCGCCCGGTTTCCTGACCAGTAGCCCGTCCATGAGCTTCGATGATCCGGACGAAATCGTCGCCTTCTTCCCTGAAAGCCTTCCGCAGCCGAGCCGCAAAGCCCGACCAAATCCGCGCGAGACCAAGAGCGCCCGAGGCTAGCCGCGCCACCACCGCCGCAACGAAGGCATCGAGGTCACGATCGGAAAGCGCCATTAGTCGTATTCGCTAGCTTCGCGCACCGAACCTGTCTTCTTCGCCGCCCAGTGGTTCAGCATCTGGGTCAGCATGTCCACCCAGTCGTCGTTGGGCGAGAACGGGAAGTCCGCCGTCTCCGTGATCATCTCGCCCACCCACTTCATCAGCATCGGATGAGGGAGGATCACGTTGCCGGCTTCACACAAAGGTGAGACCGCGTTGGCCCTCGAAATCTTGCCGCCCTCCGGCTCAATCGGGATCAGCCCCGGAACCGTGCTCTTGAGCTGCGAAATGACCGCTGGACCGTTCGCCTTGTCCTCGACGAGTTTCCGGCGTGCCTGGGGCCACTTCTCGTGCATCCCCACCACGGCGCGGCACGTCGCCGTGAAGCTCAACCGGTCATGAACCGCGTCGAGAAGGTACCGCTCGGCCTTCAGCCTGCCCCACACGCCACCGCAAACAAAGTCCGAGCCCGTCGTGTCCTTGAACGTCATGTCCCAGGACTGCGCGACCTCGTCAAAGCTCTCTGGCAAGACAACCGTCTCGCACTCGTGCAAGGTCCCGTCGTCGAGCAGGACCGTCACCGGGGGAGCCTTCGCTCCTGCCGGCAGCCAGAACCGCCACCAGCGCCGCTTGAAGATCGAACCCTCAGCCGCCGCTGGCCGCTGCTGGTGCTGGGCGGCAAAGCCATCGCTGCCTAGGTCCGCTTTCGCTTCGGCGACCACCTCCGGCGTGAAGAGCCCCGGGAACAGCAGCTCGCCCCTCTCAGCGCGAGGATCGCGCCAGCCAATCGAGGTCGAGCATCGCCTCTCGGGCTCGTACTCGGTCGAAAGGCACAGGTGCTCATAGCCGCCGCGCTTGAGGACGTGGCCGGTGAGGTCCTCTGCGTGGAGCCGCTGCCCGACAATGACCCGGGCGCCCGTGCGCGGATCATTTAGCCGGCTGCTCATCGTGCGATCCCACCAACGGATGGCGGCCTCTCTGGCTAGCTTCGAAGGCGCATCTGTCGCGTTGATCGGATCGTCGACAACTACGCAGTCGCCTCGAAATCCAGTGGCGCGCGATCCGACTGAGGTCGAAAACCGTGTACCGCCGGCCGAGTTGACGAACCAGGACTTCAGGTTCTGTGACGTGGACAGTCTCCACGCCGGACGAAAGGCGCTTTGATACCAATCGGACTCGATGAGGTCCCGGCACCGCACCGAATCGCGGACCGCGAGGTCCATCGCGTACGAACTAAAGATCGATCGCCAGCTCGGCCGCTTGAGCCACATCCACGCCGGCCAGAGCACCGAGACGATGAGGCTTTTCATGTGCCCCGGCGGCTCATTTATCAGTAGCCGCCGTATCTCGCCTCGTGCCAGGGCCTCGAGGTGCTCACATTTCGCGTCGAGATGCCAGTTCCAAATCAGATCGGTATCGGGCTCGCACACGGGCCACGCTTGGCGGACGAACTCGGCCAGAGAGCCTAGCGCCCTTTCCGCCCCTGCGACCTGCGTGTAGGTTGGTCTGGCTTCCCCGCGAGCCCGCTGCATCAGCGGCGTCTGTTCCTGCGCATGTCGCAGGACGAGCGCTGCGGATTTAGTACGAGCCAAAACTGGCCACCAGCCTGTCGACCGCCAGCGCCTGCGCCTCCGCGTTCGTGCCGGCATCGGCGACCGCTGCGGCGGCGCGAATGAACGCGGGCAAGTGCTTCACGTCGATTTCGTCGACGTTGACGGTTGCCAGCCGCCGGGCCGCGGCGGCGATCATGCTTTCGGCGAGAGAGAGGTTGGCGGTCGCGATTCGGCGCTGTCGCTCCAGGTGCTCGACGAGGCGCTGCTGGTGCTCGATTTCTACCGCGCCTCGCGCGCGGGCTTCGATCATCCCGTCCCACGCTTCCGCGCGAGCACGCCACGTCCACAGCTTGTACCACTCGCGCCAGCGGCCAGGCGCGGGCTTCTCTGTCCGGCCATACGCTGCGGCCATCGTGCGCGATGGCCCCATGTCCCGAAATCGGCAGAAGGCTGCGTAGGCCCGGACAGATTCGCCGGGTTGCCGGTCCCAGGGCTGCAGTTCGTCGCTATGCAGCTAGAACCTCCAGCCGATAACGATACCCGGACGCAAATCGCGCAGGGCGCCCGTCCAGGTGTCCCCGAAGAGCGTGCCGCAGCCAACGAACAGGCCTTGCCATGCGTCGTTCGTGACGGTCAGCGCGGCACCGATCCGAACGCTCCCCAACGGCGCGAGCAGCCCGCAGGCGCTGACCTGCCAGCCGTAGTTGAGGGCCCATGTCTTCGCTGGCTCAATAGCGACAGGGCGCGCCTCAGAGCGGTCGGAGAAGATGGCGACCTGAGCGGGTGCAAGCGATGCCACGGCCAGCGTGGCGAGAACGAGCGTAGTTTTCATGGCGTTATTCATGTCGCATTCCGATCGGCGCGCCCTCATCCACGCTCTTGCGCAGGGCTCGAACGGCGGCGGTGAGTTCGGAGAGCGCGTCGGACTGACGCTGCATCGTCGCGCGGAATTCGCCCATGAGCTCCATCGCCTGCTTGCGATCGCTGTCCCACGCTCGGAGAATCCGAACCAGGAGAAAACCGGCCATCACCGCCCACGGCCCATTGGCGGCCAATCCCTGCATGAGTGTTTCCAGCATTTACCAGTCTGCCTTGATGAACCAAATGTTCGAAGCTAGTCGCCGGACGCGCCGATAAACGCCGTCGCCGTCTCTCGATCCACTTCCGTCAGTGTTCCCCTCGATCGTGTCGATTACCCACAGACCCAGAATCCGGCGAGTCCTTACGACGAATCCTATGTGGCCCGTCCAGGATTTCGGGTGGTTGCACCAGACAAACAAATCACCGCGCACGGCTTGTGTTGGGTCTCGGTGTGCAACGCCGCGTCGGTCAGCCCACGCCCTCCAGTTGCACGCCGAGGCTGGACCCTTCGGCATCTGGTCATGCGCCACACCCGCCTGGGTGAGGCACCACGTCACGAACGCCGCGCACCAAGGAGCGGGAGCTGTGATCCCGGCAGATCGCAGGTATTCGCGCACTCGAGGCCCGTCATTTCGGCCAACCTCGCGCACTCTGAAGCGGTCGCACTCCTGGGCGGCCAGCAACAGCGCGCGCTCAGCTGGCGCAACCCTTGCCCATTGGATATCGGTCAGATACGGCACTAGGCTCATGTTCTGCATAGACCCCGGCATGGACGTGAACGACTCGGTGAACCGAGCGCCGGGGAGTTGAAGGAGATGCATATGGAATCAGGAAGGGCCGGCCCACATTAGCGCCGACACCAAAAAACCCGGCGCTATCCGTAGTTGCCGGGCCTTCGAAGTCGGTGATGAGAGCCAATTAGCCCTACCCACCTATAAGGATGCGCTAAACGCGGCGATAGTTTCAAGCCTGATCCCCTTTTTTGCCCCTTAATCGATTCCGATCGCCGCCCCGAAGAACGGCTCGGCCCTCAGTGCCTCATCCAAAGCCGCCATGAACAGATCGTATCGCACCTGCGCCATCTGCTCCACGGGGACCCGCAGGCCAGGCATGCCTTCGGTTTCATAAACACGAAAATCCTGCCAGCAGCGCCGGAAAAGCGCCTCTTCGATGGTCTCACCCGGCCAGCAGACGGCGAAGTCGGACAGCTGGAGGCCCTTGACGTGCTTGTGGACGAGGACCGGCCTGGCCTTGGCGTAGCCGCACACTCTCACGAGGCGGCCATGAGCGAGGCTCTCGTCTCCGCACGGATCGGCGCGCCGGCCCGTCGGATAGCCGAGCGCTGGCATAGCGGGCTCCCCTCCGCTTTCGCAGGCGGCCCAGGCATCCAGCATCCGCGCGCGGTCCCACTCAGGTCGCCCCGAGCTGTCCGTTCGTACCTGTTTCGATACCATTACCCTTCTCCTCTAAATCGCCGACCTTTGCACGATTGCAGTATTTATTTCTGCAAACGAGGAGTTTCTGCAAACGTCGTTCGGCCTCGACTTAGGCAATACCTCCCCCCTCCCCACTCCCTCCCATAGGTTCAGGGGCTGAATGTGTGTCGTTTGCAGAAACCCCAGAAAGACCCAGGGCTTCGATTTTTTCGTTTGCAGAAATTCGCTTCGTTTGCAGGAATATTTGTGCAATCGTGCAAACGTATAGCCTACGGCTCATCCTCCTCGAACGGATCCAGGCTCCACATGGCCTGTTTTCCGCGCCGAACACTCACTACACCGAGCGCAGCGCCTGCTGCATCGATGAGGCGTTTCGAGTACCCTTCCGCTATGCCTGCATCGACGCACTCTTGGCGCGCCCGCGTGCCCTGGTTAAGAAACGCCTTCAGCCACTCATGACAGGCTTGACGAAGCGTGCTGGGGCGACCGGGCCCGGCCTTCGTCTCAAAAGGATTGTCTTCGCGGTCGACTAGGTATTCGATGACGAGCCCGTGCCGCTGGAATTGGAACGGCTCGCCGCGAGGGACGAGGATGCTCCCCTTCTCATCGGTCACGACCACCACTCCGCGCTCCTCCGGATGCCAACGCATGACCAGCTGGCCGCGCAGGGTGTTGCGAAACATGACAGTCCCAAGTCCGAGTTCGGACGCGGGTGACATCCCTAGCTTGCCCTTGCCAACGTGCCGAACCGCAATCCCCGTTGCGCCGGTCCGTTCGGCTATCTGGTTGACCAGGTCACAAAAAGGCAGCACGGCCACGCCGTCGCTGGGGTTGACCCCTGGAGGCAAGAAGTGATAGAACGGATCGAGCCCAAAGAGCGAGAAACCGCCCGTGAGGATCGTCTCGATCATCTCCTCGGCGTACGCCTGGTCGAGCGGACGACCGGACTCGCGCGAGTACGCAATGTAGCCCGGCCTGCCTCCGTTTGCGCGGTAGACCGTCTCGTACTCGGCCGGATTGTCCGAGTCTCGGAAAAACAACACGGTTTTGACCGGCTCGCACGCGCCGCCCATCGGAAGCACCCCGATCGACAGCCCGGCCGCGAGCGCCAGGAACCAGCTCGTCTTGCCGGTCCCACCATCGGCGTCGAGGAGGACAACCTTGCCCTTCGGCAAGTACGGCTCCCAGAGGAATCGCACCTCCTCGAGCTCGAAGTCACCAGGGAAGGTCGTGAGCCGCAAGGCTGAAGCGTTGAGCAGATCCGGCCGCGGCGTGAAGTCCTCTACCTCATGGCCGGCAAGCAGGTGATCGAAGGCGTCTTTCCCTTCCTTTGCCTGGACGACCGAAAGCGAGCCGGCCACGCCCTTGAGGGCCTTCACGGCCGCCCGCGCGGCGTTTTCGCCGGCTTCGTCTCGATCGGCGACAATGACCACCGTCGCCTTGCGCAGGACCTCCACGTGCTCAGGCAGCCAAGGCGAGGAGGCACCCCCGGGCTTGGTCGTAGCCGCGTACCCGTGCCGCCACATCGCCAGGACGTCTTTCTCGCCTTCGCAGACGTAGATCGTGGCGCCCTCCGCGATGGAGGACCTGACCATCGGAAGCATGTAAAGCGGCAGTGGCCTGCCGTTCAGTCCGTGGTGATACTCGCCGTTCTTATAATGACCCTGCGGAAACGCGGTCTTACCTTCGGTCCGCGACACCCGCCCCACAGGCGCGCCCGACGCCTCGACGTACTCGTAGCCTCGTGAAATGCGGTCACGCTTACCGTCTGGTGTCTTCCAGCTGCCTAGGTCGCGTTGATCCCGCTCGGGGAACAGGTCCGCGAACGTGAGCCCCAGCGCCGAAAGGCAGGCCTCTTTGGAGTATGCCGGTTTTTGACTGGCGATCATGAGGGTGCCGTCGAACAGTTCGAGCCACGCGAAAGATCGCCGCGCATCCCCTTCCGGCGAGCACGGGTGTGAGCAGCGCATCCATCCCGCCACCTTCTTGAAGTCGGAGATCCCGCGCGCATGGAGGGCGGTTTCTAGAGTCTCACGTGGCGTCACCGCTAAAGCCCTCCATAGCTCTCTTGTATTCGCGACGCAGCGTCTCCACGCGGCGCCGGAGAACGTTAGCCTGCTCGTCATCGCGGCATAAGTCGATCTCTCGCTCAGTGCGCACGAGATCGATGGCGATTTGCTGACGAGTGCGAGCAGGAAACGTCATCCGGCGAGTTCCTCCAATAGCACCGTCAGGTACCCACGCGGCCCCCACTTCTTCACGACCTCCCCAAACGCCGCGATCCGGGCATCATTGACGAAGAAGCCCAGCTCTTCCATCACATCCTCCATGGTCTTGAGCAGGTTCGAAAGGTCAGGCTTCGTGTCCCGCCAAATCCCCTCCGCATGCCGGTTCTCGCCCTTCTCCCCCTCCCTCCATTGCCACATGAAGGAGGCCGAGAGCCGGAGCGGCCCGACAAGCGGCGCCTGGGGCACGTGGGGCTGGAGAATCTTCTTCCACTGGGCCAGGGCATCATCAAGCTCCGGGGTATTCCCCAGCGACTGGATCGGTGGCTTGCCGCGCGGACGAATCGTGATGATCCGCTTGCGCTGGTGCGTCGTCGTCGGAATCTCGCACTCCGCTTCAAACGCCAGCCACCTACGCGTCTCGGGAAAGAGGGTCACCCGCTCACGCTCCTGCGCCCACCTCGTGCTCCGAGATGTATTCCTCGAAGAACTGCTTCGCCGCCGCGACCGATTCAGCCCGCCGACCCGCCACGCAGACGCGCTCCTCGCCATCAGCGCCTCGGGCCGCGATCATAAATTGGAACTCCGAACCGTCCGGCGTCACCGCGAGAGTGAATACTGAATCCCCAATAGCGCGCTGCTCCTTCGAGACGCCGGCCTTCGGCTCCTCATAGTCCTTCTTAGGCCGCTTCTTGGGCCTCGGCTTGCCGTTGGCGCCAATAACCGCAGCCGTTTCGCTCGCAGGCCTGGCTTTCTTCTGCTCGGCAGCCGCGCGCACCAGGATGTTTCCGAAATCGACTCCCTTGTGTCGCAGATCGACCTCAAGGAACTCGTAAACGTCTGGAGCGTTCACCGAAAGCGAAATCTTGTTGCGCCCGCTCTTGTCCGAGATTTCTTCGGCCGAGAGGAACGACAGAAGGTGATCGAGCACTTTCGCCTTCGCCTTATCGTCGAGCATGTCGAAGCCCTGCCGGTAAACCTCGATGACGAAGAATCCCTTCGGCGGCTCGCATGGCGTGAGATTGAATTCCTTCTCATCCTCTCGGGCAAGGAATGCGTTTAGGCCTGAGAGCTTAGAGGCCTTGCCCCAGTCCAGCTGGTCACGACGCCGGACCGGCTCCGAACGCCAAACGTAGTCGATTCGCACCTCGGCAAGGTGCTTGTGATGCGCATGAATGATGTCTTGGGCAAGGTCCCGAATCTCGGGCGCGGGTGTATAGGTGTTCGGCATTGTTACTCCATTAGGGTTGGGTCGTCGGGCATCGAGGCTAATGTCTCACTGGCGATGCGCGCCCATTCGGAATGGCCGCCAGCGGCCAGCTTGACGATCTTATGGAGCCGGCGGAGACGCTCCTCGAGCACTTCGATTCGAGCCTGCGCGCCGTCATAGGCCTGCTCAAGGAAGACGGCCTCGCTCATCGTGCACCCCCTGCCGTTACGCGCTTGATCCTTGCCGCGAGTGGGCCGATAAATGTCCTGGGAAGGCCGATCTTCTCGACGATCTCTCGCGCGCTGAGCCCTTCGGCAATGAGCTTCTCGATATCGGGGGACTGCATTCGAGAACCGATTTGTTTGGGCTGGCGCGTGCCACGCCGTGCCCGCTTCTCCCGAGCCTCCTGAGCCTCATGAGCCAGCTCCATTAACTCAGCGAGCACGGCCATCGGGACCTCCACAATCGTCGATTCGAGCCGCATCATTAGCTCCTGCTTGATCTCCGCGCGTTTGCTTGAAATCACAGCCTGCAGTTGCGCCAGCGAGCTGACCCCTTGAGCCGACACGCAATCGGGCATACTCATCGCCTTCTCCTTGCGCGCAGGCTGCGGGGGGGGGGGGCTTATCGATGGCTTCCCCGCTCAGCCTTGCCAGTTTCTCGGGACTGAGCATGTCGCGATATTCGCTCACTGTGAACCTCCAGACTCAATCTCCGCACCGCAACCCTTGCCTTTCGCCGTCATCATCGTGAGGCCGCCTGGTTATGGTTGGTCAGGTCGTTGGCCGCACGATGCGACTCGGCGGCCTCACGATGAGCGGCCTGCCATACACCCAAGGCCAGGCATAGGAGAATCCCTGCGAGGACACCTAGAGCGAACAGCGGCAGTCGCGGTTTATCCCGCGCGGCAGCCCGGACACTACCGCCCAAAGCCAATAGCCGGAGATCTCTCGGTCGGTTAGTCACCCCCTCCGGAGAGGGGGGCTTTTGCGTATCGCGATCGAAAATCAGTTCCGATAGTCGTGTCTTCATGGTCGTACTCCTGTCGTAATCGTCATCGTCTCGCGGGCCTCGGACGTCACGAAACCCGAGGATGCCTCGCTCGCCAGTTCGGCCTGGATGGCACCGGGAACCAGCGAAATCCGGGGCGAAACCTTCACGCCGCCAACAGCCTCCGAGACAATGTCGAGGACCATCTGCCGCTGCACGTCTGCCCCCGCGCCGTCGCCAAAACCATCGAGGTCGAACGTCACCGAGAGCGCTCGCGGATAGCGTGCCGATAGCGCAATCGACGCCAGGTCAGCGTCTGCGATCGATATTCGGCCAGGAACCGACCGGAACGACACTGAGCCATAGAGGCCCTTGAGCGTTCGCCCCTTCTCTCCAGCCAATTGCTGCCGCGCATAGTGCTCGACCTCGCTGTCGAAGCGCCAGTGCAGCGAGTCGAGGCGACGCTTGAAGTCGGCCTTGAGCTGCTCCGCGTTTGCCAGCACCGCCCGGGCGTGGATCACCGCGTCCGTCTGCTCGATCGCCACCATCGCCGCCTCTAGCTCGCCCATGCGCCGGAGCACCCAGTCGAGCCGGTCCGAGGAGTCGACGACGAAGCCGTCCTCGACCACCGGCCTGAGCACCTCGCCCGTCTCCGTGTCGACCACGAACCCGTCGACTACTATGTGATGGTCATGTGCTGCGTCTGTCTCGGGTGCCGCATCGGCAGTTGCTCGACTAGTGCGCCGGAGGCCTATCTCGGCCAGAGCCGCATCACTGAGCGGGCCGAGCCCGACACTGTAACCGACCGTGGACGTGTAGCTCTGGTAGACGCGTGAACTGTGCCATGCCGCCTCGTCGACTACCTGGTAATCCTTCGGCAGGACCGCCAGCACCGGCTGCGCCTTCTTCTTCGCGGCCGCGCTCATGCCGTCACCGCGGCCTGGCCGGTCATTCGGGCGTACAGCGCGGCAAAGGTCTTCTCTGGGCAGATGGCGGCTTCCTGAGCGAGGTTCTTGCCAATCGTCTTCTCAGCCGCCTGGAGCTTCCGGTACTGCGCCTCGGTCAAATCGACATACTCGGTGAGGCCGGGGTACTTGCCCCCAGGGATAGCCGAGGCAGGCGTCGCAGGGGCCTCCGTAGCAGTAGCCGCACAGCCAGGGTTTCCCGGGCCATCATCCAAGGGCATCGTCTTCTCAGCCTTGGCCAGCAACTGGTCGTAGATATAGATTTCCATTTCCTCGACCGTCGCACAGCCTTCATCGGCTGCCTCTTTGAACCAGTGCCCCCACGTCTTTTCAGGCGATCGCTCGGCGATCAAGCCGCAGATCTGATTGAAGCCGGCCTTCGTCCCGCCGATCGACTGGTACCACCTGCCAGCGTTGAAGCTCTCGGCCTCCGCCGATAGTGCAGGAGTCGATACGACCTCTCCGGTCTCCATGTCCACATTCGCCAGCGATGCGCCTGGGATCGTGACAACCTCGGTCTCGTCGCTCATGCCAAGCCCGCAAATCGAGAGCGTCACGCGCCGCTTCGCCTTCGTTTCCGCCTTCATGTAGGCGTTGGCGAGCGCCTCGCCGCGCAACCCCTTCACGTCGACCGCGCCGGTCGACTCGTCCTGACGCCCAGCGCGCGAAGCCCGGGCAGTGACGACGTAGATGTCGCCCACCATTTCACGAGCGACAATCTGAATGGAGATGTCGCCCCCCTTGCGGAGCTGGTCCGTCGCGTCTCTCGTGGCATACAGCGTCAGCTTGCCGTTGAGAGTGATGTACTGGAACGGCCTGGTCAGCGGATTGAGGCCAAGCGAGCGGCAGAGACTCGAATAGTATTCGAGCCGCTGATCCGGGCTCAGCGTCGAGAGGTCGTTCTTAACGACAACCTGCTCGAGGATCGCCGCATTCGGCGCGGCCTTGGCCAAAGCAGTCGTGGGTTCAACCATTCGTGGCCACCTCGAGGTCGGAAGGGATCCGCGATGCCCGGATCAGCGCGAGCCCGGCCTGGCGGTGGCTATCGAATGAGCCGTACTCCTTGCCGCCCGCGATCGCCACACACTTGCCGTTCCGCTCATGGACCTCGCCGCAGTGGATCGAGCGGCACTTCACCTGCCAGACGCCCGGCGAGCATTCAGTTAGCTGAAAGCCGGGGCCGACGTAGCACGTTTTCGTTTTCATTTCTCCTCCTCGGAGGCTTTGCCGTTGACCCCGGCATCGGTCGAGGTATGATCGGACTGGACTGTCCCCTCCTCGTGAGTGGCACCGCCCGGATCGCTGGTCAGAGCATCCGGGCTTTCCGTTGATTGAGTTGCGAGCCTTGCGCGTGCCATTCGGAGGACTTCGTAGACCTTCGTTTGGCTGACCCCCGTCGCCTCAATGATTTCCCTAGGGGATCGCCCAGCCCGGTGCATGTCGAGGATCAAATCCACTGTTGCCTGATCCATTGGCGGTCGCCCGGTGCGCGCTTGTCCTATCATCATTACCCAATACTATACACGACATTACGCAAACGCGCAATAGTGCGAGAGGGATTTACGTAAAAAAGTCGCGTACACTGTTAAGCCGTGGATGAAGCGCGGGCAATCCGGACCGCCATGGCAAGCGCGATGATGGAGGGTCGTCGCCGAACCGGGATCTCTATCGGCGAACTTGCAGCCATGATTGGCGAGTCGCGCAACGTTGTGTCCAACGTGCTTAACGGCCGGACCAAGCCATACCCTGAACTGATGGCGAAAGTACGCAAGGCTCTCAACCTCCCCGACTCATGGCCCGAGATAGGGTCTGCAACCACAAAGCCAGCTGAGTCGGACGAGGTGAGGGAGTTACCCTTTGACTCCTTGCCCAAGGAACTCCAGAGCCTCGTTCGTGGTGACAGGGTGCTCTTGCCCCTCTGGCGCGGCGTTCTGGGCGGAGACGGGGAGTGCGAATTCATCGAGCCGGACACCGTCGAATGGATCGAAGTGCCTGCCTTCCTCGCAGGGCGCGATTACACCTCCGCCCGGGTCTGCAAGGTCGCCGGGATGTCCATGGCTCCCAGAATCCGCCAAGGAGACCGCGTGGTGGTCCGGCTCGAACCAAACCCTTCCCCCGGCATGATCGTGGTCGCCGAGAAACCCGAGCACGGCGGCCGCCTGATCAAGGTGCTTCGCGAAGTCAAAGGGGGATTGGAGCTGCACTCGATCAACGAAGGCAACGCCCCGATCGTGAAGCTAGACGGCTGGAGCTGCATCGCCGTCGCAATCGGCATCTGGACCGACCGTGAAGGCGGCCCCAACATCGAATGGAACGGCGGAGCGCCGCTGAGGGGATGAGAGAAAGGAAACCGAGCAGCGACCGCCTGGGCCTCGATGTGGGCGTGGACCTTCCTGCGGGCTGCATCCCAGCCTGCACCCTGCTCGGTGGAGGGGCGGTTGCCGCACTCCTCGCGTGGCTTGTCAATCCATGGCTGGGAGGTGCGTTCGCGCTGGGCGCTATGGCGATCGCGTTCAAGGTTAGCCTCAGCGAGATCGCCAAACGAAGCCAAAAAGCCCTAAAGTGCCTCCAAGACACTGAGAATCCAACCCTACCTGGCATACAATCTGACCAGGGGCAAATAGACCCATGACGGCCTACATTATCATTGCTGTACTCGTGATCCTCGGCATTCCGTCCATCGTGGGGCCGATAGTTGCCGCTCGCTTCCTCCAGCGCGCAACCGATTTTCCGCGGAATATGAGCCGCGCCGTAGACGAGAGTGCCTCCCAGCAGCTGTGGGGTCAGTCGGCGCGATTCGCGGAGGCTATGATTACTATCCTGGCTGCTTCGACTGGAAAGCATCTCGCATTTCAGATCAGCCACAGCGAGCAAAGGCCGAAAGACGGGGTCGTTCAGATATCGCTGCCGGACACGGAAGCGACCCGATTGATGCTTGAGCTCTTCACTCTCTTGATGTGGGCTCAGTACTGGATGCGACCGTGGCGGATCGGAAGTCTCCCTGGCTGCATCGCCTGGGGCCTCTTCATGCGATTCGGAGTCGATTCCCTCAAGACTGTCTCATCCGAAGACGTCGTACGGCTGGCCCGTAAACTGTGCCTGTCCTAGACGCGCACACTGCTCGCGCAGTTGCGGGATTACCCCTAGCGTTCCGCAGCCACTTGGCGAACCTCCCAGCGGTGGGGCTTGCGTCCGTCGAGCAGTGAGATCGTCACTAGCGCCCGCTCGCCGGGCCGGATCTCGCGCGCGTACCCCTCCGCTTCGCCGATCCGCACGCCCCGATCATCCCAGAGCGCCAAGCTGACTTCGACGTACGCAAGCGTGCGCGCCGTGCGATTGGTCACGATCACGGCGATCTCAGGGTAATCCTCGGTCCCCTTGAGGCCAGGCTCGTACTCGATCGCATAAGCAGAAGACGGTAACGGGGTGCGCTCGATGAACCCGAGATCGCGTGCCAATTTGGCCTCTTCACTCTCAGCTGACTCCGAGGAACTGGCGGTCCCGTCCCCGCAACCTGCCAAGAACAATATAGCCATCAGCATCAACGCGACCGCTCTGAGGAGGCTGGAATGACGTGCGTACCAGGTCATCGGTTCCTGTTCTCCACATCAGCTCCCCACTCCTTAAGGTCTTTCACTGGGTCATCCGGCCCGTCTTCCTCATAGTCCTTCCGCGCCTCTTGTCGCTTCTCGATCTCCTGCATCTTGGCCGCGTATTCGCTGGTCCACTTGCCCTTTTCAGGCAGGTCGTAGCGATTGAGCACGCTGAGCCCGGCATCGCTGGCAATCGTCATCACTTCACCCCCATCCCGAAAGTTCACCCGTCCGCCCTTGATCGAAGATCCCTCGATGATGAGCCTAGCCCCTTCGAGCCTCCAAACGGCAGGCTTCGAGTAGCCGTGGAACTCCACGGTGCCGTCCGGGAAGAGGGCGAAAACCGGTCCATCGGTGCCACCCCAGGCCCCGACCGCCGTCTCGCGGCCTCCACAACCGGCCAGCGTCGCCACCAAGAGTAAGCCCAAGAGCGCCTTCATAGGTTCAAGTATAGGCTACGACCCGGATCCCGTCTAGGGCTCCTCGCGAGAATTTGCGTAAATTATTCCGTGTATCTTGCGCATTTGCGCAAACCTGTGTTACACTGCTTTGCATGGCGGCTCGATCTGACCATCAGCGGCCAAACACAGGAGGAATCAATGGACACGTCCAATCGCATCGACCGAAGCCACCCGATTTGGCTCGCTACCTACAGCGCCGCCATGCAGCCACAGCAGCACGCCTATCCGACCGAGGCATGGCTGTGCCACGCCTTCGCCCTAGCTGACGAGGCGGTCAGGCGACTGCGCGCCATCGAAGCAGACGACACGGAACGCTTGTTGGATGCCAGAGGGGTGCAGTCGTGAACAGACCCGTCACACCCAGAACCCCGACCGGCAAAACTCTTGCCGCCACTGCGCTCACTCCCGACCAGATCGCCCTCGCCGCCGTCCAGACCTGCATCCGCCACGCTGTCGCTAGGCTGCAGGAGGGTGTGCTCGAAGGCTGTTTCTCGCCCGAGCCGGTCTCGGCCTGGCGTGTGACCTGGCACGCCGTCGACGAGGCCACGATCGACGTGGATCTGCAGGTGGCCGAGCCAGTGGACATGCCACTCCGCTCAGCGGTGTCAGAGACCATTCGCCGCTTGGGCTTCGAGCCGATCGTCCAGTACGTCCTAGGCGGCGGCGTGTCCTGGATCATCCCGATGGAGGTTAGTCCGTTATGATCCGCGCTCGATTCTACGTTCTTCCGGCACAGCGTCACTGGATCGTCGTAGATCGCACCGGAGAAATCCTTTTCGCCGTGCGCTTCACCTCGCAACGCAAGGCGCTCCGCTTTGCCCATCGCCTCGAGCAAGACGGCGGGCAGTTCACCGTAATCGGTGTGCGCAACGACCCGGCGTTACTCGAAGAAGCCGCCGGGCACTACCTCCGCGCCGTGATCCTCCGGCGAGAGGAGGCCCGGAGCCGATGACGCCAACCGCCTACCCGCTCTGCTGGCCCGACGGCCAAGTTCGCACGCACCCTCACGCAAGGAAGAGCGCCTACGTGTTCAACCGCCGTGAATCTTGCGGGTCGCGCCGCGTGACCGTCCATGAGGCACTATGCGAACTTCGAGAAGAGCTCGCCCGCATGGGGATCAGCGACGACGACATCGTGATCTCGACTGACGTGCCGACCCGGCTCGACGGCCTGCCGAGATCGGGCGTCAGTCCCGACGATCCCGGCGCCGCCGTGTGGTTTCGGCGCGGCGGCGAACTCCGCTGCATCGCGGTTGACCTGTTCGATTACGTGGCGGGCAACCTCCGAGCGATTGCGCTCGTGATCGACGGGCTCCGGCGACTTGAGCGCTACGGGTGCGCCGGGATGATCCAGTCGGCGGCCCGAGCGCTGTTCGACGCGCCCGCGCTTCCCCCGGTCGCCGGCCCCGGTCGCCGCTGTTGGCACGAGGTGCTCGGCGTCGCTGCCGACGCCCCGAGCGAGGTCATCGAGGCCGCGTACAAGGCGCTCGCCAAGTCTGCCCACCCCGACGTCGGCGGCAACCGCCAGGACTGGGACGAACTCGCTCGGGCCATCGAGGAGGCCCGGAGTCGAAAGGAGTGAAAAAGTGAGGCTTTCCCCTAATAAGTGAATGAAATGAAGTCGAATAGTCAGATGCGCGGCAGAGTATCACTGCCCAAGAAGCCAATTGCGGCGGTCTATCGCGTACAATGCCTGCGAGACGGGCGCGGCCCTTGGAGACCGGGATTGACCGATCTATGGCGCGATCACGACGTAGCAGTTCCACCGGCCTGGATGCACGAGTTCCCCAATCTGAAACTGCAAACAGGCTGGTTTTATGGCTCGGCGTGCCTAACGCCCCACGATCTGGCGTTGTGGTTTACCGCGCCCGAACTGGCCAGGCTGTACGACCTAGGGTATCGCGCCGTTTGCCTGCCCGACTGCGAAATCGTAGCAGAGTCCGCATCTCAAGTCGTGTTTCGGCGGCACGTCCCCCACCTGTCTGGCGCGAGGGTGATAGACCTCGGCGTCCTCACCAGCGGAGTGAAAAATGAGTAACCTGAAAATTACCAACCTGTCTGGCGCGACCCTGTGGGAAGGCCCCGCCCAGACGACGAAGGAGGCCGTTGAGGCTGCGCTAGCAGCCCGGGCCAACCTCGCCCGGGCCAACCTCCGCGGGGCCGACCTCACCGGGGCCTACCTCACCGGGGCCTACCTCACCCGGGCCGACCTCGGCGGGGCCAACCTCGAAGGGGCCAACCTCGGCGGGGCCGACCTCGGCTGGGCCAACCTCGGCGGGGCCAACCTCGGCGGGGCCGACCTGGCCGGGGCCTACCTCACCGGGGCCGACCTCACCGGGGTCGACCTCGGCGGGGCCAACCTTACCGGGGCCGACCTCACCTGGGCCTACCTCACCCGGGCCAACCTCACCGGGGCCAACCTCACCCGGGCCGACCTCACCGGGGCCAACCTTACCGGGGCGACCCGGTTGCCGACGGGAGAAACATG
>ERZ761602.2022-NODE-2022-length-33858-cov-5.162234_pt1 | contig 33858 bp, 32 predicted proteins | sample MGYA00512165_ERZ761602 | MGnify/ENA primary metagenome ERZ761602 (study PRJEB28899, sample SAMN02445085) | bioreactor sludge metagenome | biome: EBPR sludge; isolation source: Thorneside wastewater treatment plant | place: Australia: Brisbane, Thorneside...
CTCTTGAATGCGCCAAACTGCCTACCAACGACTCTTACCTCTATTCATTATGCAAAGCAGCAGCGAAATAGCAAGTTCTCGATCGCCGTCACCGTCGGCATGCCTACCGTGGGCCAATGCACGCTGCTCGTCACGTTGGATTGAGGTGGCGGGGCCGGACGTGGCACACTAGGACCATCGTTCTCCCGGTGGCGCAGGGTGATGACGGGGCGCCCCCGGCAGAATGACGTCGAGACCATCCATCGCAGGCAATCATGACTGTCCGAAACCTCGAATTCCTGTTCCATCCCGCATCGGTGGCGGTGGTCGCCGAGCCGGACGAGCCGAGCCGCTACGCCGAGGTGGTGTTGGCCAATCTCGAGGCCGGCAGTTTCAGTGGTCCGGTGATGTCGGTCAGCGCCCGCAAGCGCTCGCTGTTCTACCTGGGCGACGATGTCCGTCTCGGCGAACTGGCGGTGGTACCCGATCTGGCGATTATTTGTGCGTCGCTGGACAATGTTCCCTCGATCATCGGTCAACTCGGTGCGCGCGGCACGCGCGCGGTGATCGTCGGGCCGTGGATGTGGCACAGGATGAATCGCAAACAGATTGCGGCGGCACGTACGGCGATTCTCGAAGCCGCCCAGCCGTATCTGATCCGGGTGCTCGGTCCGGGGAGCGGTGGTCTGGTCGTGCCGGCTCGAGGCCTTGACGCCAGCGCCGCGCCGGTGCCGATCAAGCCGGGCAAGATCGCTCTGGTGGCACAGTCGACGGCGATCACCGCTGCGGTGCTCGATCGCGCCCACAGCAAGGGAATCGGTTTTTCGACGGTGCTGCACCTCGGGGCCTGTCTCGATGTCGATCTGGCCGATGTGCTCGACTGGCTGGCGGCGGATCCGGACACCAGGTCGATCCTGGTGCAGTTCGAGGAGGTCTCGGCCGGGCGCAAGTTCATGTCGGCGGCGCGCGCCGCCGCGCGCAACAAGCCGGTGATCACTCTGCGTGGCCGACCGGTGACCGGCAGTAATCCGATCGGTGCCCCGTTCACCGCCGGACAGGTTTACGAGGCGGCCCTGCGCCGCGCCGGCTGGGTGAGCATCGCTACACTCGGCGATCTGTTCGAAGCGGTCGAGGCGATGGCGCGAGTGCGTCCGCTGGGCGGCGAGCGACTGACCATTCTGGCCAATGGCCACGGCCTCGGGCGGATCGCCGGCGAAACGCTGCTGCGTTCCGGCGGAACCTTGGGCCAGCTTTCGGAAGCCACCGTGAAGCGCCTCGATGGACTGCTGCAGACCCGGTCGACGCTGTCCAATCCGTTGGCCCTGCCGGCAGACATCACGCCCGCTCACTGGGGAGAGGCCTTGGCGACCGTGCTCGCCGACAACGAGACGGAAAGCGTGCTGACCGTCTGCTCGCCTTCCCCGTTCGCGCCGAGCGCCGAAGTGGCCGCGGCGATCTGCGAGGTGTCCCGGCAAACCGAGCGCAACATCTTCACCTGCTGGGTTGGCGGAGCTGCGATGCTGGAAGCGCAGAGAATCGCCGCGGCGCACGGGGTGCTGAGTCATGAGTCGCCGGAAAGGGCGATCGCGGTTTTCCAGGGGGTGGTCAATTACCGGCGCAACCGCAGCCTGCTGATGCAGATGCCACCGTCGCTGACCGAAGGGTTTTCGCCGGACGTCGAGGCGGCGCGCAGCGCGGTCGGCGAGGCGATCGCCGCCGGGGCCGCGAAGCTGTCGACCCGTCAGGCCCGCCGCCTGCTGCAGGCCTATGGTTTTGCCGTTGGTGAGTACGCCGTGGCGGGCAGCATCGATGCGGCGATCCGCACCGCCGGCGAGATCGGCTATCCGGTCGATCTCATTCTGGTGTTCAGCGAAGGGGTGAGCCTGGCATTGGTCGCGGCGGGACTGCGCTCGCCGGCCGAAATCCGGCTCGCGGCGCGTGGGCTGCGCAACCGTGCGCGCCGACAGCGGCCCGGCAGCCGCGCTAGCGGCTATCGACTGCGCCCGAGCGCGGCGCGCAGCGGCGCGCCTGCGTTGCGCTTTGGTGTGGCCAGCGATCCGGTGTTCGGTCCGGTGATCTTCCTGGCTCCGGCGAGCGCTTCCGGGCATCGTGACGGCCGTCCGGTGGTTGCCCTGCCACCCCTCAATCTGATGCTGGCCGGCGATCTGGTTGCCCGCAGCGGCTTTGCCGACAGTCTCGCGGAAGGCGAGCGGCCAGCACTGCAGGCCGCCGCCAGCAATGCGCTGGTTCGTCTGTCGCAACTGCTCACCGACATCGACGAGTTGAGCGGCGTCGAACTCGATCCGCTGCACGTCGAGGCTTCCGGCGTGGTCGTGCTGGGCGCCCGCATCGACCTCGTGCCGGGAGCCGGCAAGCCCGGCCTGCGTGGCTTTGCGATTTGCCCCTATCCGAAGGAGCTGGAGCAAACCGTCGATTGGCAGGGCGGCAGGCTGCTGATCCGGCCGATTCGCCCGGAGGATGAGAACACGCTCGGCGAACTGCTCAACTCGCTGGCTCCAGAGGATTCGCGCATGCGCTTCTTCGAGTCGGTCAGGAACCTGCCGCGCGCACGACTGGCCCGTTTCTCGCAGATCGACTACGACCGCGAAATGGCGCTGGTCGCCATCGAGCGGGGGAGCGATGGCGTCGAGCGTTCGCTCGGCGAGGTGCGTGCCGTGGTCGACCCGGGCAGTGCGCTCGCCGACTTCGCGATCGTCGTCGCTTCGCCGATCAAGGGCCAGGGGCTCGGGAGGCTGTTGCTGCAGAGCCTGATCGCCTACTGCCGCGGCCGCGGTATCGTTGAGTTGCGTGGCGAGACGCTCGACGGCAACCTGCGCATGCAGCGTCTGGCGCGGCATTTCGGTTTCACCCTGAGCACCGGGGCCGATCGCGGAATCCTGGACCTTCGCCTGACGCTGCGGGCGCCGGATGAGCCATGAGAACCGGCGAGCCGGGCAGGCACCGGTCGGGTGGAGCGCGGTGCGCCGGCCCTGGCCGCCCGGCGCGGATTGAAAGCTCGACTGGATCAGTGGGCTATACTGATCGAGTGGTGCCGGCACCCGGCGGGATGGGAGAACTGGCCGGCGCGGCACACGCCTTCATCAACTACCCATAATGAGGAGACAAGATGGCCTACACTGCTCCCGGCACCGCTGGTGCCAGAATCGCCTACCAGGCCCGTTACGAGAACTTCATCGGTGGCAACTGGGTTGCCCCGGTCAAGGGCCAGTACTTTGACGTCATCACCCCGATCACCGGCAAACCCTATACCCAAGTGGCCCGCTCGACGGCCGAGGACATCGAACTGGCGCTCGACGCGGCGCATGCCGCGGCCGACCGCTGGGGACGAACCGCCGCGGCCGATCGTGCCAACCTGCTGCTCAGGATTGCCGACCGTCTGGAAGCCAATCTGGAAATGCTTGCCTACGCCGAGACGGTGGATAACGGCAAGCCGATCCGTGAAACGCTGAACGCCGACATTCCGCTCACCATCGACCACTTCCGCTACTTCGCCGGCTGCCTGCGCGCCCAGGAGGGTGGCATCAGCGAGATCGACGAGCATACCGTCGCCTATCATTTCCACGAACCGCTCGGGGTGGTCGGGCAGATCATCCCGTGGAATTTCCCGATCCTGATGGCCGCCTGGAAGCTTGCCCCGGCGATCGGCGCCGGCAACTGCGTGGTGCTCAAACCGGCCGAGTCGACTCCGATCAGCATCCTGATCATGGCCGAGCTGATCGCCGACCTGCTGCCGCCCGGTGTGCTCAACATCGTCAATGGCTACGGGCGCGAGGCCGGTCTGCCGCTCGCCACCAGCCGCCGCATCGCGAAGATCGCCTTTACCGGGTCGACGACGACCGGTCGGGTGATCGCGCAGGCGGCAGCCAACAACCTGATTCCGGCGACGCTGGAACTCGGCGGCAAGTCACCGAACATTTTCTTCGCCGATGTGGCGCGCGCCGACGACAACTTTCTCGACAAGGCCATCGAAGGCCTCGTGCTGTTTGCCTTCAACCAGGGAGAGGTGTGCACCTGTCCGTCGCGCGCGCTGATTCACGAGTCGATCTACGACCAGTTCATGGACCGCGTTCTGCCGCGCGTGGCGGCGATCAAACAGGGCAATCCGCTCGACAGCGAAACCATGATGGGTGCCCAGGCCTCGCAGGAGCAGATGACCAAGATCATGTCTTACCTCGATCTCGGCCGGCAGGAAGGCGCCCAGTTGCTGATTGGTGGCGGACGCGCGCAGCTCGGCGGCGAACTTGCCGAGGGTTACTACGTCCAGCCGACGCTGTTCAAGGGTCACAACCGGATGCGCATCTTCCAGGAAGAGATTTTCGGTCCGGTGCTCGCCGTGACCACCTTCCGGGACGAGGCTGAGGCGCTGGAGATCGCCAACGATACGCTCTACGGCCTGGGTGCCGGTGTCTGGAGCCGCGATGGCAACGTCGCCTACCGCATGGGCCGCGCCATCAAGGCGGGCCGCGTATGGACCAACTGCTACCACGCGTACCCGGCGCATGCCACCTTCGGTGGCTACAAGGAATCCGGCATCGGTCGCGAGACCCACAAGGTGATGCTCGACCATTACCAGCAGACCAAGAACCTGCTGGTCAGCTACAGCGAGCAGAAACTTGGCTTCTTCTGATCTGCGGCCCGTTTTTGCAGCGTCGGTTGCCGGGGCGGGCGATCGTCCCGGCGTATGGAGAATGACATGGTCGAGAAAGTCATGGCCACTGCAGCGGCACTCGAACTCATCGAGTTTCTCAAGCAGAAGCACGGCCCGCTGATGTTTCACCAGTCCGGCGGCTGTTGCGACAACAGCGCCGCCAACTGCTATCTGCCGGGCGAGATCACCATTGGTGCCGGCGACGTCTTCCTGGGCAATATCGGCGGCTGCCCGTTCTACATCGGAAAGTCGCAATACGAGTACTGGAAACACACCCAGCTGATCATCGACGCGATCGATGGTCACGGCGGTACCTTCTCGCTCGAAGGTCCGGAAGGCAAGGCCTTCCACACCCGTTCGCGCGTCTTCAGCGATGCGGAGGTGGCCGAACTGGAGCGGGAAGCGTAGCGCCGGCGGAGCGGGCCATGGCGGAGGTGGCGATGAGTTGGCCGTCCGACAGGATTCTCCTGGCGTGCTCGCCGGGTTGCCTGGCGGGTGGGTGAAGCGGGGTGGTGCGCGCCGGGCTGCGAAGCTGGAGTGCCTCATACCGCATAACTGTACATATGTACAGTTATGCGGTATGCTGGCTCCGGCTTTTGCAGTTTCGCTGCACCACACACTCACAGAGGAGGCACTCACCATGAATCTCATCCAGAAGTGGTTCGAGCAGATTGCCGGCGTTTCACGGGTCGAGCGTGATCGCTGGTTTCTCGCGCAACAGGTCTTTGGCGCACGGCGGACGGATGTCTCGGCCTTGCACAAGCCCGCGTGCTGGCGCCGGAAAGCGGCTGCGGACGGACTTCGGCGCTAGCCAGCAACGGGGAGGGGTGCGGCCGGCAGCGTCCTCTCCCTGGTTGGCCGGCTGGTACCGGACGGTTGTCCGTCGCGCGCACTGCGCGTCGGTAGGCCGCTGCGCGTGGGTGTGTCTGTGCCGCCTAGCGGGTGATCGGTTTGTAGCGAATCCGCCTGGGCTTCGCCGCTTCCTCGCCAAGGCGGCGTTTCTTGTCTTCCTCGTACTCGTGATAGTTGCCGCCGAAGAAGGTCCACTGCGAATCGCCTTCGCAGGCGAGAATGTGCGTGCAGATCCGGTCGAGGAACCAGCGGTCGTGCGAAATCACCAGCACGCAGCCGGCGAATTCGAGCAGCGCATCTTCCAAGGCGCGCAGGGTTTCGACATCGAGGTCGTTCGACGGCTCGTCGAGCAGCAGCACGTTGCCGCCGGCGATCAGCGTTTTGGCCATGTGCAGGCGACCGCGTTCGCCGCCCGAGAGCTGACCGACGCGCTTCTGCTGGTCGGCACCCTTGAAGTTGAAGCGCCCGAGGTAGGCGCGCGACGAGGTTTCGTACTTGCCGACGGTGAGGAGGTCGGCACCGCCGGAGACTTCCTCGAAAACGGTCTTCTCGCCGTCCAGGCAGTCGCGGCTCTGGTCGACATAAGCCAGCTTGACGGTGTCGCCGATCTCGATCTCGCCCGAGTCGGGCTGCTCGCGGCCGATCAGCATGCGGAACAGCGTCGACTTGCCGGCTCCGTTCGGGCCGATGATGCCGACGATGGCACCGGCGGGCACATTGAAGCTCAGCTTGTCGATCAGCAGGCGGTCGCCGAATGATTTGCTGACCTCGCGGAATTCGATGACCTTGCCACCCAGGCGCTCGCCAACCGGAATGAAGATCTCCTGCGTTTCGTTGCGCTTCTGATACTCGACGCTCGCCAGTTCCTCGAAGCGTGACAGTCGCGCCTTGCTCTTGGCCTGGCGTGCCTTGGGGTTCTGGCGCACCCATTCGAGTTCCTGCTGCATCGCCTTGATGCGGCCGGCTTCCTGCCGCGCCTCGGTTTCCAGGCGCGCTTCCTTTTGTTCGAGCCAGCTCGAATAGTTGCCTTTCCACGGGATGCCATGGCCGCGATCGAGTTCGAGAATCCATTCGGCGGCGTTGTCGAGGAAGTAGCGGTCGTGGGTCACCGCGACGACCGTGCCGGGGAAACGCACCAGGAACTGCTCCAGCCACTCGACCGATTCGGCATCGAGATGGTTGGTCGGTTCGTCGAGCAGCAGCATGTCCGGCCTGGACAACAAAAGCTTGCACAAGGCGACGCGGCGCTTCTCGCCGCCCGACAGATTGCCGATCGGCGCGTCCCAGGGCGGCAGGCGCAGCGCGTCGGCAGCCAGTTCGAGCTGACTGCCGAGGTCCGCACCGGCGCTGGCGATGACCGCTTCCAGACGTGCCTGTTCCTCGGCCAGCTTGTCGAAATCGGCATCGGGTTCGGCGTAGGCAGCATACACCGCTTCGAGCATGGCCTGCGCCGCGAAAGCCTCGCCAAGGCCGGATTCGACCTCCTGGCGGACGGTTTTCGCCGGGTCGAGCTGCGGCTCCTGCGGCAGATGGCCGATCTTCAGGTTGGGCATCGGCGTCGCCTCGCCGATGATGTCCTTGTCGACTCCCGCCATGATGCGCAATACCGTCGACTTGCCCGAGCCGTTGAGGCCGAGCAGGCCGATCTTGGCACCAGGGAAGAAAGAGAGCGAGATGTCCTTGATGATCTGGCGTTTGGGCGGGACGATCTTGCCCACGCGGTTCATCGTGAAAACGTATTGGGCCATGGCAGTGAGTCAGGTCAGGGAGGTTGGCGGCGGATTGCCCGGTGGGCAGGCGAGGGCGACAGTTTACCCCGAGAGCACGGCCGCGGCACACCTTCCTCGCTACCGGACGATCATCGGCCGCCCGGTTCTTGGCTTCGAATCCGCTGTGTCTCTCGCGTGTCGGCGGGCCGGTGTCTGATTTCCGAGGTGCTCCAGGGCCTGTCCGAACCCCCCCTTTTTCGAGCAAACAACATAAACCGGACAGATCATTTGCTGCCAACCCGGACAGATTGCTTGTTCCCTGCACGTTGCCAGGAGGGCAATTGACCGGGTCATGGCGACGGGTTACAGTGCTGCGGTCTTGCTTGTGCGGAGGTGGCACATGAGGTCGAACCGTCAAAGTCTGTCGATCGCCCTGCTGTGCGCGGCGGTCGCGTTTCCCGCTCTGTCCGGACGGGCACAGGCGCAGCAATATACCAGCGACGGAGCGGTGCGTCCCGACCCCGCGCTGTCGCCCGAAGAGACTTATCGGGCACCGGCCCTGTCGCCCGGCGCAGTGCGTCCCGATCGCGCGCTGTCGCCCGAGGAAACTTATCGCGCACCGGCCCTGTCGCCGAATGCCGTGCCGCGTGACCCCGCCTTGTCTCCGGAGCAGACCAATCCGCCGCCGGTCCTCTCGCCGGATGCCGTGCCGCCCGACACGGCGCTGCCGCCGGATTAGCGGCACGGCGCGGGGAGCTGCTGAACAAACCAGAGCGCGGTGGCGCGGGCGACCGGTTCGCACGCCGTTGCCGAATCCGGTGCGTCGGCGCTCGCCGGCAGGAGCCGCAGTTCACTGGCGCAGGCAAGCTGGTGCAAGGCCCGTCGATTGCTCTCCGCGACGCGGCGGTCGTCCTGATCGACCAGAACGAGCAGTGGCGCGGCGAGCGAACGCAGGTACCGCATGCCGGCCAGATCGATCAGGCCACCCCGGCAGACAACGGCGTAGATGTCGTGGTCACGCAGGGCGGCAACGCGCAGGACGACCGGCGAGCTGTCATCGGTGCCACACAGGCCGATCGGCAGAATCGGCAGTTCGCCGAGCAGCATGTGTTGCTTGAGCATTCCAAGACCGTCGAGCAGGCGCCGGGCGAGCAGCGAGACGTTGTGCTGCAGGTTGGCAAAACGCTCCTCCGCCCGCGTCAGCAGGCCGAGGTTCAGGGTGCCGATGCCGGTGTGCTGGAGGATGACGGCCAGTGTGTCGTCATGTGCTGCCGGGGACGGTCCGGCCCGGGTCAGCACGACCACGGCCGACAGCTCGGCCGGCAGGGTCAGGCGGCCCTGCAGGAAATCGCTTCCCGCCTGGATCGAAATCAGGGTTTGACCGGGGATGGTCAGCGCTTCATTCAACGGCGGACCAGCCTGACCGGAACGCGACGCGGGCCGAAGGGCTTGCCGAAGCGGGCGAAGCGGCCGGCGATCTGTGTTCCGCAGTGCGGACAGCGTCCGTCGCTGGGCAGATCGTAATGGCGAATGTTGTACCAGTCGCGCTCGATCAGAGCCGCCTGACAGGTCGGACAGAAGGTGGTGTCGCCTTCGCTGTCGTGGACATTGCCGGTGTAGACGTAGTGCAGGCCGGCGTCAAGTCCGATGCGCCGCGCGCGGGTCAGTGTCGAGGCAGGTGTCGGCGGCAGATCGTCCATCTTCCAGTCCGGGTGAAAGGCGGTGAAGTGTAGCGGAACCTCGACGCCCAGCTCGCGTGCCACCCAGTCGGAGAGCGCCTTGATCTCGGCCGGCGAGTCGTTCTTCCCCGGAATCAGCAGGGTGGTGATCTCGAGCCAGCACTTCGTTTCGTGGTGGATGTAGGCGAGGCAGTCCAGTACCGGCTGCAGATGGCCACCGCAGAGCTTGAAATAGAAGTCATCGGTAAACGCCTTGAGATCGACGTTGGCGCCGTCCATGACGGCGAAGAACTCGCGCGCCGCTGCGGCATGGACGTAGCCGGCGGTGACGGCGACCGTCCTGATGCCGCGCTCATGGCAGGCGAGGGCGGTATCGATCGCGTATTCGGCAAAGATCACCGGGTCGTTGTAGGTGAAGGCGACCGATTGCGCGTGGTAGGCGAGCGCGGCGGCCGCGATGCCGTCCGGGCTGGCGGCGTCGAGCAGGCGGTCCATGTCTTTCGACTTGGAGATATCCCAGTTCTGGCAGAATTTGCAGGCCAGGTTGCAGCCGGCGGTGCCGAAGGAAAGGATGGAGGAACCGGGATAGAAATGGTTGAGCGGTTTCTTCTCGATCGGGTCGATGCAAAAGCCCGAGGAACGTCCGTAAGTGGTGAGTACCATGTGACCGTCGAGGTTCTGGCGCACGAAGCAGGCACCACGCTGACCCTCATGCAGCTTGCAGTCGCGCGGACAGAGGTCGCACTGGATGCGCGCGTCCTCAATGGCATGCCACCAGCGAGCGGGGTGAGCCGATTCGGGCACTTTGGGCAGGTGGTTTACTTCTCTTTCCATTTTCTTGCTCCATAGCGCGACAGGCTGACTTCGGGGTGCCAGAAATCGGCCGCCAGACCAGCCTTGAGCTTGAGTTGCGCGAGGAACTGGTGCGCGTCGGGGAGCGCTTCCCAGACCTGCGGCAGGAAGGTTGCCCGCTTTTGTCCGTAACTGAGGAGCAGACCATCGACACCCGGTTGCAGACGCGCCACGGCCTCGGCCTCGCTGCGCACAGGGAAGGCTTCGGGTGTCGTCAGTACGGAGACCTCGACCCGTGTCCGGGTGAACTCCTCGGCGCTCAATGGCGCAAAGCGGTGGTCGTGGAAGGCGGCGGCGAGCGCGTTCTCGGCGACGTCGACAAGCAGTGGCCGGTGCGCTTCAAGGCTGCCGATACAGCCGCGCAACCGGCCGTTCTGGGTCAGGGTGACGAAGGTTGCGCCAGGCTCGGCGAGTTCGGGTGGCGGGTTGACCGCCAGCGTCGGCAGGCCGAAACGCTGCGCGATGGCGTTGCGCGCCGTGTACAGCAGCGCCGCGCCGAGCTTGTCGTCGGACTCAGTGGACATGGCACGGTTTCTCGTTGAAGGCGAAGGCGCCGTAGCCGACCACCCGCGAGCGGTCACCGGCGGTATCTCCCGAGTTGCGCAGGTCGATCAGTTGCGCTTCGAGGTCATGCTGGCGGGCGGCGAGCAGCAGGCCATTGACCGGAGTTGCGCCGCAGGCCTGCTGATGGTCGATGTGGGCGTCGAGGGCGAGGATGTGGCGAGCGGTGTTGCTGTCGGTTTGACGGGCGGCGGCGTAGGGCAGGTAATGCGACAGGTCGGAACTGATCACGATCAGCGTTTCATCGCCGCCCCATAGGCATTCGAGGACCTCGGCGACCTGTGTCGCCGAGGCGCGTCCGACCGCCAGCGGGAGCAGCGCGAACTCGCCGAGCACGGTCTGCAGGAAAGGCAGTTGCACCTCCAGCGAGTGTTCGTGGGCATGTGCCGCGTCGCTGACGACGACCTGCGGCAGGGGCTCGATTGCCGCGACGGCCTGGCGGTCGATCGGGACGACGCCGAGCGGCGTGGCGAAAGCGCTGGCAGCGGGCAGGGCCAGTCCATTGACTGCGACGCGGTGCGTCGGGCCGAGCAGAACGACGCGCCGGATGCTGCCGTACGACGCCGCCAGTGGGGAGTAGACGCTGGCCGCGATCGGCCCCGAATAGATGTAGCCGGCATGGGGTGCAATGATCGCCTTGGCCCGGGTGCCCGACACTGGCGGTATCTCGGCCAGCATCCGCCGGAGATCGCGGGCGAGAACGGGAGCCGAGCCGGGATAGAACATGTCGGCCACTGCCGGTGGACGGATGTGCGGGGTCGAGGGATTCACGCTCATGCTCCTTGCAAGGTTGCGCTGCGTTTCCTTGGCTTCTTGACTTAAAATTAGTCCATGTTACGTCACTACGCAATCGTTCCCGCGGCGGGAAGCGGCTCCCGCTTCGGCGGCGAGTTACCAAAGCAGTACCGGTTGGTCGCCGGGCGACCCTTGATCCATCATAGTCTTGCCGCACTCTGCCGCTACCCGTCGATCGACCGCGTCTGGGTCGTTCTTTCGCCCGCTGACCGATGGTGGCGGCAGCACGACTGGAGCAGCCTCGGCCACAAGCTCGAGACCGTCTTCTGTGGCGGGGCGACGCGCACCGACAGCGTGGCCAATGGCCTGCGTGCGGCAGCTACGGCGGTTCACGACGACGACTGGGTGCTGGTGCATGATGCGGCCCGTCCTTGCCTGTCGCAACAGATGCTCTCGTCACTGTGCGCCGAACTGGCCGACGATCCGGTCGGCGGCTTGCTGGCCGTGCCGGTCGCCGATACGCTGAAGCGCGCCGATGCCGTCCAGCGGGTGGCGCGTACCGAGTCGCGCGAGGGTCTCTGGCAGGCGCAGACGCCGCAGATGTTTCGCTACGGATTGTTGAGCCGGGCGCTCGCCGAGTACCCCGGCGGGACCGACGAGGCATCGGCGGTCGAAACGGCCGGCTGGCAGCCACGGCTGGTACGTGCCGACGCCAGCAACCTGAAGGTGACCTATCCGGCCGACCTGCGCCTGGCGGAAATCATCCTGCAGGCCAGAGCGAGGACGGGCGAATGATCCGGGTTGGCCAGGGTTGCGACATTCACGCGCTGGTGCCCGGTCGCCGTCTGATTCTCGGTGGCGTAGACATCGCCCATGATGTGGGTCTGCTCGGGCATTCGGACGCCGATGCGCTGCTCCACGCGATCATCGATGCCTTGCTCGGCGCCGCTGCGCTGGGCGACATCGGCCACCATTTTCCCGATAGCGACGAGCACCATCGCGGCGCCGACAGCCGCCAGTTGCTGCGCGCCACGCTGGCGCTGCTGGCGCAGGCCGGCTGGCGGGTGGGCAATGTGGACGCCACGATCATCGCCCAGCGGCCGCGCATGGCGCCGCATCTGCCACGGATGGTGGCCAACATCGCGGCCGATCTGCAGGTGTCGACCGACTGCGTCAACGTCAAGGCCAAGACCGCCGAGCGGCTCGGTTTGGTCGGGCGCGGCGAGGGAATCGTTAGCGAGGCGGTCGTGCTGATCACCCGGCTGCCCTGAGCCGTCGGGAATCTCTGCCGGTGGTGAGTCGCCTCGAGTTGCGGCGCGGCGCAGGATTCGGCAAGTCGAAGCGGCGGAAGAGGGGGCTTTCCCCATGCCGGCCGGCGGACGCCAGCCGGGTCATTGTTCCTGTCTGATGCGCGTCAGATGGGCGGCACGTTCCTTCTGCTCACTGTTCAACCACAGGCTGCCGATCATGCTCCTGCCGTCGGAGGCCAGCGTGACGTGCAGATTGCCGGTATCGACCACTGCCTCGCCAGGACTGCTGATCACTTCCAGGGCAATGTCCACCACCGTACTGCCGTCCGCCGCGAGATGGCTGCTGCCCTTGCCACGGTAAGCGATAGCCAGCAGATCGGTGGCCGAGTGTTCACGCCAGAAGCGGCGATAGTCGGCCCAGTCGGCGCGCTGGCTGATATTCACGGGCCGGCTGAGCAGCGTCAGCTCCGTTCCGCTCTGGCGCAGCGCGAGGGTCAGTTGCTCGTCGGGTGCCAGCGCCGCCAGCCAGCCGCCGTCAACAGTGGGTGGGGTGGTGGTCGGCAGCCCGCCCGGCAGGGCCGGCGGTGCCGGTCGCCGCAGGGTATACCAGCCGCCGGCGAGGGTCAGGATGAGGCTGGCGGTGAGGGCGGCGGCCAGCGCCGGGGTGAGCCGCTGTTTCGGCTTCGGCTGGTCGGCGGGGGCGGTTGTTGCGTCGTCTTCGGCCAGCGACGAAGTGGCCGCCGGGGCAAGGCCGAGCGCGTCCAGGTCGTCGACCAGACGCTGCAGGTCGTTCTTCCAGTCATAGGCGCGCAGTGGCCGCCAGGTGAATTCGCCCAGACGGTCGAACGGCGGCGGCAGCGTGGCGGCATCGGGTGGCCCCGGCAGGTCATCGCAGAGCAGTGGTATGAGGTGCGCGCCGGCCGCCAGCGCGGCGACGACCTCGCGCCGCACCGGGTCGTCCGGATCGACGATGCGCAAGGCACCCGTCTCGTCGGTCGCGGCCAGCAGTTGCGGGGTCAGCAGCAGCAGGAGGACGGGCTGTTGCCTGAGGGTGCGCGCTATTTCGTCGCGCCAGCGGACACCGGCCCGCAGATCATCCTTGTCCAGGAAAACCTGCTCGTCGCCGAACCGTTCGCCCAGATCACGCGCCAGGGCGGTTGCCTTGTCGCGGCCGTCGGCGGTGCGATAGCTGATGAACAGCCGCGCCATCGCCCGTCTAGTCGGGAGGTGTGCCGGATGGTGCCGCGCTGGCGCCGGTCATGTGGGCAGACCCGCTATTCATCTTGCCCGGCGTGCTGCTTCCTGGCGCGTCGCGCCTTCTTGCCGGTCTGTTTCCGGCCTGCACCCCTGGTGCCTTCCGGCATGTCGGGCGCTGCGCCGGCGATGGCTGCCGCCGGCGTACTGCGGGTGTTGCCCAGCGGTGCGATGAAGGCGTTGCTCACCCAACCCTCGACTTCGGCGTTGGCGACCACTTCGACCAGACTCCAGCGGTCGCGTGCCTCGAGAAGGAAGACCTCGGTTCCCTTCCTGAGCGCCGCAGCGACCGGTTCGAAGCTGGCGTCAGGACCCTTACGGATGTTGAGGCTGCTGGCCGTGACCCGGTAGCGCTGCGGGGAATCACTTTCGCGGCCGAGGACCCGGCTCTTCACCGCGGCCAGAGGGAAAGCCGGGCCGGGGTCGCTCTTGCGGCCGGGGGCGATGTCTTCGTGGCCGAGGACGTCCTGCAGTCCGTAGTGTTCGACCAGCAGGTCGGCGAGTTCCAGTGCGCGTTCGATCTGCACCTCGCTGTAGCTATGCCAGGGCGATAGAGGTCCGCCGTTGCGATGCACGGCCAGCAGGACTTCCTCTTCCGGGTAGACCTTGCCGAACCACGCTTGGTACTGGCTACCGACTCGCTTGAGCAATCCGGCGTTGTCCATCTCGATACCGATCGAGTGTGCATTGAGGCCCACCAGACCTGCCCACTGGCTGACGCCGGCATGCCAGGTGACGATGTTGAACGGCGCCAGCTGGACGATCCGTCCATCGCGTCCGAGCACGACGTGTGCCGACGCGTTGCCCTGCGGTTTTCGGGTGCACAGGGACTCCACCGAGCTCTCGAGCGAGCGTCCGGCGGTGTAGTGCAGCACCAGATAGCTGGGGGTCATGACGCCGCCACGGTTGGGTGTGTCGCGGTGGTTGACCTGGTCGCCGACCAGTTTGTGGTTTTCGATTCGCAGAGTCATGGGCTGTCCTCGCTGGGGTTGGTTGGGATCTGCGGATGATGCATCGCTGACGCGTCCCGAGAAAGTGCATGCGCCGTGCCGTGACGTTCCCGGATTCGGCGAAGCAACCGCCCGCTGCGCGCCGCATGGCACGCGACGGCGCACGGTCCGCATCAGTGCAGTCGGTAGCCTAAGCTACAGCGAGTCGGAGTGCAAATGGCACCCGACGTTCCCGCCGCAAGGTGTCACCGCCGACAAAGCCGACCCACCTGCGGTGCGACGGGCAAGCGATTGGCTGGCTTGGACAACCGGGTGCGTGGGAAAGCAACCTCCATGAGGATCAAGCTGAGCTAGAATCGGCGGTTTTGATTTTCGACGAGATGCCTTCCATGAAACCAGTGATCAAGAAACTGTTCATTGCCACCACCTTTTTCCTGACCGCAGGCACGGTCGCCGCGCTTGCCGCCGAATCCGAAACTGACTTCAAGGAGCAGGCGGCACGGCTGGTCAAGGTCGAAAACCCGGAGGTGTTGCCGACCATCAAACGCGTCGTGATCACCAGCTTCATGGTCGACTTCGTCAGCGAGCTGAAGTACAGCAAGTCGCTGACCGGACTGGACGCCCTGATCGGTGCTGATTCGGACGTGGCGATCAGGCTGGTCGGCAGCAGCAACGAGCAGTTTCAGGCGATTGCCGACAGCTTCTATGAGCAGACCGTCGAGCAACTCCAGGCGCGTGGCATCGAGGTCGTCGGCCGCGAGGAGCTTGCTGCCCTGCCGGAGTTTACCGAGCTTGCCGCGTCCGGCGTCATGCCCTTGCCCAGCGAACAGGACGCCAAGGCCGGCAAGGGTCTGTTTTTCAGTGCCAAGGGGTTGCCGCTGCACCTGATCGACGAAACGCAGTTCATCACGACCATCTCGTTCGGCAAAAAGAAAGAGGATGACTACCTGACCTTCGGCACCCGCTTCTCGGGTGGTTTCACCGCCGCCCAGACGCAGCAGCTGGAGAGCCGGATTGCCAAGCAGCTCGATGCGACCCTGCTCAAGGTGCGCCTGACGGTGCTCGGCGGCCAGTTGACCCCGGACACCAGTTTCTGGACGAGCGGCAAGGTGACGACGCGTGCCGCAGCCAGTTTCGTGAACTTTGTTACCCGCCATGCGTTCATCACGCCGGACGGCAACAAGGCACGCGTGTCGCTGCAGGAGACGGTCGCCACCGATGAGATCGGCGTACTCATCAACACCACCAGCGACGGCACCAAGGCCGTCGATACGGCCAAGAACGTCGCTCTGGTGGCGCTCAACGTGGCGAGTTTGGCGGCTCGTCTCGGTGGCATGCGCAGCGGCTATACCGGTGGTTTTTCGGCGACCAGCGAGTACGAGTGCCGCGTTCAACCCGAAATGTTCGAGAAGACGCTGCTGAGCCACCACCAAACGATCGCCCGGATGTTTGGCGAGCGTCTGCAGAATCCGGGGCAGTGAATCTGTGCTCAGGGCAGGGGACTAACGCACGCCTCTTCCAGCGCGGCAGCGGTAGGAGGCAGCGTGAGCGATTCGTCCGCCGGACCGGGATCTGAACCCGTGGGGTGGCTGCCGGCAAACGGGCGGAGCAGGCGACCTGGTCGTGCCTTCGGTCCGGCTTCGAGCGCAGGAAAACCGACATGAGCGAGGCCCAGCCGTCGTTGGACAGACTTCGCGGCTACCGCTACTACGACCTGCTGATGGCTGCCTTCGTCGCCGTCTACCTGTGCTCCAATCTGATCGGTCCGGCCAAGGCAGCGCAGCTTTCGCTGCCCATGGTCGGGCCGCTGACCTTCGGCGCCGGTGTGCTGTTTTTTCCCATATCGTACATCTTCGGCGACATCCTCACCGAGGTCTATGGTTATGCTCGGGCGCGACGAGTGATCTGGGCCGGCTTCGCGGCAATGGCCTTTGCCTCGCTGATGGCTTGGGTGGTGGTGGAGCTGCCGCCAGCGCCCGAGTGGCAGAATCAGGCGGCCTACGAAATCGCTTTCGGATCGACCTGGCGGATTGTTCTGGCGTCGCTGATTGCCTTCTTTTGCGGCGAGTTCGCGAACTCCTTCGTGCTCGCCAGGATGAAGATTCTTACCCGTGGGCGCTGGTTGTGGACACGCACCATCGGTTCGACGATCGTCGGCGAGGGAGTCGATTCGGCATTGTTCTATCCCCTGGCATTCCATGACTCCGGTCTGATCCCGAACGAAATCCTCTGGCAGGTGATGCTTTCGCAGTTTGTCGCCAAGCTGCTGGTCGAAGTCGTGTTTACGCCGCTGACCTACTTGGTGGTGGGCGCGCTGAAGCGGGCGGAAGTCGAGGACTATTACGATCTGCGCACCAACTTCACCCCCTTCAGCCTGAAGACCTGAGATCCGGCTGCATCCGCCGGCATTCCCGGCCCTTGCAATGACCATCGCGGTGGGTGATTGCCCGGGAACCCTCCGCTGACCGTGTAATGACAGTCGAAAATTCCTGTCAGTGCCGCGCCGTGCTGCTGGTTGCCTCGTCCGGCGGGCCGGATTCGGCAGCGTTGTGTTTTTGGCGGCGTTTACCGTCTCTGCGCGGATCAGCGGGTCCCTTCCAAAATCGCAGCGGGCCGGCTAAAGTGTCGCGCCTGAGCAGGTCGTGGGGCGGCAGCCAGTGGCTGAGACGCGGGGTGTGCAATGAGAAACATGAGTGGGCTGGACGGGATTTTCCTGCACCTGGAGACGGCGGCGACGCCGATGCATGTCGCCGCACTCTATGTCATCGCGCCGCCGGCCGGCAAGGACGGCAGCTTCGCGAGCGACATCCGGCAGCAACTGATACCGCGCCTCGCGCTGTCGCCCTTCTTCCGCGCCCGCTTGGCGGAGATGCCGCTGCAGTTGGCCAACCCGGTGTGGGTCGACGGCGGCGAGCCGGACTTTGCCTACCACCTGCGCCAGGTTGTTCTGCCGCAACCAGGCGGCTTCCGTGAACTGGAGGCCTGTGTCGGCGCGCTGCACTCGACGCTGCTCGATCGTCGCCACCCGCTTTGGGAGTTGACGGTGATCGAAGGACTGGCCAGTGGCGAAGTCGGCATGTACCTGAAGATTCACCATGCAGCACTCGACGGGGTTTCCGGAATGGCCCTCGCCGCCGCGCTGTTCGACGCCAGCTCCGAGCCGGGCGAGCCGCCGGTCGACTGGCGGGGGCAGATTGGCGAAGCAGAAACCGCCGGTCTGAGGCAGAGGCTTGGCGCCAGCTTCCGCCATACCACTGCGCAGTATCTGAAACTGCTCCGGCACCTGCCTGACGGGCTCAAGATCTTCGCCGATCTGGTCAGCCCGGCAGGGGACGGAGCGCTGCCGGGCATGCGGCAGAACCTGACGTTTGGCCCGAGAACGCCGATCAATGTGCCGATCAGCGGAGTGCGTGGGTTTGCTGCGGTGTCGCTGCCGTTGCCGGCGGTCAAACAGGTCGCCGAACGGCATGCCGCGACGCTCAACGATGTCGTGCTCACCTTGTGCAGCAGCGCCTTGCGTGCTTACCTGGCAAAGCTTGACGCGCTGCCACGCAGGTCGCTGATTGCCACCATGCCCGTATCGCTGCGCGCTGCTGGAAATACCGAGACGACCATCCAGGCCACGCTGACTCTGGTCCGGCTGGCGACCAATCTTGCCGACCCCTTGCGGAGACTGCAGGCAGTGCGCGCCGCTGCCGCCGCGGCCAAGGCCTTGACGAGGCGCGCGCGGTCGATCATTCCGACCGACTTTCCGTCGCTCGGCGTGCCCTGGATTGTCGGCGGGCTGGCTTCGCTGTATGGCCGTTCCGGCCTTGTCCGGCACATCCCGCCGTTGGCCAACGTGGCGATTTCCAACGTGCCGGGTCCGCGCCAGGCGCTCTACATCGCGGGTGGCCGAGTTCGTGCCTGCTGGCCGCTGAGTATCGTCGCGCATGGCCTGGGGCTCAACATCACGGTTTTCAGTTACTGCGATTCGCTTGATTTCGGCCTGACCGTCGCGCACGATGCGTTGCCGGACGTGCACCCGCTGGCGCAGGCACTAACTGTCGCCTTTGCCGAACTGGAGCAAATGCCAGCCGATTCGCCGGCCGGCACCACAACGAAACGGCGCGTCCGCCGCGCCACGTCGACCCGTCGGCCGGCGGACACGACGCCGGCTCCAGCAGAAGTGGCGACGCCGCCGGGCATGACTCAAGCAGGAGGAGGATAAGCGGATGTACGAACCCCATCATTGGTATGAGCTTGGTCTCTTGCGTTCCCCGGGCTGGGTGCGGCTGGCCCTGGAGATGCGTGCCGGCTGGGAATACGGTGCGAGCATCGCCGCGACACCACTGCTGAGCATGGCGCCACATGGCGATGGCCACCCGGTGCTGGTGTTTCCCGGTCTGATCACCGGCGACCTGTCGACATTGCCGCTGCGCAACTACCTGCGTAGCCGCGGCTACACGGTTTCCCCGTGGGGACTGGGTATCAACCGCGGGCCACGCGAAGGGGTCGTCGATGCGTGTATCGAACTGCTTGACCGACTGGCGCATGCGCATGGACGATCGGTCAGCCTGATTGGCTGGAGTCTCGGGGGCATTTATGCGCGAGAGTTGGCGAAGGCCAGGCCGGATATCGTGCGCCAGGTGATCACCATGGGAACGCCATTCACCGGTCATCCGAAAGCGACCAATGCCTGGCGTATCTACGAGTGGGCGACCGGTCACAAGATCGACGCCCCCGACCTGCACCAGCCGCTGCGTGCCCCGCCGCCGGTGCCGACGACCTCGATCTTCAGCCGCAGCGATGGCGTCGTGGCCTGGCAATGCAGCCTCGAGCGCGAGAGCCCGCACACCGACAACATCGAGGTCCAGGCGAGCCATCTCGGCATGGGACTGAACCCGCTGACACTGTACGCGATCGCCGATCGGCTGGCGCAGCCGGAGGACGACTGGCGTCCCTTCGATCGCTCGGGATTCAGGAGTTACCTTTATCCCGATCCGCGTCGTCAGGCGAGATATTGAGTGGCGCTGGCGGTGCTTCGTGGCAGGCGGGCGATGCACGGCCGCTTGATCCGGTGGCACTCCCCGGCGAAGCGCTGGTGTCCGCCAACGGAATCGAACTCTGCTATCAGAGCCTCGGGGACCCCGAGGCGCCGGTGATCCTTCTGGTGATGGGGCTGGGCATGCAGCTGGTGGCCTGGCCGGACGCTTTTTGTGCCCGCCTGGTCGAAGCCGGTTTTCGCGTCATCCGCTTCGACAACCGCGACGCTGGCCGTTCGACGCGCCTCGTCTGGCGCCGGCGGCCACGGCTGCTGCTGGCAATTGCCAAGGCCGTGCTGGGGCTGCCGGTTCGCGCGCCTTATCGTCTGGCCGACATGGCCGACGATGCGGCCGGCCTGCTCGATGCCCTGCACATCGAGCGTGTCCATGTCGTCGGTGTCTCACTGGGCGGCATGATCGCCCAGTGCCTGGCAGCCCGCCATCCGGAGCGATTGCTCAGCCTGACCTCGATCATGTCGACCAGTGGCAACTGGCGCGTCGCTTTCGGCAAGCCGGCCGCCATGCGGCAATTGTTCAGCCGGCCGGCGAGACCAGACGATCCGGCCAGCCAGGCCGATCACCTGTTGCGCGTCTTCAGCATCATCGGCAGCCCCGGTTTTCCAACCGACCCGGTCGAACTGCGCCAGCAGCTCGAACGTGCAGTCGATCGCGCGCATTACCCGCGCGGACAGATCCATCAGTTGCTGGCCATTGCCGCCGCTGGCGACCGACGTCGCGAACTGGCCGGCATACGCGTCCCGACGCTGGTCATTCACGGCGCTGACGATCCGCTGCTGCCGGTGGCAGCGGGGCGGGACACGGCCAGATACATCGCGGGAGCTCGCCTGCAGATCATTCCAGGAATGGGGCACGACCTGCCGCCGGGCGTGCAGACGCTGCTGCTCGAGGCAATCATCGGACACTGCCGGGCGGCCTCGGCGGGCGCCTGACTGGCCAGACGGACGGCGGCAAGGCGTTCCCGAAGCACGCTGCGGGTCACCACCGGCGCATTGCTTGCCGAGTTCCGGAGGAATCAGGGACAATCTGCCTGCCGAGATGTTTGCGGCGGTCTGAGCACCGCTCCTCGGCAGCACCGATCCGTCAGTGGGTCATTTGTAAGCCCGGGCGACTCCGCGTCCGGGCGGATGTGTCACGAATGGAGAATCTACCATGCCCATTTCACGCAGGCAGTTCCTTGCCTCGGCGGGTGCGCTCGGCGCCACTGCCACCGCTTCCTCTCTGGCCCAGCCAGTCAATCCGCTCCCTTTCCTGATCACCATCCAGGGTGACGCGTTGCTGCCCAGGTCCTCTGGCCAGCGTGTGGTGATCTGCGGTGGTGGCTGGGGCGGGGTCAGCGCCGCCAAGCATCTCAAGAAGAACGATCCGAAGATCGAGGTTGTTCTGCTCGAACGAAACCCCGTCTTCTTTTCGTGCCCGATGAGCAACAAGTGGCTGGTCGATGTGGTGGATGGCAACTACCTGACCTGGAGCTATCTCGATGTTGCCAGCAAGTACGACTATCGCTTCATTCAGACCGAGGTCGTCGCCTTCGAACGTGACCGCAAACGCGTGATTACCGCCCAGGGCCATGTCGACTACGATTATCTGATCATTGGCGCCGGCATCCGTTACAACTATGAGGCGTGGTTCGGCAATGACCGCAAGGCTGCCGACTACACGCGTGCCCGCTACCCGGCGGCCTACATCCCGAATGCCGAGCACTTCATCCTCAAGGCAGAGATTCAGGGTTTCAAGGGCGGTGATCTGGTGATGACCCTGCCACCCCCGCCGCACCGTTGTCCGCCGTCGCCCTACGAGCGGGCCTGCCTGATTGCCGGTTTGTTCAAGCAGAACAGGGTGAAGGGGAAGATCATCATTCTCGACCCGAAGGATAGCCCCAAGCCGATTACCGAAGGTTTTCAGGAGGCGTTCTCGGTGCTCTATCGTGACCAGATCAGCTACGTGCCGAAAGCGGTGATTCAGGAGGTCGACCCGTTCAACCGACGAATCAGGACCAGCGCCGGCGACTTCCGCTTCGATCACGGCATTCTGATGGCACCGCATCAGGCCGGTGATATGGCGTGGAAGGCGGGGAGCATCGGGCGCAACCCCGAAGGTGCCCTGACGGGCTGGGCGGCGGTCGACCCGGTCTTTCTCAACCTGCGCGACGACCGGGACGTGTATGTGATTGGCGATGCGGTCGGCCTGGTCTCTCCGCAGTTCAACTTCTATCCCAAGGCTGGTCACGTTGCCAACGCGCACGCCAGGATCGTTGCGCGCTACATCGCCGATCGCGTGGCCGGCAAGGAAGCCAGGGCCACGTTGCCCGACAACCTGTGTTTCATGATGGTGAATGCCGCTCCCCGCGAAGATATTGCCGTGCGCTTTCGCTACCACTTCGACGACAAGGGAGTGATCATCCAGGAGCAGATCGACGACAACCTGCGGCGCGACGATCTGGTGACCGAGGACTTTCAGTGGGCAAGCCGGATGTACGAGGACATGTTCGGCTGATCCGGGGAGCCGCGCGCCGGATCGGTTCCCGGCAGTGTTCGGGTTCGGTGTAGCAGGCCGGGTGGTGTTCTCCGCCACCTGGCTGGCGCCGGCTGTGGTGACTGCCGGCTAGCTGCGGAAGACTCTCCCCAGGAGGCCGCCTCGCTGTCGCGCCCGCTCGTCGGGGATGTCACGGATGATTCGCAGTACACCGTCGTCGTTGGCGCTTTCCAGCACGACAAAGTGCAACGATCGGGCGAGCCTGAGCATTGCCTGGTTGTCGGCCAGCACCTGACCGGTCATCCGGCGCAGGCCACGTCGCGAAGCTTCGTGCAGCAGCGCCTGGATGATGCGCCGACCGATCCCCTGGCCCTGCCAGGCATCGCCTACCAGCACTGAAAGCGAGCACTCCTGGGCGTTCTCGTTGCAGACGAAACGACCGCCGGCGATCGGCGTCGGAAGTTCGTTGTCGGTTCGCAGCACGAGCAGCGCACAGGCCTGCTGCGGATCGACCGTCACCAACTGGCGTACCGTGTCATCCGAGAACTCGCCGATCGAGGCGAAGAAGCGGCTACGTCGGGCATTGGCCGATAGTTTGTTGAGCGACTCCTTGACCAGCGGGGCATCGCTCGGACGCATCGGGCGCATTGCAAGCCATACGCCGGCCCGGGTTTGCCAGCGGTCGACCAATTCCTTCATGCGGACGGGACTTCCCTGGAAACAGGAGCGGGGATGCCGCTGCCCTGGGACAATGTGACGACGAAGGCGCCAGTATCGCACGACAGGCCGGCGCTGCGCTGTTAGGACGAGTGCGCTGTCTGCCATGGTCGACGCTTGACCACCTAGCCGAAGCGGCCGGTGATGTACTCTTCGGTCAGCTTGGACGAGGGATTGGTAAAGATCTTCTTCGTGTCATCGAACTCGATCAGCTCGCCGATGTACATGAACGCGGTATAGGCGGAAACGCGTGCCGCCTGCTGCATGTTGTGGGTGACGATCAGGATGGTGACCCTTTCCTTGAGCTCGCTCACCAGTTCCTCGATCTTCGCCGTGGCGATCGGATCGAGCGCCGAAGTGGGTTCGTCGAAGAGCAACATTTCTGGGTCGGTGGCCAGCGCACGGGCGATGCACAGACGTTGCTGCTGGCCGCCGGAAAGGTTGAAGGCCAGATCACCGAGGCGGTCCTTGACTTCGCCCCACAAGGCGGCAGCTCGTAGCGCTTCCTCGACCTTCTCGTCGATCAGCGAACGATTGCGAACACCGCGGACGCGGAGGCCGTAGGCGACGTTTTCGTAGATCGACTTGGGAAACGGATTCGGTTTCTGGAAGACCATCGAAATGCGCATGCGTACCTCGATCGGATCGACCTGTCGGTCGACGATGTTCACGCCGTCCGGATAGAGCAGGATCTCGCCTTCGTAGCGCATGTTCGGGTAGAGATCGTGCATGCGGTTGAAGCAGCGCAGGAAGGTCGATTTGCCGCAGCCCGAGGGACCGATCAGAGCGGTGACCTGATTTTTCTCGACTGGAAAGTCGATGTTCTTGAGGGCCTGAAAGTTGCCGTAGTAGAAGTTCAGTGCGTTGGCTCGTGCCTTCAGTTCGGCCGTCGGTTTGGCAGTCAGTGTGTTTGCGATGCTCACATTCCTATTCCCCGGTTTGGCGAATCATTGGTTCACCATTTGATCTTTTTGCGAAAGTGGTGGCGGATCCAGATGGCGATCGCGTTCATCGACAGGGTCATCACGACCAGTATCAGTCCGGCAGCGGCAGCGTTGGCCTGAAAAGCCTCCTCGGGTCGGGAGATCCAGTTGAACATCTGGATCGGCATGACGGTGAAGGGTGCCAGCAGCCACTCGAAGGAGAGCAGATGCTCGGCGTCACCAAATGGCGACGGCGGCAGGAAGGCGATGAAGGTCAACGCCCCGATCGTGATGATCGGGGCCGTTTCGCCGATCGCCCGCGCCAGACCGATGATCACTCCGGTCATGATGCCGGGCAGCGAGTACGGAATGATGTGGTGCGCCACCATCTGCCACTTGGTGGCACCACAAGCGTAGGCGCCTTCGCGAATGTTCTGTGGAATGGTGCGGATCGCTTCGCGCGTGGCGACGATGACCACCGGCAGAATCAGCAGGGCGAGCGTCAGTCCGGCTGCGGCGATGCTTTGTCCGAGTCCGAACTGGTACACGAAAAGTCCCAGGGCGAGCAGGCCATAGATGATCGAGGGAACGCCGGCGAGATTGGTGACGTTGATCTCGATGATGTCGGTAAGCAGGTTCCTGGCGGCGTATTCTTCCAGGTAGATGCCGGCACCGACACCAAGCGGTACGGCTACCAGGGTGGTAACCAGCATGACCAGGACCGTCCCGACCCAGGCCGACAGGATGCCGGCGCTGGCCGCACGCCGCGACGGAAAACTGGTGAAGAATTCCCACGACAGGTGCGGCAAGCCATTGACCAGCATCTGACCGAACAGGGTGGCAAAGACCAGCAGGGCAGACAGCAGGGTGACAATGCCGAGCAGGCCGAACAACCCATCCCAGGTCTTGTGCCTGGCGATCAGGCGCCGTATCTCGTTTACTGCGGCATCGTTGGTGGTGGTCGGGTGCGATTGGGGGCTCATCTTCAGTAGGCCTCACGAAACCGTCGGCGCAGGAGGTGGCCAATGATGTTGAACAACAGGGTGATCAACAGCAGGGTCAGGCCGGCGGCAAAGATCGTCTGATAGCCGATCGAGCCGTGTGGCAGATCACCGAGCGCCACCTGCACGATGTAGGCGGTGATAGTGGCCGCCGGTTCGGCCGGGTTGAAGGTGAAATTGGGCTGCATGCCGGCGGCGATGGCGACCACCATCGTTTCCCCGACCGCCCTCGAGATGCCGAGGATGTACGACGAGGCAAGCCCCGACAGGGCGGCCGGGGTAACCACGAAAAGCGCCGTCTGCAGGCGCGTCGCGCCCATTGCGTAGGAGGCTTCGCGCATGTTCATCGGTACCGCGCGCATGGCGTCCTCGGACAGCGAACTGACGTAGGGAACGATCATGATGCCCATCACCAGTCCGGCTGCCAGCATGTTGAAGCCGGGCAGTCCGGGGTGGATCTTCTGCAGCAGAGGTGTCACGAAGAGCAGCGCGAAGTAGCCATAGACGATCGTCGGGACACCACCGAGCATCTCGAGGAAGGGCTTGGCGAGTTCGCGCACCCGAAAAGGCGCAAACTCCGAAAGGTAGATGGCCAGAACGGTACCGAAGGGAATCGCTACCAGCAGTGCGACCAGGGTGGTCGTCAGTGTGCCGGAGAGAAGCGCGATGATGCCGAAGTGGGCGTCGTCGAACAGCGGTGTCCACTGGGTATCGGTCAGGAAATCGAGTAATGGAACGGTGCGGAAAAAGACGATCGATTCCCAGACGAGGATCGCGACGATTGCCAGGGTGGTGAATACCGATACCAGGGCCGCCAGCAGAAGCAGGGTCTCGATGCTGCGTTCGGTCAGTCGGCGGCGAAGATTGGCAGCAACCTTGACCGGCCGCTGAACGGTGGTGGCCGCCGTGACCACCGGTTGCGGTGGGTACTTCAAGGAGATGCTGCTCATGAGTCTGCTTCCGGGATGCAGGGGTTGGCAAGGGGCCGGACCGGCCTGGCGGGCATCGCCGGCAGGGTCCGCTGCATTACCTTTCAGAGCTGTGCCTCGCGCTTCATCAACTCTTCAATGGTCAGGCCCACTTCGTTCCGGCCACCGAAGACGGTACCGAGTTTCTTCCTGGCGAGGTGATCGAGATTTCCCGTGTAGGCTTTTGCCGGCAACGGGATGTACTTGACCTCTTTGACCAGTTGCGTGGCGCTCTTCATGTAGAAGCCGACGAATTCGCGGACCTCGGCTTTGCCGATCGACTGCTCGCTGACGTAGATGAAGATTGGCCGGGAGAGCGGCTGGTAGGTGCCGTTCTCGACGCTCTCGGGTGTCGGTGCGACCGCTCCCTTGCCCGCGTCGATGGCCACCGCCTTCAATTTTTTCTGGTTTTCGATGTAGTAGGCGAAGCCGAAGTAGCCGAGGGCGCCCTTGTCGCCGGAAATTCCCTGGACGAGCACGTTGTCGTCTTCGGACGCCGTGAAGTCGCCACGGCTCGACTTGACCTTGCCGACGATGGCCTCGGTGAAGTAGTCGAAGGTACCCGAGTCTGCGCCGGCTCCGTAAAGCTTGAGCTTCTGGTCTGGCCAGGCCGGGTTGACGTCCCTCCAGCTATTGATCCTGCCCTGCGCGGCAGGCTCCCAGATCTTTTTCAGTTCGGCAACCGTCAGGCTCTTGATGAAGCCGTTCTGCGGATTGACCATCACGGTCAGCGCATCGTAGGCAACCGGCATTTCATAGTAGCGGATGCCGGCCTTGGCACATTCGTCCATCTCCTTCTTCAGGATTGGCCGCGAGGCGTTGGCGATGTCGGTTTCGCCACGACAGAATTTCTTGAAGCCACCGCCAGTGCCGGAGATGCCGACCGTGACATTCACCGCCCCTTTTCTGGCCTTCTGAAACTCCTCGGCGACGGCTTCGGTGATCGGGAAAACGGTGCTCGAACCGTCGATCTTGACCACCGGAGGCGCGGCGCCGGCCGAAGGGTGGACGGCAAGCGCAGTCAGCAGTGCAATGGTCGCGACGGCGGGACTGGATGCGAGATGATTCATCATGAACTCCTGGTTGGGTGTCTGGATCGCAACCCGAAGTCTGCGCTGGTCGTGTGACAAGCTGATGACGGCAACCGGAGGCGGTTGCCGACTTCTTTGCCGGGTCCGCCGCTCGCACGGCGAAGCGGCGGCAGGAAGGGCCGGCAGCGGCAGCAAGCCGAGGTCTCCGTGGGTTACGCGCTCTTGTCCATCGGCCGTTCCGGCGCGATCACGTCGCGTATGGCGCTTTTCAGGTCTGTGCGATCGAGTTCGACGAGCAGCAACAAACCGGCCCGTACGAGCGCCTGCTTGCCCGTACTGACTCCGGACTTCGCCAGGTGTTTCTTCAGTTTGGCCAGTTTCCGGCACTCCTCGCGGGTGAGCTGCACCTTGCAGCTCACGGTGCCGGATGTCTTGCGCTTGTTTCTCCTTTTGCCGGCTGGCGCTTCCCGGACAACTCCGGCGAGCCTTCTGATTTTCAGCTCATGGGCGGCCGCGACGATGGCGTCGATGCTGGAGGGCTTGGCTGGTGACGACATGAAACACTCCGTGACAGGTCGGGTGGATGGCAGGGTAATGGTGGTGGGGTCGAACCCGGCCCCGGATGGCCTCGGTTGCCGCAGCAGTACTCGTTGCCGCGCGGCGAGCCGGCCGGAACGGGGGGGCCGGCCGGGTTTCATGGACGATCGGCAGGGTTGGTCAGGAGCCGTGCATCAGGGCGCGGAAGATCTGCAGCGAGTCGGCCGGCCGCATGCGCGGCTTGTTCTCGCCACCATAGACGCTGCCAACCTTCCTGGCGGGGATGCGCTCGAGATTCTCGACATAGGCGCGGGCTGGCAGCGGCAGGTAGTTGGCTTCCACAACCAGCCGGGCAGCGTTCTTCATGCAGAAGTCGATGAACTCCTTGACCGCCGGCTTCTCCAGCGACTGTTCGCTGACATACAGGAAGAGTGGACGGGACAGCGGCTGATAGCTGCCGTTGCGAACGTTGTCGACCGTCGGCAGCACCGCCTGCTTGCCGTCACTGATCGCCACCGCTTTCAGTTTCTGTTTGTTTTCGACATAGTAGTCGAGGCTCAGATAACCCAGGGCGTCCTTGTCGGCAGCGATGCGTTGCGCCAGAACATCATGGTCCTCGGCCGTGCTGACGTCGGAACGGCTGGATTTGGCCGTGCCGACAATGACTTCGGTAAACGACTCGAAGGTTCCCGAGTCAGGGCCCGGAGAATAGAGCCTGATCCTCTCGGCCGGCCATGCCGGGTTGAGATCCTTCCAGGTGTGGATCCGGTGCTGGGCAGCAGGCTCCCAGAGCTTGCGCAGCTCGTCGACGCTCAGGCTGTTGACGAAGGTGTTCTGCGGATTGACCACCACGGTCAGCGCATCATAGGCCAGCGGCATCTCGTAGAAGCGGACGCCGGCCTTGGCGCATTCGTCCATCTCCTTCTTGAGGATCGGTCGCGATGCACTCGTGATGTCGGTCTCGCCGCGACAGAACTTGTTGAAGCCGGCCACCGTTCCGGATACGCCGATATTCACGTGCACCTCATGCAGCTTGGCGCGCTGGAAGTCCTGGGCAACCGCTTCGGTAATCGGATAGACGGCGCTCGATCCATCGATCCTGACGACAGGTGTCGCTGCAATCGCCAGGGGACTGAAGGCAAACGCGGCCGCAATGGCGACTGCGGGATACAGCGATGCTGCGGGTGTGGTGTAGAGATGGCGCTTCATGGTGAGCCTCCTTGGCTGGCTGGGGTAAGTCCGCGATGTCGTGACGACAGCCGGATTGTGTGACGGATTTGTGGCGAAATGATGACAGCCCGCCCTGTTCGGTGTCCGGCGCCTGCCTGGTCCCGTGCTCGCGGCGAACACGGATTGACCCGGTCGCGCGACATCGGGCGACGAGACAACGGGCGGTTTGCCTGGCTGGCTCCGGCACCGGATAATGCACGCTGGCGTGGACCAGGTGGGCCACGAAAGCAGGAGATCAAAGATGGATTTGTGGGCATGTCCGGCGGTGGTCACCGGGGCAGCATCGGGACTGGGTGCCGAGACCGCACGCTATCTTGCCGAGGCGGGTGCCCGGGTGACGGTGATCGATATCGATGCGGACGGGGTGCGGCGGGTTGCCGACGAGATCGGTGCGCAGGCGATTCACTGCGACGTGGCAAATTCCGAGGCGGCGGAAAGCGCCATCGCCAGGGCGCGCGAGGCCAATGGTCCGGCGAGGGTGCTCGTGCATTGCGTCGGACGAGGCCATTTCGAGCCGATCGTCGGTGTCGACGGCCCGATGCCGCTGGAAGATTTCCGCCAGCTCGTCGAGGTCAACCTGATCTCGACCTTCAACATGATGCGGCTGGCCGCCGCCGACATGGCCCGGCTGTCGCCACAGAGCAATGGCGAGCGCGGCATCATCCTGTCCACGGCGTCGGTTTCCGCTTATGAGGGGCAGAGTGGCGAAGCAGCCTACGCGGCATCCAAGGGCGGCGTGGTGAGCATGATCCTGCCGGCGGCGCGTGAGCTCGGTGCGCTGGGCATCCGCGTGGTCGGCATAGCCCCCGGGCTCTTCGGCACGCAGACACTCTTCGACATGGAGAAGAACCTCGACTCCCGACTGGCGCGGCAGATTCCGTTTCCACACCGTTTCGGGGATCCCGCCGAGTTTGCCATGCTCGTTCTGCACGTCATCAAGAATGTCATGATCAATGGCAGCGTGCTGCGTCTCGACGGTGGTTACCATCGCTGAGCGAATGACCTGCTGGCCCGGGAGGCTGCGCCGATGAGCAAGACCCTGATGCTGTATCTGGTTTCGCATGCCTCAGGCGAACTGGTCGAAATGCTGGCACGCAACGCCGTCACCCAGCTCGCCGGTGTCGAGACGCGGCGCCGGCTGTGGAAAATGGTGCGCCGGCTGGACCAGGTTCCCGCAATCCTCGGCGTACTCGCGGCCGTACCGGGTTACGTCCTGCACAGCATCAGCCACAGCGATGTCCGCGAGGCGCTCGAGGAGGGCTGTCGTCACCTGGGGATTCCCTATCAGTTTGCGCTCGAGCCGCTGCTTGGCCAGCTCTCCGACTACCTGGATGCGCCGGTGGTGTCGCACCACAGTTCCGGCGATGCCTTCGACGAGGACTACTTCCGCCGTGTCGAAGCCATGAAATACACCCTGGCTCACGACGACGGCATCGCCAGTGATGATCTTGAGGGCGCCGATGTGATCATCGTCGGCGTGTCACGGGCGACCAAGACGCCGACCTGCATGTACCTCGCCTCGCGTGGCATCAAGGCGGCCAACGTGCCGCTGGTGCCGGGGGCGCCCCCCCCGGTCGGGCTCTTGCGGGCGAACGGGCCTTTGATTGTCGGGCTGACCGTCGATCCGGCGCGTCTGGCAATGGTCCGCGCAGCACGCCTCAGTGCGCTCAAGGACGATGGCAACATCGACTACGCAGACCTCGATGCCCTGCGCAGGGAGGTGCTCGAAGCGCGTCGCCTGTTCATCCGGCGCGGTTGGCCGGTGATCGACGCCAGCCATCGTTCGATCGAACAGACGGCTTCAATGATCATCGAGATGCTGCGCAAGCGGGCAGGCGAAAACCATTCGGCCGCTGAGGGCTAGAAAAGCAGGCGATGTGCCAGAAATCCGACGAGGCCGATGGCGATGGTGGCGAGCAGCTTGCGCGTCACGACGCCGGCGATCAGGCTGAGCAGGGCGGCGATCAGGTAGGGGTTGGCCGGTGAAACGAACCAGTCGCCACGTGGCAGCAGGACGGCAGGCAGGGTGATCGCGGTGAGCACCGCCGGCGGGATGAAGTTGAGCGACTCGGCGAGCCAGGGTGCCAGACGAATCCGGTCGGCCAGCCCGAACAGCAGGTAGCGGATACCGAAGGTGACAGCGACCATGCCGGCGAGCATCCAGGCTTCGTTCGCACTCATCGCCGGGTCGTCCTGGTTTTTGCCCGGAGCATGCGCTGGGCTGTCAGACCCGACGCGATGCCGGCGAAGGCCGAAACGATGATCCCCAGCTTGTAGGGCAGCGCCAGGGTCAGCAGTGCGGCGGCACCGGCGGTCAGCACGCAGACGGCCATCGGTGCAGTCTTGACGAAGGGGATGATCATGCCGATGAAGGTGACCGGCATCGCCACGTCGAGCCCCCAGCCTTGCGCGTCGGGAATCCGGTTGCCGAGCAGCAGGCCGAGAAAACACCACAATTGCCAGTTGAGGTACATGGCGATCGACGAGCCGAGCTGGTACCAGTGCCTGCAGGGGGAGCTGTCGTTGCGTTGGAAGCGGTGCACGGCGACCGCGAAGGTTTCGTCGGTCAGCCAGAAGGCGAGCGGGATGCGCCATCTTTGTGGCAGATCCTTGAGGTAGGGCAGCAGGGTGGCACTGTAGAGCAGGTGGCGCAGGTTGACGATCAAAGTGGTCAGAACGATGATCGCCACCGGCGTCTGGGCGGCGACCAGTCCGACCGCGATGAATTGCGAGGAACCGGCGAAGACGAACACGGACATGGCCATGGCGGCGGCGATCGACAAGCCGGAAGTCGCGGCAATGGCGCCGTAGATCAGCCCGAAAGGAAGCGCGCCGAGCAGCAGTGGCAGAGTGTCGCGCACTCCCGAGACGAACTCGTCACGCTGCAGGGCTGACAGTTGATTGCTCAGGGGGGCTTCCTGCCGGATGTCGTGCGGCCCGTCGACGGTCGTGGTGTCGGCTTGCCCGGACCGGTGATCACTCATGCCGCATCGGGTTCAGCTCGCGGTAGCGCAGCTCGGCCGGGCTGACGACCTGCTTTTCGAGAATCGCCAGGAGATCCGCGGGGTCGTGATAGCGGACGATCGGTGTGACGACCGACGGTCGGCGCAGGATGTGGTCGCTGACCGGATATTCGCGCTGCGTTGCTTCGATGATCGGCACCACCGGTAGCGACGGGAACTGCGGGACGATCGCCTGCAGTTCGGCAGGAATGCTCCTGGGATCGGAGAGGTCGGCGATCACGAAGCGCGAGACGGCGGCGAAGCGGACGATCGCTTCGATCAGGTCGCGCTCGCCGGGTTTCTCGAAATCGAACAGGATCGGCACGTACCGCAGCGGTGGCGTGGTCAGCGCCTTCTTCAGTGCGTCGAGCAGCGCCTTGCGCTGGTCGGTGAAACGACCGAGAAGCAGGACGCTGCGCTGCGCAATGTCCGAAAGCATGCGGCTGACTCCGGCGCCGTCCAGTTTCCTGGACAGCACCTCGACATCGCGGATCGCCTGTTGGCGCTCGGCACGGATCTGGCGCTGCTGAGCCTGGAGTTCCCGCCGTGGGCGGCGTGGAAACAGAATGGCATTGTCGGCCGGCATGTAGGCCATGAAGCGGCCCCAGTCGCAGTCGTAAAACGAACGCCCCGGTTCCATCACGTAGAGGCGGGCGGTGGTCAGCGCCTCGTCGAGCGACAGGCCGACGGCGAGCGACTTGTAGAGGCTTTCGGCGAAGTTCAGTGCAGCGATGTTGCTGACCAGCCCCTGCACGCCGACCAGTGCCGGGATGCCGGCGCGCATGAAGGGCCGCACGAAAGGCCAGAAGCCGCTGTTGCAGGCGTTGAAGACAGCCAGACGGGTACCGGCTGCGGCCAGGCGGGTGGCGAGCGCGGCGGCGGTGGCCCAGGCCGCGCGGTCGGCGAGCGATTCGACGTAGCGTGGCTCGCTCGCCCGGGCGAGCTGTACCAGCGTGCCTTCACCGGCTTCGACTTCGGTATGTCCGGCATAGTGGAAGATGTCGTAGCCCTCTGCCAGTCGTGTCTCGATCCGCGCCGCCGCATCCGCTGCCTCGAACTGCAGTTCGATCAGCTCGCCGAGTGGTTCCATCGTCTTCGCCAGGCCGTTGAACTCGACCTCGACGCCCCAGGTGTCGCTGCCATCGTCGAAGCGCGTGCCGATGAACAGAACGCGCTGGGTGCGGTTGTCGGGTGAGCGCAGCGACGCCACCGACGGTGGTTCGCGTACCAGCGAGATGCGCCCGTCGGTCAGCAGAAAGCCGCTGTGGGCTGCCGGGGCATCGACATCGCGGCGGTAGAGGAACTCCCACGGCAGGTCGATCAAATCGTCGTCAAGGCAGAGCCGCAGACGCAGTCCCAGTGAGCGATCGGGTGCGACGATGCGCAGGCTCTCGCCCAGCAAGACCCAGACCGGATCGGGCAGCAGGATGCGCGCCAAGTGGCGCCCGACAGCGGCGCCGCGTGCCAGCGGCGCGTCATCGGCAATGCGATAGTCGGCGGCATCGAAGGCGCCGATCTTCACCGCGATCGGTGCGCGCATGGCGCCGGCTGGCGTCGAATGCGCAATGACCTGGACAAAGGAAGTTTCGCGCCAGGCACGCAGCGAGAAGTCCAGGAAGCGCATCGGCCCGGATTGCCGAGCCTTGCTGGTGATGGTCATGTGAGCCAGCCTGAAGAACGGGAGGAAGGTGGGCGCGCAATTCGCGCCGAGTATCTCGCGATCACCGCGGCGCCGTCAATCGGCGACCGCCTGGGCGCGCGTGGCGGGCAGTGCCGCCCCGTTCTGCAACATGCAATCCGGATTCGCCGGATGTCGGGGCGAGTCGCTCCCGGCGGTTGGCCAGCAATTCAGTCGGCCAATGCACTGGCCAGCGTCCTGGCGTTCAGCCGCATCATCCCGACATAGGTTCCGGCCGGCGTGCCGGGAGGTGCGAGGGAGTCGGAATACAGTGCACCGCCGATGCGTGCACCGGACTCGCGGCTGATGCGTTCGAGCAGGCGCGGGTCGATGCTGTTCTCGACGAAGATCGCCCGCACTTTCTCGCGACGGATCTGACGGATGATTGCCGCGACGTCAGCGGCAGTCGGTTCGGCGTCCGTATTGGCGCCGACCGGCGCGATGAAGCGGATGCCGTAGGCACGACCGAAATAGCCAAAGGCGTCATGCGAGGTGACCACCTTGCGCTGCTCGGCCGGGATGTTCCGGAAGCCGGTACGAATCTCCTTGTCGGCGTCCGCAATCTCCCGTTTCAGGCGGGTAGCGTTGGCCTGGTACAGCGGGCGGCTGGCCGGGTCTGCCTCGGCGAGAGCCTGCGCGATGTTGTCCACATAGCGAGCGGCGTTGCTGGCGTCCTGCCAGGCGTGCGGGTCGAGGTCGCCGTCGTGCGCATCATGCTGGTCAGGACGCGTGCGCGTCTGGTGGAGCGGGCTGATGCCCTGGCT
>ERZ761602.2023-NODE-2023-length-33856-cov-10.001538_pt1 | contig 33856 bp, 24 predicted proteins | sample MGYA00512165_ERZ761602 | MGnify/ENA primary metagenome ERZ761602 (study PRJEB28899, sample SAMN02445085) | bioreactor sludge metagenome | biome: EBPR sludge; isolation source: Thorneside wastewater treatment plant | place: Australia: Brisbane, Thorneside...
TCGTCTTGCCATGGTCAACGTGGCCGATCGTGCCGATGTTCACGTGCGGCTTGTTACGGTCGAACTTTTCCTTGGCCATGGTGACGTCTCCGGCGGTAGCTGCACCGCGTTTGAGTGAACCAACCCCAGACCGGTTGGCTGATTGCTTGAGTGTGCTCGAGAGATGGAGCCCATGACCAGACTTGAACTGGTGACCTCCTCCTTACCAAGGAGGTGCTCTGCCGACTGAGCTACATGGGCGTGAAGAGGAAGGCGACGGTTGCGAGCGGGAGCGTAGGAGGGAGTGGAGCGGGAAACGGGGCTCGAACCCGCGACCCTCAGCTTGGAAGGCTGATGCTCTACCAACTGAGCTATTCCCGCTCATCCTGCCTACTAGGCAGCGTGGTGGGGAGAGGTGGATTCGAACCACCGAAGGCGGATGCCGACGGGTTTACAGCCCGTTCCCTTTGGCCACTCGGGCATCTCCCCTACTGCGCTGTCAAAGGAGTCCGAAGGTTCCTGCACTTGAGCGCTTCAACTGGGAGCTGGCGGTGGGACTTGAACCCGCAACCTGCTGTTTACAAAACAGCTGCTCTGCCAGTTGAGCTACGCCAGCGAGGAGGAGCTCCGAGCACCACCCCGGTTCGCACCGAGATAGCGCTTGCCGCATTATTGGATAGCGGCCGGCCTGTCAACCCCTTCAGGGAGCCTTGTTGGTCTCTCCGAGCTCCATCATGATCGAGGGTGCCACGGGCACGTCGATCTCGAAGCGCTCGATCTGGATTCGCTCTACGAGCTGCCCGTTCCGCTCGATCGTCAGCGACCAGGGCACCACGACGGAGGGCGCGACCTCGCGGTAGTCGCCGAAGCCAAAGGCGAGCAGGCCCGAGGGGCCCGACCACTGCAGGCTCACCAGGAGCTGGTCGTCACGAGTGAACTCGGCGCTCTGCAGGCCCTCTCTCGACGGCTCGACCGGGCTGACCGAGACCCGTCCGGACTTCGGATCCGTCGAGGGGTGCAGCGCGAGGTCGGACCAGGCGGAGTCTTCGGTGATGTCGCGCGCGAGGCCCAGGGGGATGGCCAGGACCGACTCCGGGGCGAAACGCGCGAGCACCTCACGCGCCCGGGCCGGATCGCGGGCGATCGGCTCGGCCTCGGTGCGAACCCACGCTGCGTTCTGCGCGGTGACCAGCGTGGTGCTGTCGCTCCCCGGCCCCTCGACGATCTCGACCTCGAGCCGGACCGCCTGCCCCGATCGATAGAAGCGGTTGGTCGAGATGAGCAGCCCGTCGTCCACGGGGATCTCGCGGCGGAAGACGAGGATGGCGCTGTCGGCATGGGCGACGGTGTCGAGCCCCCCGCGTTCGCCGCCGTGGCTGCGCACCGCTCCCCGGAGCAAGGCCCGCACATCGGGAGCCTTCCGGCCGTCTTCCGACCCCGGGGCCGACTCGGCGGGCCGGACGGGCGCGGCGGTGGGCAGGCCGGTGTCCAGCAACACCGTCGGGTCTCCATCGGACTGCTCGATCACCAGGCCGCGGCCCCCGGCGGCCTGGATGCTGCGTGCGACAGCGGCGCCGGCTTCGTAGTCCAGCGCCCCCTCGACCCTGAGCAGGAACTGCCAACCGCTCCCCCGGACGAAACGCCGCACCACCTTGACGGTGCTCCCCCCTGCCTCCAGGGAGAGCCCCTCGGCGAGGTCTTCGACCGCCTTACGATCGCTCATCGGCCCGCTCTCGACCCAGACCTCGGCAGAGGCTTGGAGCGGTGCCAGCAGCATTGCAGCTAGCGCGAGGGCACGAATGGAGTGCAGCATGGCCATCTCGACAGCCCCCGAGCGGGATTAGCGTGGCGGCGCGACCGGGGCCACGAGCGGCTGGCCGTCGGGGTCGACGAGCTGGAGCTTCTCCAGCGGCAGGTTCTCGACCTCCAGGGGGCGAGGCATGAAGCAGAGGACGAAGGTCAACAGGCAGAGGAGACCGATCACGCGGGAGCGCGGGCTCGGCGGCGGGTAGAGCGGAACGGGGAGGCTGCGCCAGGCTCGCAGCACCAGGAGCAGCACCCCCCAGACGGCCCAGCCCGTCCAGAAGAGGCCCCCGAGCAAGGCCAGGCCGACACCGAGGCGGGCGATCCGGGGGGCCCAGCGCGGAACGAAGGCGTTGATGACGTGGCCACCGTCAAGCTGGCCGATCGGCAGCAGGTTGATGGCGGTCACCATGCAGCCCACCCAGCCGGCCATCGCGAGCGGATCCAAGGTGGCGTAGCGTCCCGGCACCTGCCCGTTGATCAACATCCCCAACAGATCCAGGACGAGGGGGTTGGCGAGGATGAGGAGCGGGACACTCGGGACCTCGCTGACCGGGGGGAGGATCCAGGTGAACGGCGGGCCGCTCATCCAGCCCCCATCCCCGGCGGCCACCGCTGGCTGGACGTCGAACAGGGCGGCGAGGGCTTCGGCCGACTCGACCACCAGGATCGGCGCCGCATGCTCCACCGTGTCCGACACCCCCAGCGCCATCAGGACCAGGGCGACCACGAAGCCGGCCAGCGGACCGGCGGCGCCCATCTCCAGCAGGCCGGTTCGGGTCTCCGGCAGGCTGCGCAGGCGGATGATGGCCCCCATCGTGCCGAAGGCGGCCGGGAGCGGCAAGAAGTAGGGGAGAGAGAGCTGAAAGCCGTGGGCGCGCGCGACGAGGTAGTGGCCCATCTCGTGCGCCAGCAGGATCCCCATCAGGCCCGCGGCGAAGCGCGCGCTCCCGGCCGCCACTTCTGGATCCGAGAATGGCGAGCCCCCCATCCACTGGGTCCCGTAGACCCAGTAGACGCTGAGGAGGGTCAACAAGAACAGCCCCGTGGAGACGAGGCGGTCCTTGGTGGTCTCCCTGGGGTCCACGAACGAATCTGCCGGAGGAACCACTCAGTCGAGAGCCTTCACGAGCAGCTCGTAGCTGCCGGTGTTGCCCTCGGCGGCGACGACGATGACGTACTGCTGGCCGCCCTCCAGGTTCTTCACGACGATGGCGTCCTCGAGGTTCTCGTCGGTCATGCCGCCGACGTTGTTGGCCCGGTCGAAGTAGGCCTCGTCATCGGAGTCGAGCGTGTCGATGTCGAAAACGAACTGGGGCAGCAGCCGATCGAAGAGGGTGGCGTCGTTGCCGGTCAGGGTGCACTGCATCGCGTGAAGCTGAGCCAGGAAGGTCTCCGGCATCAGCTCGGCCTCGTCGGCGATCTCGTCCCGATCCCAGTCGCTGCCGCAGCTCAGGTCCTCGACCTTCTCGCCGCAGGTGAACTCCTCCGCCGAGTCGACGCCCTCCGACCCGCTGATCGGCGTGAGGAAGAGCTGGTAGTAGAGGTAGTCCAACATGCTGGAGGGGTACTGGAAGTCCACCCCCTCGGCGCAGGAGCCGCGCTGGGTGCCCTCGACCGTCGGGACGGGCAGCAGGTTGGTGGGCAGCACCGCCAGCCAGAGCTCATCGGGCCCGGGAGTGGTGTCCCCGCCGTAGCGACGACGAGCGTGGATCGACACCTGGACCGAGCTGCCCGACTCGAAGTCTTCGGTCGAGAGCAGCCAGCGATCCGTGTCGTAGACCGAGACCAGCTCGGAGCTGCCATCGGCCTGCACGACGGAGGTGTAGCCGGGCTCGGTCAGGATCCCGACCCCGAAGATCGGGCTGCCATCCGTGGGCAGGATCGGGAGCTCGACGTTGTCCACCTTGGTCGGCGAGACGATCTGCTCGACGACCGTGTCGGGGGCGAGCGGATCGACATCGGTCCAGCGCACGACGGCCCCGATGAAGTCACCGCCGGATCCCTGGATCTTCACATGGGCCGAGTCGAGGGTGATGTCCGTCAAGCGGGTCACCTGGGCCGCGTAGCCGCCCTTGATGTAGCCGAAGGTGTCCACGCCCGTGACCGCGGTCTGGAAGTCGGTCCCGTTCATCGTGACGCGCTGCGCGACGCTCTCGCTGGGGCGCTCGGTGCTGCCGCCGCCCATGTACCGGTTGACGCCGCGAACGTTGACGCCCTGCTGGTAGCCGTTGGCTCCGAAGAGGTCACCCTCGGTCGGCGAGCTGGTCGGGGCCGTGATCGTCGTGGCCTCGGCGTAGGAGGGGTACTTGGCAGGGTCGACCAGGGGCTCACCGTCGTCGAGGACCACTCCGCTGGTGAGCAGGGCCAGCTGCCACTGGACCACGAGCTCCTCGAAGGGGGTGTCCAGCACCCGCTCGATCAGCCCCGTCCCGGTGGTCTCGACGCCCGTGCCCGTGCCTTTCGCGCCCTTCACCTGGACGAGCTCGGAGAAGACCTCCTCCCCGTAGACATCGTAGATGAAGCGCGCGAACAGGTACTGAGCGCCGATCGACTCGGTCGAGAGCACCCCGGTCTCGGTGCTGGTCTTCAAGGACTTGATGTTCGGCCGATCGAGGTAGTCCCAGGCGTCGGCGAAGTAGACCGCACCGAAGCCCGTCAGGTCGGCGGCGAGCGCCCCATAGCCCTGGTTGACCCACTCCTCTTCCGGCGATCCGCCCCCCACCAGCACATGCTGGTTGTAGGAGATCAGGCTGAAGAAGGAGCCCGCGATGCGCGCCACCAGCTCCTGGCTGGTGTACTCCTCGACCGTGACCATCGCCTCGGGGTTGAGGAAGCCGTAGGGATCCGGAGCGAAGACGTAGAGGATCTCCTGCTCGTTGGAGCCCGGGTTGCTGGTGGCATTCCACGCGGCCAGGTCAACCTCGGGATCGGCATAGGACCCGACCAGGCCACCCTGGTCCTCTTCTTCCGCGGCCGTGTAGCTGATGACGTTGAGCTGCGGCGTGATGAGCACGCTGACCAGCCCGTCGCCGTTCTCGTCGGACTCGTCACCGAAGATCCGACGCAGGTTCGGCACGATGTTGTAGTCCACCACCGTGGCGATCTGCTTGAGATCGCAGTTGTTGAAGCCATAGGCGTCGTAGTCCGAGGCCAGGTCGACCACGCCGTCGCAGTCGTAGTCCCAGTCGATCGGCACGCCGTCGTCGACCCAGATCGCCACCGTCTCGCCCACCGCCCAGAGGGTGGCCGACGAGGTCGTGTAGGAGGAGTCGTCCACCATCGAGTCCCGAACGCGGAACTCCCGCCGGGTGATGCCGATGTCGGTGTCGCCGAAGCTGGGGGGCGGCGCGGAGACGGCCAGGGGCTGCCCAAGGCCATTGCGCAGCGCCTGGCGGAATGCGGAGAGCCTCCGGGCGGGCTGGGCGACCGAAGACGTGCCCGGCGCCGCAGGGCCCGAGTAGCCCGAGCTGTCGTAGCGGACCTGGTAGGTCAGCTCGGCGTCGGCGGGGTTGACGACCACCAGGTAGAACTGCTGCTCGGTGTTGGAGTCGCCCGAGGTGTCTGACAGGTCCACGCTGGCCCGGCCGTCGTCGGGCGTGTACTCGACCACGTCGCCCGGCTCATCGAAGGACCCCGAGGTCGAGGTCCCCCCGCCGTCGCTGCCACCGGCATCGCCGCCGCCCCCGTCATCGCCGCCACCATCGCTGGTCCCACCGTCGGAGCCGCCGCCGTCCCCGCCCCCCGCCTTTCCGAAGGTAGGTTCTTCCGGCTGGCAGGCGCCGATCATCAGCAGCGAGACCAGGGCGAGGGCACGAGAGGCGGTCATTCGAGTCTCCACGAGGAAGGGCACATCCGGGACCTGCCCGGGGGAACTTCCCCGCATCATAGCGCCAGCGAGCCGATTCGTGCGTGTCAAATGCTCCGCCGCCGCGACTCCGCGGCGCCGGCGAGCGGATCATCGGCTCAGGGCCGCGGCGCCTCCGGCTGGGTCCTCCAGGCGCCCGATCCCGCCACGATCTCCCGCAGCATCCGGCTCAGCTCCGCCTCGTGCGAACCGATCTGACCGGCGAGGTTGTGCCGCTCTCCGCCGTCTCGCCCCAGGTTGAAGACCGCCTGGAGCGGCAGGCCCCGAGGGTTGCGCTCATTGGCCCGAACCAGCTTCCAGGGCGGGGCCCGGACCGCTTCGACCAGCGCCCCACGGCGGTTGAGCTGGGCCATGACCGGCCGCACCGGGGGCGGCGGAGACGACGGCGCCGTCGCCCAGGCCTCGAAGATCTCGTCGAAGATCGGAGCGCCTTCCCAGGACATCGGCGGGACCACACCCCCCAGGGCCGCGATGGTCGGCGCCAGGTCGACCAGGCTGACCTGCCAGGGCACGGTGCGCCCGGCGTGGACATCGCCCGGAAGCCGGATGTAGAGCGGCGTCAGGATCTGCTCGTCGTAGAGGGTGTCGCCGCTGCCCCAGCCGCCATGCTCGAAGTGCTCGGCTCCATTGAGGCCCACGACCACGAAGAGGGTCTGATCCCAGGCCTCCTCGGCGCGCAGCCAGGTCACCATCTCTCCGACCGCCGAGTCGACCGCCCCGACCTCCTCGGCGTAGAGGGAGAGGACCTCGTCGCGCTGTTCATCGGGGACGGAGTGGCCCGGCTGGCCCTCGACCCAGCGGAGCCCGTCTCGGGAGAGGTACGGCGGCGCCGGCTCGGCGAGGTGCAGCCACACGAAGTAGCGAAGCCCACGGGCCCTGGCCTCGTCGATGAAGCCTCGCGCAGCGGCGACCACCTCGTGGGACGGCCGATGCGTCTCCACGGGAACGCTGCCGCCCCCGCCCAAGGAGCGGCGCATCAGCTGCAGTCGGTTCACCAGGCGCAGGGAGCGCGCGCTCTGGGCTCGGGACCGCCCCGCTGCGCCCGCCTGGCTGATGCGCCAGTCGAAGCCCTGCTCGAAGCCCAGGGCGTACTCCAGCTCGCCCCGAGCGGGAAAAGCCCCGGTGACGAAGCCCCGCTCGGCGAGCGCCTCGGCCAACGTGAACCGATCCTCGGCCAGGCGGGCGGCGGCGCTGTCCACGCCATGGGCCATCGGGTACTGGCCGGTCATCAGACTGGCCAGGCTGCTGCGGTACCAGGAGGAGGTCGCGACGTGCTCGGCGAAGTGAAGCCCGGCCTGGTCGATGGTCCGGAGCCCCGGCAGGTCGGTGCCCGAGAGCGAGGGCCGCGCCCCCTCGCGCCAGGACTCCACGCTGATCAGCACGATGTCGGGGAGCGCCGCGAGCTCGGGCTCCTGGTCCTTGCTGGGGAAGACCGGCCGCAGCGAGGACTGGGTGCCCGGCGAGGCCGCAAAGAGCGCGGCGAGGCCCATCACGGCCACCCATGCGGCCAGGGCCCCGCGGGGGCGGAGGAGCACCTTCAGCGGCGTCCGCGTCAGGAAGACGGGCAGCAGCCAGAGCGCCACCAGGCCCAGAATTCCGACGATCGCGAAGAGCGCGAAGCGCTCGGCGACCCGGAGCCCGGCGTCCATGAAGAAGGCGCGCTCGCCCTGGTAGACCAGGACCCAGGCGCCCTGCAGGCAGCCGGTCCCCACGGCCGCGAGGCTGAAGCCCGTCGGCGCCGAGGCCCGCAGCCGGAGCGCGTCGAGCAGGACCAGGACGGCGCCATGGGCGAGGCCCAGCAGCAGCCCCAGGAGCCCGTAGCCCAGGGCCCCCACCGCTAGGGCGACGTACTCCCCCGTCGGGATCTGCGAGAGCACCCAGACCGCCTCGGCCAGGCCGATGCCGGTGCCGGCCAGCAGCCCACCGGCGCAGCCCTGCCAGAGCCTCTCCATCACGGCGTGGTCGGGGCCCCTCCGGCCGGGGCCTCAGGCGCGCTCGGGGCCCCTCCGGCCGGGGCCTCAGGCGCGCTCGGGGCCTCGCCTCGCGCGCCGGGCAGCTCGCCCGCAACGCCAGGCAGCACGGGCTCGGGGGGCGGGGCGGTGATCGCGGGTCCGGCGATCGCCCAGGCGGCGCCCTCCAGCCCCTCCCGATCCGGCAGCCCCAGCAGCCGCCAGACCGTCGGCCCGAGGTCCGCGAGGTGGGCGCCGCTGTCGGCCGCGCCGTTCGAGGCGAAGACCATTCCGGCTCGACGGGAAGCGGCGCTCGGCGCGCCTCCCGTCAACCGCCCGGTCCCGGGCACGACTGCGGTCAGGCCGACCCGATCACGCAGCGCCCCCCCGCTGGGTCCGTAGCCATCGGCGAAGCTGACCACCAGGTCCGGGCGCAGCGGCTCGGGCAAGCCGGGCAAGGCGACCGCGCCGTCGAGGATCTCGGCGACCACCGGCCGGCCCTGGTGCCGAAGCCCCGCCACCGCCGCGCGCACACGCGCCAGCTCACGCGCACGCTTCGCTGGTGGCACCGAGCCGGAGGCCTGTCGACCGGCCTGGTTGAGATAGATCGCGGTGCCGGAGGCGGCGAAGGCCGTCGTCCGAGACCAGGTGGCGGCGTCGTCCAGCTCGCGCGATGAGAGGCGTTCCAGCTCGGGCTTGAGGACCAACAGCCCGGCGTCCACCAGGACGGCGTTGAGGTCGACCGCGAAACGCTGGCTGGCGACGGCGTGGTCCGAGACGACCAGGATCCGATCGCCCGGATTCAGCGACGAGCGCAGCTGCCCGACGACGGTGTCCAGGCTCGTCGCCATGCTCTTCATCATCCCGCCGTAGCGGGCCGCGAGCTCTCCATCCCAGGCCGGGTGCTGGCTGTCGGAGAGGCCCACGAAGGCTTGCGCCGCGATGCCGAGCTGGGGCAGCCAGGCGACCACGAGGCGGGCGTCCTGGCGCTGGAGCTCGGCCTGCACGATCGCCGAGTGGCGACCAAACTCGCCCGTCAGCTCCTCGCTGAGCGCCTCGGTCGAGATCCATCCGTCCTGGTAGGCCTCGACCAGGCCCACCGTGCCGCCGGTCGTGTCGACGGGGCCATGAAAGCCGGCCCACTCCTGCGCCAGGGAGGCCGGCGCCGTGACCGCCGAGCCGGCCGTCTCCCCCCTTCCAGAGGCGACGAGGCTGATGGCTACTCCGGCGCCCATGGGGTTCACAGCCCAGCGGGTCAACACCTCGCCGCCCGAGCCTCCGGCGAGGGTCATCCGGACGGGCTCCGCCAGCTCGCCCCGGCTGAGATCCAGGTGGAGCGGGCTGGCCGACAAGCGCCAGAGGCCCTCTCGCGGGCTGCTCAGCTCGAGCTCCAGGGAGCCTCCCCCCTTCATCGGCAGGCTGATCTGCCAGGGCGGAGCCCCCTCGAGGAGGTGGAGCGCGCTCCCCGGAGGAGCGGCCGCGGCCTCTGCCCCCGGCGTCAGGATCGACCAGTGGGTGAGCTCAGAGGCCGGCGCGAGGCCCTGAGGCAGGACCCACAGCCCGCTGACATCGGCTTGAGGCAGCTCGCCAGGCGCCCAGATCGCGCGGGTCGGGATGCCCGCGCGGGCGGCCTGCACCCAGAAGGGCTCGGTCAGCGCGGGTTCGCCCCCGACCCGGGCGTCCAGCCCGGGAACGCCGCCAGCGCCGCCCTTCCGACTCAGGGCGAGCTGCGTGTAGAGATGTTCAGGACTGAGCGGCAGGTCGTTGGCCAGCAAGGCCAGCGAGCGGCTGGGGCCCATCCGGTCCAGGTTGGGGAGGTCCGCCCGCCAGCGGCCCACCAGGTCGGGATCCAGGCCGGGGACGACCAGCACCACCAGCCGGTCCTTGACCGGGGAGGCGGAGACCGGCGGACCGGGAGGCGCGGCTGGGGTCTCCACCACAGGACCCTCGTCCTCCTTGCTCCCGCAGCCCAGCGTCGGACCGCACATCGTGAGGACGAGGCCGCCCACCCAGCCGCCGAGCAGGCCTGCGCGATGCCGGGCGGCGCGAGGACGTGGCGGCATCAGCGGCAGATCGGCCTCGAATTCGTTCTCGCTGTTCATCGCCCGTCCTGCAATGCTGCTTCGATTGGTCCGCCATTATGCGCCAGGCGGCCCCGGCTGTCACGATCAGCGCCCCACGGCCAGCCGCCAGCCCCAGCCCTCGGCCTCGGGGCGGAAGTCGAGCCCCTCGATCCGCTCCAATTCGGCGCTGGCAGTCCAATAGCCCAACCGCGTCCAGGTCCACCCCCGAACCCCGACGCGCACCCGGCGCTCGTCCTCGGTCAGGGCCAGCAGGTTGGCGCCCAGCGCCTCGATGACCCCCACCCGCAGCCGATGCTCGACCGAGAGCTCGGCCCCCTGGAGCCTCCCCTCCCAGGCCGCAGCACCCCACCAGCTCACCGAGTCGCCACCCGAGGCATGGGCCAGCGGCCGGCCGTCCCGGTAGAACCCGTCGTGGTAGACGCGGTGCCCCAGGTACCAGCGAAAGGTGTCGTCCAGGATGCGCGCGTACTCCACGCTGAGCACCAGCGGGCCGGCGCTGGCCTCCGCGCCGAGCAGGTTGGCCACTCCCGCCAGCGATGGGTAGGGCAAGCCCAGGGCCTCACGAGCGATCACATCCTCCCCTCCGTATTGCCACCACAGCTCCAGGCTGTCGAGGCCGTCGGGCGCCGCCCCGGAGGAGGAGAGACCGGTCCAGCGGCCGATCGGAAACAGCAGCCGGAGGTCGACGCTGGCCTTCTCGTCCTGGTCGGGCTCGTCCCGGTCGGGATCACCGTAGACATGAGGGTCGGTCGGCAGCAGGAGCTGCCCGATCCGGGGCGCCGGTCGCCCTTCGCCGCCGAAGATGCTCACCCGGGACATGCCGAGCTCGACCTCGGGCACCAGCAGCCAGCGCGCGTCCATGTAGAGCCAGCCCGGCCGCTGGACATCGCGCCGCTCGCCCGGGATCCAGCCTGCGCCGGCGTCCAGGTGGACCCGCCCGAAGCGCTGTCCGCCGGGTGAGGTCCAGGCGACCGCCCCGTGCGGCGAAGGCAGGCCATTGTCGGTCAGGAGCAAGGACCCGGCGCGCCCCGGGCCGAGGTGACGCGGGCGAAGCCCGAAGCCCGCGCGCAGGTCCTTCCAGGCGAGCCCGGCCCAGGCCTCGGAGAGGTTCAGCGAGGCGGCGTTGGTGTCGACCAGGTCCGCGCCGACCACGCCTCGCCCGACGAGCTCGAAGATCGCCGGGTAGACCCGCAGCTCCCCACCCGCCCGGGCCGTGAGCAGGCCCGGCTCGTCGTCCCCGCTGCGATAGTCCGGGACGAGATCGCCCGCCGCCAGCAGCCCCACCGGCTCGGCGCGCAGGGTGACACCCCGCAGGGCGGGGCCCTCCCTGCCGACGACCGCGAGCTCGGGATCGAGGTCCAGCCACACCGACGAGAACCGCCCCTGTTCGCGCTCGCCTTCGAAGGGCGCGAGCGAGGCGGCCAGCCTCAGGCGAGAGCGCTCCGACGCCCCGAGCACACACTCCAGCCGCTCCTGCCGGCAGAGGCGCTCGGCCATGCGAATCGAGGGGTCCAGCCGCGGGTGGGCCTGGGCCGAGCCGACCAGGCCGCAGACCCCGAGCGCGACGAGGGCCAGTCCATGGCCGCGTCGGTGCGAGGGCCAGCCGCGATGCGAGGATCCGTGCATCGGCCCAGGCTAGCACGACAAGGCGAGGGTCGTGATAGACTCCCAGGGGGTAGGGTCGATGATCCTCGCTACGGGAAGTCTGGGGCTGTGGCTCGTCGGAGCCAGCGCGGGCGCCGAGCCCCAGCCAGCCCAGACAGCCCAGACCACCTCCTTTCGGCCCCACCTGGACCTCGATCTGGACCCGCCGCGGCGGCCCAACGAGAGCCTGTGGATCCAGTGGCAGCGGCGCACCAGCGAGATCATGACCTCCCGCCGCTCGTCGGGGGTCTACCAGCAGTCGGCCTCCGGGATGAGCGCGTGGTGGAGGCTCGCCGCCTTCGACCGCGAGGCCCCCTGGCTGTCCCCCGCCGAGGCCGCCCGAGCCCGGGACCTGGCCCAGTACGGCGCCATGGCCGGGATCGCGGCCGTCTTCGCCGACACGATGCAGGCCTCACCCCCGCTGCAGGCCCTCCACGGGATCGTGACCACCGCCGGCGGCGCCCACCTGCGGGTCGAAGGTCCCCGGCGGCGGCAGCGCTCGCAGGACCCCGACGCCCCCAGCCCCAAGCTGCGCCTGCGATACAACGACCGACCCGGTGAGCAGGGCCTCGCCGAGACGCAGATCCTGGCCAGCGACGGCCGCCAGGCGGGTCCGCCTCGACCCAGCCTCGCCACCGGCGCCAGCTGGCGCCTGACCGACGCCGATCCAGACGAGGCCGTCCTCGATCCGAGCCTGAGCCTGACCGGCTACCTGGACCTGCGGCAGCTCCCGGTGGACGCGATCCGCCTGCAGCTGAGCCTGCCGATGCCGGAGCTGGAGGCCTCTCGCAAGGCCGCGGCCCAGCCGGCGTGGACCGGCAGCCGCCTCTCGGCGACCCTCCGCCAGGGGCTGCTCCCGCAGACCGACCTGGTGGGCAATGTGCGCGTCCTGGCCACCGAGAACGTGCTGCCGGAGTCCGCCAGCCTGGGCCTCTCCGTGCGCCTGCCCTTCGAGCAGCCCTGGACCCTCCGGCCCGAGCTGCGCAACACCTTCGCCCGCCCCGTAGAGGCCGAGCGCGCGGCCGTCCCCTCCGAGTGGATCGCCGGGATCTCGCTCCGCGCCGAGCTGGGCTGGCACCTGCCCCAGCAGTGGGGCCGCTGGCCGCTGGGGCGGGAGATCGACGCAGTGGGCCCCGAGCCCTACTGAGGGACAGGCACCCCCAGCCGCTGCCGCGATCAGGTCCCCGGGCGGAGCTTTCGGAGCGCCTGGTTGGCGTTGTAGGCGACGTAGGGATCGCGGCTGTCCCGGAGCCGGGAGAGCACCGCCAGCGCGCTCATGTCGCCGAGCTCGCCGAGCGCCCAGATGGCGTTGAGGGGCGGCGCCGGCGGCGTCTGGGCTTCAGCTGCCTCGAGCAGGGCGATCAAGGCGGGGACGGCGCTCGGATCCCCCAGCCGACCGACCGCGTCGATGCACTGGCGGCGCACCAGGGGTGAGCTGTCCTCGCTCATGTGCAACACCAGCCGAGGGACCGCCTCTTTGGCGTTCAGGGCGATCAGGCTGTCCACGGCGTGGGAGCGGACCTTCTCGGAGGGATCGTCCAGCGACTTGATGAGCCCCTCGATCACCAGGGGCGAGTCGAAGTTGCGGGCCCGGCGGGCCGAGTCCTCTCGAATGGCCGGGTTCTCGGAGGCGAGCTGAAGGGCCACCGACTCCGCGTCCGGCCCACAGGCCAGCAGCAACGTGAGCGCCAGCGTCATGCCGCACCTCCGCCTTCGGCCGGGGCAGCCGGCGTGATGTCCTGGGTGCCCTCCTCGCCGCCGTAGCGCCGGTAGGCCTTGTAGTAGTAGCCGTAGCCGCTGCTGACGAAGTCCAGCTTGTTGAGGACCAGCCCCGTCGGCTCCAGCCCGGCGACCTCGAAGCGCGACTTCATGTCGGCCACCAGCTTGCGGCTGGTGTTGGCGCTCTCCACCACCAGGATCATGCCGTCCACGACCCGGCCGATGACGATCGAGTCGTTGACCACCATGCAGGGCGGGGTGTCGACGATGACGATGTCGTAGGCCTTGCGCAGATCGAGCAGCAGCTGACGCAAGCGCAGGCTCTCGACGAGGCGCGCCGGATCCGACGGGGTCGGGCCGCTGGTCAGCATCGTCAGGCCGTCGACGGTCGTGCGCTGCTCGGCCTGCTCGACCGTGGCCTTCCCGGTCAGCACATCGGTCAGGCCGAGGTGGTTCGAGATGGTCTGGAAGTGCCGATGCTGCGCCGGGCGACGAAGATCGCAGTCCACGATCAGCACCCGCTTTCCGTCCCGCGCGAAGCTGATCGCGAGGTTGACCGCGAAGGTGCTCTTTCCCTCGCTGGGGACCGCCGAGCTGACGGCGATCAGGCGCAACGGCTTGTCCAGCGAGGCGAACATCAGGCCATTGCGGATGGTCCGATAGACCTCGGCGATGGGGTGGGTGGTGGCCAGCTCGTCGATGACGCGACGCTCAGCGGTCAGCTTGAAGCGGGGCACCATCCCCAGCTTGGGGATGTCCCAGATGGCGCTGAGGTCGTCGGGGGTCCGCACCGTGTCGTCGACGTACTCCAGCAGCAGGGCCAGCCCGAAGCCGAACACCAGCCCGCAGAAGATCCCGATGGCGAGGTTGACCACGATCTTGGGGCTGTAGTGGCGCTCGGGGGCCAGCGCGGCCTCGACCAGCTGCATGTCGCTGACCAGCATCGCGTCGGCCACGCCGACCTGGTAGTTCTGCTCCTGCAGCGACTTGAAGACGGTCTCGGCGGCGTCGGCTGCCATCCGCAGCTGGCTCATCCGCCGCATCTTGTCGGGATACTCGCTGAACTGCTCGGTCGTCTTCTGGATCGACTGGTCGATCTCGGCGCCCTTCTTCACCAGGCCCGCCAGCTGCGACTCCAGCGCCTGCACGCTGGGATCCAGCTCGTGCTGCACCCGCATCGCCTCGGAGAGGTCCGCCTCGGTCGCCGCGATGAGGCGGTCGATGTCCGCGATCACCGGGTGTTGCGGGGTCTTGTCGTTCAGCTCGGTCGCGCGCTGCAGGCGCAGCTCGGACATGCGCTCCTGGAGCTGCGACACCGTGCGGTTGGCCTGCAGGGTGATGGCCGAGACCTGGGTCGACGACTCCTTGCCCTGGAAGCTGCGCTGCAGGGTCAGGCGCGCCCGGACCTCCTGGATCTGCGCGGCGTTCTGCTCGTAGGCGAGCATCAGCTCGGAGAGCCGCGAGATGGCGGCCTTCAGCTCGTTCTCGAGATCGATGACCTCTTCCACGGCCTGCGCCTCGGCGATGTCGGCCAGGGCCTGGTCGAACTCGCCGCGCACCACCGCGAGCTGCTCTTCGATGAAGATGCGCGCGTTGGTGGTGTCCTGGCGGGCCCGAAGCTGGGCGCGCCGGACCGAGACCTCCACCGCGGTGTCCGAGATCAGCCGAGCCAGCTCGGGATCGTTGGCGCGGGCCTCGAAGTAGAGCAGGTCGGTGCCGGACTGCTGGGTCACGCTGAGGTTCGGGTTGGCCTGGAGTTCACCGAAGGTGCCCGGCACCAGGAGCTCTTCCGCGGTCAGCAGCCGACCGTCTGAGTCCCGCAGCTGGAGCAGCCAGATGACCTCGTCCAGGACCGGGCGCGTCGTGGCCAGCGTGATCTTGTTCTGGATGTCGTCCGAGTCGCCCAGGCTGGAGGCGATCTCACCCAGGTCCATCTCGTTGAGGATGGAGAGCTCGGAGGTGCTGGTGCTGACGAGTACCCGGGAGGCCGTCCGGAAGTTCTTGGGGAGGACCAGGGAGAGGAGGACCGCGCCGACCGAGAAGACCACCAACGCCTGGACGATGATCCACTTTCGTCGAAGCATCGCGGTGTACAGCGTCAGGAGTTCCATTCAGGGATCCGATGGGGACAGGTAGGGACGGGTGCACACGGCGTAGAGAACCGCCTATCGCGGCCTATACCCGCGGTCGACGGCAACACGCAACCATGCCCGCCTGACAACAACACGATAGACGGGCGCCGCGTGACCCTCAACGGGTCGGCCCCTCGCGCACCGTGGATCACCGAATGGCCTCAGCCACCCTTCTCCTGGTTGGACTTCTCGCCTGCGCATCACGACAGGGGGCCGCGACCAACATCGCGGACGCCGAGCTGTCCGCTCGCCAGGTGCCGACCGTCGAGCAGTTCCAGATCGGACCGGGCGACAAGATCTCCATCAAGGTCTGGCGCCACGACGACCTCTCCATGGACGTGACGGTCGCGCCGGACGGGACGATCAGCTTCCCGTTGATCGGCACCCTCGACGTCTCGGGCAAGACCTACTCCCAGGTGCGCGAGCTGCTGACCTCGGCCATCCGCGAGTACTACACGGACCCCCAGGTGGCCGTGAACATCGTCGAGCTGCAGAACCAGAAGGTGATCATCGTCGGCGAGGTCACCCGACCATCGGTGCTCCAGCTCACCGGCGAGATGAGCGTCGTCGAGGCCTTGACCCTGGCCGGCGGGATCAACCAGTACGCGCGCACCAACAACGTGCTGCTGGTCCGCGGCGGGACCGAGGGGCCCGAGCTCTACACCGTGGACGTCGACAGCATCTTCAGCGAGGGCGCAGGTGACCAGCTCGTGATGCTCCAGCGGGGCGACATCGTGGTCGTCCCGACCCGCACCATCACCAACGCCGCGCGCTTCTTCAAGGACGTCTCCAGCGTCCTGGCGCCCTTCGTCGCCGGCTCCGCGGTCTATCGAAATGCCCTCTCCGGCGGGGCTCAGGGCACCGCCGTCCTGGAGTAGCCCTTGGCGCGGGTGGGCTTGCTGAAGGCGCTGGTCCTCGGACTGGACCTGATCGCGCTCTTCCTGGGGTTGGTGCTCAGCCACGAGCTGTGGATCTGGAGCAAGCCCCACCTCGAGCTGGTGCTCCACTTCCGCTGGTTCGACCTGCTGATGCCCAACCCGTTTATGCCCAGCGGGCTGGCGCTGGCCGTGGTCTGGCTGATCAGCATGCGCCAGGTCGGGCTCTTCGACCCCGATCGCATGACCAGCTCGGCGCAGGTCGCCAACGGCATCACCCGGGCCGCCACGGTGGTCGTCGTGGTCGTCCTGGTGATGCAGTTCCTGCTCCCCGACCGGACCTACAGCCGGACGCTGATCCTCGCAAACATCAGCATGACCGCGCTGCTCCTGGGTCTGCTGCGGCTCGCCTTCTTCCGCCTCAACGCCTACGTCCCCAAGCCCATCACCCAGCAGCGGGTGGCGATCATCGGGGTCGGGCCCGAGGCGACCAGCATGGCCACGCGCATTCGGGCGATGCGGGGCCGAGGCCTTCAGGTCGCGGGCTTCGTGCTGCCCGAGGACGAGAGCCAGCCCACCGAGCTCAGGCCCACCGACATCCTCGGCCAGGTCGAGGACATCCAGTCCATCGTCAACACCCACGACATCCAGGCCCTGGTGCTGGCCACCCGCCGCGTGACCCGGCAAGAAGGCCTGCTGCTGGCGACCCGGGCCAACCACATGGGCCTCCGGCTCTTGCAGATGCCGTTCACCTGGGGCATCGCCTCGCCGCGAATCGACCTCGCCCGCCTGGGTGACCTCGAGCTGATCGACCTCACCAACCTCGCCTACCCGACCGTGGCCGAGCAGCTCAAGCGCGCCCTGGACCTGGTGCTGGTGGCCATCGGCGGGATGATGATCCTGCCCTTCCTGGGGATCGTGGCGGCCATCATCAAGCTCCAGGACGGCGGCCCCGTCTTCTTCACCCAGAAGCGGGTCGGCCGCGGCGGCCGGGTCTTCCCCTTCTTCAAGTTCCGCTCGATGGTGGTCAACGCCGAAGCGCTGCGGGATCAGCTCTCCGGCGCGAACGAGGCCGACGGCGTGCTCTTCAAGATGAAGAACGACCCGCGCATCACCCCCTTCGGGCACTTCATCCGCAAGTACTCCATCGACGAGCTGCCCCAGATCTGGAACGTGGTGCGAGGCGACATGAACCTGGTCGGTCCGCGACCGCTGCCGATCAAGGACCTCGTAGGCGCCGAGAGCGATCCCGAGGTCGCCTACTGGATGGAGCTCCGCCAGAAGGTCAAGCCTGGGATCACCGGCTCCTGGCAGGTCTCCGGCCGCAGCGACCTTGGCTTCGACGCCATGGTCAACCACGACATCTCATACGTGCAGAACTGGTCGTTGTGGTTGGACATCCTCATCCTGCTGAAGACGGCTCCCGCGGTGCTCAAGGGGCGGGGGGCCCGTTGACCGACGACCCCGGAAGCGGTTGTCCCCCAGCCAGAACGTCGGTCGGCCTGACCTCGCTGCTGCTCGTGCCGGTCGCCCTGGTGGCCCGAGGCGCGGCCTTCGTCGTCCCCGCCCTGGTGGCCCTCTGGTTCGGCGTCGGCGAGATCACCGACGCCTGGTTCTGGGCGCTGGCCTTCCCGACCTTCGCCCTGGTCCTCGCCAGCACCAGCCTGGGGACCGCCATCACTCCGGTGCTGGCGCGGGTCTCCCGCGAGCGTCGGGCCGACCTGCCCGTGGTCCTCGGCGGCCTCCTCGCGCAGGCCGCCCTGGGCTCGACGGCCTTTGGTCTGCTGATCTGCCTCGCCGCGCCCCCCCTCCTCGACCACCTCACCGACTTCACGCCCGAGACGGCCTCCCTGGCCCTGCGCTTCTTGTGGGGCCTGCTCCCCTTCATGGTCCTCACGACCTGCGCCGCGGTTCTCCGGGTGGCCTGCGAGGTCCACGCCCACTTCACCGCGGTGGCCCTGACCCCCATCCTGCGCGCCAGCGTCGTCATCCTGGCGACCTGGCTGGCGCTGACCCCCCTCGGGCCGATGGCCCTGCCCTTGGGCCTCGTCAGCGGCGAGCTGGCACAGCTCTTCTTCTGGGGGGCGGTGCTCTACGTCCGCCAGGGCCTGCTGCCCCGGCCGAGCTTGCGCCTGGATCCCGCGGTCCTCGCCGTCGCCCGGGATCTGGCGCCGATCCTGGGCGGCGAGGTCCTGGTCGCGCTGAACCTGGTCATCGACAAGGCCTTCGCGGCCAGCTTGGAGCCGGGCTCGGTGGCGACCCTGGAGTACGCCGATCGCGCCCGGGTGATCCCCCAGACCTTGCTGGAGAGCACCCTGCTGATGGTCGCCTTCGCGACCTGGGCCCGCCTGTTCGCCCAGGGCGAGGTCGCCGCCGCCCGGGCCAGCGTTCGACGCTCGCTGAGCTGGGTGGTGGCCCTGGCCTCTCCGGTCCTGGCTGGCATGTTCATCGGCCGCCAGGTCCTGGTCCAGCTCCTCTTCGAGCGAGGGGCGTTCGGCCACAGCGACACGCTCCACACCTCCACCTTGCTGGCCTGGTACCTGCCCGGCGTCCTGCCCAACCTGCTGGGCATCCTGGCGGTGCGCGCCCACATCGTCGAGCGCAACCTGCGCCTCGTCCTGGCTCTGGGCGTGGTCAGCATCGTCTCCAACACCCTGCTCAACGCGGCCCTGATCGGTCCCCTGGGCCTGGAGGGCCTCGCCCTGGCGACCAGCCTGACCATGACCCTGGTCCCCGCGGCCTACCTGTGGGCCCTGTGGCGGGCCTGGGGAGCCGAGGGCCCCCCCGAGCGCCGCGACCGGCAGTTCGCCAGCGGCGTCGCCTTCGCCTCGATCCTCATCGCCGCCTTCGTCGAGCTGAGCGTCGGCCCGCCGGCCTCCCTGCTCGACCCCGTGCTCTGGCTGGCGGCCGTCCCCTGCCTGGGCCTGGCGGGGCTGGCCCTCTTCCGGCAGCGCGCGGCCGCGGCAGGCTAAGGCCCGCGACGTGCCCGCCCTCCCCGCCACGACGTCGCCGCCGCCCCTCGCCATTCGTGGGATCGACCTGCTGCTCCACCTCGGGCTCTGGGTGGCCGTGCTCAGCCATCCCTACGTCGAGCTGGGCCTCGCCGTGGATCTCCCCCTGCCCGGCGGCCGCACCTGGCATGCCGACGCGCCCCTGGTCGACCTGGCCGCCCTGGTCTTGCTCCCCCTGGTCCTCGCCCGCTCCCTGCTGCAGCGCGGGCGGGCCGACGTCGCCACCCCTCCCCCGCTCATCGGCGCGCCCGGCTGGGGCCTGCTGCTGCTGGCGGCGCTGGTCTCCCTCACCAACCACCCCGAGCCCACCGCCGGCCTGCACGAGCTGGCTCGGAAGCCCCTCTTCGCCTGGCTCGCCTACGGCCTCGGGCTGGCCTGGGTGGTGCAGGCGCTGGGGCCCGGCGACCGGGTGCGCAGGGCCGCCCTGGCCGGCATCGGCCTCGCCGCCCTCGTCTCGCTCGCCACCAGCGTCGGACGCTTCGTCGCGGGCGACGGGCTCTGGTTCCACTCGCTCGACGGCCTCACCCCCAACCACAAGACCATCGCGGTCTGCCTGGCTGGCTGGACCCCGCTGCTCCTGCACTGGGCCCGAGGCCCCCGCTGGGGCCCCACCGAAAGGTCCCCGACGGGCCTGGCTCGGGCCGTCACCGCCCTGAGCCTGGCGGCCGTGCTGGCCAGCGCCTCCAAGACGGCCATCCTTGGGGTCGGCCTCAGCCTCGCCCTGGCCCTCCCCCTCGCCCGACCCCTCGCCTGGCGCCCCCGGCTGATCGCCCCGGCGCTGATCCTCGGCCTCGCCCTGGCCTACTACGCCCCGGTGCTCCTGGGCTCCCGGACCATGCTCGACGCCGCCCGCTCTCGCCACTCCCTCAACGAGCGGGCCCTCACGATGGCGAAGGCCCACCCGCTGGTCGGGGCGGGCATCGGGATGAGCACCCGGGTGGAGATGGTCACCTCCCCCCACTTCCGGATCAACGGCGTCGAAGCCCACGGAGCCCTGCAGAAGGTGGCCGGAGAGACCGGGCTGCTCGGCCTGGGCGGGCTGCTGCTCTTTGTCGCTGGCGCCGGCCGCGCGCTGCGCGGGCGCTGGAGCGCTTCACAGGACAAGACGGGTCCCGCCGCGCCGATCGACCTGCCCACCTACGCCTGCCTGGCGACCTTCGTCGTGCTGCACGGCCAGCTCCTGCTCTCAACCGAGCTGTTCAACGCGACCCACTGGCTGCCGCTGGCGACCTGCTGGGGCCTGGCCTGGACGCGGACCGAGGAGTCCTGATGCGCATCCTGATGGTCCACAGCTTCCACCACGCCCGGGGCGGAGACACGACCTACACCCGCGCCCTGACCCGCGGACTGCAGGCACGCGGGCACGAGGTCAGCCCCCTGGCCACCCGCCACCCCGACAACGAGCCCGCCACCTGGGAGGTGCGCTTCCCCCGCTGGATCGACCTCCACCGCCAGCGCCGGTCGGGCGATCGCCTCGCGGTCGCCGCCTCCTGCGTCTGGTCGCCAGAGGCGGCCCTCTCCGCCCGAGGCCTCGCCCGCGATCTCGCCCCCGAGGTCGTGCACGTCCAGCACCTGCACCGGCACCTGACCCCCTCGATCCTGCCGCCCCTGCGCCGCACCGGCGCGGCCGTGCTGTGGACCCTCCACGACTACGAGCTCGTCTGCCCGTCGGGGCTGCTCTTCACCCAGGGCGCCCCCTGCGAGCGCTGCCTCGGCCACCGCTACAGCGAGGCCGTCCGCCACCGCTGCAAGTGGGGCGAGCTCCTGCCCAGCGTCGCCGTCGCCGTCGAGAAGTCCGTCCACCACCTGGCCGGGATCTGGCGGCTGGTCGACCGCTTCTTGTGCCCCAGCAAGGCCCTGGCCGACACCATGGTCCGCTTCGGCGTCCCCCACGACCGGATCGAACACCTGCCCAACTTCGTCGAGGCGCCCCCTGGCCCCGAGCCCCTCACCCCCGGCGCGGGCTGGCTGGTGGCGGGCCGCCTGACCGAAGAGAAGGGCGTCCACATCGCCATCGAGGCCGCGCGCCAGCTCCCCGAGCACCCGCTGTGGATCTGCGGGGACGGGCCCTGGCGCGGGCGCCTGGAGCAGAAGGCGCGCGGAATGCCCTGGGTCCGCTTCCTGGGCCATCGGCCGCAGGAGGAGATCGCCAGCCTGCTGGGCGAGGTGCGACTGGCGGCGGTGCCCTCGATCTGGCCCGAGAACTTCCCCTACGCCGTGACCGAGGCGCAGGCCGCCGGCCGACCGGTGGTCGCCAGCGCGATCGGCGGGATGCCCGAGATGATCGACCACGAGGTCGACGGGTTGCTGGTCCCCCCCGGCCAGGCCCAGGCCCTCGCCGAGGCGGTCCGCGGCTTGTTGCAGGAGCCGGGCCGCGCATCCCGCCTGGGGCAGGCCGGACAGCGGCGGGTGCGCGAGCGCCTGGCTCCATTGTCCCACCTGCAAGCCGTCGAAGCTCACTACTTCCAGGTGCGTGCGCTTCGGGCTAGTCGCCGGTGAACCCGGGACCCTACCCATGCGCGCGCTCTTCTTGATCCCCCCCCCAACCTTCAACGCGCGGGGGCTGCCGATCGACCGGGTCTACGGCTGCAACTACGGCTTCGACTACAAGCCGGCGATCCACTTCCTCCAGGCCGCGACCTACGCCCGGGATGCCCTCGGCTGGAACGTCCGGCTGATGGACTGCCCGGCCGAAGGCATCGACGAGGCGGGGTTCATTCGCGAGGCTGTCGGCCAGCCCTGGGAGGTCGTGCTCTTCTGGACCACCTACCTCTCGGCGGTCGAGGACCTTGAGGCGGCGCGGCGGATGCACGCGGCCAACCCGCAGCTGAAGATCGTCTTCATGGGCGCCGGAGCGACCTGGCGCCCGGAGGAGCTGCGCGTCGGCGCGCACAGCTTCAGCCTGCTCGGCGAGCCCGAGCACACCCTGCGAGACCTCGCCGCCGCCTGGCAGGCCGGCCGCTCCCCCGCCGGGATCGACGGCCTGGCCTGGTTCGACGAGGACGAGCGCTGTCTGCGAGGCGGCTTTCGGGCCCTGCTGGATGTGCCCTCCCTGCCGCTGCCGGACCGTAGCCTGCTGCTCGGCAGCTACCGGGCCAACCGGCTTGAGCGCAACCCGGTCACGACCATGGCGGTCAGCCGCGGCTGCGGCTTTCGCTGCACCTTCTGCTGCACCAACGCCGTCGACCAGGCCATCGAGCTGGAGTTCAAGCGGCTGCAGACCACCTATGTGGACCGGCCTCCCCTGCGAAAGCGGACGCCCGAGCAGATCATCGAGGAGTTTCACCAGATCGCCGCACAGGGCTACAAGAGCGTCGAGATCGCCGACAACATCTTCACCTGGGGCAAGAAGCGCACCATCCAGATCTGCGAGGGCATCGCGCACCTGGGCCTGCAGTGGATCTGCCTGGCACGGGCGAACATGCTGCACGATCCCGAGCAGATCCGCGCCATGGCCCGCGCCGGCTGCCAGATGGTCTACATGGGCAGCGAGACCTTCGACGACGGCCTGCTCGAGGACTGCGTCAAGGAGATCCACGTCCGGGACATCATCAAGGCGGTGCAGACCTGCCGCGACAACGGCGTCGAGCCCGAGATCAGCGTGCTGATCGGCGCCAGCCCCAACGAGACCTGGAAGACCCTGCTGTACTCCTGGCGGATGTCACGCAAGCTGGGAACCCGCTTCGTCCACTTCAGCGTGGCCCTGCCTTCGCCCAGCACCGAGATGTACGACCAGGCCATCCAGAACGGCTGGTTCGTCGAGGGTGACTTCCGTCCCGCCGACAACGCGCGGGAGGTCATCATCAACCTGCCCAACCTCTCGCAGCGAGAGCTCCGCCTCGCCTTGAAGCTGGCCTACTCTGCCCAGTACCTCTCGCCTTCCGGGGTCTTCAAGCAGGCCCGCCGCGTTCGGACCCCCGCCGACCTGCTCCACAAGGCCCGCAGCGCGGCCAGCCTCTTCGGCTTCCTGGCCGAGCGCGAGAAGGAGGGCGAGGCCCTCATCCCCGCGGGGCGCCTGACCCCCCTGCCCGGCTGAGCGCGGCTTGCGCTGCCGGGCCTTCTAGGGCTACCCTAAGGACAATGCGCACCTTCCTGCCCTGCCTGCTCCTCGCCCTGCCTGCGTGCGGCTTCGGGCTCGCGCCCTACGACACCCTCGGTGTAGACGGCGACGCCGATACCGACACGGACTCGGATACCGACACCGACACCGACTCGGACTCGGACACCGATACGGACTCGGACACCGATACGGACACCGACTCGGACACCGACACCGACACCGACACCGATGTCGGCCTCACCATCACCAGCCTCTCGCCCACCTACGGCAGCAATGCCGGGGGCACGACCGTCCAGATCAACGGGGGACCCTTCGACGCCAGCGCCGAGGCCACCTTTGACGGCGTGACAGCGCGCACCACCTCGGTCACCTCGTCGACCCTGACCGTGGTCACCCCGGCCAGCAGCTCCGAGGGCGCCGTCGCGGTCGGCGTCAGCGGCTCGTCGGGGACCGCCTCCCGCGCGAACGCCTTCTCGTACTGGCAGGACGGGGCCGGCGCTTACGGAGCCCTGGGAACATTTGAGTGGACGACGATGGTGGGGAACTACTGGTCCGGGGCGCCTGAGTCCTGGGGCTACTCGTACTTCGTCATCACGGCCCCTTCGACGGTCCGTTGGCGAGACCTGTACTCGCCCACCATCGACACCTGCCAGCTCAACTACTCCCCTAGCCTCTCGATCTCCACCTACGACCCGGGCACGACCTCGCTACAGCTCACCCGGTCCAGCGGTTCTGCCGTCAGCTTCAGCTGGGACACAACCGACGGCTTCTTCCTGGCCAACGGTACCGCCGAGCTGACCGTCGCCAACTTCGCCGCGGACACCGAGTACAGCTTGGCGATCACCTCAAGCACCGACTTCCCCGTCGTCACGGTTCCTACGTTCGTGAAGACCCCCCGCTCGGGTCTGACGGTCACCTCCCCCGCCATTCATGGGAGCACAGCGCCAACGATCCAACGGGGCCAGACCATCAACTGGTCCGGAGGATCGGGTGACTACGCCTTGATCTTGCTCGGCATGAGAGACGCAGGCGGTTCCAGCACCGCCGCCGAGGTGAGCTGCGTGGTGACCAATGACGGCTCCTTCACCATTCCTACTGCTACTTGGTCAAGCTGGCCCTCGGATCGCCAGGTCGACATCTTCGTGGGCCAGGTGGTCGATGGAACCGGGACCCTGCCATGGAACGGGTCCACCTCTCGAGTTGCGGGAATCAACTGGGTCTACGGTGCTGCCTTCTCGCGTTGAGCGTGCGGGCTACGCCTCACCGCTGTCCCCAATACACCCCGGAGCCTCCTCCGTGCTCATTTCAGCCCTCTTGCTGCTCTCCGCCTGTGGCCTCTTCGACGGCGGCTCGATCGACCAGTCTTGCGAGGACACGCCCGAGGGCTGCGAGCAGACCGGCGACGGCGGGGTAGGCGACGGTGGCGGGACCACCCCGCTCACCATCGCCGTGGACGCGGTCGAGCCCACCTACGGCCTGATGGACGGCGGCGAGTCGGTCTCCATCACCGGGGGTCCCTTCGCGGCCGACGCGACCATCGCCTTCGGGACCAAGCAAGCCACCCTGCGCACCTGGCAGGAGGGCGAGCTCCTGGTGCTGGCCCCCTCCTCCAGCAGCGAGGGCTGGGTCGACGTCACGGTCACCACCGGCGACGGGCTGGGCAAGCGCACCAGCGCCTACCGCTACTTCCGCGACGGCGAGGGCAAGACGACCGCCCTGGGCCAGTTCGAGTACCTGCGCTCGGTCGGCTCCCTCGCCAGCATCGGCGACACCGCCAGCGCCCGCGTGGGCTTCATCAGCCCCAAGGCGGGGGCCACCTGGTACAACCGCTACTCGGACGGCTGGGACAGCTGCCGCCGCAACTGGGATCCCGACCTCGGCTGGGAGCCCCTCGACCCGCAGGCCGACAGCCTGGACCTGGCCGAGTACGGCGGAACGGCCAGCCTCAACCTCGTCTGGGACGCCGCCGAGTCGCACTTCAGCGGGACCGACGGCTCGGGCCAGGTGCCGACCACCTCGCTGCCGCAGGGCGGGACCTGGGATCTGCTGAGCGTCGACAGCCAGGACTGGCCCGCTTTCGAGATCGAGGGCTTCCTGCGCATGCCCTCGACCTTCGACCTCAGCAGCCCCAACCTGGAGACGGGCACGTCGATCGCGCAGAACGCGCTCAGCTTCGTCTGGCGGGCCGACACCTCCAGCAGCGGCGTGCTGATCGAGCTGACCCTGGCTGATCCGCTGACCGGCGAGGAGATCGAGCGCGTGAGCTGCCAGGCGACCGACGACGGCGCCTTCACCGTGCCCTCGACCGCCTTCCAGAGCTGGGAGGCGGACAAGACCCTCTACATCAAGATCGGGCGGACCATCGAGACCGTCACCACGCTGGCGCTCAACGGCGGCGACGTCCGCATCGTGGGCAGCCTCTCGACCATGGGCGCGCTGACCAGCGACTGAGCCATGCCCACGACGGTCGACATCCTGGGCGTGCCCGTGCAGCCGCTGAGCTGGGAGGCGCTGCTGGCCGAGGTCGAGGCGGCCATCGAGGCCCGCCGCCGCCTCACCGTCGCCTACGCCAACGTGCACGTGCTCAACACCGCCGCCCGCGACAGCCGACTGACCCGCTTCCTCAACCAGGTCGACATCTGCTTCTGCGACGGCAACGGCGTGCGCCTGGGGGCCCGCCTGCTGGGGCAGGATCTGCCTCATCGCATGACCGGCGCCGACTGGATCTGGGCTCTGGCCGCCCACGCCGAGGGCCGCTGGCGGATCTACTGGATCGGCGGCGAGCCCGGGGTCACCGACGCGGCCGCCCAGCGCCTGCGGCAGCAGCACCCCGCCCTGGAGATCGCCACCGATCACGGCTACCACGCCCGGCAGGGCCCCGAGGATCAAGCCAGCATCGAGCGAATCAACGCCTTCAAGCCCGACCTCGTCCTGGTCGGCATGGGCACCCCCGTCCAGGAGTACTGGACCGAAGAGCGCCGCCCCCGAATCGAGGCCCCGGTCGTCTGGTGCCTGGGCGCCACCGCCGACTTCGTCGCCGGCCGCACGGCGCGCGGCCCCCGCTGGTTCACCGACCGCTACGAGTGGGTCGGCAGGCTGATCGCCGAGCCGCGCCGCCTGTGGAAGCGCTACCTGTTGGGAAACCCCCTCTTCGTGTCGCGGGTCATCGCCCAGCGCCTGGGCCGCTCGCAGCAGCGCTGAGCCGGTAGACCCCCGCCTCGGTCAGCAAGAACACCGCCTGGGTGGGCCTCCACGGGTCGACCACCAGGCCCGTCGGGCGAGGAGCGAACTCGCTCGGCTCGTGCACGACGACCAGGCCCCGCTCGGACCAGTGGGAGACCCGGCCCTCCTCGTCGACCATCCAGCAGCCGCCCTCCCCATCGGCCGCGATCGCCAGCAGCCTCCCCGCGCCGCCCAGCTCCTCGACCGCGCCCTCCTCGGGCCCGACCAGGGTCAGCCGCTCCAGGCCGGAGACCGTGCCCAGCCAGAGGGCGTCCGGGGAGGAGGGATCCACCGCCATCGAGAGCACCTCGCGGGGGCGCACGAAGGGCCGCAGGTCCTCGCTGTTGGCCCGCAGCACACTGGCGCTGGCCCGCAGCACACTGGCGCTGGCCCGCAGCACGCTGCCGCGGGAGAGGAGGAGCAGGCCGCTGTCGTGCGAGGCTAGGGCCTGCACCTCCAGCCCCGGCCAGCGCGGGCTGCCCGCCCCCAGATTCCAGACGGCCGCCTCGCTGGCCACCCAGAGCGCGCCCTGGTGCAACACCGCCGCGCGCACCGGTCCCGGCAGCTCCAGGCTGCGCAGCCGCCCGCGGCGATCCAGGTGGGCCGCGCGGTCGCCGATCGCCCAGATCCCCCCCTCGCCGTCGTCGAGCAAGGCCACCATCGGCGGCCGAGAGGCCGCCAGCAGATCGGCCGCCTGCCGGTGCGGTCGACCCCAGCTCCCCAGCCCCGTCGGCCCGCCGACGAAGGCCCCCTCTCGCGAGGCCAGCATCAGGCTCACCGGCAGGCCCGCCGGCCAGGGCGCCACGGGCAGGGACCCTCCTGGAGCGCCGTCCTCCGAGAGCCAGCCCAGGCCCGCCTCGGAGCCCACCCACAGCCGCGGCCCCTCGGCCAGCAGCGACCAGGCCGAGTCCCCGGGCAGCCCCTGCGCCCGGCCCCGCCGCCGACCGTCCGGTCCCCACAAGCCCGCCTCTCCTCGCGCCACCCACAGCCCCTCCGTCGTCCAGGCGAGGCTGTAGGCGCCCACCTCCTCGGCTGGCGAGAGGCTCAGGCCCTCCTCCCCCGCGCGCAGCCGCCGCAGGCCGCTCTGCTCGCTGGCGACGAGCAGCTCCTCGCCCCAGAGGGCGATGTCGAAGAGCCGCTCCCCGGCCAGCAGGGCCTCGCCGAGCTGCATCCCAGCGGAGTCGACGCGACGCAGCCCGTCGTAGCCGACCCAGACCCCGCCGCCCGCGGCCGCTCTCAGCGAGAAGACGCTCCAAGGCTCCAGCGGGGACGTGATGACCTCGCCCTCGACGCGCTGCAGGCCCTGGTAGCTGCCCAGCCAGCGCCGCTCGCCCTCCAGGGCCACCGCCTGCACCCGCGGGTGCAGCAGCTCCTCATCCCAGACGCGCACCACCTGCCCCGCCCGCAGCAGGGCGGCCCCCGCGGCCGTACCCACCAACACGGTCTCGCCCTCCGCCGCCAGGGCGATCACCTCCTCGTCGGGCAGGCCCTCCCAGCGCCCCACTCCCCTCACCTGCCCCTGCTCGACCGCGATCAGGCCTCCCCCCAGCGTGCTGGCCAGGATCCCGCTGGGCCCGCGGACGATCTGCCCGACCTCCAGGCCGCGCAGGGTCCCCTCCCCCGCGTCCAGCCGGGCCAGCTCCCCCGGCCCGCGGCTGCGATCGGCGACCACCCCCTCGCTCAGCCGCGCAGCCCCCTCGACGCGCAGCCGCAGCGCGGTGCCCACCGGCAGCGGCGCGCTGGTCCACCCCGGCTGGGCCCCCTCCCCGACGACCCGCCAGCGCCCCCTGCGCAGGGCCTGCACCTCGGCCGGACCGAGGCCCTCGTCCCACCACAAGCGGATCCGCTCCCGCCGCCGATCGAGCTCCTCCCAGGCCGCCACCGGCTCGGCCACCGCGCGCAGATGGCCCGGCCGACCCCAGGGATCGGCGGCCCCGGCGCTCAGCACCAGCAGGGCGCCGGGAAGCAGCACAGCCTAGCCCGGCAGGCGCAGCTTCATGCCGACGTAGATCAGGTTCGGGTCGGAGCCGATGACGTCCTTGTTCAGCTCGTACAGCTCGCGGTAGCGGTCCGGCGAGCCCAGCTCGCGGCCGGCGATGGCCCCCAGCGTGTCGCCACGCTTGACCACCAGCACCTTGCCGCTGCGGGTCTGGAAGTCGGCCTGGGGCGCCTCGCTCTGCAGCCATTGGCCCTCCAGCCGGGCCAGCACGCCGTTGTTGCCCAGGTCCTGCAGGATGCCGTTGACCTCAGACAGCAGGGTGGCGTCGTCGGCCCGCACGCCGACCGTGTAGGTCGTGATGTTCAGCGCGTCGTCGATCACCTTGAGCTGGTCGCCGAAGGTCTTCATCTCGTAGCGGGCCAGCGGGCAGTCGTAGATCATCGCGTCGAGCTGCCCGCGGGCCAGCTTCTCGAAGTAGCCGTAGTCGTCGAAGAGCACCTGCTCGTAGGCCCCGCCGATCAGCGTGTCGGCGACCTGCTGGGCGACCGGGTCGTCGTACATGCCGACCTTTCGGCCCTTCAGCTGACCGATGTCGCCGACCTTGGAGTCCTTCGTCACCACCAGGCACATGCTGTACTGCAGGTAGGAGGCCGAGAAGGCCACGCCGCTGTACTCCGAGGAGGGGCTGAGCTGGCCGATCACCAGGTCGGCCTGCCCGCTGGACAGCTTGTCGGTCAGCTCGCTGAAGGTCGCCGGGACGATCTCCACCGGCACGCCCGCCTTGCCGGCGATGGCCGACATCAGCCCGTACTCGAAGCCCTCGAAGGAGCCATCGGCCCCCTTCACCAGGAAGGGCGCGGCGTCCGGGTCGGCGGCCACCCGCAGCGAGCCGCGGCTCTTCACGCCGGCGAGGCCCGGGGCGCCGCCACTGACGGGAGGAGGCGCCTCGACCTTGGTCGTGCTCTCGGCCTTGTCGGCGTCGGGCTCGAGGGTGACCCACTCCTCGTCGCCCCCACAGGCGAGGGCGAGGCCGACGAGCACGGGAGCGAGGGCGAGCAGCGGGTGGCGCATGGGGGCTCCGGGAGAGGGGGCCCAGCATATCGCATGGGCCGCTTCACCTCGCGATGTCGCGCAGCACCTCCTCGTAGCGCGCCCAGACCGAGGGCCAGGAGAGGTTGGCTTCGACGTAGGCCCGCCCCTCCTGACCGAGCCGCTCCCGACGGGCGGGGTCATCCATCAGCGCCATCATCGCGGCGCGCAGGGCCTGCACATCCCCTCGGGGCACCGCGAGGCCCAGGCCGCCGGTCGCTTCACGAATGGCGGGCTGGTCGAACCAGATCACCGGCTTGCCGCAGGCCATGCCCTCGACCGCGGTGAAGCCGAAGCCCTCGTCCATCACGGTCGGGAAGAGCACGACGTCGGCGCCCTGGTGGAAGGGCTCGATGCGGGGCACATCGGTCTCGATGCGCACCGGCTGGCCGACCGCCTGGACCCGGATCTGGTCCAGGTAGACCGTGTCCGCAGCAGCGCCGACCAGGGTGAGCGAGGCGCGGCGCTTGAAGTCGCGAGAGAGGCGGGCGAGCGCGTCGATGGCGTGGTGTTGGCCCTTGCCCGGCAGGATGCGCGAGGGGTACACGAAGCGGACCGGCCGCTCGGCGCTGCCCGTCCCGGCGCCGACGAAGGAGGGATCGGGCCGGAAGCGCTCCAGGTCGACGCCGTTGTGGACCACCTTGATCTTCGCCTCGGGCACCCCCGCGCTGCGCAGCACCGAGGCGCTGGCCCGGCTGACCGTGATCACCGCCTTCAGGCCCCGCGAGCGCCCCACGTAGAAGGCCGCCTTGGCCCGACCGGCCAGCGTGCTCTGGATGCTGGCGCCGGCGGCCTCGCCGAAGTTCAGGTCGTGCACGATGCAGGCCGTCGGGAAGCCCGTCGGCGGCACCTCGATGCTGTTGCTGAGCACCACATCGGGCTTGAAGCGCCGCGCCTCGGCCAGGATGCCGCCGGCCATCTTGACCCAGCGCCCGACCTTGCCCGCGCCTTGCAGACGCACCGCCACGGCCTCGTCCGGCACCAGCTCCCGCCCGCGGGTCCAGCCCACCACCAGCCGCACCTCGTGCCCGCGCCGCGCCTGCTCGTAGAGGTTCTGGAAGACGGTCTCGGTGCCGGACCACACATCCGGCGGGTAGCGCCGGGCTGCCATGAGGATCTTCATGGCAGCGCAGCTAACGCGGGGGAGGCGGGGGCCGCGCCCTACCCGGCGGTGGCAAGAGGGTGGTGAGCGAAGTGCTCGAACAACGCGCCCCGCAAGAGGTCCTCAACCACTCCACGTGCGGCCAGCCTGGCCTCGATCGAGGTGACTCCGCCGTACGCTTCGGGTCTCGCCAGGTATGCGCCTCGCCCGGACACGTTGACTCTCTCGAGGACGCCGTCCCGCATGAGGTCACCTGCAAGACCATCGGCCGACCGTCGACGCAAGCGCCCCTGTTCGACACCAGAGATGATTGCGAAGCGACGCTCCTCTACGGCGCCTCCGAGCGCATCGAGTGTCTCCAGCCCAAGGTGGAAGGTGGAGTTGGAATCCCGGGCTGCACTCTTGAGTCCCCCCCACCGGGCTGACGCATCATGCGAGTCCAAGAAGTAGAGTCGGTCACGGCGCCCGAAATGCAGGTGCTCAAGACAGCAGACGGGATGCCTTGCTCGCTGCACCTGCTTGTAGGCTGCTGGCTTCGACAATCCTCCCTCACAGAGCGCGTCAACGAGCGCCGACGAACGCAAAGGGCCGCAGCGGGCCAAGGTCGCTTCGAGCAGCTGAGCCATAGGGGATTCTCCAAGATGTCCATTTGCGCCCTTTCTACCGAACACCTTCTTCAACTGCCCTGCTGGGATTCCCACCAAGGGCGACTACTTCACCAGTGATTTCAGCCACCTGAGGAAACGAGAGGGAGTGTCCTTGGACAGGTGGCATGTCCACGCCTACCCGAAGAGAGGCGCTCGCTTGAGGTGGACCCGGCAACAGGCCACCCCGACCCAGCGTCGGCCTTCTTCATTCCTCCACCGCTGACTCGGCACGGATCGCCCCAAGGACCACACGGCGGGCGGCGCCTGAGAGCTCATGATTGACACCCAGCGCACCTCACCCCTTCACCAGCGCGATCCCGTAGTGGGCGAACGCCTGATCCCGGGTCACCACGGTCAGCCCCTCCACACCTCGGTGGAGGACGAACTCACCCAGGGCGGACTTGATCACCAGCTCCCACGGGCAGACGACGCTGAGTCGGATCTCCTCAGCACCGACGATCGCGTCGCTCAGAGGGCGGCGTGCGCAACGAGAGGCAGCCTGATCGGGCGGCCAGGTCGAGTTCTTCGATGGACAGGGGCTCATCGAAGCCGTCTCGAACCGTGGCGACGCCGGGCATCGTCCCAAAGCGTCGACGCGGGGTCGGCAGCGCGCTCACGAGGCGAGCGACCGGACGGCCGTTCCGCGTGATGACCACCTCCTCGCCGGCCTCGACGGCGTTGAGAAGGCGGGAGAGACGGGTCTTGGCGTCGCTGACGGAGACGGTGACGGGTTTCAGATGCCTCTCGCTAGGATTCAAATCCCCTGCCCCATGAAGAACCAGGCCGCCCCCGAGCCCGCCCCACCGCGCGACGAAGCCGTCGCCCCGATCCCCACATCGTCGCAGCAGTCCCCGTTGACGTTCCCCACAAAGGAGACCGCCCCTCCGGCCAGGTCACGCGCCAGCTCCGGCACGAACACCAGGTCCGCATCCGCAGGACCCAAGGTCCCCGCCGCGGGCGTGTAGTACAGCCACGCGCCCCCAGAGTCCGTGCCGTTGCCATCGGCCGAGGGCGCGCCGATCAGCACATCGGGCCGGCCGTCCCCGTCGAAGTCGCCGCCTCCGGCGACCGAGTAGCCGAAGTCCGCCCGCGCCTCGGTCCCGACGAAGCGCAGATCCGCCCCCGCCAGCGAGCCCGTCTCCATCGGGCCGAAGACCAGCCAGGCCACGCCCGCCTCGCTGGCGTCGGTGTCCAGCAGGGGCGCGCCGACCAGCAGGTCCTCGTAGCCGTCGCCGTTGACGTCTCCCGCGCCCGCGAGGCTGGTCCCCGCCTGGCCCTCGCCCTCCTCGCCCTCCAGCCGGGCGGCGGCGTCGTCCAGGGTCAGCGCCCCCGCCAGCGGCCCGCTGAAGACGAAGGCGGCGCCCTGGTTGTCGTTGTCCGGCCAGCTCCAGGCCCCCACCGCGAGGTCGGCACTGCCGTCGCCGTCGACGTCGCCCAGCGCCACCACCTGGCTGACCCGGTCGTAGCTTTCGCTGCCGTCGATCCAGGCGGTCGCCTTGGCCAGGTCCAGCGTGCCGCTGACCTCTCCCGAGACGACGTAGGCCCGCCCGCGGTTCTGGTCGCTGCTCTCGCCCTGGCCGTAAGCGCCGAGGACGATGTCCGGCCGGCCATCCCCGGTCAGGTCCACGCCGCCGGAGAGCCCCACCCCGGCGTAGTCGTAGCTGACCTCGCCCACCAGGATGGCCTCGGCGCTGGACAGCGCCCGGGTGCCGCTGACCGGCCCCCGCAGCAGGTAGACCGCACCGGAGTCGGCCCCGCCCAGGTCGCTGTGCCAGGCCGAGACCAGCAGGTCGGCGTAGCCATCGCCGTCGACATCGCCCGCCCCCGCGACGGCGATGCCCGCCTTGTCCGAGCGGCTGGTCCCCGTCAGGATCGCGGTCGCGGCCGACAGGCTGGAGCTGCCCGAGAGCGGCCCGCTCAGCAGGTAGGCGGCGCCGGCGTCGCTGTTGCCGCCCGCGTCGCGGTAGGGCGCCCCCACCATCAGGTCGTCGAAGCCGTCGCCGTCGACATCCCCGACCCCGGCGATGGCGCTCCCGGCCTGGTCGCCGCCGGCCTCGCCCCAGACGATCGCCGGCGCGTCGGCCAGCAGCAGCTCGCCCGAGATCGCGCACTCCAGCGCGTCGCCGTTGCAGTTGTTGTCGCTGCCGTCGTTGCAGACCTCGGGCGCCCCCGGGTTGGTCGCCGGGTTGGCGTCGTCGCAGTCGGTCCCGTCGGGCACGAAGCCCGGCGGCTGCGAGCAGGTCGCGATGCCGCCGGCGGGGTCCCCGTAGCCGTCGCCATCGCCGTCCTTGTACCAGGGCGTCGCGTCGACCGCCTCGTTGACGTCGATGTTGCCGTCGCAGTTGTTGTCGGCCCCGTCGCAGACCTCGACGGCGTCGGGGTTGACCAGGGGGTCGCCGTCGTCGCAGTCCTCGGGCGTGAACCAGCCATCGCCGTCGTCGTCCGTCGGCGGAGGTCCCGGATCCGCCGTGTCCGTGGCGCCGCTGTCCGTGTCCAGCGGGGTGAACTTGCCCGTGCAGGCAAGCAGCAGGGGGAGCAGCAGGTTCACGAATCCTCCGAGGCGCCCGTCATCGTATCCCCTGTGCCCGGAGGCAGCGCCCGATTAGGCCCCCATGGTGCTGAGGCGCCTCCCAGAACCATGAAACAACGCAGCTCCCTGGCGCCTCCGCGACCTGGGGGACGCGGGGGCTGGGGGGGGCGGCCGCAGGCCGATCGGGGGGGGAGGGGGCCGGC
>ERZ761602.2026-NODE-2026-length-33809-cov-4.065681_pt1 | contig 33809 bp, 33 predicted proteins | sample MGYA00512165_ERZ761602 | MGnify/ENA primary metagenome ERZ761602 (study PRJEB28899, sample SAMN02445085) | bioreactor sludge metagenome | biome: EBPR sludge; isolation source: Thorneside wastewater treatment plant | place: Australia: Brisbane, Thorneside...
CCGGCCACGGGCCGGCATCCGCTGCCGGACCCGGAGCGCCTGCGGGTCCTCTTCAGCAGCTTCGGCATCGGGCCCGAGACCCGGGTCGTTGCCTATGACGACGGCCCGGGTGCGATCGCGGCGCGGCTCTGGTGGTTGCTGCGCTGGATGGGGCATCGCCACGCGGCGCTGCTGGACGGCGGGTTGGCCGCCTGGCGGGCCGCCGGCCTGCCGCTCGCCACCGACGCGCCTGCGCCGGTGCCGGGCCGCTCTTTCACCGGCCAGCCGGGTGCCATGCCCACGCGGGACACTGCGAAGCTGGCCGCGGCCCTCGCGAGCGGGGATGGCCGGCTCCGGCTGCTCGATGCCCGGGCACCGGACCGCTTCGCCGGCACCACGGAACCGATCGATCCCGTTGCCGGCCACGTTCCCGGGGCCATCAACGCCCCGTTCACCGGCAACCTCGGCAGCGACGGCCGTTTCCTGTCCCCCGGCGAGCTGGCGGCGCGCTTTGCGGCGCTGGCCGGGAACCGCAGCCCGGCGGATGTGGTCTGCATGTGCGGCTCCGGCGTCACGGCCTGCCATAACCTCTTCGCCCTCGAGCTGGCCGGCCTGTCCGGCGCGGCCCTCTACCCGGGCTCCTGGAGCGAGTGGATCCGGTCCCCGGACCGGCCGGTCGCTAAGGGGCCCTGACGTCCCCGTAGCCGCCCCATGGTTGGCTCATGGCGGCTTTACCCGTACAGTCTCGCCCGCCCAATCCACAGGAACCCCGTCCGGCATGAACACGAGCATCCTCCAGCGCGATCATCGCGCCATCCGCGGCACCATCGCCTACCGCAGCAACAAGCCGGACCGGGTGGGCCAGGAACGTGGGCGCGAGCACTTCCACATCTCCGTCCACAGTGACGGCCGCCGGACCTGCAGCGCCCATTCGGAGATCGACGACCGCCCGAGCGTCATGCGCGACATCGTCTACAGCCTGGACGAGCACTGGCTGCCGACCGACTGCTTCGTGCGCCTCACGGTGAACGATCGCTTCATGGGCACCGGCTGGTTCCGGTTTGGTCCGGATTTCGCCGAGTGCGAGACCTACACCGCCCTCGAGGGCCGGGTCACCCAGCGCATGGAGACGCGCGGCCGCCTGCAGGCCTTCCAGAACCACGCCATCGTCTGCGATGCGTGGCACATGCAGCTCTTTGACCGGCACAAGGGCCCGGGCCTGCAGAGCATCGACGAGATGCTGCTGTCGTCGCCGGACCACCGGGGTGCGACGGGTCCGATGCTCTTCCGCATCGGCTTCGGCGTGGAGTACGTCGGCGAGGAGCAGATCACCGTCAAGGCAGGCAGGTTCGACGCCCTGCATTTCCGCTTCGTGTCGTCACCGGGCCTGCCCCAGGCGCACCCGGCCTACGACATCTGGTGCACCGCCGACGGGGACTTCATCTTCCTGAAGGGCGTCATCGGTGGCTACATGCTCACCGAGTACGAGCTGGTCCGCCTCGAGTACGAGAAGGGCTGATCAGTCCGGGTCGCTGGCCAGCCCGGCGATCTCCACCAGCTCCAGCCATTCGCCCGCCGGTCCCACGGTGGCTGCAGCCCGCTGGCCGCTGTAGGGGAACTCGGCGATGCGCGAGGGCGGGGCTCGCCAGTCCAGGGCAAGGCGGTCGAGGTCCGCGACCCCGAAGGTCACCATGGCGATGCCGCCGGGCAGGGCACCCGCCCGCACCGGCCGGGGGGCAGCCACGGCCGGATATTCGTCGAGCTCCACCAGGAAGTCGCGGGGCAGCGGGGCCACCGCCAGGGGATACACCGTATCCAGCGGCAGGCCGAGGGCCCGTGAGAGCGTCGTGATCTGCCAGCGGGCGGTCTCGCCGACGGGCAGGCCCAGTCGACTGCCGTAATAGTCCCGGAGTTCCGGGAGGGACGGCCCGCCCAGGACCATGATGAATATCCGGTCCACGGGGGCGGCCGCGGGCGACATGGGAATACCGGCGAGCATGGGCACGGGCACCCGCGTGAAATACAGCAGTTCCCCGGCGGGGCCGATGGCCTGCATCGCGCGGGGGGCCGTCGGACCCGGTCCCAGGTTCCGGGGCGGGCCCACGGTGCGGAACGGCCCGTCCTCGAAGCGTCGGGCAAGGGCGTCCGGGTCGCTGGCCAGCAGCTCGAGGGCGTTCCAGCCATGGGAGGTGCCGGCGGCCGGCACCTCCGCCGCGGCGTCCTCGATGAACCGCAGGTACACGTCCCGGCCGCTGGCCGGCTTGAGGATCAGGAACTCCCGGTCCCGCAGGGCGGGCGCGGCCCAGAGGTGTGCCTGGGCCGCGCTGATGCGGCCCCGGTGGACGGCCTGGTAGCCGAGTTCCTCCCGGTAGGGGCCCTCGACGGCCGCAAGCTGGTTGACAATCAGGGTAACCGTAATTATGGATTTCAACATGTTGCCAACTGATCCTCACGTGTTTTCCGCCCAATGCCCGGGGCCAGTGCCGGCATTCTAGCGGTCGGGCCGGGAAGCCAGCGGGTCGCTTGGGCGGACCACGCTATTCCGGTATGGTGCCCGGCTACTCCAGAGGGGCGGAATTCCATGGCGGCGAAGGAGGGCGGCGGGCTCTACTACGGCTGGATCATCGCGGTGACGTCGGGCCTGATCCTCCTGGTCACCAACGGGATGACCATCGGTGGCCTCAATGTGTTCGACAAGCCGCTGCTCGATTCCCTCAGCGCGGCCGCCGGTGAACCGGTGAGCCTCGCCGGCCTGAAAACCCGCGATGCGATCACCCTGGCCGTCAGCGGCCTGCTGGCGCCCCTCGCCGGGGCCGCGGCCGACCGCTTCGGCGTCCGGCCCCTGATGTTCGTGGGTGCGCTGCTGCTCGCGGCGGGCTACTACCTGTATTCCACCGTCGACTCACTCGGCGACATCTACGCCATCCACGTGCTGTTCGCCGCCGCACTGGCCACCTGCGGCCTCGTCGTGAACGTCATACTTGTCTCACGCTGGTTCGTGAAGGACCGGGGCCTTGCGATGGGCATCGCGCTCGCCGGCACGAGCCTCGGCAGCGGCACCCTGCCGCCGATCAATGCGATGCTGATGGCCGAGGTCGGCTGGCGCGCGGCCTTCGCCTGGACGAGCCTGTTGCCCCTCGTGCTGCTGCCGCTGGTCCTCTTCGTCGTTCGCGAGCGGCCGGCTGACCTCTCGGCCCAGCAGCCCGCGACCGCGGCCACGGGCACCTTGGCCGCCGGCAGCATCCCCTTCGCCGCGGCCTTGCGCACGCTCAATTTCTGGATGCTGGCACTGGTCGCGATGTTCACGTTCTTCTCGATCATCGGAACCCAGGCGCACCTGAACCTGTTCATGCTCGGCCGCGGCTTCAGCCAGCTGGACGCGGGCCTGAGCTATACGGTGCTGTTCTACCTCGGTCTGCTCGGCAAGGTGGCCAGCGGCTTCCTCGCCGATCGCCTCGGGCGGGGGCGTGTTTTCACCGGCACGCTGGCGATCATGGCAGCCGGCGCGCTGGCGCTGGCCCGGCCCGACGGCGTCGCGCTGTGGGTGGGGCTCGTTCTGTTCGGCTTGGGCTGGGGCGGGCTCTACACGCTCCTGCAGCTCCTGGCGGCCGACTACTTCGGACCCCGCCACCTCGGCAAGATCCTCGGCGCCATTACCGTGCTGGATACGCTGGGCGGGGCCCTCGGCCCGGTGGTGATCGCCAGCCTCCGGGATAGCACCGGCAACTACGACCTCGCCTTCATGCTGGTTGCGGGGCTGGTGATCGCCGCCCTGCTGCTTTCCACCCGGTTCCGGCTGGACAGGCCGGCGCCCCGCACCGCCTGAGAACCGCCATGCACAAGACCTTCAAGCCCAGCGATGCCCTGCGCGACGTGCGTTACGAGATCCGTGGCAGCCTCGCCAACCGTGCCCACGAGATGGAACGGCGCGGCTACGAGATCATCTCGCTGAACATCGGCAACCCCGGGCGGTTCGGTTTCCGCGCCCCGGAAACGATGCGCCTCGCCATGATCGAGAACCTGTCGAGTGCGGAGGGCTACTGCCACCAGAAGGGCATCTTCCCGGCGCGGGAGGCGGTGGTCATGCAACAGCAGTCGAGGGGCGTGTCGGGCGTCACTGCCGAAGAGGTCTTCATCGGCAACGGCGTCAGCGAGCTCATCGACCTCACGCTACGGGCCCTGCTGGATCCCGGCGACGAAGTCCTCGTACCGAGCCCCGATTACCCCCTGTGGACCGCGAGCGTGACCCTGAACCAGGGCCGTGCAGTGCACTATCCCTGCCGGCCCGAGAGCGGCTTCCAGCCGGACCCCGAGGCGATCGCGCGGCTCGTCACGCCCCGGACCCGGGGCATCGTGGTCATCAACCCGAACAATCCCACCGGCGCCGTGTACTCGGAGGAGACGCTCCGGGCCATCGTCCGCATCGCCGAGCAGCACCAGCTCGTGATCTTCAGCGACGAGATCTACGACGGCATGACCTACGACGGCGCGCAATTCATCCCTCTGGCGACCCTGGTGAACGACACGCTCTGCGCCACCTTCAGCGGCCTCTCGAAGGTGTACCGGGCCTGCGGCTACCGGGTAGGTTGGGTGTCCTACAGCGGGAGCCGGGAAAAGGCCCGCGACTACCTGCAGGGCCTCGATCTCCTCGCCTCCCTCCGTCTCTGCAGCAACGTGCCCGGCCAGTGGGCGGTGCAGACGGCGCTCGGCGGCTACCAGAGCATCCAGGAGCTGATCAGGCCCGGCGGCCGGCTCTACGAGTCGCGTCGGGTCATCATCGACTCGGTCGCGGCGAGCCCGTTCCTCACCCTGACGGCGCCCGAGGGCGCGATGTACGCCTTCGTCGGCATCGACCGCCAGCAGTTCCCGGACTTCAGCGACCAGGCCTTCGCGCTCGACCTGCTCGAGAAGAAGCATGTACTCGTGGCGCCGGGTACCAGCTTCAACACTCCGGACACGAATTACTTCCGTATCACGAACCTGCCGGATGCGGGCACGCTCCGGGAGGTCTTCGTGCGCATCCGGGAACTGCTGGAAAGCCATGCCGCCGAGCGGGCGGCCTGACGGACTTCCCGGGCGATGCCCCGGTCTAAGCCGTGACTGACGCCGTGGCCGCAGACGCCATCCTCTCCCGGGGTGGCGTACTGGTCACCGCGACCCCGCGCCTTGCCCGATACCTGCGTTTCCACCACGACCAGACACGGCTGGCCGCCGGTGACCGCGCCTGGCCGACCGCGGATGTTCTGCCGCTGGACGCCTGGCTGCGGCGGCACTGGGAGGCGACCACGCTGGGCGTGTCGCCCGGGGCCCGGCGTCGACTGCTCACCGACGACGAGGTACGTGTGGCCTGGCGCCGCGTCATCGCGACGGACAGCGACGGGACCGCGGCAGGGGTACTGGTACCGCTCGTGGCCCAGGGCTGGCGGCTGTGCCAGGACTGGCATATCTCGCTGGACCAGCTCGCGGCGGCAGCCGAGTCCGAGGACGCGCGCCTGTTCGTCCGCTGGGTAGAGGCCTACCGGGCCCTCAAGGACCGCCAGGGCTGGCAGGACAGCGGCGACCTCCTGGCGCATCTCGGCGCCGATCGGCAGGTTGAGCCGGTGCGGCCTGCCGGGAACGCGCCGCTCGGCCTCGCGGGCTTCGACGCATGGACGCCGGCACTCGCGAGGCTTGCCGCCCGGCTGCGCGCCACTGGCCAGCCGGTCCACGAGGTGGCGCCGGTCCGGAGGGCAGGACGGCTCGGGTGCCGGGCGGCGCGCGACCCGGAGGACGAAATCGCGGCGGCCTTTGCCTGGGCCGCGCGCGTGATGCAGGCAGGGAGGCCGGGACCCGCCCTCGTCGTTGCCAACCTCGAGCAGGAGGCGCCCCGGATCCGGCGCCTCGGCCTGGACATCCTCGCACCCGGCTGGCAGCTCCGCCCACCCGCCGTGTCACCCGTGGCCCTGGCTGTCGGCCGTCGGCTCGCGGACTACCCGCTCGTGCACGTCGCGCTGCTGCTTCTGGACCTCCTGGCGGATGGCGTCGCCTTCGAGGCGGCGAGCTTGCTGCTCCGCTCGGTGTACCTCGCCGGCGCGGAAGAAGAACGGGCCGGCCGGGCCGCGGCGGAAGTCGCCCTGCGGCAGGTACCCCTGGACCGGGTCCGGACCGGGAACCTCAGTTCGGCACTCGAGGGCCGGGCACCTGTGCTCGGCAACCGGCTGCGGCAGGCCGCTGACCTCGCGGGAGAGTCCCGGGGCCGGCGGCTCGCCCCGGGTGCCTGGGCCGCCGAGCTGTCCCGCTGGCTGGCAATGGCGGGCTGGCCGGGCACCCGCCCCCTGGACAGCGAGGAGTTCCAGGCCCTGGATGCCTGGCAGCGGCTCCTGGAGTCGTTTGCGGCCACCGAGGAGGTCACCGGTCTGCTCAGTGCGAAGGCATTGGGCGGCGTGCTCCGGGAATTCGCCCGTGACCGGCCCTTCGAGCCCGAGGGTGCCCCCGATGCCGTGCAGGTGCTGACGCCCCGGGAGGCGCTCGGGCAGTCCTTCCCTGCGCTATGGATCGCCGGGCTGACCGCTGACCAGTGGCCGCCGGCACCCCGGCCAAACCCGCTGGTGCCGCTGGGCCTGCAGCGGGCGGCAGGCATCCCCGAAGCGACGCCGGCCGGGCTGCTGGCCAGCGCTACCCGCCGCTTCACCGGCCTGCTGGCCGCCGCCGACGACGTCGTCCTGAGCTGGCCCGCAGAGGTCGAGGGCGCGGCGACCCTGCCAAGCCCTCTGCTCGCCGGACGGGCTTTGCCAGCCGACACCGGGCCGCCGACGCTGCCCCACCCGGACCGGTTGTTGCTGGCGGCTGCTGGCCCCCTGGAGGTACTGGCGGGTGACCTCCCGCCGCCCTTCGTCGCGAGCGGCACGCTGCGCGGCGGGGCCCGACTGCTGGCCATGCAGGCCGTATGCCCGGCGCGGGCGTTCATCGAGTTCCGCCTCGGTGCCCGGCCTGTCGAGCCGCCCGTACGTCCCCTGGACGCCGCCGCCCGGGGCAGCCTGGTGCACGCGCTGCTCGAGCAGCTGTACCGGGAGTCCGGCTTCACCCGCGGCCTCGGCGGGACCGACCCACGCGAGCTTCGCAGCCGTTTCGACCCTCTGATCGGTCGCGTGCTGGCACGGGTGCTGCCGGCCGGCGATGCCTACTTCGAGGCTCTCCGGCGCCTGGAGGCAGAGCGCGTATGGCGCCTCCTGCTGGCACTGCGTGAACTCGAGCAGGACCGTCCTGGCTTCCGGGTCGTGACGGAGGAGCCACGGGAAGTGGCGCTCGGCCCCCTTACCCTGCGCATCCGGCTCGACCGCATCGACGTACTCGACGCAGGCGGCGAGCTTGTCGTCGACTACAAGACCGGCAGGTTCGAGGCGAAGGGTTGGCGACACCCCCGGGTGCCCGAGAGCCAGCTGCCACTCTATGCCATCAGCGGCGGCTGTACCGGCGTGGCCGTGATCGAGCTCCGGGCGGGTAGCGCCCGACTCCGGGGGGTCGGCGCAGAGGCGACGGTGCCGGGAATGAAGCCCCCGGATGAGTTCTTCCGCGAGCCCGGGCTGGACTGGCCACAGGCGCTCGGCCGGTGGCGCGCCAGCCTGGAGCAGCTGGCCGCGGAGTTCGCGCAGGGGGACTTCCGCATCGATCCAGCCGACCGCCGCTGGGCCACCGACCCGTTCGCGGCTCTCACGCGCATCCATGACGTCGCCCCGGCCGGCGAAGAGGGCGACCCGGGAGATGCCCCATGAGTCCGGCCAGCGCACCGCCAGACGCCGCTATCAGGGTCCGTGCCCTCGACACGCGCTGCTCGTTCCTCGTGCAGGCGCCGGCCGGCGCCGGGAAGACGGAATTGCTGGTACGCCGCTACCTCTGCTTGCTGGCAGAGGCCGACGAACCCGAAGAGATCCTGGCCGTGACGTTCACGCGGAAGGCGGCGGCCGAGATGCAGCAGCGGGTGGTCGCCGCGCTCGGTGGTGGCGACAGCGCCGGCAGCGCACCGGAACTCGAGGCGCTTGCTGCGCAGGTACGGGAGCGTGACGGCCAGCGGGGCTGGCAACTCGCCCGACACCCCGCCCGCCTGCGCATCAGCACGATCGATGCGCTGAACGCCGCGCTGGCCCGAAGCGCACCTCTCAGTTCCGGCGCCAGCGCGTTGCGGACCATCAGCGAACGGCCGGGGCGCCTCTATCGCCTTGCCGCCGGGGAGACCCTTCGGCTCCTGACCGAGGGCGGGGCGGCGGGGGCCGCGGTGGAGAGACTGCTGCTGCACCTGGACAACAACCCGGGCAAGGCGGAAGGGCTGCTGGCGCAACTGCTCGCCCGTCGCGACCAGTGGCTGCCCTTCATCGGCGCAGGGCTCGAGCCCGCCGCCGCGAGGGCCGCGCTCGAAGGTGCGTTGCGACGACTGGTCGGCGCGGAGCTCGGGCGGGTCCGGGCGCTGCTGCCGGCGGAGCCTCTCGCCGAGCTCCGGGAAGTGGTGCATGCGGCGGCCATCAACCGGGGCGTCGACCTCGGCGCCGGCCTCGATGGTGACGAAGTTGCAGTGGCTGGCTGGTGGCGCGCCGCCGCGGGCCTGCTCCTCACCGACAAGGGCACCTGGCGCCGGGCACTCGACAAGCGCCAGGGCGTTCCCGCCGACCAGGGCGACCTCAAGGCCCACGCCCTGCGAATCCTCGGCGAGTTGCGGGAGATCCCGGGGCTGGAAGACGCACTCGCCGCCGTCCAGGCCCTGCCGCCGCCTGCCTACGACCCTGCCCAGTGGGGGGCCCTCGAGGCGCTGCTCACATTGCTTCCCTTTGCAGCAGCCTCCCTCAAACTGGTCTTCGCCGCCGAGGGCGAGACCGACTACCCGGAAGTGGCGGCGGAGGCCCGGGCCGCGCTCGGCGACGAGGTTACGCCCAGCGAGGTCGCGCTCCGCCTCGACTGGCGTCTACGGCACCTGCTCCTCGACGAGTTCCAGGACACTTCACAGGCGCAGTACCGGCTGTTGCTGGCACTGACCCGGGGCTGGACTCCCGGCGACGGCCGGACGCTGTTCCTGGTCGGGGATCCCATGCAGTCCATCTATCGCTTCCGCCAGGCCGAGGTGCGGCTGTTCCTCGACGTGCGGGACCACGGTCTGCCGGGCCTCGAGCTGGAATTCCTGCGCCTCACGGCCAACTTCCGGTCGGTCCCCGCGCTGGTTGCCTGGGCCAACGATGCCTTCGCCGGCATTTTTCCGCCTGGCGATGATCCCCTGGCGAGTGCCATCGCCTTCTCCCCCAGCGTCCCGACCCGGGCAGGTGGTGACGACGATGGCCCCGCCGTGAGCCTCCACGACAGCGCCTGGGACGATCCGGAGGCGGAGGCGCGGAGCATCGTCGGCATCGTGCGCAGGACACTGGAGCGCTGGCCCGACGAGACGATCGGCATCCTGGTCCGAAGCCGTGCCCACGCGCGCCACGCCGTGGCGGCGCTGACCGCCGCCGGCATTGGCCTCGGCGCCAACGAACTCGTGGAGCTCGGGAATACCAGCCTGGCTGCCGATCTGCTGGCCGTGACGCGGTCACTGGTGCATGCGGGCGACCGGCTCGCCTGGCTCGGCGTGCTGCGCTCGCCCCTCGGCGGCGTGTCGCTGGCGGACCTCGAGCGCATCGGCAGTCAGCTCCCCGCCGCCACGCTATGCAAACTTGCCGACCGGACCGGGGAGGTCCGGGGCCTGTCCGCGGACGGACGGACGAGGGTGCTGCGGGTCGCGGCGGCGTTCGCGCTGGGGCGCGGGCGCCTGGGCCGCCTGCCCCTGCGGGACGTCGTCGAGGGCGTCTGGCTGGAGCTGGGGGGGCCGGCATTCGCCGGGCGCGAGCTGGCCCTCGTGGAAATGATCCTTGCCGGGATCGACCGGCACGCGCCGGGGGGTGACTGCGCGGACACCCACGCGCTGGCCCGCGCGCTCCGCGATACCCGCGGCTCGCTGCCAGCAGCCGCGGCGCGCGTCCAGGTCATGACGATCCACAAGGCCAAGGGCCTGCAGTTCGACACGGTGATCGTCCCCGGTCTCGGGCGGCGTACCCGGCGGGACGACCGGCCGGCGCTGCTCTGGCAGGAGGTTCCCCGTGCCGCGGGCACCGATCTCCTGCTGGCGCCGGTGAATGCGACGGGAGCCGCCAATGATCCCCTGTATGAGCTGCTCTGGAGCCTGCGCGGGCAGCAGGAGATCGCCGAGACCGACCGGCTCCTCTACGTGGCGGTGACCCGGGCCCGGCAGCGTCTCCATCTGCTCGGACAACGCGAACCCGCAGCGGGAGCCGCCGGCGTCACGCGACCGCCGGCGCCCGGGCGTGGCAGCCTGCTCGAGCGGTTGTGGCCCATGGTGGGCAGCGCCTGGCCCAGGGAAGCCGCGACCCCGGCGAAGGCGCCGTCGTCAGCCGACCTTTCGGTGGCCTGGCTGCAGGTACCGCTGCGCCGGCTGCCCGCGGACTGGCAGCGGCCCGCGCCGCCCGCCGGGATAGTCCTGGACCGGGACGGTTCGGCCGATGCCCGCGATGCTGTTGCCTACGACTGGGCCAGCGCGTGGGCGCGCCAGGCGGGTGCCGTGGCCCACCGGTGCCTGCAGGAGCTGGCTGCCCGTCGCGGCGGGCTCAATCCGGAGACTCTCGCGGGGCTCCGCCCGGCCATCCGCCCGCTCCTGGTCCGGGCGGGCGTGGAGGGGGGGGCCATCGACCGCGCCAGCGAGCGGGTGCTGGCCGTCCTCGAGGCGGCGCTCCGGGATCCCGCCGGGCGCTGGGCGCTGTCTGCCGAGCACGGGGAAGCCGTGAACGAGTTCGCGGTGACGGTGGCAGAAGGGGGCCGGCTGCGACACCTCGTCATCGACCGGGCCTTCGTCACGGCCGATGGCGTGCGGTGGATCGTCGATTACAAGACCGGCAGCCACGAGGGCGGTGACCGGGCAGCGTTCGTCCGCTCGGAGGTCGAACGCTACGCGCCGCAGCTGCGCGCCTACCGCGCGGCGTTCGCCTGCCTCGAGGAACGGCCGACCCAGACGGCGCTCTACTTTCCGCTGCTCAGCCTTCTCGAGGTCGTCGATCCGGTCGCGCCACGCGACGCTGACTAGAAGGAGCCGGCGAGGCTCACCGCGTGGCTGCCGTCCGGCGTGGCGGGGCCGAGCATGGCGAGCGCCTGTCGCAGGCTGGCCGGTGCGTCTGGCCGTGGCCGGGCCGTGCCCTCGACGACATAGGAGCGGGGCGGCGTGAACGCGACCGTGCCAGTGATCTCGAGGGGCCCCCCGGCGTCGCGGAGTTCCCCGGTCAGTGGCTGGTCCTCCGGGACGTCCGGGCTGGCGAAGGTGACTTCGTAGGTTCCGGGTGGCGGCGGGCCGGCGGCCGATGGCAGCGGGAGGGTCACGCCGGAGACCCGCAGCGAGCCCACGGCAGACGTGACCCGGCCCTTGTGGAACGCTGCGGTCTCGAATCGGGCAGAGACCTGGCCTCCCGCAGTGCCCGCGGCAGGCGCGACCAGCGCCAGCGGCACCGCGGCCTCCAGGTCCTCGAGCCCGATGCGCCCGCCGCAGCCGATGCCGGCCGTGCCGTTCAGGAATCCGTCGGGCAGCGTGGCCTCGATGTCGGCAGCGAGTTCCCCGGCCAGCAGGCGCCCGAACCGCGCGTCCCAGCGCACCGGTCCGACGCTCGTGCCGCCGATCACGACCCGCTCCACGGTGCCCGCCCACAACGTGCCCGAGAAGCCCGCGGCGGCGTCCGGTGGCAGGCGGAGCAGCGGGGCGCCGACCCGTGCCGGCAGAAGGGCCAGCAGCGAGAGGAGCAGGGCGCCGAGGCCCGCGCCGGCCAGCAGGCGGGTCTGACCCACCGCCTAGGCCCCGGTCCGCTCGAGGACGAGGTTGGTATTGACCCGGCCGGGTTCGCCACTGGGATCGAAGGAAGCGGAGGCTGCCACCAGTCCGTGCCGGGCCTGCAGGTCGGCGAGCCAGCCGGCGAGGTCGTCGAAGGGGACGTTCTCGAGGCGCAGGCGAATGCCGCTGGCACCCTCCGGCTGGTTGCGCTTCAGGTAGGCGCCCAGCCCGCGTTCCCGCGTGGAGCGGTCTACCACCACGACCAGTGACTCGCCTGAGTCCGTTGCCGGCGCCGCACCGGGGCTCTGGGGCCCGAAGCGCCGGGCCACCTGTTCGATGTCCCGGAGCAGGCTGCGTTGTGCCTCGACCTCGGCGGCGGCCCGGCTGCGTGCCGAGTAGAGGGGCTGGATGCCGAGCGCATACACGAGTGCGAAGGCGGCGAAGACCGCCGCGGTGATCACCAGCACGCGCTCGCGGGGCGCCAGCTTCTCGAACCACTCCCGGAGCTGGACGGCAGGATTTCCGTTCATGCGCTCAGGCTCCGGCGCCGGTGATGCGGATACGGCCCTGGATCTCGTCGCCGGCCGCATTGGAGGACTGGATGTCGGCTTTCAGGCCGCCGGCCTCGACGACGTACTTGCGGATGCTGTCGAGCGACTCCGCACTGGGTGCGCGCACCTGCAACTCGAGGATGCCGGCGCGGTAATTGACGCTCTCGATCCGGGCATTGCCGGTCTTGGCCACTGCCACGGCCACGGTCTGCATCGTGTCGAGGAAGCGGGGCCCGGCACCCGCCGGGGAGGCGCCGCCGGCGCCGTCCAGCCTCGCGCGGACGAGGGAGCTCAGGTCGCCCGACGCGTCGACGCCCGGGAAGGTGAAGCCGGCGGCTTCACGGATCTCCGCCTCGAGGGCGGCACTCTCGCGCTTCAGGCGCAGGGCATCGGCGCCGGTGGTGGCGAGCACGGTCGCGGCCAGCGTCGCCACCAGGGCCGCCGCGAGCCGCCAGCGGGGCCACTGGTTGCCGTAGCCGGACGGTCCCGCGTAACCGCCCTGGAGCAGGTTGACGCCGGGGCTCGTGACGATCGCCGCGGCAAGGCGGAGCAGCGCGCCATCCGGTAACCGGCGCACCTCGATGCTCGTGACCCGGTCCTGGAACCGTTCCCAGAGTTCATTGGGCAGGCCATCCACCGTGGCATCGTAGGCCTGGAGGTGACGGGGGGGCACGGCCCCGTCCGGACCGGCAGGCCGGGCCTGTGCCAGCCAGAGCTCCAGCAGGTCGGCCAGGGACTCGGGTCCGCTGACCACGGGGTCGAGGCCCGGGTCCCGCAGCAGGACCTGGTGGTCTTCCATGACCAGGACGGAGTTGCCGGCGATGTCGAGTACGGCATCGCTGTCCGCGTACAGTGCCTGGGGCCGGATACCGGCCTCGGTGAGCCGGGCGGTCCAGCCATCGAGCAGTTCGCGTCGCACGACCGCGACGGCGACCTGGTCGTCGGGCAGGCGGGCACCGGCTGCGAAATGCAGGTCCTCGACATCGTCGGCGAGCACGTCCTCGAGCGCGAAGGGCAGGGCCTGGGCGATGCGGTTCGCGCCCTTCACCGGCACCTCGGCGCGGGTACGCAGGACGGCACCTGCGGGAACCAGAACGACCGTGCGGCGCCCGGCGGCAACCGGGGCAGCCCCGGCCAGGGGCCCCGCAGACGGGGCGAGCACGCAGGCACCCGCAGCGTCGACTACGGCCCATTCGGCACGGTCCTCGCCCAGCAGGCGGATGACGAGAGTCTCGTTCACGGCTCTGGTGTCCTGGCTTCCCGGGGCAGTCTCAGTAGGCGTCGAAGGCCCGCAACCGCGTGGTCACGATCTCGCCGTTGCGCTCGAGGAGACTGTACATAGTGGATTGTGCAGTGCCAATAGTCGCGGTCACCGTTAACAGAAACCAGCTGCTGCTGGTCCCAAGGGTGTCGGGCGGGATCTGCTCCGCCCCCGGGAAATCAGTGCGGAACTCGGACTCGTCTTCGTAGGCGCCGTTCACGAACGGTTCCACGTCGGCGGGCCCCGTATTGGGTAGCAGGGACGCGAGGACGAGGTCCGTCGCGGTGTTGACGTTGAGTTTCCAGCGCTCCCCGTTCGGTGGCCGGGGCAGGGCGGTCACATGGGGCCGCAGGGCGGCATAGATCTCCGGCGTGTACCCCGCGATGGCCAGCAGCTCGCTAGTCGTCGTGAACCAGAAGTTGGCGGGCCGGTAGGGTGGTTCGCGGCGGGTGTACTCGTCATCCTCGGCGCCGTTCAGCAGCGGTGACTGGTCAGGGTCCAGCCAGTCGATGGTGGCCTCCATGAGGGCTGTCGCCGTGCCGGGATCGAGGGGCCGCTCGAGCGGCAGCAGGACCAGCAGCCGCTCGAACTGCTCCGCGGCGGCATCGACGCGCTTGCCCGTGGTCATGTCGATCAGCCCGTTCAGGTCGAAGCGTCCCTGCTGGTCCAGGAGGTAACCCTCGAGCTTGCCGGCCTCCACGTCGAAAACCAGGGGCTTGGCCCAGTTCTCCTGCACCGTGTCGCTCCCGCCGGTGCCGTCGTCCCGGAAATCCTCCGCGAGGCCGAACTTCGCGAATTCCTCGCCCCCCAGGTCGTACTGCCGGGCCTGGTCCTGGAGCAGCAGCGACTCCGTGCGGCGCAGGTCGACGCTGCTCTGCCAGAGCAGCTTCACGGCCAGCACCGTCGCAATCGCCACCACCAGGATGGCCGTGAGGGCGGCAATGCCCGCCTGGCGACGGCGCGGCGCAGTGTTCACTGGGGTACCTCGATCAGTCGCTCGATGACGCCCCAGTCCTCGAGTTCCATCGTGACCTGGATCGCCTTGGGCCGGCCGCCGTCGGCGCCGCCGGCGCGGTTCAGGGGCGGCCACTGCTGCTGCCATTCTCCGACGCCCTGGGTCGGGTCCAGGTAGAGGATGCGCACCTCCTCCACGCCATCCAGCAGCTCCTCCCGCCGGGGTTCCTGCCCCAGCACGTGGTCCAGCACCGGCCAGTACTCGCGGACCAGCTTGCCGTCCTCGAGCAGGTACTGCACCCGCTGCAGCGTCCCACGATGGGGCAGGCTGGCCGGATTCGACCAGCCGCCGCGGGTGAGCCGGACGAGGAATCCGCCCCGGCCGTCGGCCAGCAAGGGCAACTCGCCGCTCGTGCCCAGTTCGTCCCGCACATACCGGGGTTGGATGCCGCTGAGGTCGTTGCCGAGCAGGCGCACGGCCCGCTGCAGTTTCACCAGGCGCTCGGCCTGGATGCGCGCCAGGGATTCCTGGCCCACGACGGCATTGAGGCCGCCGAGGGCCATCGCGCCGATGACGGCGAAGATGCCCATGGCGACGAGCAGCTCGAGGAGGGTGAAACCGGCGGCGCGCCGACCTGCAGGGCTCATGGCTCTCCCGGCTCCAGCAGGAACCAGTCCGCCTTCTCGGTGGGCGGTGCCCCGGCCGCGGGCCGCCCAATGAAGCCGGTGAGGGTGGTCACCACGCTCTCGGGACGGTCCGCAAAGGCCACGCTGATGTCGACGCGACGGAGTTCCGCAATCGGGGTCTTGTCCACCTTGATGGTGTAGCGCCAGGTGGTCTTCGCCATGTCGACTTCCTCGGAGCGGGAGCCGGTGGCCGGGAACTCCTCGAGCAGGCGCAACCGCGTCATCTCGTTGACGGCCACCCAGTGGGCAAGGGTCTTGTCGCGCAGGCGGCTGGCGGTGGTCACCGTCTGGTTGACCTGGCCGAAGGCGGCAAGCAGCCCGAGCGCCACGATCACGAGCGCCACCAGCACCTCGAGCAGCGTGAACCCGCGGTGGCCAGCGCGGTCAGCCATCGTCCCGTACCAGGGTGGTGCTGCCGTCCACCGCCACCTCTACGGTATAGGCGCGGCCATCGTCATCGCGGCTCCGGATGCGGACGTCGAAGGCATCGCTGATATCGCCGGAGGAGAAGATGAAGAGCTGCGGCTCGTACTTCTTCTCCACGTCCTTCTCGCTGCGTTCCAGGTTGACGCTGCGTCCCTCGATTTCGAGCTCGAGGCCAAACACCTCGGGCACCGCGTGCTCGCGGAAGACGTCGTCCCCGAGGGGCACCCACTCGTCGTCCTCGGGGTTGAAGGCGTCGCCCCGGTCGAACACCGAGAACTCGTAGCGGCCCGGGTAGAGTCGCAGGCCAAGCTCCCGGGTCTGGAAGGTGGCGTCCTCCAGGGCGAGGCCGATGAGCGTCTGCAGTCGCTCCGCCTCCCGGCGCAATTCCCGGTCGGTGCCGCCGGCGAGGCCAACGGACAGCGTGAACATGGTGGCCATGATGCCGATGATGAAGACCACCACCAGCAGCTCGAGGAGGGTGAAGCCGGCGGCCGCGCGCCGGAACGGGCCCGACCCGCTAGTCGAGGTCCCAGTTGCCCACGTCCGCATCGGGACCTTCGCCTCCGGGCTGACCGTCCCGCCCGAGCGAGTAGATGTCGAACTCACCCTGCTTGCCGGGATTCTCGTAGACATAGGGGCGGTCCCAGGGGTCCTTCGGCATGCGGTCCAGATAGCCCCCTTCGGGCCACTTCTGGCTGGTGTCCTGGGGTGGCGTGACGAGGGCATCGAGGCCCTCCTGGCCGGTGGGGTAGCGGAACCGGTCGAGCCGGTAGAGCTTCAGGGCGCTCTCGATGGCCCGGATGTCCTGCCGGACCTTGGCGACCTGGGCGTCGTCGATGCGGTTGATCACGTTGGGGGCGATGAGGGCGGCGAGGATGCCGAGGATCACCACGACCACCATGATTTCAATGAGCGTAAAGCCGCGTGCGGCCCGGAACGACGAGTTCGCGAACTTCATGAATTGACCCTGCGATTCTGCGATGATCCGCCGCAACCCGAAGCGGCGGTAGCCCGGGCGATTATCTGCCACCCGCCGGGCCCTGTCAGCAGTTTTCAGTCCCCGGTGACCAAGTGGCGCTAACCCACGGACGAATAACGTTTTCTCCGCGACTGGAATCGTCCTCGCTGGTCTGGGCCACCGGCTTTGCTGTGATGCTCGTCACGCTCCAGGCGCTGCCCGAAACCTGGCACCGGGCGCTCTGGTACGACCGGGCGGCCATTGCCGGTGGCGAGTACTGGCGCATCGTGACCGGCAACCTGGTGCACCTCGGGTGGACCCACCTCGCCCTGAACGTGGGGGCCCTCGTGATCGGCACCTTCGTCTTCTACCCGGCCCGCACGCCGCCTGCCTGGGCCATGGCCCAGCTGGTGTGTTCGGTCGCGACGAGCGTGGGTCTCTATCTCTTCAGCCCGCAGGTTGCCTGGTGCGTCGGCATGTCGGGAGCCCTGCATGGCCTCCTGATGATCGGCGCCATCGACTGGATCCGGCAGGGTGACCGGGTGGGCTGGCTGCTCGTCCTGATCTGGACCGCCAAGCTGGCCTTCGAGCACTTCGAGGGCGCGATGCCGTTCTCGACGGAGACCGTGGGATCGGCCGTGGTCACGGAGGCGCATCTCTGGGGCGCCGTGGGCGGGTTGCTGTATGTTGCCGCGGAAGCGCTCTACCGGCGCCGCAGGCCGGACCGAACCACACCATCCCTGGGAGGACAGGCTCGATGACCGCTGACGACGGACTCTTCTCGCTTGCCGGCGAGACGGCACTGGTGACCGGTGCCTCCCGCGGCATCGGCGCGGGCATCGCCCGGGTGCTCGGGGCGGCGGGCGCGACGGTACTTGGTACCGCGACGACGGCGGCCGGGGCGGAGGCGATCACGGCGCGCCTGGCCGCCGAGGGTATCCGCGGACGCGGACTCGTGCTGGACGCGTCGTCGGCCGCCTCCATCACGGCGATCCAGCAGGACATTGAGCAGGCCGAAGGCGGCGTCTCGCTCCTCGTCAACAACGCCGGCATCACCCGCGACAACCTCCTCATGCGGATGAAGGACGAGGAGTGGGATGCGGTGCTCGCCACCAACCTGACCGCGGTGTTCCGCCTCAGCAAGGCATTCCTGCGCGGGATGGTCAAGCAGCGCCGGGGACGGATCATCAATATCTCGTCGGTGATCGGCGCGATGGGGAATCCCGGCCAGGCCAACTACGCGGCGGCCAAGGCCGGCATCGTCGGCTTCTCCAAGGCCCTGGCGCGCGAAGTCGGCAGCCGCGGCATCACCGTCAACGTCGTGGCCCCAGGCTTCATCCAGACCGACATGACGGAAGCCATGCCCGAAGAGCAGCGGGCCCGCCTCGCGGCGCAGATTCCCCTGCAGCGACTGGGCACCGTTGACGATGTGGCGGCCGTGGTGCTCTTCCTTGCGTCACCGGCGGGCGCCTACCTGACGGGCGAAACCATCCATGTGAATGGTGGCCTGCACATGGCCTAGGCACAGCTAGATTGGCAATCAGCCTTGACGGTAGAATAGCCGCCCGTCAGGGGGTGCGATCCGCGGGCGCCGCGTATCGCTTAGTCTGCCTGGTCGGTCTCACGAAGAGGACATAGCATAGATGAGCAGCATTGAGGCACAGGTCAAGAGCATCGTCGCGGAGCAGCTGGGCGTGAAGGAAGAAGAAGTCACGAACCAGGCTTCCTTCGTCGACGATCTGGGCGCCGATTCCCTGGATACGGTCGAGCTGGTCATGGCGCTCGAGGAAGAGTTCGAGACGGAGATCCCGGACGAGGACGCCGAGAAGATCAAGACCGTGCAGCAGGCGATCGACTACATCACCCAGCGGTCTGCGGCTTCCTGATCCGGGCGGCGCGCGGCGTAGCCAGGGATGAGCGCGAGACGCGTCGTCGTCACCGGGATGGGCATCGTCTCCCCGGTCGGCAATGACCTCGAGACGGCCTGGGGCAAGGTCGTCGCCGGTGAGTCCGGCATCGGGCCCATCACCGATTTCGACGTCAGTGAGTTCTCCACACGTTTCGGCGGCAGCATCCGTGACTTCGATGCCAGCCAGTACGTGCCCGCCAAGGAACTCAAGAAGATGGACCCGTTCATGCACTTCGGGATCGCCGCGGCGTCCCAGGCGATCGCGCATGCGGGTCTCCAAGGCAGTGGCCATTCGCCGGACCGCATCGGGGTCGCCATGGGATCCGGCATCGGCGGGGTGGGGACCATCGAGTCCAACCACCAGCGCTACCAGGAGGGTGGTCCGCGCAAGATCTCACCCTTCTTCGTGCCGGCCAGCATCATCAACATGGTTTCCGGCCACGTTTCCATCCAGCATGGCTACCGGGGACCGAACATCGCGCTCGTGAGCGCGTGCACCACGGCCACCCACTGCATCGGCATGAGCGCCCGCCTGATCGCCCACGGGGACGCGGACGTGATGCTGGCTGGCGGTGCCGAGCACGGCATCACGCCGCTCGGCCTCGGCGGCTTCTGCGCCGCCCGGGCGCTTTCCCAGCGCAACGACGATCCGACACGGGCAAGCCGGCCCTGGGACAAGGACCGGGACGGTTTCGTCCTGAGCGATGGCGCGGCCTGCCTGGTGCTCGAGGAGTACGAGGCAGCCCGCAAGCGCGGCGCCACCCTCTTCGCGGAGGTGGTTGGCTTCGGCATGAGCGCGGATGCCTTCCACATCACCGCGCCTCCTGACCACGGTGAGGGAGCGCAGGCCTGCATGGCGGCTGCGCTGCGGGATGCACGCCTGAATGCCGACCAGGTGGATTACATCAACGCCCACGGCACCTCGACCCCACTTGGTGACGTCGCCGAGACGCGCGCGATCCGTGGGCTCTTTGGCAGCCATGCGGGCCGCCTGGCCATCAGTTCCACCAAGTCCACGACCGGGCACCTGCTTGGCGCTGCCGGCGCCGTCGAGGCGGTGTTCAGCGTCCTCGCGATCCGGGACCAGGTGGCGCCACCCACCGCGAACCTGGACAACCCCGACGACGAGTGCAACCTCGATTACGTGCCCCGCACGGCCCGCCGGATGCCGATCAATTGCGTGCTCAGCAACTCGTTCGGCTTCGGCGGCACGAACGGCAGCCTGATCTTCCGCCGGGTCTGAGTTCCGCCTCGGGGCCCGGGTCGTGGCCATGTCCCCCGAACCCGTTGACGTGCCCGCCGGTGTCGACCTGCTCGACCTCCATGCCGCGGACCCGGCGCGCTATCCGTTCCTCCTGGAGAGCGTCGCGCTGCCTGAGCACCGGGCCGACGGCTTCGACATCCTGTTCGCCAGTCCCGGCGAGCGGCTCATCCTCGACGCCGACTTTCGGCTGACCGGTCCCGGTAGCGCGGAGGCCGGGGGGCAGTTCCTCGACGCACTGGACCAGTGGTGGCGCCAGGAGCGGCAGCAGCCGGCGGTCCCGCCGCTGCTGCCCTTCACCGGTGGCTGGTTCCTTTTCCTGGCATACGAACTCGTCCGGCAGATCGAACCGCGCGTCAGTGGCGGGGCGACACCAGCCGGACCCGTCGCCGTGGCGGTGCGCGTGCCGGTCGCCCTCGTGCGCAACCGCCGGTCGGGGGCCGCGTGGCTCGTTGCGGAGCCTGGGCATGAACCTGCGGCGGAACGGCTGCGTGCCGACCTCAGCGCCACAGCGCGCTTCCGTTCGCCGTCCGGCGACCTGGTATCGCGGCTCAGCGAGCCGGACCCGGCGCTGTTCACGGCTGCGGTGATGAAGGTCCGGGAACTGATCGCCAGCGGCGACGTGTACCAGGTGAACCTCGCCAGGCGCTGGCGGGCCACCCTGGGTCCCGGCGTCGGATCGCCGGCCGTCTATGCGCGGCTCCGGGGGACGAATCCGGCACCCTTCGCCGGCATCGCCGGCTTCGGCGACTGGGCAGTGATCAGCTCCTCGCCGGAGCGCCTGGTACGCAGCCGTGCGGGCACGGTGGAAACCCGCCCGATTGCGGGCACGCGCCCGAGGGCCGATGATCCCCTGGGCGAGGAGGCCATGCGCCGGGACCTGCTCGCCAACCCGAAGGAGCGGGCCGAGCACATCATGCTGATCGACCTGGAACGCAATGACCTCGGACGCGTCTGCCAGCCAGGCTCGGTGGAAGTGGATGAGTTCATGGCGATCGAGTCCTACAGCCACGTTCACCACATCGTCTCCAACGTGCGCGGCACCCTGCGTCCCGACGTCAGCCCGGGCGACGTGATCCGCGCACTCTTTCCCGGCGGCACCATCACGGGCTGCCCGAAGGTGCGCTGCCTCGAGATCATCAGTTCGCTCGAAGCCGAGGCGCGCGGGCCCTACACGGGCTCGATGGGTTACCTCAACCGGGACGGCAGCTGCGACCTCAATATCCTCATCCGCAGCTTCGTGGCCCAGGGCAGCGAGCTGTCGTTCGCCGCCGGCAGCGGCATCGTCGCGGACTCGGAGCCGGAACGGGAGCTGGCCGAGACGCGGGCGAAGGCCAAGGGCCCGTTGCTGGCCCTCGCGGGCTGAGCCCGATGGAGCGCTGGTGGGTCGATGGCCAGCCGGGCGGCTCGCCCGCACCGGACGACCGGGGCCTCGCCTATGCCGACGGCCTGTTCGAGACCATGGCCGTGCGCGGGGGCCGGCCCCGCTTCCTGTCGCGACACCTGGACCGGCTGCTGGCAGGCTGCGCGCGGCTCAGCCTCCCCGCACCCGACCGGAGCAGTCTCTCGACTGACCTCGAGGCAGCCTGCAACGGCGTGCGGCACGGGGTGCTGAAGCTCATGCTGACCGCCGGCCGGGGACCCCGCGGCTACGCCCGGCCCCCGACCCCGAGCCCCACGGTCATCTGGGGCGTTGCCGGGACCGGGCCGGTGGCTGCGGCGCCTATCGCGGTGCGCTGGTGTGCGACCATGACGCCCGTAAGCCCGGTGATCGCAGGGCTGAAGACCATCGGGCGGCTCGAGCAGGTTCTGGCTCGCGCCGAGTGGGACGATCCGGCCATCGCCGAGGGCTTGATGGCCAGCACGGAGGGATGGGTCGTGGGTGCAACGGCCGGCAACGTGTTCCTGGTGGAGGAGGGGCGGCTCGTCACGCCGTCCGTGGCGCGCTGTGGCGTGGCAGGCGTGATGCGGGGGTTGGTCATCGACACCGCGCGCGCCGCCGGCCTCGAGGTGCGCGTGACGGACGTGTCGCCGGCAACCCTCGCCGCCGCCAGCGAGCTCTTCGTGACCAACGCCCTCACGGGCCTGCGCCCCGTCTGCCGGCTCGACGGACACGACCGGGATCCGGGTCCTGTGTCGCGGCAGCTGCAAGCCCTGCTGGCTGACGCCGGCGTGGACGAATGCGCCGGCTGATACTTGCCGTGGTCCTCGTCACGGCAGCCATCGCTGCCGGCACGACGCTCTGGTACCGCAGTTACCTGGACCGGCCGCTCGCCATCCCGGCGGGTGGCTACACCCTGCTGGTCGCAACGGGCGCCCACTGGACCGGCATCGTCGGGCAGCTGGCCGCGGACGGGATCGTGGGCGTGCCGCCGGCCCTGGTCGCGTATGGCCAGTTCACGGGCCAGGCCGCCCGGATCAAGGCCGGCGAGTACCGGCTGGAGCCTGGCCTCACGCCGCGCACGCTGATGGACGTCCTCGAGTCAGGGCGGGTGATCCTGCATCGCCTGACACTGGTCGAGGGCTGGACGGTGCCGGAGGTCCTGGGGGCCGTCCGGGCCGCGCCGGCCCTTGCCAGGGAACTCGCCGCGGACGATGCCACGGGCCTCGCCAGGGAACTCGCGCTGCCCTGGGCGAGCGCGGAGGGGGCCTTCCTGCCGGAGACCTACCTGTTCGCGCGGGGCGATTCGGACCGCAGTCTGCTGCTCCGGGCCCACCGGGCCCTCCTCGAACAGCTCGACGCGGCCTGGGCGGCCCGGGCGCCGGGCCTGCCTCTCGCGGGCCCCTACGAGTTGCTCACCCTGGCATCGATCGTGGAGAAGGAGACGGCGCTCGCCCGGGAACGTCCCGCCATCGCAGGCGTGTTCGTGCGGCGCCTCGAGCGGGGCATGCGCCTGCAGACCGACCCCACCGTCATCTACGGCCTCGGCGCCCGCTTCGACGGCAACCTGACCCGCAACCACCTGGTCACCGACAATCCCTGGAACACCTATACTCGTGCGGGACTGCCCCCGACCCCCATCGCCCTGGCGAGCACGGCGGCGATCCAGGCGGCAGCGCGCCCGGCGGCGGGCGATGCCCTGTTCTTCGTCGCCACCGGGCGGGGAGACGGCAGCCACGAGTTCAGCACGACGCTCCGGGAGCACGAGGCGGCGGTGCGTGACTACCTCGCGGCCCTGAAGCGCCGCCCTGGCGAATGAGGATGATCCCGCTTGGCAGCCCCTAGTCCACCACCCACTGGCCGCTTCCTGACCGTCGAGGGCATCGAGGGCGTGGGCAAGTCCACCAACCTCGGGTTCATCGCCAGCGAGCTCCGCCGGGCCGGCCACGTGGTTGTCGAGACCCGGGAGCCGGGTGGCACGCCGCTCGGCGAACGCATCCGCGAGCTGCTCCTGCAACCCGCGAGCCGCATCGATCCGCTCACGGAACTGCTCCTCATGTTCGCCGCCCGCGCCGCCCACCTCCGGGACGTCATCCGGCCGGCGCTCGCCGCGGGCCAGTGGGTCGTCTGCGATCGCTTCACGGATGCCAGTCATGCCTACCAGGGGGGCGGACGGGGCCTGCCCGCGGCGACGATCGATGCGCTGGCAGATTTGGTTCAGGCGGGGCTGCATCCCGACCTGACGCTGCTGCTGGATGCGCCCCTCAACGTCTCGACCGAGCGCCAGGCCGACCGGGCTGCGCCGGACCGGTTCGAGCAGGAGTCCCACGCCTTCTTCGAGCGGGTGCGGACCGCGTACCTTGCCCGGGCGGAACGGGAGCCGGGCCGGATCCGCAAGATCGACGCGGCCCAGCCCCTCGCGCAGGTCCAGGCCGCCATCCGCCGGGAACTGGCTCCCCTGATCGCACCAGGGCACGGGGCATGAGTGGCCTGCCCTGGCAGGTCGATGCGCTGGACCGGTTTGCCGCCCGGCTGGCCCGGGGCCAGATGCCCCAGGCGCTGCTGGTTCACGGGCCCGAGGGCGTTGGGCGGCGCCACTACGCCCTTACTGTGGCGGCGCGCCTGCTCGGCGTCCCGTGGCGCCCCGCGCCGGACCTCCCGGCGGACCAGCTGGGCGCCGTGCCCCATCCGGACTACTGGGCTGTCGGGCTCGAGGAGGAGTCGCGCCAGATCAAGGTCGACCAGATCCGGGACCTCGCCCGCCAGCTTGGCATGACCAGCCATGGCGCTGGCTGGAAGGTCGGGCTCATCTGCCCGGCGGAACTCATGAACCACAACGCGGCCAATACCCTGCTGAAGACGCTGGAGGAGCCCCCTCCGGGGACCACCCTGATCCTGGTCGCCGACTCGCCGGCCCACCTGCCACCGACGATTGTGAGCCGCTGCGAGCGGGGCCGGCCGCGGCCAGCGCCCTTGCCTGGCTCACGGCGTTGCATGGCGACCCGGCCGCCTGCCAGCGCGCCCTGGCGTTCGCCTGCGGTGCGCCACTGCTGGCGCGCACGTTCCTGGCGGGTGGGCAGGGGCAGGGAAACGGCTCCCTCCTCGCGGAGCTCGCCGACGAGCTGCAGCAGGTGATCGACCGGAAGGCCACGCCGACGGCGGTCGGCCGTGCCTGGGCCCGGCGCGATACCGGCGTCTGCCTTCGCTGGCTGCACCTCCAGACCCTGGCGCTGCTCCGGTTCGCCGTGCAGGGCCGGGCCGAGGGAGGCATTGCGCCCTTGAAAATTCCCGGCACGACCGTGAACATGGCGTCGTGCTGCGGTCATCTGGACCAGATCCTGGACGCCCAGCGGCTCAGGGACCGTTCACTGAACATGGAAGCCGTCTTCGCCGACCTCCTCGCGTGGTGGTACGGGGCGGCAGGCGCAGCCAGGTAGGGACATGTCGAAGCCGGGATTGCTGACCTTGACGATCAGGGACAAGAGCGCCCTGTACCTCGCCTACATGCCGTTCATCCGCAACGGTGGCCTGTTCATCCCGACGAGCAGCAGCTACAAGATCGGTGACGAAGTCTTCATGCTCCTCAACATCATGGGCGAGGACGAGAAGATCCCGGTGGCGGGGCGCGTGATCTGGGTGACGCCCAAGGGCGCCCAGGGCAAGCGCACGGCAGGCATCGGCGTCCAGTTCAGCGACCAGGACGGCGGGGCCACCCAGAAGAAGATCGAGAATTACCTGGCCGGCGCGCTGGGCGGCGACAAGCCGACCCACACGATGTAGCGCCCGCGTCAGCGGTTGGTCAGGTTCAGGCCGCCCCGCAGGACGCGGGTGTCGAAGCCCCGTTCGTTGAGCACGAAGGCGCCGGCCGAACTGCGCCGCCCGGTGTCGCAGCACACCACGTAGGTCGTCTTCGGGTCGAGGGCGTTCAGCTTCAGGCGGATGAAGTACAACGGGATGTTGAGCGCGCCCGGCTCGTGGTAGGCCTCGAACTCGCTGGGCAGCCGTACGTCCAGCCACTTGCCGCCGGCAGCCACGATCCGGCGGGCTTCGTCCTGGTCGACCCAGGCCACCATGGGCTCGTTGAGCAGGGTATTGAAATCATGCTTGCCGAGGCGCATCAGCGCACCGTCCGTCAGCATCGTGACGGTGGCATTGCGCCGGTTCTGGGAGATCAGGGCCTCCTCGCCGAAGGTGTCCCCCGCATTGAGCTCGGCGAGCTTGATGCCCTCCTTGTTGAGGGGCGTCTCCCGGGTGACGGCGCACTTGCCGCGGGTGATCACGTAGAAGTAATCGCCCTCGTCACCCTGCTTGATGATCACGTCGCCAGCGTTGTAGTGAACCTGCTGCATGCGCATGAAGATCGCCTGGATGTTGCCTGGCGGGATGCGGTGGAAGGCCTTCGTCTGCAGGAGGGTAGTCATCCAGTCGTCCGAGCTGCCGTGCTCGTCGCTGCGCAGTTCGTTGACCTCGTAGCTCCCGGTCTGGTCCCAGGTCAGCATGACGTCGAGCAGTTCGGTGTCGACGGAGATGTACTCCACCCGGTCCACGGCCCGGACGGTGTACCGGCGGGGAAGCACCGGCGTCACGGGATTGCGGGCCTCGTCCGTCCCGGCGCGCAACAGGCGGACATTGCCGTTGCGGTCGGTCAGCTCGAGGGTGCCGGAGACCAGGTAGTAGGTCCGCTTGTCGGTGTCGCCTTCCCGGAGCAGCGGTTTGCTGGCATCGAGGGTCCGGATCTCCATCTTCTTGGCGAGCGCCGCCACGTTCTCCCGCTTGAGACCATCCAGCGGGGAGAAGCGGCGCAGCATGTCCGGAGTGACAGTTGAGTCGGCCATCAGCGAAGCATTGTAACGGTAAGATTTTGCAGTGTGAAAGCGACGGCCACCACAAACTGTGAGGTCAGTTCTGGACGAGTCGCCAGCCCGGTGAGGGTGTGAAGCGCGGCCCGTGCCGCCCAGCCAGTTCCTGGAGCCGCGCCTCGACGGCGGCCAGGCCAAGGGTCCGGGCGTGATGGAGGGGCCCGCCCCGGAACGGCGCAAACCCCGTGCCGAAGATCACCCCCGCGTCGACCAGGTCCGGCTCGGTGACGATGCCGTCGTGGAGGCAGGCGGCCGCCTCGTTGAGCATGGCGTAGACGAGCCGGTCCTGCACGGCGGGACTGGACGAGCCCCACTCGAGCGGCGGCTTGACCGGCTTCCGGTCCCGGTAGGTGTAGAACCCCCGGCCGGTCTTCTGGCCCAGGTGTCCCTGGGCGACCAGTTCCTCGAGTTCGGGAGCGGGTTCCCGGCCGAGCAGGGGCCCCAGGATGCGGGCGACATGGCGGGCCACGTCCAGCCCGACCGAGTCCGCGAGCTCCACGGGGCCCATGGGCATGCCGAATTCGACGGCCGCCTGGTCGATCTCGGCGAGGGGGACGCCCTCCCGGATCATCTCCATGGCTTCGGCCATGTAGGGCGCCAGTATGCGGTTCACGAGGAACCCCGGGTGGCTGCGGCAGGGCACGGGCAGCTTGCCGATCAGTCGGGTGAAGGCAATGCCGTCCGCCACGGCTCCCGGATCACTGCCCCGGGCGGCGATCACCTCGACCAGGGGCAGCCTTGCGACCGGGTTGAAGAAGTGCAGGCCGATGAGGCGTCCCGGCTGGCGCAGGCAGCCCGCCAGTTCCTCCAGCGGGATGCTCGAGGTGTTGGTGGCGATGACCACGCCCGGGCGCAGGGCCGGTTCCAGCTTCCCGTAGACCGCGCGCTTGACCTCGAGGTCCTCGAACACGGCTTCGATGACCAGGTCGGCGGCGGCAGCCCCATTGCCCTCCGGGTCGGCGCGCAGCCGGGCGACGGCTGCCGTGACCGCATCGGGCCGCTTGAGTTTGCGGGAGAACAGCTCCGCGGCCCGGGCGAGCGCGGGCTCGATGTAGCGCATCTCCCGGTCCTGCAGGGTGACCTCGAGGCCGCGGAGGGCGCACCAGGCCGCGATGTCGCCGCCCATGACCCCGGCGCCGATGACGTGGACGCGTGCCACGGTACTCCGGCCTGCGGCCAGCTTCTTCAGTCGTTCCTGGAGGAAGTACACCCGGACCAGGTTGCGGGACGTGGGGGTGGTGACCAGGCGGGCGAAGGAGCGCGCCTCGGCCTCGGCGGCCTGTGCCGCCGGGGAGCCGCCATGCGCCTCCCAGAGGTCGATGATGGCCCCGGGAGCCGGATAGTGTTCCGGCGGTGCCTTGGCCGCTGCCTTGCCCCGGAGGGTACGGGCCAGGATGGGCCGTATCGGGCCCAGCGCCAGCAGCCGGTCCAGGAGTGGCGGTCCCTGTCGAGGCCGCCCGGGTGCCAGCTCGCGCAGGGCCGCCTTGCGCCAGTCCCCGTCGCTGACGAGGGCATCGACCAGCCCCGAACGCAGGGCCTCCGCGGGCCGTACGGACCGTCCCGTGAGGATCAGGTCCATGGCCCGCCGCACGCCGATCAGCCGGGGCAGCCGGAATGTTCCGCCAAAGCCCGGATGCACCCCCAGCTGGACTTCCGGCAGGCCGAACACCGGCTCGTCACCGGCCAGCGCAATCCGCCGCCGGCAGGCAAGGGCGAGTTCCAGGCCGCCGCCCAGGGCAAACCCGTTCAGCACGGCCACGGTGGGGAAGGGGAGGCCTTCGAGCTGGTCCAGGATCTGCTGGCCCTGGCGGGTGAGCGCGAAGGCCCGCTCTTCCGTGTCCAGGTTCGGGAATTCATTGATGTCGGCACCGGCGATGAAGCCGGAGGCCTTGCCGGAATGCACCACGAGCCCCCGCAGGGGCTGCGCCGCCAGGCCGTTGAGCACCTCGTGCAACTCCGCCATGGTGGCAGTGGACAGCGTATTGGCCCCGGCATCCTGCCGGTCGAAGCACAGCCAGCCGGTGTTCCCGTCGTCAACGTCTAGCTTCCAGTGCACGGGCTTCGTCACGACGTCACCTCAGTTCGAAGTCGCAGAGCAGTGGCAGGTGGTCCGAATGCAGGACTTTCGGCACATCGAAGCCGGTGATCTCGATCCCGGCACCATACAGGATGAAGTCGAGCTCGAGGCGGGGAATCCTGCTCGGGTAGGACGGGACCCGGCCGGTGTTGGCGCTGCGCAGGCCTGCCGCCTTCATGAAGAGGAACATCTCGTTCTCGCCCCAGAAGGTATTGAAGTCACCGGCGACGATGACCGGTTTGCGGGCCCGGGAAACCAGCTCGTACAGGTGCCGCAGCTGGAACTGCCGGTGCCGGTACTTGAGGGACAGGTGGACGAGGAAGATCACCACCCCGTCGAGCTCCAGCTCGATGACGAGCCGCTTGATGCCGGTATCGAAGTAGTGGAAACGTTCGCCGAGGATGTGGGGAGCCGCGAGGAAGGCATTGGCCTGCTTGCGCAGGATCGGCAGCACCTGGTTCAGCGACTCCTCGCCGTACTTGCACTCATAGCAGGAGAAGTGGCCGAGGGACCCGGCGATGGCCTCCGCCTGGTTGACCCCGCCGCTGCGCACGGACCCCACGTCGACCTCGAGCAGGCCCACCACGTCGGGCCGGCAGGACTTGACGAATTCTATGATGTTGTCGAGGGTTCCCGGGTTGCCGAACAGGTAACCTGCCCCGGGAACGGGCAGTTGCGGGGACATTCCGGCGCCCACCGCGTAGCGGATGTTGTAGACGAGCAGGCGCATGGCGTGGCCAGTGTAATGCGGCGCAACCGGGGTGGAAACTCCGTGGTATGTTGCCGGGGCGCAGAGGAGCAAGTGCAATGTCGGATTCCAGTCCCATCCGGGTCTTCGTCTGCCATCTCTTCCAGAAGCACCCGGACTACCTGCGGGTCTTCGAGTACCTGGAGAGCCGGGAGAAGTTCCTCTACCGGAACGTGAGCAATCCCGAAGAGGTGCCGGCGGCCGGCCGCGAAGGACTGAAGGACGAGCTCCGGCTGCAGATCAAGGCCTCCGAGGCGGTGATCCTCCCCGTGTCCATCTACGAACTGGACCGCGACCTCGTGACCTTCCAGATGGACTGCGCGGGGGCGTTCAGCAAGCCGATCATTGGTGTGAAGTCCTTCGGCGAGACGGTGGTGATTCCCAGGATCATCCTGGAGCGGGCCGCCGAGGTGGTGGAGTGGAACGCCCGCACCCTGGTGGACGCCCTGCGCCAGCACGCCCGCCACGAGAACACGGCCCGCTGGGACGTCGTGGAATTCAGGCTCGACTAGCGCCGGTGCCGCGACGGCGTGCCACAGGCCGCGTCGCTTGTTCAGCCCGCCCGAGGTCACGTAATATCCTGCGGGATTCGGCCAGGCCCCCTCCATGACGATACAGACAGACGCTCTCATCATCGGCGCAGGCCCCTGCGGCCTCTTCCAGGTCTTCGAACTCGGTCTGCTGGGCATCAAGGCCGACATCGTCGACACGCTGCCGGCGATCGGGGGCCAGTGCAGCTGGCTGTACCCGGAAAAGCCCATCTACGACATCCCGGCCGTGCCGGTCTGCACCGGGGGCGAGCTCATCGCCAACCTCATGAAACAGATCGAGCCCTTCAAGGCGGGGTTCCACCTGGGCGAGGAAGTCGTGGCGTTGGCACCGGTCGAGGGCGGCTTCCAGGTGCGCACCTCGACCGGCAAGGAGTTCCTGGCGCGCACCATCTTCATCGCCGGGGGCGTCGGTTCGTTCCAGGCCCGCAAGCTCCATCTGGACGGCGCCGATGCCCTGGAGGACCGGGGCATCCACTACCGGGTGCAGGATCCTGCCGTGTTTCGCGGCAAGCGCCTGGCGATCCTGGGCGGCGGAGACTCCGCCCTCGACTGGGCGCTGGCGCTCGGCCCGGAGGCCGCCGCGCTGACCCTGGTCCACCGGCGCGATGAGTACCGCGCGGCCCCGTCCTCCGTGGCCCAGTTCAAGGCACGGGTCGCCGCTGGGTCGGTGGCGGCCATCGAGTCGGCGAACGCCAAGGGACTGCGTGTCGAGGGTGGCCGTCTGACCGGCCTCGAGCTGACGCTCGCCGATGGCAGCAGCAGGATGCTCGACGTGGACCACATCCTGGTCTTCTTCGGCCTGTCCCCCAAGCTGGGCCCGATTGCCGAGTGGGGCCTCACGATCCAGAAGAAGGCGATCGCGGTGGACACCGAGAAGTTCCAGTCCAACATCCCCGGCATCTTCGCGATCGGCGACATCTGCGATTACCCCGGCAAGAAGAAGCTCATCCTGAGCGGCTTCCACGAGGCGGCACTGGCCGCGTTCGCCGCGAAGGCGCTGCTGGAGCCGGGCAAGAAGGTGCACCTGCAATACACCACCACCAGCCCGCTGATGCAGAAGCGGCTGGGCGTCGCCGGCGAATAGGGGGCCCCGTGCGCGGGACGCCCGTCGTCATCGCGCACCGGGGAGCGAGCGGCTACCTCCCCGAACACACGCTCCCCGCCAAGGCCCTGGCGCACGGACAAGGCGCCGACTTCCTGGAGCAGGACGTCGTGGCCACCCGGGACGGCGAGCTGGTGGTGTTCCACGACCTCTACCTGGACTCGATGACGGATGTCGCCGGGCGCTATCCGGGCCGCGCCCGCCCGGACGGCCGCCATTACGTCGTGGACTTCAGCCTCGCGGAACTCCGCACGCTGGCGGTCACGGAGCGGCGGCGGAAGGATGGGGGAGGGGTGCGCTACCCGGGCCGCTTTCCCGCGGGCACCGGCCCGTTTTCGCTCCACACGCTTGCGGAGGAGCTGGCCTTCATCCGCGGGCTCAACCGGTCCACCGGGCGGGAAGCCGGCGTTTACGCGGAGGTGAAGTCCCCCGCGTGGCACGTTGAGCACGGCGTCCCGGTCGGTGACCGGCTGGTCGCGACACTCAAGGACTTCGGCTACCGCACCCGGGAGGACCGCTTCTACATCCAGTGCTTCGACGGGGCCGAGCTCCGGCGCCTGCGCAGGGCTCACGGCCCCGACCTGCCGCTGGTGCAGTTGCTGGAGGCCGACGCCGACCTGTCACCGGCGGCACTCGCGCGCATTGCGGCCTACGCGGACGCGATCGGACCGCCCATTACCCGTGCCTGGCCAGACCGGGGCCTGGTGCGCGATGCCCACGCAGCGGGGCTCCTGGTGCACCCGTACACCTTCCGGGCGGACGAGCTGCCACCGGGCTTCACGAGCTTCCCGGAGCTCTTAAGCCGCTTCGTGAATGATCTGGAAGTAGATGGTTTGTTTACGGATTTCCCTGATACCGCACTGCGGTATACCCGCCAACGGAAGGCGCCGGCGAGCTAGTCGTCCCAGCGCTGGGGCACCATTTCCAGGCGTTCCGTGGCGTAGCCCAGGCGTGCCAGGTCCGCCACGAGCTGGGCGTAAACCGGTTCAGGGAGCGTCGGCGTCCGGGACATGATCCACGCGTAGCGCCGGTCGGGCACGCCAATCACGGTGTGCCGGTACTCGGGATCCAGACCGATGATCAGGTAGTCGGCTTCCGGCAGGTACCAGTCGAACTTCATCTTCCACTCGGAGTTCACCGGCGGATTTGCCACCCGGGCCCGGGGCGTGAACACGCGCTCCGGGCCGTCGAAGGCGTCACGGCGAAAGACGTACGTGGTCTCGATCGTGCCGTCCTCCGCGAGCCGGTAGGTCTCGACCCCATTGTGGGCGCCTTTCTCGGAGAACATGGGCAGGAACGGGACATGGATCGGAATCGCCGCGATCACCTACCAGGGCCCCATGAACCGGGGGATGTCCACGGGCTCGCTGATCCCGCGCAGCGGTGGCAACGGGTTCTGGTGGCTGGTGCAGCCAGCGATGACGAGAGCGGCGGCCAGGGCCAGGAGGCGTGGGCGCATGAGGCTTCTCCAGATCCGGGTTAGAAGCCGGCAGTTCGCCAGGCGGGGCCTGCCGGGTTCAGGACTCACGCAATGCGTATAATATATATTATGTTAAATTACGACCATGGCGACCCATCCCTAGGGCCCCACCACCTGGTCGATGAGGATGCTGACCGGCGCCGCTGCCCCCGTGCCCGCCTGCCAGCGGGCCTCGCCCTGGACGTCCCCGGGCCGGGCCACCGGGTCGCCGCCGTTGGCAATCCGCGCCACCAGGGTCGCCGCGGTGAGCGACGCGAGCGTCCGCCCGGGCAGCATCAGGTCCGCGTCACTGATCCGAATGCTCAGGGGCAGCTCGCCGGCGGAACGCTTGACGACCGCGAGCGGCGGGCCGGCGGCTGCGGCCGCGTCGCGCACGAAAATGAAGAGCGGCGCGGATGGGGACACCCGGGCCAGGACGTCGTCGGCCACGCTGACGCTGACCTGGATGCCCACTCCTCCCGCGGCAGGCGGGGCTCCTGGGCCGGGGGCCGACGCGCCGGCGGCGGCGAGCCCGCCATCGAGTTCTGCCAGCTGGGCCTCGATCACTTCCCGCACCCGCGCGGGCGGATCGAGGGTCAGCAGCGCCTGCCACCGCTCCCGGGCCAGCGCCGGCTGGCTCCGGGCCAGGGCCAGCAGGCCCCCGTACCAGAGGGCCTTCGCATTGCCCGGCTCCTCGGCCAGCACGGCCTCGATCTCGTCGCCGAGCGGACCCGGCAGCGAGGCGGGATCCAGGACGATCCGGGCTTCCGCGACGCCCAGCCGGGCGGCGACGCTGCGACCGCCGGAGACTTCAAGTGCACGCTGGTAGGCCTTGAGCGAGTCCGCGGGGCGATTCAGGCTGAGGTAGGAGCTCCCGAGGAGGATCCAGCCTTCCTCATCGTCCGGCGTCGCCGCGAGGCGCTGTTCCAGGGCGGCGATGGCCTCGTCCATGGGGCCTGCAGCCGGCGCCGATTCCCCGGCGGACTGCCAGTCATGGTTGCTCACCAGCAGGTAGACCACGAGGACGGTGGCGGGAATCGCGACGGCCGTGAGCGTGGCGGCCACCGGGTGGGCGCCGGTGCCCGCGCGCAGCAGGGGCAGGACCACGAGCCCCACGGCAACCAGGGTCAGCAGGACGGCGATGATGGCGAAGGTCGTCAAGCCCTACCCCCTGGCCGGATCCGGCCCGGCGTCGTCTTCGTCTGGCGGCACCGGGAGCGTCGCCCGGCGCCGGATTACCCGCCACAGCGCCAGCGCGCCGGCCAGCAGCAGCAGGACCGGCGCCAGCCAGAGCATGGCCGTGCTGGCCTTGAGACGGGGACGGTAGAGCACGAAGTCGCCGTAGCGGTCGAGCAGGAAGACCTTGATCTCCTCCTCCGACTTCCCCTCCTCCAGCAGCTGGCGGATTTCCCGGCGCAGGTCCGCCGCGAGCGGCGCCGTGGAATCGCCGATGGTCTGGTTCTGGCAGACCAGGCAGCGCACTTCCTCGGTGAGCCGCTCGTAGGTTGCCTGGCGAGCCGGGTCGCTCAGCGGGTCGTCGGCATCGATTGCCAGGACCGGCTGGCCAGCCAGCAGCAGCCCCGCGATGGCCAGCAGCCGTCGCAACATCAGCGCGCTGCCACGGCGGCAATCCGCGGCAGGAATTCCGCGCGCCACACGTCGAGGGTCAGCGGCGCGATGTGCTTGTAGAGCACCGTGCCGTCCGGACCGATCAGGAAGGTCTCGGGCGCCCCGTAGACGCCCCAGTCGATGGCGGCGTCGCCGGCCGCATCCACGCCCACGAGCGCGTAAGGATTGCCGAGGCGCGCCAGCCACTGGCGGG
>ERZ761602.2029-NODE-2029-length-33760-cov-5.198457_pt1 | contig 33760 bp, 33 predicted proteins | sample MGYA00512165_ERZ761602 | MGnify/ENA primary metagenome ERZ761602 (study PRJEB28899, sample SAMN02445085) | bioreactor sludge metagenome | biome: EBPR sludge; isolation source: Thorneside wastewater treatment plant | place: Australia: Brisbane, Thorneside...
ACACGGCGCAGAACCCCTCGCAGTACCGGCAGGCATTGCAGATCTGCAGCTGCCGCGCGACCTCGGCCTCGGCTGCGCCAATCGGCTGGCCGTCCGCCAGCGCCCGCGCCTGGGCGGTGAGGGTCGACAAGGTGTTCATTGGATAGTCTCCCCGCCTTCCAGCGCGGACGCGCCGACTCCGTGACCGGTCGCCCGGGCCGCCTCGGCGCCGGCGATCCGCCCGAAGATGGTGCCAATGGTCATGCCCACACCGGCGGTGTAGCCCTGTCCCAATACGTTGCCGGCCATGATCTCGCCGGCGGCAAACAGGTTCGGACTCGCCTGTCCGGCGAAATGCACCTGCGCGGCGGCGTTGACGCGTGCGCCCAGGTAGGTAAAGGTCACACCCGGGCGCAAGGTGTAGCCGAAGTAGGGCGGCTGATTCAGTGGAAGGGCCCAGTGGGTCTTGGGTGGGGTGAGGCCCTCGGTGCGGCAGTTGTCCAGGACCGCGTGGTCGAACTGCCCGGGCTGGCAGGCGCTGTTGTAGGCCCGCACGGTGGCCTCCAGCGCCGCCGGGTCCAGCCCCAGTTGGGCGGCCAGCCCGGCCAGTGTGTCGGACTGTGCCCCCTTGAAAACCGGCGGCATGAATCGGCCAACCGCCTTGGCGTCGATGATGCTGTGGGCACGCTGGCCCGGCTGCTGCGCGACCAGTCGGCCCCAGATCGCGTAGCGCTTGGGCCAGAAGTCCTCACCCTCGTCATAGAAGCGCTGGGCCTGGGCATTGACCACGATGCCCAGGGAGACACAGTCGACCCGGGTGCAGATGCCGCCGTCGTACAGCGGTGCACGCGCGTCGATCGCCACCATGTGGGCCTGTGTCGGGTCGCCCAGGGTGTCGGCGCCGTGGTCCATGAGTTGCCGCAGCACCCTGCCCTGGTTGAAGCGGGTTCCCCGGATCAGAAACTCGTCGGCCGGCCATTCGCCGCGCGCGTTGCGTCCCCAGGCTTCGCGCAGCCAGTCACGGTTGGATTCGAAGCCGCCGCAGGCCAGCACGCAGGTACGGGCCGTGATGCGTTCGCCGTTTGCCGTGTGTGCGGCGACGAAGCGGCCGTCGGTGACTTCCAGGCGTTCGACGGCGGTGTCGTAGCGGATGCGTACATCCAGCGCCTCCGCGCTGCGGTAATAGGCGTTGACCAGCGCCTTGCCCCCGCCCATGAAGAAGGCGTTGGTGCGGCTGAGGTGCAGTGTCCCCGACAGCGAAGGCTGGAAGCGCACACCATGGCGGCGCATCCAGGGCCGCACCGTGGCCGAGCCGCGGATGACCAACCGGGCCAACGCCTCGTCGGTGCGCCCCGCGGTGACCTTTCGCAGGTCCTGCCAGAACTCCTCCTCGGGGTAGGCATCGGTCAGTACGTCCTGCGGCGCATCATGCATGCAGCGCAGATTGCGGGTGTGCATGGAATTGCCGCCCCGCCAGGCGCGGGGGGCCGCCTCCAGCAACAGCACGGTTGCCCCGGCTTCCCGGGCGGTCAGGGCGGCGCACAGGGCGGCGTTGCCGCCGCCGATGACGAGGATGTCAGGCTCAACAGTCATGGAGTGTGTTCGCATGTGCCCGCGCCGCCGGTCGGAGGCAGGTTGCCCCGCGGCGTGGCCACCTGCGGGTCGGTGTCAGTCGGGTTTGATGCCCGCGCGGGCGACGATGTCTTTCCAGATCCGTTGCTCCCGGGCGATGAACGCTGCGTACTCGGCCGCCGGCCCGCCACCGCCCACGGCGTTGTCGGTGGCAAAGCGCTCGGTCACGGCGCTGGATCGCAGCGCCTTGTGCGATTCTTCCTGCAGCCGGCGGATGATGTCGGTCGGGGTGCCCGCTGGCACATGGATGCCGTACCACTGTGACGTTTCGAAGTCCTTGTAGCCCATTTCCTGGACGGTGGGAACATCCGGCAATGCGGGAATTCGTTGCGGTGTGCCAACCGCAATGGCGCGCAGCTTTCCCGAGCGGATATGGGCGCCGAGCGCCGGCATGCCGGCCGAACTGGCCTGGGTGCGCCCGGACAGCAGATCGGTCAGTTGCGGACCCGTGCCGCGATAGGGAATATGGGTGAGGAACATGCCGGTCACCAGCTTGAGGTATTCCATCGCCAGGTGCCCGGCGCTGGCGTTGCCGGCGCTGCCGTAATTGAGCAGGCCGGGATTTTTGCGGGCGTAGTCCACGAATTCGCGGAAGTTCCTGGCCGGAACATCCGGATGGATGACGAAAACGTTGGGCACCTTGGCGAGCAGGGTGACCGGCGCGAAATCCCGGTTCACGTCGTAGGGCTGGTTCTTGAGCATGTAGGGATTGACCGCGAGCGTGCCCACATGGGTGAGGATCAGCGTGTGGCCGTCGGGCGGGGCCTTGGCGACCTCCTGCATCGCGGTCACCCCGGCGCCGCCGGGCTTGTTTTCGACGTACACGCTCTGGCCAAGCTGTTTGGTCAGTTCCGCCGCGACCGAGCGAGCGACGATCTCGCTGGTGCCACCGGGGGCAAAGGGCACGACAAATCGCACGGCCTTGCTGGGCCAGGCCGATTGGGCACGCACGGCGGGCAGGGCGAGTGTGGCGGCAACCCCGGCCAGCAGGCGGCGGCGGGAAAGGGTGGGATCGAAAGGCATGTTGTCTCCTGTGTGTCGTCCGGATGGCCAGTATGCGGGCATCAATCAGAACTGGTACCGGCGCAAACCCCCATCAACCGGAATCACCGCGCCGGTGATGTAGGCCGCGCGGGGCGAGGCAAGGAAGGTCACCAGATCGGCCAGTTCCTCCGGTTCGCCGTAGCGGCCCACCGGAATTTCGTTCTCGCTTTGCCATGCGCGGTATTCGGGCGTGTAGTTGCGAAAGATCTGTTCGGAGTGGATGCGCCCGGGAGGGATGCAGTTCACCGTCACACCGTGTTTGCCCACCATTCGGCTCAGCCCTTTGGCCCAGGAATGAATGCCGGCCTTGGCGCAGAAAGCGCCGTTGATGTGTTCGGGTTCGCTTTTGCCCGTGATGTTGATGATGCGGCCCCAGCGACGTTCGATCATCGGGTCGATCAGCGCGTCGGCGAGTTGTCGGGGGCGGTGGAAGTTCAGCGTGATGGCTTCCTGCCAGGCGTCTTCGCTGACATGCAGCTCCTTGAAACTGCGCGAGCCGCCGGCGTTGTTGACCAGGATGTCCACCTGTCCCAGTCCCGCGATGGCTTCGGCGGCGAGCCGCGCGGCGGCATCGTCGGCGTAGAGGTCGCAGGCGATCAGTACCGGCGCGTGGCCGCCAGCCGCCGAGATTTCAGCCGCCAGCTCCTGCAGCTTGTCGGTCCGGCGCGCCGAGACGGCGACGCGCACCCCTTCAGCGGCCAAGGCCTTGGCGATGGCACGGCCGATGCCTACGCTCGCCCCGGTGACCAGCGCCGTCCTGGTGTTCAGTTTCAGATCCATGAATGTCTCCTGGGGCCACGTCGGCCCGATTGCGGTGGATGTCGGATGGCATTGTGGTAGCAGGTGCCAAGAAAGTGAATTGCATAATTCGGATTCATTAATGCTTTCAAAACATGAATAACTTGCCCGCACGCCGATTCGACCTGGCCGACCTGGAGGCCTTCGCTGCGCTGGCGCGGCTGGGCAGCTTTCGCGCCGCGGCCGACGCGGTGCACCTGTCGCAGCCCGCCCTGTCGCGCCGCATCGAGAAACTGGAGTCCGCCCTGGGTGTCCGCCTGGTCGAACGCACGACCCGTCGGGTGGCGCTGACTCCGGTCGGGGGCCAGTTTGCGTTGAAAGTGCAGAACCTGCTCGACGACCTGGACGGCACCTTGCTGGGCATCGAGGCGCTGGCGGCTCAGCGGACCGGCCGGGTCACGATCGCCTGTGTCCCGTCGGCAACGCTGCATTTCCTTCCCGGCGTGCTGCAGCGCTTTCACGCCCGGTATCCGGCAATCCGGGTGCGGGTCCACGACGCGCACGCGCACGAGGCGCTGGCGGTGGTGTTGTCCGGCGAGGCGGATTTCGGTCTGAATTTCGTCGGCGCGGACGAACCCTCCCTGCGCTGGACACCGCTGCTGCGCGAACGCTTCGTTCTTGCCTGCCGTCGCGACCATCGCCTCGCTACCCGTCGCCAGGTGCGCTGGGACGACTTGCGCGGCGAAGCTTTGCTGTCGGTCGGACAGACCTCCGGCAATCGGCTTCTGCTGGAAAAGGCGCTGGCGGGTCTCGGTTGGCGCCCGCAGCCGGTGTTCGAGGCCCGCCATGTTCACACGCTGCTGGGCCTGGTCGCCGCAGGACTGGGCGTCGCGGCCGTTCCCCAGCTGGCACTGCCGCGGGGCAGTCATGAGCTGGTCGGAGTCCCGCTGACGGCCCCGGTGGTTCACCGCTCGATCGCGCTGCTGAGCCGGCGCGGCGATCAGCTGGGCCCTGCGGCGCAGGCATTGCACGATTTCATCATCGAACCGCGAGACGCACCGCGGCCAGGTGAGGCAGACCCGGTCGATGCCGAATAATCCTGAAAAGATAGCAAAAGAAGACCGTTTTTCGATGGGTATCGGCCTTCAACATCCTCAACCGACCGGTTGCGGGCTGACCGGAAGGCGTCGGCGCCTTCAGCCGCAGCAACGCGCGCTCAAAACCGTGGTCCGAGCGTTTGAGGTCGCGGCCATGGTCAATCGCGTCGCAGCGCTTCAGAGGACAGGACATGCACACCTGGACTGCCGGCGCGCACGGCTTCAACCAGGCTGATCGCCACATCGCGCGCGTCAATCGCGCGCCAGCGGGCCGGTACCACCGAGCCCACCCACCGCATCGCCCGTTGGCCAAGCTGCTCGCCGAACCGCCGGGGCTGCCCGAGCCGATCGCGGTCGCCCAGCAACAGGGAGGGGCGGGCGAATACGACGGTTTCAAAGCCCAAGGCCGAAACGGCGCGTTCCATTTCGCCCTTCACCCGGTTGTAGAAAACGGGCGATTGCGGATCGGCGCCCAATGCGCTGACAACCCCGATTCGTGAGGCGCCACTCGCGCGGGCCGCGCGGGCGACCGCGACCACGGCGTCGAAATCGACCGCACGAAACGCGGCCTGGCTTCCGGCGGCCTTGATGGTTGTGCCCAGGGCAATATAGACCTCGTCGGCCGCCGCCAGCGGCGGCAAAGCCGCAAAGTCCACCACTTGCTGGTGGATGCCCGCCGGCGCGCCGTCCAGCGGGCGGCGGACCAGCGCATGGACCACCGCGGGCGGTTCAGCGCCCGGAAGAGCGGCCAGGATTTCCCGGCCCACGAGACCGGAAGCCCCCGCCACCAGAGCGGTTCTGCCCGCCGCCGCCGCCGCGGCGGTTGCCTTGCGACATGAGGTCGATGCTGGTGCGCATAGGGTCCGGCTGCCCTTGGGCGCCGTGGCTGGGTTTGCGTTGGTCATTGCGCCGATTGTGCAGGCTGGTTTTCAGCGGGTCCACATGGCGCGGCAGGAAATCGGGCTCGCGGTCTTCGTCGCCGTCGTCGTATCCGCGGGGCACGTCAGACCGCGCGGCTGCCGGATTCGGGTTGCTGCCGGCGCCTTGGCCACCCTGGCGGGGTCCGCGGGGCGCGTTGCCACCCCGGCGCGCGTTACGGCCTGGCGGTCGGCCGCTGCCGTCGCCGGCACGCGGTTCGGCGTCGCTGCGGGACTCACCGCGACGGGTGTTGCGGCCGTCCCCGCGGCCCTCACTGCGGCCGTCGCCGGAGCGCTCGGTCTTGTTGTCGCGGATGCGCTGCATCATCTCCTGGCGCGCGGCTTTTGCAGCCGCCGCCATGACATCCCGACTCGGCGGCTTGCCCGCACCGCCCCAGATGGTCTGCCGGCCCATGGCAATCGGCTCGGCTTTTTCGCCCGGCTCGGGACCGAAACCGTCCAGCATCTGCACCGGGATTTCCTGCTTGGTGAAGCGCTCGATCTCCATCATGAAGCCTTCTTCATCCAGGCAGACCAGGCTGACGGCCTGGCCTTCCTTGCCCGCGCGACCGGTGCGGCCGATGCGGTGCACATAGTCTTCGGGCACGTTGGGGATTTCATAGTTGACCACATGCGGCAGGTCTTCGATGTCGATGCCGCGGGCCGCGATGTCGGTGGCCACCAGCGCGCGGATGTCGCCGCTCTTGAAGCCGGCCAGCGCCTGGGTCCGCGCCGTCTGGCTTTTGTTGCCGTGCAGCGCCATGGCCTGGATGCCGTGTTTGGTCAGGTAGTCGGCGACATTGTTGGCGCCGAACTTGGTGCGGGTGAACACCAGCACCTGGCTCCAGTTGTGCTGGTTGATGATGTGCACCAGCACCTCCTTTTTCTTGCCACGCCCCACCGGATGGATCACCTGCGTGATGCGCTGCACTGTGGTGTTGCTGGGCGTGACCTGGATGCTCTGCGGGTTTTTCAGCAGGCCGCCGGCCAGGTCGCGGATTTCGTCGCTGAAGGTGGCGGAGAACAGCAGGCTCTGTTTGTCGCGCGGCAGCAGGGCCAGCACCTTTTTCACGTCATGGATGAAGCCCATGTCGAGCATGCGGTCGGCTTCATCCAGTACCAGGATTTCCACGGTGGACAGGTCCAGGTGGCCCTGGCCCTGCAGGTCCAGCAGGCGGCCGGGTGTGGCCACCAGAATGTCCACGCCGCTCTTGATCCGGCTGATCTGCGGGTTCATGCCCACGCCACCGAAGATCACGGCCGAGTTGATCTGCAGGTATTTGCCGTAGTCACGCACCGACTCTTCGACCTGCGCGGCGAGCTCGCGGGTGGGTGTCAGCACCAAAGCGCGGATGGCTTTGCCGCCAAACCGGTTGCGGCCCGGTTCGACCCGGCTGAGTTTGTCCAGCATTGGCAGCGTGAAGGCGGCCGTCTTGCCGGTGCCGGTCTGCGCCCCGGCGAGCAGATCGCGGCCTTCCAGCACAGCGGGAATCGCCTGGGCCTGGATGGGGGTAGGGGTTTCGTAGCCTTGCTCGTGCACGGCCTTCAGAATGGCCGGAGCCAGGTTCAGTTCGTCAAAGTTCATTCATGGAGGCGCCCGTCCTGGGCGCTTGGGAATCGGCCTGTTCCGGCGGGGTGCCGGGCCAGTCAAAGACCGATCGGGTTTGTGGTTCGGGTGCGGATTCCGGATTCGGGAACACCCCCAGCAATCTGCTGTCGTCGGGGCGAACTGGTGCGCCCTGACGGCCGTATTGTCGCATGAGCCGATAATTGGCGTTCTGGCGCCGTTCGATGCGCTTTTTTCCCGGGTTAAGCCCGCAAGATCACACCATGGCTCAATACGTTTTCAGCATGAACCGCGTCGGCAAGATCGTGCCGCCGAAACGCGAAATCCTCAAGGACATTTCCCTGTCCTTCTTCCCCGGCGCCAAGATCGGCGTGCTGGGCCTCAACGGCTCCGGCAAGTCCACGCTGCTCAAGATCATGGCCGGCATCGACACAGAGATCGAGGGCGAGGCCATTCCCATGGCCGGCCTGAAGATCGGATACCTGCCCCAGGAGCCGCAGCTCGACCCGAACGAAACCGTGCGCGAGTCGGTGGAAAACGGCATGGGTGAGATCAAGGCAGCGCAACAGCGCCTGGACGAGGTCTATGCCGCCTATGCCGACGAGAACGCCGATTTCGACGCACTGGCGGCCGAACAGGCCAAACTCGAAGCCATCATTGCCACCGCGGGTGATGCCTCCGAGCATCAGCTGGAAATCGCCGCCGATGCGCTGCGCCTTCCGCCGTGGGACGCGGTGATCGGCAAGCTCTCCGGCGGTGAAAAGCGCCGCGTGGCGCTGTGCCGCCTGCTGCTCAGCCGCCCCGACATGCTGCTGCTCGACGAACCCACCAACCATCTGGACGCCGAATCCGTGGACTGGCTGGAGCAATTCCTGCAGCGTTTCCCGGGCACCGTGGTGGCCATCACCCACGACCGCTACTTCCTGGACAACGCCGCCGAATGGATCCTGGAACTGGACCGCGGCCGCGGCATTCCGTACAAGGGCAACTACTCCACCTGGCTGGAGCAGAAGGAAGCCCGCCTGGAGCAGGAGCAGCGCACCGAGGACGCACGAACCAAGGCGATGAAGAAAGAACTGGAGTGGGTGCGCCAGAATGCGAAGGGCCGCCAGGCCAAGAGCAAGGCCCGCATTGCCCGCTTCGAGGAACTGAGCGACTACGAATACCAGAAGCGCAACGAGACGCAGGAGATCTTCATTCCGGTGGCCGACCGCCTGGGCAGCCAGGTGATCGAATTCCACAACGTCACCAAATCCTTCGGTGACCGGGTGCTGATCGACAACCTGAGCTTCAGCGTGCCGGCCGGCGCCATTGTCGGCATCATCGGCCCGAACGGGGCCGGCAAGTCCACCCTGTTCAAGATGATCGCCGGGCGTGAACAGCCCGATTCGGGCCACGTGGTGATCGGCCAGACGGTGAAGATGGCCTACGTCGACCAGAATCGCGACGTCCTGGAGAACGAGAAAACGGTCTGGGAAGACGTCTCGGGCGGGCTGGACATCCTGACCGTCGGCAAGTTCCAGATGGCCAGCCGGGCCTATTGCGGCCGCTTCAACTTCAACGGCGGCGACCAGCAGAAAAAAGTCGGCATGCTGTCGGGCGGCGAGCGTGGTCGCCTGCACCTGGCCAAGACGCTGATTGCCGGCGGCAACGTGCTGCTGCTGGACGAACCGTCCAACGACCTGGACGTGGAAACCCTGCGGGCTTTGGAAGATGCCCTGCTGGAATTTGCCGGCTCCATCCTTGTCATCAGCCACGACCGCTGGTTCCTGGACCGCATCTGTACGCACATCCTCGCGGCCGAGGGTGACAGCCAGTGGGTGTTCTTTGACGGCAACTACCAGGAGTACGAAGTTGACAAGAAGAAGCGCCTGGGTGAGGAAGGTGCCAAACCCAAGCGCGTGCGGTATAAAGCACTGAAGTGACAATCGGGGCCGTGAAGCGGCCCACGCACGGTGATACCTGGGGGCTCCCGACCATGAAACGAATGCCCATGCGCAAGTTTGGCCTCGTCGACGACCATTCGTCCGGGAAGGCAACCCTCGGCTCCTGCATGGAACTGGTGATGTCCCAGATGCCGGCGCTGATGGGCAATGTGCTCGACGGCCTCCAGATCGCGGCCGGCCTGCATGCCTTCAAGAAGCCCCAAGGGGCGACTTTGCGCCCCGAGCTGGTAACAATCATTCGGCACCTGGGTGCGAGTCGGGAGCCCTTGTGCAATGCGTTCGCCGGACAGATCCGGGTCCTGGCCTATGGCGGGCTGGCAGATGGGCCGGACAAGCCGCTGGTGCGTTTCGAAGACATTCAACTGCTGGACATGCACCAGCTTGACGAAAGCATCGAGCTCGCACGGGTGCAGCAGGAGCTGATTTTTGTCGTCGAGCCGGTCTTGCCGCGGCTGAATGCGTTGATGAGCGCGCTGATGGGCTGGATCACGGTGCAGCCAGCCATCAACCCGCTGCGTCCGGAGTTCTTTGCCAAGGCCCTTCGTGATGCGGTGGCGGTGTTTGTGCCGTCCCGCGAGCATCGTGGGGAACTGCTCGGAATTGCGGCCGGTCGGCTGGGCGTCGGTCTGCGTCAGATTTATCGGGAATTGTCGGAGTGGCTGCAGTCCACGGGGGTGGAGCCGGCCGGACTGACCCCGGCCGTTGCCACGGCAGAAACGGCCAAGACCCCCGAGCGCCTCAGTGAAACGGCCCGCACCCTGCTCACCCTGGACCGATTGCGGCGCCTGTTTTCCGCGGACCTGGCTGCCATGGGGTCGCTGACCGGTGGCGTGGATTTCCTGCATACGGTGCCGGCCTCCATTCAGGCGCTGCAGGACATGAAGCAGGTCGAGGCGATGATCCAGCGACTGGAGCTGAGAAAGCGCCAGAAAAGCGCCGAAGCCGGCGACGCGGCCGCCCAGCAGGTCGATTCGATGCGCAGGGCCGGATCGGAAGGGCGCTGGCTCGGTCGGCAGATCGGGCAGGAAGTGACTCGCATGGTTCTCGACAACCTGACGCTGGACGAGCGACTGCTGCCTCGGGTGCGGGCCTTGCTGGAGGAATTGGGGCCCACCCTGATGGAGCTGTCGGAGTCCGATGCGCGCTTTTTCAGCGACGCGCGCCATCCCGCGCGCCAGTTTCTGGAGCGGGTCACCGATCGCAGCCTGGCCTTTGCCACCGACAGCGAGCCGGGCTTCGACCGTTTTGTGCGTGACGTCGGACGTGCGATCCAGACCCTGGCTGCCAGTGCAGCCGAAGAGCGGTCACAACACTTCGCCCTGGAACTGGAACGCCTGCAGCAGCAGTGGGAGCGAGACGACCGCACACAGACCAAGTTGCGCGAAGAAACCGCCCGCCGCTTGCTGCACATCGAGCAGCGTAACCTGCTGGCCGAACGTCTGGTGCACGAATGGCGCCCCTCGCTGCTGGAGGAAGCGATTCCCCGGCCGGTGGTGGAATTTGTCAGTGGCCCCTGGGCCCAGGCCGTTGCCGAGGCGCAGCTCAACCCGTCTGTCGGTGTCGACGAACAACATCGTCTGACCCATGTGGTTGACGACCTGTTGTGGAGCGTGCAGCCGGCCCGTTCGCGCAAGAACCCGGCGCGACTGGTGCAGATCATTCCCGGGGTGTTGTCCACGCTGCGGGCGGGCTTGCAGATGATCAACTACCCGCCCGATCTGATCACCCGATTCTTCGATCAGCTCATCGGCTGGCATGAGGAAGTGCTGCAGGAAATCCGGCCCGCCCGGGAAGCGGCCGGCGCGGCGGCGGAAGAGTCGGTCGTTTCCGCCACTGTGCCACCCTCCGAAAGCGCAGCCATCAGCAGCGCCGAGGATCTTGCGCAAGGCGTTTCGGTCACCGAGGATTTTGCCGAAACACCCTGGCTCGCCGAGGACGAAACCGATGGCGCCGGCTACCTGGAGGCCGATTCGGTGTTGCCACTCGATCTGGCGCACACCGGACAGCCCGAGCCGACTGCCGCGCCGGTACCCGAAGGCAATGGTCTGATCGGCGATGGTGCCTGGGTTGAACTGATGCTGGATGGCAAGTGGGAGCGCCTGCAGCTGTCGTGGATCAGCCCGCACCGGACCCTGTTCATGTTCACCGCCTTGCGGGGCACCGCCCATTCGATGTCCCGACGGACCATGAACCGCCTGCTGGCCAAAGGCATGATCCGGATCATCTCCAGTGGCCAGATCGTCGATCAGGCCCTGGATGACGTGGCCCAGCAGGCGCTGCTCAATTCGCTCAGCCGCCTGCCGGACGCGGAATAGACCGGCGCCGAAAGCGGACCGGGTCCGCCGGCGCTCACTGCGCCGGGTAGCGGCTGCGGATCAGGGCGATGTGCTGGCGCAGGGCATAGAGTTCATCGGCGTGCGACAGCGGTACCGTGATGGTGGCCACGTGCCGGTCCAGTTGGTCGAGTTCGTTCAGCAGGATGGCCTGCGGGCGGACGCCGGCGGCCAGTGCATCCTCGATGCCCCGAAGTTGGGCATACCAGCGAAACACGCGGGATCGTATGCGCCGGTCGTACAACGGGGGCACGATACGTGACAGGGGCAGCACAATGGCCAGGATCAGACCGAGAACCAGCCACATGCGTTCCACCAGGTTGGCCAGCCAGAACGGCAGGTACCGCTGCAGCCAGGGTGGGCCGCCGGTCATCTGGCGCTCGGCCTCCCGGGCCAGAGGCCGTTCACTGTGTGCCGCATTTGGAAACTCCCGCGCCCGGTTGAACCAGCCGGCGCCACCGTGCAGCTTCGCGGCGGCCTGCGAGAACAATTGCAGCAGTGCGGGATGGGTGCCATCGCGGGCCAGGAGGCTGGTGGTTGTGGCAACCAGTCGAACATCCTCGGGGGGCAGGTCGGCCGCCAGGTCAACCACACCGCGCGGCAGCACCACGGGCGAGAGAAAACGCAGCCGGCGCGCATAAGCCTCGCTCTGGGCGAAGCTGGCCAGCCGAACACCGGGTGTCTGCAGCAGCATCTGCACCATGGGCGCTTCGGGCGCCGAGACGAAAACCAGTACGTCCAGTTCCTGGCCCAGAAAAGCCACCACGGCCGGGGTTGCTGCCAGGTAGGAAAGCCGCATCTGCGCGGCGTCAATGCGATTGATGTCTAGCAGGCGGTGGACCAGCGCCGGGCCGCCGCTGCCCGCGGTGCCGATGTTCATGCGCAGCCCTGTGTAGCGGGCCATTCCCGGTGGCTCGGCGGCACCTGCCTTGCGCGGGGATGCGGCCGGCAGGGACGCCTCGCGATAGAACACCCAGACCGGCTCAAGAAACAGATTGCCCAGTGTCAGCAGCGCGTCGGTCTGCTCGTCCGGCCGGCCTGCGGACAGGTCGTCGCTGCCTCCCTGAACGAAACCCAGGTCGACGGAGCCCTCTTGCAGTCGGCGCAAGTTGTCCTGTGACCCCTCGGTGGCAATCTGTTCAACCTGAATGCCATGTGCGGCCAGATGCGCCGCATACCGGCGACCGAATTCGTCATAGGCGCTTTGTGCCGGGCCCGTGGCCAGTCGGACCGTGGTCGGCGGATTCGGCTGCAGCCACCAGAACGCTGCAACCACCAGCCCGATGGCCAGCACCACAATCGGGCCGGCCGACAGCAGCAGCGCCTGCAAGGCGACCCACAGCTCGCGCAGCGACTGACCGGTCGAAGGCTTTGTGCCGGTGTCAGCCACGGCCTGCTCCTGTCGAATTGGGCCGCTGGACTGCGGGCAGTTCCAGGCCCGCCAGGCGCAGTTCGGTGGCTTGGGTTACCGCACGGACTGTCGCCTGCGCCACGGCTTCCGCGGCCATGACACAGAGCACCGTCATGCCGGGCGAGCGGGCCGCCAGGCCGGTGCCCAGCGCAAACAGCGTGTCGCCGTCGGAGAGGGTGTGCACCGGGTTGATGGCGCGGGCCAGTCCGTCGTGGCCCACCTGCGCCAGGCGGCGGGCCTGCACCTTGGTGAGTGGCGCATCGGTGGCGATGACCCCGATGGTGGTGTTGGTGCCCGCCAGGATGGCCAGCGGCGGCTCGCCGCGCAGCAGGCTGCGCCGGGCGTCGCGCAGCGCGCGGCTGCCGGGCACCCGCGCCCCGGCCATCAGCGCCCCGGTGTCGGGGTCGAGCACGTCGCCCAGGGCGTTGCAGGCCACCAGTGCCCCGACGGTGACGCCCTCCACCGTGACCGAGGCCGTGCCGATGCCGCCTTTCATGGCGTGGGCCATGCCGAACAGTTTGCCGACGGTGGCCCCGGCCCCGGCGCCCACGTTCCCCTCGGCCGGCGCGGCCCGCGATGCCGCCCCGCAGGCCGCATACCCGGCCGCCGCGTCGGGCCGCACGGAGGCGTTCCCCACGTGCAGGTCGAACAGCACCGCCGCCGGCACGATGGGCACCCTTGCACCCCCCACCTCAAGGCCGATGCCCTTGCCGTCCAGCCAGCGCATCACGCCGCCGGCCGCGTCCAGCCCCCAGGCGCTGCCTCCGGACAGCAGCACGGCATGCACCGTGCCCACGGTGTTGATCGGGTCCAGCAGGTCGGTTTCCCGGGTGCCGGGCGCGGCGCCGCGCACATCCACGCCGCCCACGGCACCGCCGCGGGCAATCACCACGCTGCAGCCCGTGGGCCGGCGCGGGTCGGTGAAATGGCCGACCTCGATGCCGGCGACGTCGGTGATGGCGCCCCGGCCCGGGGCTGCGTCATTCATGGTCAGGGGCTTGCCTTTTCGATCTGGGTCACGGTGTACTCGCCCCGAATCTTATCGGCGGTGAAGCGCACACGATCGCCGGCCGCCAGGACTTCGAGCATTGCGGTCTCGGTGACACGAAACACCATGGTCATGGGCGGCATATCCAGATTGGCAATGGCTTCGTGTCGCAGTGTGACTTTGCCGGCCGCGCGGTCGACCCGGCGCACTTCAGCCGCCGTCCAGGCAGCGCTGGCGGCCGGACTGGACGCAGCGGCGGTGGCCGGCGGCGCCGAAGGAACTGCGGGGCTCTGTGCCTGCGCCGCCAGCGCTACAGCCATGCCCGTCAGGGCGCAAAGCAGTTGGTGGGGCAATCTCATGGTGTTTCCTTTCGGGAGCGTGTGGGTGTGCATGGGTGCATGGGTGCATGGCAGACCGCGAGCGCCGGTGGCGGCACCGCTTGGGGTGGTCAGGGATAGGTCTGGTAGACGCGCGGCTTGCCCTTTTTGTCGACCAGCAGCACGTCGTACCGGTCTTTGCGGCCGGCGTATTCGGGGCCGTCCATGCCGGGTGAGCCGATCGGCATGCCCGGGACGGTAAGGCCCAAGGCATCGGGGCGCTCGCGCAAAAGTCGTCGCACTTCGCGCGCCGGGACATGGCCTTCGATCAGGTAGCCAGAGACCAGCGCTGTGTGGCAGGACCCCAGATGCTCCGGCAATCCCAGGCGCCGCCGCATCGCGGCGTTGCCCTGGTCATGGGCCTTCACCGCGAAGCCGTTCGCTTCGAGGTGCCGCATCCAGTCTTTGCAGCAGCCGCAGTTCGGGTCTTTCCAGACCTCCACCAAAGGGCCGCCCGGCCACGGCTGTGCGAGTACGGGGCCGGCGCCTGCTGCAGCCCATGCGGCCGCGGCGGTCAGAAAAACTCGTCGTTTCATGGGGATTCCGTGCGTTCAATGGGCATGTCCCTGGGGCTTGCGCGCCTGTGCGGCAGCGCTGCCATTGGGGGCCGGGGTTGCGGCTGCGCGGCGCACTTGCGGGGCCTGGGCCACTTCACGGGCCTGGGTGCCACGGGGCAAGGAATACCACCCGGGATCGCTCCAGTCGCCCGGCTTCTGGTCGGCGCGCACCTTCAGCAGGGTGAACATGCCGCCCATGCCGATCGGTCCGTAAGGGCCAAAGCCGCTCATCATGGGTGCGGTGTTGGGGGGCAACTCCATTTCCATTTCCTTCATGTCGGCCATGCCGCGCTCGCCCATCACCATGTAACCAGGATTGGCCCGCTGCAGCGGTGCCACCAGGCCCCGGTGGTCGGTGCCGATCATCGTGGGCACGCTGTGGCCCATCGCGCCCATGGTGTGGTGACTCTTGTGACAGTGCATGGCCCAGTCGCCCGGCTCATCGGCGAGGAACTCGATCTGACGCATCTGTCCCACGGCAATGTCGGTGGTGACCTCGGGCCATCGTGCCGAACGCGGAACCGGCCCGCCGTCGGTTCCGGTGACCTCGAACTCGATGCCGTGGATATGCACCGGATGGTTGGTCATCGTCAGATTGCCCACCCGCACCCGCACCCGTTCACCCAGTCGCGCGACCAGCGGATCCAGCCCCGGGAACACGCGGCTGTTGAAGGCCCAGATATTGAAATCCAGCATGGTGTTGACCTGGGGTGTCATGCTGCCGGGCTCGATGTCGAAGGCGTTGAGCAGGAAACAGTAGTCGCGCTGCACGTCGTCGATCAGCGGATGCTTCTGGCGGGGGTGGGTGACCCAGAAGCCCATCATGCCCATGGCCATCTGCGTCATCTCATCGGCGTGCGGGTGGTACATGAAGGTGCCGGGTCGGCGGGCCTCGAACTCATAGACAAAAGTCTTGCCGGGTCCGATGGAGGGCTGGTTGAGGCCACTGACCCCATCCATGCCGTTGGGCAGACGTTGACCATGCCAGTGGATGGTGGTGGCCTCGGGCAGGCGGTTGGTGACATACAGGCGAACCTTGTCCCCCTCGACCACCTCAATGGTCGGTCCGGGGCTTTGACCGTTGTAGCCCCACATGTTGACCAGAAACCCCGGCGCCATCTCGCGCACGACCGGTTCCGCGACCAGATGAAACTCCTTGACGCCCTGGTTCATGCGCCAGGGCAGGGTCCAGCCGTTGAGGGTCACCACGGGCTGGTAGGGGCGGCCGGCGCCGGTGACGCCGGGCGGGGTCCATGGAGGCGCCGTTGCCGCAGAGCCCTGCGAGACGGTCTCGGGAAGGGCGGCCATGGCAACCCGGCTGACGCTGGCAGCAGCCGCGGCGCCCAGTGCGGCGCCGGCAAAAAACTGGCGTCTTTTCATCTCAGTGTCCTCCTGCGGAACGGGCGGCGGCGCCGCCGGGAAACGGGGCACTTTCGGCCCCCGCATAGGGTGCGCCGGCCAGCAGCGCCCGCCAGTCTGCCTCGGCCTGCCAGTAGGCAAGCCGGGCCTGGGTGACGCTGTCGAGTGCGGCCAGACGTTCGCGGGCGGCGCCCAGCAGATCCCAGGTGCTGACCAACATGCCGTTGTAGCGTTGCAGCACGTCCTGCTCCCGTGCTTCCCGGTGCGCCAGCGTTTCGTCCTGTGCAAGTCTGGCCAGGGCGTGGTGGGCTTGCAGGGCCGCCCAGGCCTCGCGGGCTTGCGAACGCAGGTGCGAGACCGACAGCAGAAGCCGGGCGCGGGCCTGCACGGTATGGGCGCTGCGGTGGTCAAGCAGCGCCCGGCGATCTGTCAATGGCGGCAGGGTGACCGGTCCCGCCGCGTCGACGGCCTGCGTTAGCGCGCGGGCATGGGCGGCGGTCCAGGCCATGGTGCCGATATCCTGGGGCAACCGGGCGGTGGCCGCGTATTCGCTGTGCAAGTCCGGCCGGGCATGGAGCGCGGCGCCTTCCGGTCCGAGCGGCGGTTCCTCGGGCGGTGTACTGGCAGGGGCAGGCAGGTCGCCAGGCAGGTGCCGGCGCATGGCCTCCAGCGCTTGCGGCTGCCAGATCCCCAGGCTGCGGGCCAGTTGCTCGACAGCCACCCGCTCGGCCAGTCCTGCGGCGAGCCAGCTCTGGCGCGCGGCGGTTTCTGTCTGCAGCTCATTGAGGTGGCGCAGGCGGCTCCAGTTGCCGGCGAGCACCATGCGCCGCCCCAGCTCGGCGCCGGTGCGGGCGTTTTCCAGGGTATCCGTGGCGCGGGCCAGGCGGGCACGGGCGGCAACGGCGGCCAGCCAGGCACGCTGCACTTCGCGCACCACCTCCGCCATGTCGGCTCGCCGCTGGGCTTTTTCAAGCGCGCTCAGGCCGGGGGTGTCCACCAGCGTGGGGCGTTGCTGCAAGGCCTGCGTGACGAGTGTGGCAAGGGCGGTGGTTGCCGGGGCGGCAGCGGTGCCGACGGCAGCTTTCGGATCGCCGCTCTGGGCGCTCTCCCAGCGCAGGATGTCGACATGGCCGCGCGGAAACTCGGCGACACGGGCGTTGGCCTGCTGCCATTGCGCCAGCGCGGCGCCGCGTTCGCTGGCCGGCTGGGGGCCGGGTGGGGTCGGTGGCGGCAGCTGTGGCGTCGACGCTGCAGCGGCCGCAGCGGGACGAAAGGCGTCGTCCAGGTCCTGCGCGGCAGCCGCTCCCGTCAGCGTCAGCCCGGCACTGACGGTGAGGGCAGCCTGCCGGAAAACTTTACGGTGAAACATGAATGCTCCTGAGTGGGGTGAACGGACCCGAAGTGCCGGGCGGAAATCGGCGCACGGCACCATGGGGTGCCCAACGGGTGGTCAAGGTTCATCCCGGGGGAAGCTCGGGCGCAGCCGTTGCGGCGCCCCGGGCCCGGGCAAGCGGCTCAGGCGATGGGCGGCTTGAGCTGCGGACCCGGCAGCGTGCTGCGGTGGCCGCCGGCCCGAAAGGCGGGCTGGGCGCCGGGTAACGCCGTTTCGGCTGCCGCCGGCAGCGGCTGCAGCAGCACGGCCAAGTGACAGATCTGGCAGGTGCCGCAGGTGCTGGCGTGGTGGCTGTCGGGCTCGCCGCCCTCACTGGCCGCCAGGGCGTCGTGACAGGGTCCGTGGCCGTCGGCAGCCGCTGAAATCGCGGGATATTCGGCCATACCCATCGTGGAATGGTCACTTCCTGCTATGGAAATCGCATGTTTGGCGAAGTTCTCCACACCTTGCACCGCCATGGTGTCCGCTGCCCAGCCGCGCAGGGGCAGCAGGGCGATCAGCAGAACAAGCAAACAGTGGCGCATGGGAAAGATGATACCGCCCGGTGCCAACAAGTTCCCGCCCCCACCCGTTGTCGCCGGGCCTGCCGCTGGCATGAGCCCTCGGTGCCCGGGCTGGCCGTCAGAATCCTGTCGTGATCGCATCGACCACGTTGAGATCTTCATCCACCACCGCCATCCAGCGCCAGCGGTCAAAGGTGGCGCAGGGGTGCGAGATGCCCAGGGCAACCCGGTCGCCCACGCGCAGACCGGCGTCATCGTCACCGACCCGCAGGTAGGCATGCTGGTCGTTGAGGGCATCGATCTGCCAGTGGGCCGGCGCGGGGTGGGTGGTGTGTGTGCCGGCCGGGCTGACCACCAGCGGCATCGGCAGGCCCATGTCGGTCGACACATCGCGTTTGCCGGCACCCAGTACCGCCAGGCCGGGTTCGGGCATGGACAGCACCACGCACCACACCCGCAGCGCGGCCTGCAACCCGGTGCCGCAACCCAGGCGCCGGTTCACCGCCTGGCCCATGCGGCGGTAAAAGCCGTCGTCGTGCGTGACGTAGCAGCCGGCGCGCAGCAGCGCCCGCACCGGGCGTTGCAACGCCGGGCGCAGCGCCCGCGCCACCAGGTCGAACACGGCCGAGCCACCGGCGGTGACCAGCACCTCGTCGGCCTCGAACAGGCCCTCGGCTTCGGCCTGCGCGGCCAGGGCGTGCACCCGTGCCATCAGCGTGTCCACCAGCGCGGTGTCGGCCGCGTCGTCACCCTTGGCCCACAGGCCTTCGTAGCACTCGATGCCCACCAGGCGCACGGCGGGGCTTGCCCGCGCCGCCCGTGCCAGCGCCAGCGCGTCGGCCGCGTCCCGGCACCCGGTGCGCCCGCCCGCCAGGCCCAGTTCCAGCAGCACGTCCAGCGGTGCGGCGCCGGTCTGTGTGTGCCAGGCGTCGATGGCGGCCAGCTGTGCGGGTGAATCCAGCAGAAAGGGCGCCACCAGCCCCGGATGGTCCCGGCGCAGCGCCGCCAGCGCGGACAGATCGACCGGCTGCAGCACCTGGTTGGCGATCAGCACCCGGCGCGCACCGGCCGCCAGGGCAACGGCCACCTGCGCCACGCTGGCCACCGTGATGCCCCAGGCGCCGGCGTCCAGCTGGGCGCGAAACAGCTGCGGCGACAGCGTGGTCTTGCCGTGGGGGGCGAGGTCGATGCCGGCGCGGGCCACCAGATCCTGCATCCAGCGCAGGTTGTGGGCCAGCGCGTCGCGGTGCACCACGGCCAGCGGCAGCGGCAGGTCGCCGCGCAGCAGGTTCCAGCCTTGCGCGCCCACCGCCGAGTGGCGCAGGGCGCCAGCGGCGGGTGGAAAGCCCTTATACGTTCCGTCCAGCAGCGGGTTGGTCAGGTCGGCGGCTGTCACGGGGTTCGCTCCAGTTGGGCAAGTGCCTTGTCGCGCCACTGCGCCACGCTGTCCAGCAGATCGCGCTGGCTGAAGGAGCAGCTCTCCTCGGTGAAAAGGGCGCTCGATTCCAGTCGATCCAGCAGACCGAACAGCACCTCGCCGTAGCGGGGTGGCAGAGCCTGCAGCAGCGCGTCGTGCCCGCGGGCCGCGCGGCAGAATGCGGCGGTGCCAAGCTGGCCGGCGCGCACGGCGTCGAGCGAGCGGGTCAGGTCATCCAGTTGGGTCAGGGCGTTCATGACGAGTCTCCATTGAAGGGGAGGTCAGCAAGGTCAGTCCGCCCGCCAGCGCGAAAGGCAGGGCGAGCCAGGCCAGCTCGCGCAGACCGATCCAGGCGCTGCCCATACCGCCCACCGCCGCGCCCAGGGCGGTGCCGAAATAGAGCATCGACGCATTCAGGCTGATCAGCAAGGGGGCATGGGCGGGCGATTCGGTGGCCAGCCGTATCTGCTGCGGCGCCATCATGCCGAAGCCACAGACGCCCCAGACCACAAAAACGGCGACCATGGCCTGCGGCAGGCCCTGGGTGACGGGCACCAGGGCCATCATCGCGGCCAGACCGGCCAGTTGCAGGCGCAGGGTGGGCAGGGGACCGAAGCGGTCCGCGGCCCAGCCACCGGACACGGTCCCGGCCACACCGGCCAGCCCGAACACCATCAGGGTGGTCGACAGGGCGCCGGCATTCATCGGGTTGAGGGCCTGCAGCACTGGCCCGATGTACGAAAACACCGCGAAGATGGCGGTGAAATACAAAAGTGTCAGCGCCAGTGTCCGGCGCACCACCGGACGGGCCAGCAGCGGCCGCAGGTCGCCGAAGCCGCTACCACCGCCGGCCAGCTGACGGGGCACCCACAGGCTGACCAGCACCAGCATCAGCAGCGCCAGCGCGGCCAGCGCGAGCACGGGGACCCGCCAGCCCCAGGCGGTGCCCGCCCAGGCCGTCAGCGGCAAGCCGATCACGTAGCTGAGGCTCATGCCCAGGAAAGTCAGCGACAGCGCCCGGCCCCGCTGCGCCGCGGGAACCAGGGCAACGGCCAGGCCGGCCGCTACCGGGGTCAGCACGGCACCGGCACCCATCAACACCCGCCCGGCCAGCAGCCATTCCAGGCTGGTTGCCAGCGCACACAGCAGCTGGCCGGCCGCGAACAGGGCCAGAGCCAGCTGCAGGCAGGCGCGCCGGCTCCAGTGCGCCGTTCGCAGCATCACGGCGGGGGCGAGGATGGCATTGGCCAGGGCGTACACCGTCATGGATTGACCGGTCGTGGCCACACTGCTGCCCAGCGACGCGGCCATGGGCGCCAGAATGCCGGTCAGCCCGAACGCCCCGCTGCCGATCACCAGGTTGCAGGCGGCCAGCAGGTACAGCAGCGCGGGCATGGGTGAGGGGTGTCAGAGCTTCACGGCGGGCGGCAGCGGCAGCTTGCGGCGCGTCATTTCGGAGCGCACGCGGTCGGGGTAGTCGCTGATGATCCCGTCCACCGGCAGATCAAGGATGCGGGCGATGTCGGCCGGTTCGTTGACCGTCCAGGGGATCACCTTCAGGCCCAGGCTTTGCGCCTCGCGCAGCAGCGCGGGTGTGAGGTCGTTGAAGTTGGGTGACCAGACATGGCCGCCGGCGGCCTTGACCATCCGGGGCACGCTGCCATGGTCGGCCAGGCGCTGGCCCGCGGTCCACAGACCGGGCTCGGATTCGATGGAGTTCAACTGCGGCCGCTGGACGCTGAGGTAGACGGTGCGGACTTTGGGCGCCTGCGCACGCAGCAGCTGCAAGGTGCGCCAGTCGAAACTCTGGACCATCACCCGCTCTTCCATGCCGTGCTCGCGGATCACCGCCAGCAGCGCCTGCACGAACGGCTCGGGCGCCAGCGTGGCATCCGGCCGGCGCGGGTCAATTTTGGTCTCAATGTCGAACTGCACCGCATCCGCGCCCAGCGCCTTGACGCGTGCAAATACGTCCGCCAGGCGGGGCATGCGGGTGCCGTCGATGGGCTGCTGCTGCGGAAACTGCTGCGCATAGCGGCTGCCGGGGCGCAGGCGACCCACATCGTAGGTCTGCAGCTGAGCCCAGGTGAGCGAGCGGATCGGCGTGGGCGCCGTCAGCCACTGGCCGTCCGGGCCGCGCACCAGGTCGGGGTTGAGGATCGGATCGTGCGACACCACCACGACCCCATCCGCCGTGATGCCGGTGTCCAGCTCCAGCGTGGTCACGCCGTTGGCCAGCGCCCGCTCGAAGGCCGGCAGCGTGTTTTCCGGCATCAGGCCCCGTGCGCCGCGATGGCCCTGGAGGTCAAAAGCCGCCGCCAGGGGGCTGGCGACGGAGAAAGCCAGCAAAAATGCCAGATACCCAGCGTGAAATGGTCGCATGATGCTATGAAAAATGAATTAATCGGTCGGTCGAGGAGCGTGGCATGACCGGGCCCTGAAGAGCCGTTCGCGTCAATCGAGCTTGGCGCCGGATTTCTTCACCGCATCGGCCCAGCGTGGCATCTCCGCAGCGAGGAACTTCGCAAAGTCGTCCGCACCCAGGAAGGCCGGGTCGGCGCCCTGGGTGATCATTCGGTTGCGAATGTCGGGCGTGGTCAACACCTGGCGGAAGGCGTCGCTGAGTTTGGCGACCACCTCTTTGGGTGTGCCGGCCGGTGCCAGGAAACCATAGAAGCCCACCACCTCGAAACCCTTGAGACCGGATTCGATCACCGTCGGGGTGTCGGGCAGGGCGGGGTTGCGCTCGCGACTGGTCACGGCCAGCGCGCGCACCTTGCCCTGCTTGTGATAGGCGGCCGCCTGCGGAATCGATTCGGCCATGAATTGCACCTGGCCGGCCATGAGGTCGGTGAAGGCCGGCGCGCTTCCGCGGTAGGGGATGTGCACCATGAACAGTCCGGTGGCGGTCTTGAACATTTCCGGCACCAGGTGGCTGATGCCGCCATTGCCGGCCGAGCCGTAATTCACCTGCCCGGGCCGGGTGCGGGCGTAGTCCATGAACTCCTTGAGGGTGTTGGCCGGCACCTTGGGATTGACCAGCAGCGCCAGCGGCTGCATCGCGGTGCGGGCGATGGGCGTGAAGTCCTTGAGTGTGGCGTAGGGCAGCTTGCTGTACAGCGCGGGGTTGATCACCATGACACCGGTGTTGGCCAGCATCAGGGTGTGGCCATCGGGTGCGGCTTTCATCACTTCCTGTGCGCCCACGGTGCCGCCGGCGCCGGCCTTGTATTCCACCAGCACCGGCTGGCCCAGCACCGCCTGCAGCCGGTCGGACAACAGCCGCGCATGCTGGTCCAGCGGTCCGCCGGCCGGAAAGCCGACCACGATGCGTACCGGTTTGGTGGGAAAGGCGGACGCGGTGGCGCTGACCGCCAGGGTGGCGCAGGCCAGCAGGGTTCGCAGCAGGGGATGCATGGGAGGTCTCCGGTTCTGTGTGGGATGACGCCCATGATACGCAGGCCGCCCGGCGTCGCGGCGGCGACAGTGTGGCGCCCCGTGCCGTGTGCCGGCCGCCGTAGCATGGGCGCCGCAGCGGCCACTCCGGTGGCCGACAAGAGACTAGAAGGAGACTCCATGCCATCCCACCACCGTTTCTGGCCCCGGCGCCTGCCGCATACCATCCATCCGCCGTGCACCTCGCTGTGGGACAACCTGGCGATCAGTGCGCTGCGCTACCCGCGCAAGCCGGCCATCGTGTTTTTCGGGCGGGTCTGCACCTATGCCACGCTCCAGTCCCAGGCTGAGCGGCTGGCGGCGCGCCTGGTGGCGCTGGGCGTGGCGGCGGGTGACCGCGTGGTGGTGAACATGCAGAACTGCCCCCAGCTGGTGATTGCGCACTTTGCCATCCTGCGGGCCAATGCGGTGGTGGTGCCGGTCAACCCGATGAACCGCGCCGAAGAACTCAAGCATTACATCACCGACCCCGACACCCGGGTCGCCATCACCACGGGCGATCTGGCGGCCGAATTCGCCCGCGCCAGCGACGCGTTGCCCGAAGGCCGGCGCCTGGCCCACCTCATCGTCACCCATTTCACCGACGCCTTCGACGGCAACATCGTCGGTGACGACGCCCCGCCCGAGGTCTGGACCGACTGGCTGCTGACCCACCACGCGCTGCCGCCGCTGGCCGGTGGCGCGGTGCTGTCCTGGAACGACGCGCTGGCCAACGACTTGCCGCTGCCGCCCGTCACCGCCGGCCCGGAGGATCTGTCCATCCTGCCCTACACCAGCGGCACCACCGGGCTGCCCAAGGGCTGCATGCACACCCATGCCAGCGTCATGCACAACGCCATGGCCTCCAGCCTGTGGGGCCAGGGCACGCCCGAGACCGTGTCGCTGGCGGTCGTGCCGATGTTCCACATCACCGGCATGGTGTCGGTAATGCACGCGGCCATCTACGGCAGCGCCACGCTGATCCTGATGCCGCGCTGGGAGCGCGACCTGGCCGGGCGTCTCATCTCCCGCTACCGGGTCACGCACTGGACCAACATTCCCACCATGGTCATCGACCTGCTGGCCAGCCCGCGCTTTGACCGCTACGACCTGTCCAGCCTGGTGCTGATCGGTGGCGGCGGCGCGGCCATGCCACAGGCGGTGGCGCAGCGGCTGCAAGACCTGTTCGGCCTGAAATACGTCGAAGGCTACGGCCTGACCGAAACCGCGGCGCCCTCGCACCAGAACCCGCCCGACCGGCCCAAGCAGCAATGCCTGGGCATCCCCTACATGAGCACCGATGCCCGTGTGATCGACCCCGAAACGCTGCAGGAGCTGCCCCAGGGCGAATCGGGCGAGATCGTCATCCACGGACCCGAAGTGTTCAAGGGCTACTGGAAGCGGCCCGACGCCACCGCGCAGGCCTTCATCACCCTGGAGGGCAAGCGCTTCTTCCGTTCCGGTGACATGGGACGCATTGACGAAGACGGCTATTTCTTCATGACCGACCGGCTCAAACGCATGATCAACGCGTCGGGCTTCAAAGTCTGGCCGGCTGAGGTGGAGGCGCTGATGTTCCGCCACCCCGCCGTCCAGGAGGCCTGTGTCATCGCGACCCAGGACGCCTACCGGGGCGAATCGGTCAAGGCGGTGGTGGTATTGCGCGCCAGCCACCAGGGGCAGGTGAGCGAGCAGGACATCATCGACTGGTGCCGCGACAACATGGCCGTCTACAAGGTGCCGCGCGTGGTGCAGTTCGCCGACAGCCTGCCCAAGAGCGGCAGCGGCAAGGTGATGTGGCGCCTGCTGCAGGAGGCCGAAGGCGCTTGAGACCCCGCGCCGCCGCCGCCGGCGACCCCCAGGCCCTCGCCAAACCCGATTACAGGCCTTTTATGTCAATACCCAGCGCAAAAAGGTCGCCGAATGCTCACTTTTTCATAGTTTCGAGGTACTGGCCCGAGGTCACCCCCATGGAAACGTAAATGCTGGTCAGCGCCTCCATGCCCACGTCGGCCGGCACCACCCAATGGGCGGGCACATACATCAGGCCACCGCCGACCGGCACGGGCGCCGTCGGCACCAGAACGCCATGAAAGGCCTGCCCGCCGATCAGCACCGGCACCGGCGTCGACAGCAGGCCCAGCACCACGGCGCTGGCCGCCGGCTCACCCGGGGCCGGGGGGCCGCCGAAGTGCAGCCACACCGGCTTCATGGTGGGCATGCCGTCCCGTTTGCCCGGTCCCACCAGCGCCACCAGCTTCTGCGCCACGTCGTAGACCGTGCGCACCACCGGGATTTTCTGCATCACCGCATCGAAAGCGCGGGCAAGGCCGCGTTGCAATTCGGTCTCCACCAGCAGCCCGAACAGATACACCCCCAGTGCCAGCAGCAGCACACCCAGGGCGTAACCGGCCGCATCCGAGCCGGTCAGGCCCAGGCCCAGCCGGGTCAGCAGCGAGCCGACCAGACTGTCGGGCCCCAGCCACGACGACAGGATGCGTGCCGTCCAGACCAGCAGCGCCAGCGTCGCCGCCAGCGGCAACAGGGCCAGCAGGCCGGCGACGAAGGTTCGTATCGGGTGTCGGGAACGCAGATGCATAAGGCTCCGCCGGACGCTTGCCGGCGCTTGGTCGCACAATGGCAGCGATGTTGCCATGAACCGGCGGCCCCGGCCGCCGCCCCACGGAGAAGTTACGGATGATCGCCAGCCACCTGCCCCTGCCCCAGGCCAACCCCGCCGATGTCGGCCTGTGTCCGCTGCGCGCGCAGCGCCTGCTCGACCGGCTGCAGGCCGATGTGGACCGCGGCCGCCTGCCCGGCGCGGTGGTGCTGGTCGCGCGGCGCGGCAAAGTGGCCCTGTTCGAGCACCTGGGCCGGCAGAACCCCGCCACCGGCAGCCGCATGGCGCGGGATTCGCTCTTTCGCATCTATTCGATGACCAAACCCCTGGTGTCGGTGGCCACGCTGATGCTGATGGAGCAGGGCCGCGTGTTGCTGAGTGACCCGATAGCGAAATACCTGCCCGAATTCGCCGGCCAGCCGGTGGCGGTGGAGCACGACGGCGTGCGCACGCTGGTGCCGGCGGCGCGGCCGGCGACGGTGCAGGACCTGCTGCGCCATACCGCCGGATTCACCTACGAATTCCTGGGTGTGGCCGGCGTGCAGCGCGAATATGCGCAGGCCCGGCTGGGCTCGCGCGAACGCAGCAATGCCGAGTTCTGCGCCGCGCTGGCCGCCATTCCGCTGATGTTCCAGCCCGGCAGCGTCTGGGAGTACAGCCGCGCCACCGACGTGCTCGGCCGACTCGTGGAGGTGGTCGCCGGACAAAGCCTGGGCACCTACCTGCGCGAGCATGTCTTCGAGCCGCTGGGCATGACCGACACCGGTTTCACGGTGCCCGAACAGCATCTGCCCCGCCTGGCCGAGCCCTTTGCCCACGACCCGGATGGCGGCGTGCCCATGCCCGTGACCGATTTTCGCCATCCCGGCCGCATGGAAGGCGGCGGCGGCGGGCTGGTGTCCACCGCCCGGGATTACGCCCGCTTCCTGCAGTTTCTGCTGAACAAGGGCGCACTCGATGGTCTGCGCCTGCTGGGTCCGCGCACCGTCGACTACATGACCGCCGACCACCTGGGCGACATTCCGGTGGCGCCCGGCGCCAGCGCGTCCCTGCTGCCGCCGGGCCACGGCTTCGGCCTGGGTTTTGCCGTGCGCATCGCCGCCGGCGAGGCGCCCACCCCGGGCTCCGTGGGCATGTACTACTGGGGTGGCATCGCCGGCACCACATTTTTTGTCGATCCGGCCGAAGAGCTGTTTGCGATCCTGATGATCCAGGCACCCAACCAGCGGGAGTTCTACCGCCCGCTGCTGCGCGACATGGTCTACGCCATGCTGGTCGACTGAGTCGCCCGGTCCGTCTTTTTCACCCCGGAGCCCTGATGTCCCGAGCCCGCCCCCACCAACCCCTTGCCCTGGTCACGGGCGCATCCTCCGGCATCGGCGAGGCGCTGGCCGGCCAATTCGCGGCCGCCGGCCATGATCTGGTTCTCGTGGCCCGCAGCGCCGACAAACTGCAGGCGCTGGCCGCGGCGCTGCGCACCCGCCACGGCGTTACCGTGCGGGTCGAGCCGGCCGACCTGGCGGTGCCGCACGCGGCCGCCGCACTGGCCGCCCGTCTTGACCGCGCCGGGTTGTCGGTGGATGTGCTGGTCAACAACGCCGGTGTGCTGGCCCAGGGCGCGTTTGTGCGTCAGGAGGCGTCGGTGCACCGGCAGATGATCGACCTCAACATCACGGCGCTCACGGCCCTGCTGTCGGCCTTTGTGCCCGCCATGGCGCAGCGGGGCGCCGGCCGGGTGCTGAACGTGGCTTCCATCGCCGCGTTCCAGCCGGTGCCCTCGCTGGCGACCTACGCCGCCACCAAGGCGTATGTACTGTCGTTGACCGAATCGCTGGCGGTCGAACTGCGTGACAGCGGCGTCACCGTGACGGCGTTGTGCCCCGGCATCACGGCCACGCCCATGCTCGATTCCGCTGCCGCGGCCAATGCCCAGGTTTCGCGCCTGCCCGGGATGCTGATCGGCCGCGTCGAGGAGGTGGCCCGCGAAGGTTTTGCGGCCTGCATGAACGGCGACGTCATCTGTGTGCCCGGCGCTGTCAACCAGGCGGCGGTTCTGGCCTCGCGCGGCACCCCCAAATGGCTGTTGCGTCGCGTCGCCGGCCTGTTCGGGCGCAAAACCGGGCAGTTTTGAAGAAAACAGGGCATACCCATTGAAAAACAGTGCTTTCAAGCTATAAATTCGATAGTCGATGTGGGGTGTGACATGAGCAAGAGCCGGCCTTACGACGTGGTTCTCTATGGCGCCAGCGGCTTTGTCGGGCGCCAGACCGTGGCGTATTTCGCCGCGCACGGGGGCGGGCTGCGCTGGGCGCTGGCCGGACGCAACCGCGACAAGCTGGAGGCGGCCCGGCAGGCCGCCGGACCGGGCGCGGCCCATGCCGGCATTGTGGTGGCCGATGCGGCCGACGCGCGCGCACTCGCTGCGCTGGCGGGCGACACCCGCGTGGTGCTCAGCACGGCCGGGCCGTTTGCCCTGTTCGGCAGTGCCCTGGTCGCCGCCTGCGTGGCGCAGCGCACCCACTATGTGGACATCACCGGCGAGACCCCGTGGGTGCGCGGCCTGATCGACCGCCACCATGCGCAGGCAGCCGCCGATGGCACCCGCATCATCCCCTGCTGCGGTTTTGACTCCGTGCCATCCGATCTGGGTGCCGCGATGCTGGTGCAGCACTTCGCGGCCCAGGGCGAACCCTGCAAGCAAGTGAAGGCCGCGTTCTCGCTGCGCGGGGGCTTCAATGGCGGCACCCTGGCGTCGGCGCTGAACATGCTCGACTCCGGCCAGGCCGATGCCCTGGCCGACCCGTGGCTGCTCAATCCCGCGGACACCCGACCCCCGGCCGGACCCACCGATGCGGACCCCGTGGCGCCGCATCGCGACGCCGATTTCAAGGCTTGGGTCGGCCCGTTTTTCATGGGCCCGGTCAATACCCGGGTGGTGCGGCGCAGTGCCGCGCTGCTGGATTACGGGCCCGGTTTCCACTACCAGGAATACCTGCGTTTCGGCTCCGGCGCCGCGGCGGCGCTGATGGCGGCGGGGTTGAGCGCCGGGATGGGCGCCTCGCAGGCGGCGCTCAAGCTCGCCCCGGTGCGCGCGCTGGCGCGGCGGCTGGCGCCCGCGCCCGGTGAGGGGCCGTCCGAAGACAGCATGAACCGGGGCGGTTTCCGCTGCGAACTGGTGGGTTTCGGTGCGCGCGGCACGGTGGCCCGCGCTCGGGTGGCGGCGTCGGGTGACCCCGGCAACCGCGCCACGACGGTGATGGTGTGTGAGGCAGCGCTGGCCCTGGCGTTGGACGCCCGCGCATTGCCGGGCGGGAAGTCCGGCGGCGGGGTTCTGACGCCGGCCAGCGGGTTGGGGGTGGTGCTGGCCGACCGGCTGCGCCAGGCCGGTATGACACTGGCGCTGGTGGCTTGAACCGCCAGCGTCCCTTGCTGGATTACTTGCCGGCCTTTTTCGCGTCTTCGTTCATCTTGTTCACGAAGTAACGCACATACCAGACCCCCATGCCCAGCATGAACACAATGACGGCCAAGCTCATGGCGCCGTAGTCGGTGCCGATCAGATCGCTGAAGAGTTTCACGGTCAGTCTCCTGGAGCGCAGTGCGCCCGGTTGCAGTGACCGCTACTGTCCGCCCGGTTCGTCCGGACGGTTCTGATCTTTATCAATCGCCGGTTCGGCATCGGCGTTCTTGTTGAGGTAGATCATGTCCGACCAGGTTGCCAGCCATTGCGGGCGGAAGGCGACGAAGATGGCGGCCATCATGCCGGTCATGAAAGCATCGCCCCAGGCCATCAGCCAGCGGGCCACCAGGCCCAGGCCGGTGCTGACGTGTGCCAGTTCCTGACCGCTCCACTGCGCCAGCAAACCGGCGCCGAACACCGCCACGGCCGTACCCAGAAAGCCGCGCCCGAGGATGTAGACAAAGGGGTGATGCCAGACCCAGCGGCGCAGCGCGCCGCCCAAGGCCAGGGCAATGGTGGCCGGCACGATGCCCAGCCAGACCGCGAGGTCTATGGTTTCCAGCAGCGGCAGTGGCGCCCACAGGGACGAAATGAAGGCGACCAGCAGCAGGACCGGCACCGCCAGCGGCCAGCCCAGGGTCAGCAGCACCATACAGGCTCCGGACCATTGCAGTTGCAAGGGCATGGCGTGCAGGCGCGGCAGGGCCCACAGCCAGGGCAGAACCACCAGCGCCGCCAGCAGCGGCGTGGCGAGTGTGCCGTCGCGCAGCATGCGCCAAGGCCGCATCAGCAATGCCGCTGCCAGTGCCACGGTGGCAACGATCAGGGTGGCGCTCATGCGGTGGTCCGCCGCTTCTCGGGCTCAGAATGCCACGTAGCGGCCGGGCCGGTGATTCACGGCCAGCGCCAGGTTGAGCACCACACCGCCCAGGACCGACAGCGCCACCCGCCCCGGATCGGCGATCCACAGCGCGGTCAGGACAATCAGCGAATCGAGCACCAGCTGCACGGACCCGGCCCGCCAGCCAAAACGCTCCTGCAGCAGCAGGACGACCACATTGAGTCCCCCCAGGCTGGCCCGGTGGCGAAACAGGATCAGCATGCCGGCGCCGCACAGCAGCCCGCCGAGCACCGCCGCCAGGGGCGGTGCGACATGGCCGAAACTCAGTCCTTTGGGCAACAGCCAGGTGAACAGCGACAGCAGCGCCACGGCCACAAAGGTCTTGACCGTGAACGCCGGGCCCATGCGTTTCCAGGCCAGCAGGTAGAACGGCAGGTTGATCAGAAAAAACGCCAGGCCGAAGCTTGTTCCGGCGCCGTAATGCAGCAGGAAAGCGATGCCGGCGGTGCCGCCGGTGAGCAGCGAGGCCTGTGCAAACATCATCACGCCCAGCGCCACAAACATCGTACCCGTGAGCAGTGCCTGCACGTCTTCGTACAGGCGATGGCGCAAGGCCCCGGGCGCGGCGGCGGGCGTTTTGGACGCTGCGGGCGCTGCCAGGGGCGCCTGGGCGGTGCGGGCGCTCATGCCGGGGTAGCGACCGCCTCCGCCGGGGTCGCGGTGGCCGGCTCGGAACAGGTGTCACCGCCACAGCCGTGAATGACCTCCTGGGGCAGCGCCTGGGGCATCCGCACCACACCGGTTTCGGGGTCGTAGCCCACCCGGCGCAGGTGCAGCGCCAGGGCGGCATCCATGGCCTGCGCATGGTGCGGGAACCAGGCCGACAGTTCGCGGACCATCGCCCGGATGACGTCCAGTTCGCCGCGCTCGCCGCGCGCGAGTCCCTCGCGCAGAACCTGCAGCACCACCTTGTGCTGCGTGGTGTGGCAATTGGTCGAAGAGAACCGGGTGGCCGCCATCCACTGGTCTTCCTGGGCGAAATGGTCGTCGGTATGGGCCACCAGCGCACGCCAGCGGCCCAGCAACTGGTCGTCGGGCGCCATCTCGGCGGCGCCGAGCAGATCAATGAATTCACGGTGCGTCTGATCCATGACCGGCAGGTCCATGGCCAAGGCGTCCGACCACTCGAGATAAGGCATGATGAGGCTTTGCGAAAATCGAAGTGGCAAGCTTAGCCGCGCCGGTGTCGCGCTGGCTTGATCCAGGTCATGCCACGACGCCAGGTCCTTGCCATACTGAAACGCTTCTTCCGCCTCGGTCTTCCCGTCCCGCTGCCATGCCCCAAAGTCTTCTTGCCCCGCCCGTCACTGCTCCGGAGGCGCTTGCCGCGACGCTGAGGGATCAGGGCTACGGCGTGCTGTCGGCACAGGCAGTGCGGCAGGCTGCGGGCCTGTCGGAGCCGGCGCTGCACCAGCTGGCCGCCGACTGGGATCACCTGCCCCCGGACGCCTACCTGCGCGACGGCGGGCGCTACCGGCGCCGCCGGCACGAGAGTTTCATGATTCGTGACGCCCAGGTGGTACCGGTGTCGCACCGCGCCCACTGGCAGAGCGTGGACTACAACGCGCTGCATGGCGGCATGGCGCGCTGGTTTGAGCCGATCGCGCCGGACACCACCGCATCGGTGACCTGGCAGCGTTTGCTGTGCTGGCTGGGCACGGTGGCCGACGGGCTCTGGGGTGTGGAGCCCTGGTACGGCGAAGCGCATCAGTTCCGTATCGACACCACCGACGGCATCGGTCGCCCCACTCCCGAGGGGGCACACCGCGACGGCGTCGATCTGGTGGCGGTGTTTCTGGTGGCCCGCCAGGGCGTCAAGGGCGGCGAGACCCGGGTTTTTGATGCCGCTGGCCCCACCGGCCAACGGTTTACGCTCACCGAACCGTGGTCGGTGTTGCTGCTCGACGACCACCGGGTCATCCATGAATCCACACCGATTCAGCCGCTGGCCGGCTTTGGCTGGCGCGATACCCTGGTGGTGACACTGCGCGCGGTCGGTTTCCCGGATGCCGAAGTGGTGGACCCCTCAGGCGCTTGATCCGGGTCAAGAAGTGGCGCCGGGCCGGTCCCCATAATGGGGCACCACACCACAGAGGAGTCACCCATGTTCAAGCACATTCTGGTTCCGGTCGACGGCTCGGCCACGTCCTTCAAGGCCGTTGACAAGGCGGTTGATCTGGCCAAGGCCTTTGATGGCAAGGTCACGGTGATCTATGTCATCGACCCCTATCCGTTCACCGGCGTGGGCACCGACTTTGCCTACGGCCAGGCCACGTACCTGAGCGCGGCCAGCGCCGAGGCCAATGACTCGATCCGCGCGGCCCGCGAACGGATCGAAGCGGCCGGTGTGTCGCTGGAGTCCACCGTGGTGGAGAACCATACCCCGTGGCGCGGCATCATCGAGACCGCCAATGCCATCGAGGCCGACCTGATTGTGATGGGCTCGCATGGCCGGCGCGGACTGGAAAAAATGGTGCTCGGCAGTGTCGCGCAGCGGGTTCTGCAGCATGCCGACCAGCCAGTGCTGGTGGTTCGGGCTCCGGAATGAAGGTTTTGGGTCTTTTTGCCAGAAACCCATCGTAAAAAGGTCACTTTCAGCTACTGAAAAGATAGCGTTTTTCGTGACCGTGGCCTTCAGTCACGCGGTCGAAAGCCCATCTCGATCACGGCGGGCACCCGCCCGTCGGTGTCGCGGGGCATTTTTTCGGTCTTGTCCAGCGCCCGAAGCACGGCGTCGTCCCATGCGCGCAGGCCGCTGGGGGTGATCAGCCGCCGGCTGGTGATGGTGCCATCGGGTGCGGTGCGGACCTCGACGATGGCGCGCGGATTGCCGGCGATCAGGTCCGGATAGACGATGTTGGGTTTGACGGCGGCCACCACCCGCCCGGCATACGTCGCCGAGGGGCCGGCGGCGCCGATGCTGGCCTCGGTCGCGCCGCCCGCGGCCAGTGCCGCCGCCGCAGCCGGGCTGGGCATTGCCGGGCTGGCGTTCGGGCTGGGGCTGGCTGCTCCGGCCAGGCGCATTGCCCGTTCGATCTGGTCTTTCTGGCGGGCATCCTGCTCGCGTTTTTCGGCCTGTTTGCGGGCCGCCTCGGCCTTTTGTTCCTGCTCGTGCCGCTTCGCTGCCTCGGCGGCCTGGCGGGTTTTGAGGGCTTCGGCGGCTTTTTGTTCGGCGAGTTTGCGTGCCGCTTCCGACGCGGCGCGCTGGCGCTCGGTGGCGATGGCCACGTTACGGGTTTCCGGTGGCGAGGCGGCTTTCGGTGGGGCAGCCGGCGGCGGCGGGGCGGGGCGGGGCTGTGGCGCCGGTGCAGGAGGTGGTGGAAGCGCTGGCGCGGGCGCCAGGGTGGGCATGGCCGCCCACAGCTCGGCCTGTACCGTGGTGACCGGGGCGTCCCGCTGCCAGCGGGTGCCCCAGGCCAGCGCCAGCACCAGGACAACATGTACCGCCAGCGCCAGCCCGACCGACAGACCCTGGCCCGGCGGGGGGGCCGGCGCCCACAGTGCGGGGTCGTCAGGAATCCGGGTGACCGTGGCGGACATGGCAGGGGTTGTGATGGACGACAGGCGCTTGCGCGGGCTGAAGGCAGAGCCGCTCAGGGCGCCAGTTGCACGGCCAGACCGACCCGGCTGACGCCACCGCGCTGCAGCCGGTCCATGACTTTCACCACCACCTCATACTTCACCGCGCGGTCGGCGCTGATGACCACCGGCAGATCGGCCTGCCCGCCCTGCGCGGCCCGGACCTGCGCCAGCAGCTGGTCTGCCGCAACCGGCCGCTGGGAATCGCCGTGGCGCAGGCTCAGCGACTCGTCCCGCCCGATGGTGATCTGGATCAGCTGATCGGGCGTGCGTGCCGCCTTGCCGACGGAGGGCAGGTCGATCAGACTGGGGGTGATGAGCGGCGCGGTGACCATGAAGATGATCAGCAGCACCAGCATCACGTCAATGAAAGGCACCATGTTGATTTCGCTGATGGTGCGACGGCCCCGACCACGGCTGCGGGAAATGACGGCTGGCATGGCAGGCTCCGGTCCGCAGGGTTGACGGTCTCAGTGCCCCGAGGCCGAATGGGCCCCCAGGTTGCGC
>ERZ761602.2032-NODE-2032-length-33721-cov-15.033921_pt1 | contig 33721 bp, 31 predicted proteins | sample MGYA00512165_ERZ761602 | MGnify/ENA primary metagenome ERZ761602 (study PRJEB28899, sample SAMN02445085) | bioreactor sludge metagenome | biome: EBPR sludge; isolation source: Thorneside wastewater treatment plant | place: Australia: Brisbane, Thorneside...
ATTGACGTAACCTGCCGGGCAGGAGCTGCGTATGACTCCCATGCCCCGCCTGCTCTTCCTGTCCGCCGCCGGGCTCGTCTCGCTCGGCGCCTGCGCCGGCGACGACGGCGGCGACACGACCGTGAACTGCGAGCTCGAGGACCGCGACGACGAGTTCCTCGCGGGCATGCAGAAGGCCGGTGCCGGCGGCGCGACGTTCACGCTGGTCTCGGCGAGCCCCGCGCCGCCCGGGCGCGACGAGAACACGTGGGTCATCGACATCGCCACGCCGTCCGGCCCGTTCACCGGCGCGGTCGAGGTCATCCCGTTCATGCCCGACCACCGCCACGGCACGCCCGTCGAGGTGGTCGTGACGCCCGATGCCCAGACGCCGGGTCGCTTCACCGCGACGCCCATCAACCTCTGGATGCCGTCGCTGTGGGAGATCACGATCCGCGCCACGCCCACCGGCGGCACCGCCGACTCGGCGGTGTTCAGGTTCTGCATCCCCGGTTAGCGAGTCGATCAGCGCGCTACGGACACGGCGGTCCGTTCGGGCAGACGCACGCGTCGCCGCCCGCGGTCCACTCGAGCACGCTGCCCTCGACCTCGTGGGTCGGGATCTGTGGGCGCACGTCGATGCCGAGGTGGCCGCTGGCCAGGAGATCCTCGACGAGCGCGAACGGCACCGGCCGGATGAGCACGCGCGCGGTCACGCGCTGGATCTGGCCGAGCAAGCCGGGGACAGGGAAGCGCCGCTCGACGGCGTGATAGAAGTCGGGGTCCATCGGATCGGTGGTCACCGCGGGCGGCAGGAGCGTCCCCGGGTGATCGATCGTCGCGACGCGCCAGAAGAGCTCGGTCGGCTGACCGTCGGCGTCGCGGGTCGGCGTGCCCAGCGCCCACAGGTTGGGATCGCCGAGCTCCTCGGGATCGGTGTACGGGTCGGCCATCGGGATGACGCCGCTCGAGAACACGACCTGATCCTGCGCGTCGTAGGCGATGATCTCGGCCCACGCGCGGCGATCGGCGGTGGCGCCGGTGGGGAACATGTGGCCGGTGCCGATGTTGTCGAGGCGGTAATCGATGCGCCCGGCGTCGGCGGGGAGCACGCACAGGCGCGGCAACAGCGCGCCCCTCAGATCGCGCGCGATGGCGGCGAGCTGGGCGCCGGTCTCCGGCCACGGCGTGAGCGCCACGTCGATGCCGGCGAACGTGTGCTCGCGGCGGCCGAACGGGCGCAGCGGCACGTCGAGGCCCGGGCCCTCGGCGATGACGTCGGTGGAGACGACCATGTGGCACGACGCGCACGACACGTGCCGGCGCGGATCGGCGTGCGCGAAGATCGTCGTCTGCCACTCGGCGAAGGTGCGCTCGAGGTGCACGCCCGCCGGCGTGACGATGTCGTGGCAGGTGCCGCACATCGCCGAGCTGTCCTGGTGCTCCGCGTCGACGAGCGGCGAGTACGCGGTGCGGTGCGCCGGGCTCTCCACCGCGTCGCGCAGGCCGCCGCGCATGGTCTGGTCCATCGCCAGCCGCAGCGGGTTGTTGTGCGTGCCCGTGATCTCGACGACGTTGTGGCACGTGTAGCAGCCGACGCCCTTGGCCCACTGCGGGACGTCGGCGAGGTTCAGGCCGTCGGTCGTGAGCCCGAGCTGGAGCGCGAGGGGCGCGTGGCACTGCACGCAGAAGCCGCCGAGCTGACCGCTGGTCTCTTCCTGGCCGAGCTTGTTGAGGGCGAGGAAGATCGGGTCGTCGGCGGCGTACGCGTGCATGCTCCCGGACCACTCGGTGAAGTGGTTGGGGTGGCACTGCTGGCAGGTCTCGGGCTTCATCAGCTCCTCGACCGGCAGCGGATCGTCGCCGCATCCGGCGAGCGCGAGCCCAGACACGAGGACGAGCGCGAGCGCCTTCACGGCGCCACCCCCGCGTCGACGGGACCCGGCGCACCGGCGAGCACCCACTGCGCGAGCGCGCAGCGCTCCGACTCAGGCAGGCTCGAGCCCGCGGGCATGCGCAAGGACGAAGACGACGTGTAGACCCGCTGGATCAGCTCGCTGCACGACGCATCGCCGACGATCACGTAGTCCTTGTTCGCGGCGGTGAGCCGCTGGTACGCGACCTCGGACTCGTCGAGCCGCAGCCCGCCGCGGGCGCCCACGCCTTCGTGGCACGCGCCGCCGCCGGTGCCGCACTTTGGCCGTAGCGTGTTGGCGAAGACGTTGTCCCAGGTCGGTGCGTAGAGCGGCGCGCACGAGGGGTCGAGCTCGACGCACTCGAGCTGATCGGGCCCGGAGCAGCCCAGCGAGACGACGAGCACGGACACGGCGAAGCAGGAGCGCAGCAACCCGCGCAGGATAGCCCGGCCCGGCCGGGATGCGGCCCTGGCCGTGCCTCACACGTGACGCGTGCCGCGCGAACCCGGGTCGCCGGCGAGGAGGGCCGCCAGCGCCCGGTAGCGTGCATGGCCGGCGTCGTGGAGCGCGCGCTGCGCGGGATCGGGGACGATGGTCTCGGCCGGACCGGGGAGCGCGGCCGCGGCGGCGCGGAGATCGGCGTGGATCCCGGCGGCCACGGCGGCGCACATCGCCGCGCCGACGGGCGCGGTGTCGACGTCGGCGGGGAGCGCGGCGGGGAGGCCGAGCGTGTCGGCGCGGATGGCGGCCCACGTCCGCGAGCGCGCGCCACCGCCGAGGAGGCGGAGCGACGTCATCGGGATCCCGAGCGCGGCGATCCGCTCGGCGACGTCGCGCATCGCGTAGGCGCACGCCTCGTACACCGCGCGGCAGAGGTGCGGCGCGCCGTGGGCCGGCGTGAGGCCGACGAACGCACCGCGCGCGTCGGGATCCCACGCCGGCGTCATCGCGCCGCCGAGCGCGGGCAGGAAGGCGACGCCGCCGGCGCCGGGCGGCGCCGAGGCCGCGGCGGCGTCGACGGCCGCGGCGTCGAGATGGACGAGCGCGCCGAGCCATGCGAGCGCGCCGCCCGCGAGCCAGCCGGGGTTCTCGACGAAGAAGCCGCCCGCCGGGTACGCGTGGGTCTCCACCAGGCGCCCGCGATCGCGCACGGCCGCGACGGCGCGCGCGCCGACCACCTCGGCGGTGCCCAGCACGCAGGCGAGCTCGCCAGGCCCGACGCCGGCGCCGAGCGGCGCGGCGAAGTCATCGCCGGTGCCGACGGCGACGACGACGCCGGCCGGCAGCCCGGTCAGCGCGGCGCCACGCGCGGTGAGCGCGCCCGCAGCGGAGGCCGCCGGCGCGACCGACGGCAGCCGCGCGGGCTCGAGCTCGAACGCGGCGCAGAGCTCGGGCGACCAGATGCCGGCGTCGAGGTCCCACAGCATCGTCGTCGACGCGAGCGACGGATCGAGCACGCGCTCGCCCGCGAGCTGCTCGACGACGAACGAGACCGGCTGGTGGAACGCGGCCGCCCGGATCACGCGGTGCGTGCGATCCCACCAGCGCGCCTTGGCGGCCAGGTGCGACGCGTCGGCGACCTGACCCGTGGTCGTCAGGAAGCGATCGGGATCGAGCGCCGGGAGCTCGGCGGTCGCGCGCCGATCGAGCCACGGCAGGCACGGCCCCAGGGCGGCGCCGGCGGCGTCGACGGCGATCATGCCGTCGAGCTGGCCGGTCACGGCGAGCGCCGCGACGTCGGACGGCGCGCGGCCCGCGGCGGCGAGCGCGTCCTCGATCGCGGGCGCGAGCGCGTCGAGCCAGAGCCGCGGATCCTGCTCGGCCCATCCGGGCCGGGGGAAGCTCGGCGCGTACGCCACGCGGCCGGCGCCGAGCACCGCGAGGCGCTCGTCGCACACGACCGCCTTCGTGCTCTGCGTGCCGAGATCGATGCCGACGAGGAGCGCCAACGCCAGGGACCGTATCGTGCTAACCCGTGCGGGTGAACTACTTCGGGCACGCCGCCGTCGCGTCGTGGCGCGCGACCGGCGACGCGCTCGCGAGCGTGGCGCTCGGCGCCATGCTGCCCGACTTCGGCGTCATGTGCGGCGCGCGCATCGCGAGCGGCGGCACCGCGCACGTCGACGCCGGCATCGCGCTCCACCACGCGACCGACGCGGTCTTCCACCACGCGCCCGCCGTCACCGCGCTCTTCCGCGACGCCGAGGCCCGGCTGGAGGCGCTCGGCGTGCGGCGCGGCCCCAAGCGCGCCGCCGCTCACATCGGCGTCGAGCTCGTGCTCGACGGCGTCCTGCTCGACGAGGCGCGCCACCGGACCGCGTACACCGCCGCGATCGCGCACGAGGCGGAGGCGCTCGTGTGGCGCGAGGACGGCGACGCCGCGCGCTACGCGACGTTGCTCGGACGGCTGCGCCACCACGGGCTGCCCGACGATCTGCGACGCCCGCGCGCCGCGGCCGAGCGCATCTTCCGCATGCTCGCCGGCCGGCGCCTGCTCGCGCCCGACCCGGGCGAGCGCGCCGCGATCGCCCAGGTCCTCGAGGACGTCGCGCCGCGCGTCGCGGTGGCGGCGCCGACGGTCATGCGCCAGGTCGAGGCCGGCCTGGCGCAGCGGACGCCGGCGCCGCGCTGAAGCGCCACGCGCGGTGCGGCTTCGAGTAGGCGAAGTCGAACGGCACCGTCTCGTGCGTGCGCTCGGCGCGGGCGAAGCCGGGCAGCGCGCGGTCGTCCAGGCGAAAGCCGCGGTGGTTGGTCGAGAACCAGATGACGCCGCCCGCGCTGGTGACGCGCGCGACCCCGGCGAGGAGCGCGACGTGATCGCGCAGGACGTCGAAGCTGCCGGCCATCTTCTTCGAGTTCGAGAACGTCGGCGGGTCGACCACGACGACGTCGAACTTCGGCCCGCGGTAGGCGGCCAGCCAGGCGAGCACGTCGGCGCGCTCGAGCGCGTTGGTCGCCGGAGCCAGCTTGTTGACGCGGAAGTTCTCGGCCGCCCAGTCGAGGTACGTGTTCGACATGTCGACCGTCATCGTCGCGGCCGCGCCCGCGGTCGCCGCGTACACCGTGAACGAGCCGGTGTACGCGAACAGGTTGAGCACGCGCTTGCCCGCGCTCTCGGCGGCGACGAGCGCGCGCGTCCGCCGGTGGTCGAGGAAGAGGCCGGTGTCGAGGTAGTCGGAGAGGTTGACGAGGAAGCGGCGGCCCCCCTCGCCGACCTCGCGCCACGCCCCGCCCTGCCCGAGCTTCTGGTACTGCGCGCCGGTCCCCTGGCGATCCGCCATCCGGCGCCGTGTCTTGTGGTGCACGTCGGCCGCGCCGGTCACGTCCCGGACCGCCGCGGCGACCTCGTCGAGCCACCCGTCGTCGAGGACCTCGTCGTGGCGCGCGCGGCGCACGTCGGCGATGACCAGCGCGCCCTCGTAGTCATCGATCGTGATCGGCACGTCGGGGATGTCGCGGTCGTAGCGACGCCAGCACGTGACCCCCTCGCGCCGGGCCCACTTGCCCAGGTGCTTCTCGTTCCGCCGCAGGCGGTTGGCGAGCATCTCGGCGTGCGGCGGCGCGCGGTCGCCGGGATCCGAGGTCACCGGCTCCCCGTCACGCGGTCGTGCGTGCGCACGACGTACTCGAGCGCGACCGCGCGGTGCGACCGCGGCGGCAGCTCGACCTGCCACGTGACGAGCCCGTCGGTGGCGTCGACCGTGCGTTCGAGACAGAGCGGCGTCCGGTCCCGGCGCTCGCCGTCGTCGTCCTCGAGCTTCCACGCGTCCGCCGCCGCGAGCTTGACCTCGACCTGCTCGACCTCGGCGACCGGGATCCGCTCGGTCACGGCGACCTTGCGCGCGGCGCCGCCGACGTTCGACAGCCGCACCGCGACCCGGTGGGTCGTCGACGACCACGAGCCCAGGATTCCGGACTCCTCGCGCTTCTCCCGGTGCCGGCGATCGATCCGCACGGACGGCTCCGGTCCCCAGCCGAGGAGGAAGCGCTCGCCCGGCGCGACGAAGAGGATCGAGGTGCGGCCGCACAGGCCGCCCTCGCGCACGAGATCGACGGGGCCGGCGAGCAGCGGCTCCTTGCCCGCGTTGTCCTGGCGGGTGCGCAGGATCGCCGCCGCCGCCTTCTCGGGCATCGCGACCAGCGCCGCCTCGGCCCGGGCCGTGAACCCGCCGATGCGCACGCGGTAGGGGTGGCCGTCCGACGGGATCGAGGCCACCATCGGCGCGGCGAGGATGCGGGTCACGCCGCCGTCGTCGACGCCGGGGAGCTCGACGGCCTCGCGCCGGGCCGCGCCCTCGCCCGTCGTCGCGATCTCCTGCTCGCGCGTGGTGACGACGAGCGCGCCCTTGGGCTGGACCCGCAGGAGGTCGTCGTGGAGCTCGGGCGGCGACGTGCCGAGCGACGGCCGCTCGGTCGAGAAGCGCAGGCGCACCTCCCGCCAGTCCTCGCCGGTCGTCTGCCAGACACACGCGTCGGTGACCAGCTCGACCTCGCCGTCGCGCAGCGTCGCCGTGTGGTACGGCCGCCAGCACGCACACGGCGTCGTGTACTCGATCGTGAGCTCGCACGCCCCCGCGGCTTCGGCGACGAGCTCGACCGCCACCGCGGCGAGCTCGCGGCCGAGGTCGCGCTCGCGCACGCTCACCTGCTGGTCGAGGCGGACGACCTCCTCGCGTGCGCGGGCCACGTCGACGGCGAGCGTCGCCGAGCGGACCGCGGCGGCGCGGGCTCGCGCCGAGAGCTCGGCGAGCCGCTCGGCGGCGCCGGCGGCGGTGCGGCCCCAGGCGGCGTCGCCGGCGAGCTCCTGCCCGGCCACCGTCGTGAGCTCGTCGAGCGCCGCGGCCGTCGCGGCCGCGGCGGCGGCCTCGTCGGCGAGAGCGCGGACGGCGTCCCGCGCGGCGTCGCGCCGCGCCCGCAGCTCGACGATCGAGACGGCGGCCGCACGCCCGTCGGGCGCGGCGTCGAGCCAGGGCGCGACCTCGCGCTCGACGCGCACGTCGATCACGCGCACGCCGCCCACCGGGACGCGCGCGACCGCCGACTTGTCGACCAGGACCGCCGCGACGCCGCTCACGCGCACCCGCGTCTGCCCGGCGGCGAGCTCGACCGGGCCACGTCGCGTGACGCGCGCGCGGTCCTCGAGCACGACGACCTCGACCACCGGCAGCACCGCCGCGACCGTCGTGACCCCACCGCCGCTCACGGTTCCCTCCGGTTGCCGCCGACGAGCTCGTGCTTGCCGGCGATCCGCACGTGGTAGTCGAGGTGGAGGTCGCGCCGCGCGGTCGGCTCGAGCGCGACGCGCCAGCGATGCCCGCCCAGGAGCGGCGGGCCGCCGCGCTCGGCGTCGGGCTTCCACGGCTCCCACGACGGCGCGACGCGATCGATCGTCACCTCGACGTCCTCCTCCTCGGCGGCGGGCCGGGGCACGCGCTCGCGCACCTCGAGGTCGACCGGACGCACGCCCAGGTTCTCGACGGTGATCGTCACCTCGTGCACCAGCTTGAGCGCGCCGCGCAGGACCCCGGCGGCCTCCTCGTGGAAGCGCGCGTTGCGCGCCGTCTTCACCGTCGGGTCGACGCCGAGGCCGAGCTCGACCACGCCTCCCGGCGCGGTCTCGTCGAGCGAGGCGGTGACGACCAGCTCGCCGCGATCGTAGACGTCGACCGGACCGGCGAGCAGCGGGGCGTCGAGCGGATTGGCGAAGCTGGCGACGCGGAACACGTCGGTCGCCACCGCCGGCACGGCGACGTGCCGCACCGTCATCTTCGCGTCGCGATGGAGCAAGGCGACGTTGTGCCAGGTGCCGTCGGCGGGCACGTCGAGCCGCGCCTCGGCGGAGAACGCGTAGGCGTACGCCGCCGGCACCGGCGCCGCCTGCCCCGACGGTGCCGGCTTGCCGGCGACCTCCTTGGCCCGCGCGACGGCCTGGCCGACGGCGATCGCCGCGCGCGCGTCGGTGCGCCAGATCTCGGTCCGCCCGAGGCGCTCGAGCGTGCCCCGCCCGTCCTCGTGGGGGCCGCGCATGCGCAGGTGCGCATACGCGAGCAGGTCGACCCGCACCGACAGCTCGACGCCGGCCTCGAGCTCGACGTCGAGGTCGTCGTGGGTCTCGACGCGTCGGTCGCGCGGCGCCGACCTCTTCTTCTCCATCCGCGCCGCGGCGCCGCCGACGAGGCCGCCGATCCCCGAGCCCAGGCCCGCCAGGATCCCACCGCTCTTGCGCGGCGCCGCCGCCGCCATGTCGGGCGCCATCATCGGCATCGCCAGCTCGGCAGGCGGAGGCGGCGCGCCCATCGGCGCCGACGCGGGCGCCGCCCGACGACGCATCGACTGCGGCGGCGGCACGACGCCGTCGGCCTCGTCCAGCGCGTACGGCACGGTGACCTCCTCCTGGTGCTCGAAGTCGGCGGCGAACGTCGTCGTGGTCAGGACCGGCACCGGCTCGGGTACCTCCTGTCGCGGCACGCCACGCCCGCGTCGCGTCGCGAACGCGCGATCCCAGTCGGCGAAGAGGGCGTCGATGTCGGGCGGCGGCGGGCGCCAGCCCGCGCGCGCCGGCGGCGGCTGCGCCCGCCCGATGCGGACCGAAGGCAGCTCGGGCAGCTCGATCCAGCGCTGCGGCGCCGCGGTCGAGACCTCGATGGCGACGCCGGTCCAGTCCTCGCCGGTCGCCTGCGCGATCGACGCGCGCAGCTCGAGCGCCAGCTCGGCGTCGCCCAGGCGCACGACGTAGCTCGGCGCCCAGCGCGCGCCGGGCACGAGGTACGAGACGACGAGCTCGACCTCGCCGCCGCCCGCGTCCGGCTCGACGGTCAGCTCCGCGGTCTTGCGCACCGACCCGGGCGGCAGCTGCGCGCTCGTCGCGTGGCTGCGCCGCAGCTCCGCCGCGGCGAGCGCCTGCCGTGCGTCCTCGACCGCGCGCTCGGCGCGGGCCAGCTCCGCGCGCAGCACCGGCTCTCGCGTCGCGCGCAGCTCGACGAGCGCCAGCCGCGCGCCCAGGGCGTCGCTCCACGAGGGCGCCGGCTCGTCGCGTTCGCCGCGCGCCTGCGCGCCGAGCACCGTCAACGCGTCGAGCTGCCGGCGCAGCTGCGCCAGCTCGGCCTGCGCACCGGCGAGCCCGCGCCGCCGCCCGTGGACCTCGGCGTCGTCGACGGTGGCCGCGTCGCCCGCGTGCGTCACCTCCAGCGTGATCCGGAGATCCGCGGCACGGGCCGGACCGCGGACGGAGATCTGCACGCTGTCGTCCTCGAGCGCCGGCGGCAAGCCGACGAACGAGACCTCGGTGCGCGCGTTCACGGCGATGCGCGCGCTGCGTGTGACCCAGGCCGCACCCGGGAACACCGTCACGCGATCGATCACGGAGACGACGCGCTGCCCCACGTCGTGGAGCCTCCCCCGTCGGCGTGATGGCCGTCAAGGCCAGGTTGCCCTTTGGTCGGGCCTGTAATAGTGTCCGAAGCGACGGCCGTCACCGTCGGAAGGAATCGTCAGATGCTGAGGAAACTAGGGCTTGGCTTGACCATCGGATTGCTCGGAAGCGCGCTGCTCGCCGGGTGTGGTTCGGCACGCGTCGTCCAGCGTACGCAGTACGGCGGCGTCATCGCGCTGCAAGGCGATCGCGGCAAGGCGATGGAGCAAGCTCACAAGGAAATGTCCGGCCACTGTGGCGCCGGGAACTACGCCATCGTCCAGGAGGGCGAGGAGGTCATCGGCACCGACACCGTGGCGCAGTCGGATACCGCGTACGGCGAGGACACCGCGTACGGCGAGGGCACGCACTCGAGCGGCAACAGCTCCTCCACCGCTGGCGGTTCCAGCACCCGCGGTGGCGCGAGCACGACGGCCAGCTCCAGCACCCGCAACGCGGTCGAGTGGCGCGTGCACTACCAGTGCGGCGGCGCTCCGGCCGGTGCGCCCGCCCCGGCGGGTCCCCCGCCTCCGCCCCCGGGCGGCGCGCCGCCTCCTCCGGGCTACTGAACCGCTTCGATAACCGCGCCGGGACGTACACCGGATGACACGAGCCGCCCTCGGGCGGCTCGTCGTCTTTTCGGCCGGGCGAGGCGCTACGCTCGGGCATGGCCTTCTTCCAGGACCCGCCGCGCCTCGGCAATCAGTACGACGAGGATCCGATGCTGTCGGCGTTTCTCGCCCGCTCGTTCGGTGCCGCGGACCTCGCGGCGATCGAGCCCGAGCTGCGCGAGCTGGGGGCGCTCTCCGGCGGCCCGCTCCATCGTCTGCAGCTCGCCGATCTCACCAACGAGCCGGTGCTGACGCAGTGGGATCCCTGGGGCAACCGCATCGATCACATCGAGCTGACGCCGCTGTGGAAGGAGGCGGCCAAGCTCGCCGCGACCCACGGCCTCGTCGCCGCCGGGTACGACGCGCCGCTCGGCGCTCGCGCGCGCGTCCAGCAGTTCGCCAAGGTCCACGTCCTCAACCCCTCGCTCGACGTGTACTCGTGCCCGCTGGCGATGACCGACGGCGCCGCGCGGACGCTGCTCGACAGCGGCAACCAGGCCCTCGTCGAGCGCGCCCTGCCCCGCCTGCTCGCCCGCGATCCCGCCACCGCGTGGACATCGGGCCAGTGGATGACGGAGCGGACCGGCGGCTCCGACGTCGGGCTGTCGGAGACGGTGGCGCGCAAGGACGCCGACGGCACCTGGCGCCTGTACGGGACGAAGTGGTTCACGTCGGCGACCACGGCCGAGATGGCGCTGACGCTCGGGCGCCCCGAGGGCAACGCCGACGGCAGCCGCGGGCTCGCCCTCTTCTACGTGCAGGTGCGTGGCGCCGACGGCCGCCTCACCCCCGGCATCGCGGTCAACCGGCTCAAGGACAAGCTCGGCACCCGGAAGGTGCCGACCGCCGAGCTCACCCTCGACGGCGTGCCCGCGATCCTGGTCGGCGCCGACAGCGACGGCGTCCGCGCGATCACGCCGATGCTGTCGATCACGCGCACGTGGAACGCGGTGTGCTCGGTGTCGGGGATGCGACGCGCGCTCGCCCTGGCGCGCGACTACGCCGGCCGGCGCATGGCGTTCGGCGCGCTCCTGCGCGACAAGCCGCTCCACGCCGACACCCTCGCCGGGCTCGAGGCCGAGTACGCGGGCGCCTTCCTGCTCGCGTTCCGCGCCGTCACCGTGCTCGGCCTGGTCGAGCGCGGCAACGACGAGGCCGACGATCGCCTGCTGCGCGCGCTCACGCCGATCGCCAAGCTCACGACCGCGAAGCAAGCGGTCGCGGTGGCGTCGGAGGCGATCGAGAGCTGCGGCGGCGCCGGCTACGTCGAGGACACCGGCCTGCCGCGGCTCCTCGCCGACGCGCAGGTGCTGCCGATCTGGGAGGGGACGACCAACGTCCTGTCCCTCGACACGCTGCGCGCGCTGGGCAAGGGCGGCGCGATCGAGGCGGTCGTCGCCGACGCGCGCGCCCACCTGGCGCAGGCGAAGGACCCCGGGCTGGCGGCGCCGGTCGCGGCGGCGCGCGACGCGCTCGACCACGCCGTCGCGTGGGCGGGCGGCGCCATGGGCTCGCCCGAGCGGCTCGAGAGCGGGGCCCGCCGCGTCGCGCTCACCCTCGGGCGTAGCCTCGAGCTCGCGTACCTCTCGGCGCACGCGCAGTGGTGTCTCGAGCACGGCCGCGGCGGCTACGCGGCGGCGGCGGCGCGGCGCTTCGCCAAGCACGGCGTCGATCTCGTCGACGACATCGATCGCGACGACACCCGGGCGCTCCTGGGCTGAGGTCAGCGGGTCTCGGCGAGCGCCGACAGGAACGCGCCCGCCCAGACCTGCGCCGAGCCGCGGCGGACGACGCGCTCGAGCGCGGCGTGGCGCTCGACGCGCTCGGCCGCGCCCATGCGGAGCGCCTGGTCGAGATCCACGGCCATGCCATCGACGTGATACGGGTTGGTGAGCAGCGCCGTCTCCAGCTCCTCGGCGGCGCCGGCGAAGCGCGACAGCATGAGCACCCCCGGGTCGGCGCGATCCTGCGACGCGACGAACTCCTTGGCCACGAGGTTCATCCCGTCGCGGAGCGGCGTCACCAGCGCGACGTCGGCGGCGCGGTAGAGCTGGGCCAGCACCGCCGGCGGATACGAGCGATAGAGATAGCGGACCGGCGTCCAGTCCGCCTCGCCGTAGGTGCCGTTGATGCGACCGACCAGGGTCTCGACGCGGTGGCGCAGCTCGGCGTAGTCGGGGACGTCGGCGCGCGACGGGACCGACACCTGCACGAACATCACCTGGCCTCGCCACTCGGGGAACTTCTCGAGCAAGCGCGCGAACGCCGTCAGCCGCTCGGGGATGCCCTTCGAGTAGTCGAGGCGATCGACGCCGAGGATGAGCTTGCGGGTGCCGACGTGCTCGCGCAACGCCGCGACGTCGGCGGCGTCGGCGGTGCCGGCGGCGTCGTGGAACGCGTCGGGGTCGATGCCCACCGGGAACACCCGCACGTCGATCGCGCGATCGGCCCGCTTGGCCCCGAGCACGTCGATGCAGTCGCGCAGGTTCGAGCACGCGCGCCAGGTCTGGACGCCGATGAGGTCGTACTCCTGGAGCGCGCCCAGGATCGACCGCGCCCACGGGCAGGTCTCGAGCACGTCGCGCGGCGGGAAGGGGACGTGGAGGAAGATGCCGATGCGACCCCGGTGACCCACGCGACGCAGCTCCTGCGCGAGCAGCAGGAGGTGATAGTCCTGCGCCCAGATCGTCGTCTCGGGCTCGATGAGGCTCGACGCGAGCTGCGCGTAGGCGCGGTTGGCATCGACGTACGCGCGCCACTCCTCGTCCACGTACCGCACCCGTCCCGGCATGCAGTGGAGCAGCGGCCACAGCGCGCGGTTGCAGAAGCCGCCGTAGAACGTGCGGCGCCACCCCGGCGGGTAGTCGAAGCTCGCGCGCGGCGGCATCGCGTCGTCGTTGTACGCGAGCGACAGCCCGGGATCGCGATCGCGCCCGCTCCAGCCCAGCCAGACGCCCTTGTGGCGCGTGAGCGCGGCCTCGAGCGCCGACGTCAGGCCACCGACCTCACGGGTTCGCCCGCCGCCGTCGGCGGGCAGGCGGTTCGACACGACGAGGAGCGGAAACGCGCCCGGGCGGGCGTCGTGACGCTCGGGCGCCGTGACCATCGCCGGCGCCGTGCCGACGGGCCGCGTGCGCGCCGCGCAGAGCCACGTGAGCAGCGTGCGCGCGGCGTCGGTGTCGGCGACCTGGCCGCTCGCATGCGTGCGCCGGTGCGGCGTGCCGACGCGCACGCCGGCGTCGCGCTCGCCGAGCCCCATGAAGAGATCCTCGTCGGTGTGGTCGTCACCGAGCGCGAGGATGCGCGCGGACGCGGGCGCGCGCTGGCGGAGCCAGAGGAGCGCGTTGCCCTTGTGCGCGGCGCGGTGGCGCACCTCGAGCATCTCGGCGCCGTCGAGGCGTTCGAACTCGGGCTGGGTCTCGAGCCACTCGTCGACCCGCGTCTCGGCCGCCGTGACGAGCACGTCGCGCGTCGCCGCCGGCACGGCGCGCCAGTGGAGACAGACCGAGGCCCGCTTGTGCTCGACCAGCGCCCCCGGCGCGCGGGCCGCGAGCGCGCGCAGGGCGGCCTCGAGCTCGCCGAGCTCCGGCGTCTCCGGCAGGACGTCGGCGGCGGCGCCGTCGGCGACGCGCCAGGCGCCGTGCTCGCCGATCAAGAGCAGCTGCGGCAGGCGCGCGCGGAGGTCGGCCAGCATCGCCCGCGGCCGACCCGAGACGATCGCGACGGTCGTGCGCGGCAGGTTCGCGAGCCGCGCGAGGAGCTCGACCAGCGGCTCGTCGAGGATCGCGGCGTCGGGCGTGAGCGCGTAGGGGACCAGGGTCCCGTCGAGATCGAGGGCCACCACGAGGTCGTCACACCGGGCGAGGTCGAGCCAGTCGATCAACATCGGCGATTCCGCTCAACCGTAGAAATGGCGGCGCGCGCTGTCAACCGAGCGCTCGCGCACGCCCGGCGAGACGCGATCAGGTGCGCAGGAGGAGCGCGAGTTGCCCGAGCGTCGCCGCGAGCGCGACCTCCGAGCGGAGGACCGGCGCGCCGAGCGTGACGATGGCGAAGCCACGCGAGGCGAAGGTCTCGACCTCGCGTTCGATCCAGCCGCCCTCCGGTCCGATGGCGAGGGCGACGGGCGTCCGCGGCGACGCGCGCCAGGCCAGCTCGATCGGCACGGCGCCGCGCGCGTGGGCACAGAGGCGCGTCGCGGGCGGCGCGTCGACCGCGGGATGAACCGCGTCGAGGAACGGCATCAGGCGGCGATGCACCGCGACCGCCGGCAGGTGCGTGGTCACGCCCTGCTCCGCGCCCAGGCGAAGGTGCTCCTCGATCGACCGCGGCGCGAGGCGCGGGCTGTCGAGGTACGCCTTGTCGACGCGCCACGCGTTGACGACGTCGACCTTGCGCACGCCGAACGCCGCCGCGGTCTCGAGCGCGCGCGACAGCACCTTGGGCCGCGGCAGCGCCAGCACGAGGTCCACGGGCATCGGCGGCGGCGGCTCGCGATCGAGCGCGAGCTCGAGCTCGATGGTCGTGCCGTCGTCCGAGACCACGTGGGCGGCGCCCATCCGTCCGCCGATCACGCCGGCGCGCACCGTGGCCCCCGGCGCCGCCCGCAACACCTCGCGGAGATGCGCCGCGCGGCGATCGGCGAGGCGCGTGACGTCTCGCGCCTGTCCGCGCGTGACCTCCCCGGGCTCGAGGAGGAGCAGGTTCACGCGCCGGGCTCGACGGGCTTGCCCGCCGCGGTCCAGCCCATGATGCCGGCCGTGAGCACCTTCACGCGCGTGTGCCCGGTCGCGAGCGCCTTCTCGGCGGCCGTGTGCGACGCGCCGCACTGCTCGTTGGCGCAGTAGAAGACGAGCGTGCGCGACTTGTCGGCGGGGAGCTCGCTCGCCGAGAACGTCTCGTAGTCACTCAGGCGGATCGCGCCCGGGATGACGCCCCGGTTCTTGCGCGTCGTCGGACCGTTGGCATCGACCGGCGTGCACGCGCCCTTCGCGAGCATCGCGTCCAGCTCCGCGATCGACACCGTCCCTACCGCCGGCTCCGGCTTGCTGCAACCGGCGACGACGATGCCCACGAACGCGAGGCAGAGGAGCCACTTCATGCCCTGACCTTACGCGGGACGATGCGCGCCGGCCAGCGGTCCGCAGCGGCGTAGGCCGCCATGACGCCCGGCTCCTCGAAGAGCGCGGGATAGGCCGCCGGATCGAGCTCCGCGGGCCAGACCTCTTGCACCGGCTCCCCCGACATCACCCGGGCCTCGAACGCGGCGAGCCGCGCGGTGACCGCCTCGCGCACGCGCCGCCGTCGCCTCGCCTCCGCCCGCGTCCCCGCATCCGCGATCAGCGCGGGATCCTCGAGCGCGCGCACCGCCCACGCCGCCGCCGCCTCGTCGCACCAGCGCGGCGGATCGCCACCCACGCCCAGGCTCGCGCGATAGAGCGCATGCCCCACCTCGTGCAGCGCGAGCGCGAGCGTCGCCAGGTCATCCATGCCCCGCGCGTACGTGGCGCACGCCATCCCCGGCGCGACCGTCCACGTCCGCGACACCTCCCCTTCCCGCACCTCGATCCCGATCGTGTCGAGCCCGTGCCGCGCCGCGAACCGCTCGATCATTTCTCCCACCTCCGGCATCCCCATCCTCCCTCCCTCCGGGTCTCCGATCCCGACTCCGATTCCGTCTGCGTCTGCGTCTGCGTCTGCGTCTCCGTCTGCGTCTCCGTCTGCGTCTGCGTCCGCGTCTGCGTCCGCGGCTCCGCCTCCCGGCACCACCCCGTACCTCGCCTCGATCATCGCCTTCACCGTCGCCCACCCACCCCGCCGCGCCTCCTCCGCCACCTGGCGCCACACACGCGCGAGCGCGTCGACGTCTCGCCTCACCGTCACCGCCGGCCTCACGCCTTCGGCGGCCGCGGCGACCTCACCCCGAGCCGCTCCAGCTCCGCGATCACCTGCTTCAGATCCGACCACGTGTCGCGCTTGCGATCCGGCTCGCGCAGCAAGTACGCCGGATGAAACGTCGGCATCACCTTCACGCCGCGGTGCTCGTGGAACTTGCCGCGCAGCGCGCTGATCGGCGCGTCGCGCCCGAGCACGACGTTCGCCGCCGGCCGCCCGAGCGTCACGATGATGCGCGGACGCACCGCCTGGATCTTCGCGTCGAGGAACGGCCGGCACGCCGCGACCTCGTCGGCCTCGGGGTTGCGGTTGTTGGGCGGACGGCACATCAGCACGTTGGCGATGTACACGTCACCGCGCCCCCACCCCATCGCCACGATCATCTTGTCGAGCAGCTCGCCCGCCTTGCCGACGAACGGATCCCCCAGCCGGTCCTCGTCCGCGCCGGGCGCCTCGCCGATGAACATGATCGGCGCCGGCTCCGGCCCGACGCCGAACACGAGCTTGTTGCGCGTCTTGCTCAGCTTGCAGCGCTGGCAGTCGCCGACCTCCTCGCGGATCACCGCGAGCGTCCGCCCCGCCGCCGCCGGCTCACGTTCGTCCCGAGCGAGGCCGAGCGGCTGTTCGACCACCCGTTCATCCTGAGCGAGGCCGAGCGAACGCTCGGCCGAGTCGAAGGACGCCCCCGGCAGCGCGCCCCCCGGCGCCGCCCACATCCCCGCGCGCTTCTGCCGTAGCAGCGCCTGGCGGAACGCGCTGGTCAGCGCGAACAGCTCGTCGCGGAGGTCGCCGGGCGTGCTACCCATCGGGAGACTTATGCCACGGACCACTGTCCTCGCGCTCGCCGCCGCCGCGCTTCTCGCCGGCCCCGCCTGCACCAAGTCGGAGGCCCCGCCGGCCGGCGACGTCGGCGCCAGGCTGACGGTGCCGACCACCGACGGCGCGACCTTCGATCCGGCGGCGCTCGCCGGCAAGCCGGCCGTCGTCGTCTTCTGGCGCCCCGGCTGCCCCCACTGCCGCGACGAGCTCCCGGACGCGCTCCAGGTCTGCAAGGACAAGGGCTGCACCGCCGTCGCGGTGCAGGTCGCCGAGGCCCCCCCGGCCGGCCTGCGCGTCCTCGAGGGCATGAAGTGGGACGGCGTCGCCCTCGTCGACGACGGGACGCTGCGCAAGGCGCTCAACATCACGAAGGTGCCGTGGACGCTCGTGCTGCGCCCCGACGGCACGGCTGCGCGCGCCTACACCGGCCGCCAGTCGTACGAGACGCTCGCCGGCGCGATCGCCGCGGTCTCGCGCTGAGCGCCTCCGCGCCGACGCACTTCACACCCGCGCCGCGAGCAGCTCCACCACGCGATCGAGGATGCGGTGGGCGACCTCGCGCTTGCTCGCGAGCGGCAGCTCGCGATCGCCGCCGGGCTCGACCAGGACGACGCGGTTGGTGTCGACCGCGAAGCCGGCGTCCGGCGCGGTGACGTCGTTGGCGACCATGAGATCGACCTGCTTCGCCGCGAGCTTGGCGCGGGCGTACCCGACGACGTCATGCGTCTCGGCCGCGAAGCCGACGAGCAACGGCCCGCTCCCGCGCCGAGCCCGCTCCGCGCCGAGCCCGCCGAGCAGATCCGGGTTGGCGTCGAGCGAGATCACCGGCGCGAGGCCGATCTCGGTGCGCTTGAGCTTCTTCTCGCTCGGCGTGCCGGGCCGGAAGTCGGCGATGGCCGCGGCCATGATCACGCCATCCGCGCCCCACGCGTGCGTCGCGAGCGCCGCCTCCATCGCGCGCGCATCCTCGACGTGCACGACGTCGAGGCCGACCGGATCGGGCAACGCCGTCGGACCGGCGACGAGCGTCACCGCGGCGCCGCGGCGCGCGGCCGCCGCCGCGAGCGCGTAGCCCATCTTCCCCGACGACCGATTGCCGAGGAAGCGCACGGGATCGAGCGGCTCGAACGTCGGCCCCGCCGTGATCACGAGCCGCTTGCCAGCGAGATCCTGCGGCGCCAGCACCCGACACGCCGCCTCCGCGATGTCGGCGGGCTCGGCGAGCCGCCCGGGGCCAGTCCAGCGACACGCGAGGAAGCCGTCGCCCGGGCCGACCACGAACGTGCCCGCGACGTCGACCAGCCGGCGCAGGTTCGCCTGCGTGATCGGGTGCTGCCACATGTTGACGTTCATCGACGGCGCGAGCAGCACCGGCGAGCGGGTCGCGAGGCACACCGCGGTGAGCGCGTCGTCGGCGATGCCGGCGGCGAGCCGCGCGATCACGTTGGCGGTCGCCGGCGCGATCACGACGAGATCCGCCCGGTCGGCGACCTGGATGTGGCCGATCTCGGACTCCTGCGTGAGCGAGAACAGGTCGTGGAAGACCATGCGCCCGGTGAGCGCCTGGAACGTCAGCGGCCCGACGAACTTCGTCGCCCGCTTCGTCATGATCACCTGCACGCGAGCGCCGGCCTTGGTGAACAGGCGCACCAGCTCGCACGCCTTGTACGCGGCGATGCCGCCGCCGACGCCGACGACGATCTCGGCGTCCGCGAGCGGCGCCGCGGGGTCGAACATCCGGCGCTCGCGCGGGCCGCCCGTGCTCGCGGCGCTCACGACGCCGGCTCCTCGATCTGCGCCTGGCACGTCGCCCACAGCCGCTCGCTGGCCGCGACGTCGGCCTGCCACCGGCACGCGAGCTCGCGGCGGTCCTTGTAGAAGCCGCCGCTCTTGCCCGCGACCTCGGGGCTCGCGCACAGCCACACCAGCACGTCGGCGCCGTGCGACGGGGTCCGCTGCGTCGCGAACGCCACCCGCGCGAGCGCGCCGTAGAGCCCCGGGTGCCGCGCCGGGATGTTGGTGTTGACGCCGCCGGGGTGCGCGACGTTGATCGTCGCCCCGCTGCCGGCGAGGCGGCGCGCCCAGGCCCACGCGAGCATGCGGTTCGCCTGCTTGGTCTGGCGATACGCGCGCACGCCGTTCCAGCGCCGGCGGGCCCAGTCGAGGTCGGTCTCGTCGAGGTCGCCGGCTTGCGTCGAGCCGACGTAGACGATGCGCCCGCCCGCCGCCGCGACGTTCGGGTGGAGCCGCGTGGTCAGGAGCTCGTAGGCCAGCGTGTTCGTCGCCCACGACTCCTCGAAGCCGTCGGGGGTGATCGTGCGCGCCGCGGGGTAGCAGCCGGCGTTGCTGAGGAGGATGTCGAGGCGCGGGTGTCGCGCCGCGAGCTCGTCGGCGAGCCCGCGCACGGCGCCGGTGCGCGCCAGATCGGCCGCCGCGTACGCGAGCTGGTCGCGCGTCGCGCCGCGCCCCACGAGCTCCTCCAGCGCCGCCTTGGCCTTGTCGCGCGTGCGACCGACGAGCGTGACCCGCGCGCCCATGCGCGCCAGCTCCCAGGCCGCCTCCTTGCCGATGCCGCTCGTCGCGCCGGTGACCACCGCGGTCTTGCCGCGGAGATCCACGCGCAGCGGCGGCGGCGCGCGCCGCACCAGGTTCATCACGGTCTGACGGAGGGGCGTCGTCGTCACAGGAGCGGTCCGAAGGTGCGGGCGAGCTCGCGGGTCTCGACCAGGTTGTCCTCGATCGAGCAGTACGTCCATCCCCCGTAGCGCCCCACGGAGTAGACACCCGCCGCCTCGAGCAGCCGGCGCACCCGCGCGTGCTCGGCCATCGACGCCTGCGTGACGTGCACGTACGCCGGATCGAGCACGACCGAGTGCTCGGCGACGAGCGTGTGGCCGTCGATGATGCCCTCGCGCTCGAGATCGGCGAGCACCCGCTCGCGCAGGCGTGGCACGTCGAGCGCGGCGTCCTTGTCGGCGCCGATCTCGACGTAGAGGCTCATGCGATCACCGCCGAGGATGTTGTCGTACCAGCCGACCCGGTAGAAGACGACCTCGGGGTCCGGGAAGTACATCCAGTGCAGCCCCTCCCTGCCCTTGCGATCGAAGCCGAGGTTGAAGACCAGCACCTTGTTCCAGGTGAACGCGGCCGCGTCGTGATCGACGCCGCAGGCGGCGAGCAGCCGCGGGAGCGGCGCCGACGACACCAGGCGCTTGAAGCCGAGCTCGCGCTTCGTCGTGAGCGCCAGCTGCCGGCGCAGATCGATCGACACCAGGCGCTCGCCGAGCGCCAGCTGCGACGACGGCACCTCGCGCAGCAGCGCGCGCACGTACTCGATGGCGCCATGCGCGGGGTAGGTGAAGGTCGCGTTGTAGCCGCCGCTGTCCGGGTGCTTGAAGTTGCGGATGATGTCGGCGACGTCCGCCCTGGGGAAGAAGCGGCCCATCGCGTCCTGATCGAGCCGATCGAGGTCGGTCGCGTAGAGCTTCTCGTTGTAGGGCACGAGGAACATCTCGGCGATGCCGCGGCCGAAGCGCCGGTAGAGCATCTCCTTGAACGAGCCCGGCGACGCGTCGGGGCTGTCCTCGTGGCGGAAGTAGAGATCGTGGAGGCACGACAGGAAGTCGTCGTGGGGGAGCTGATGGATGTTCTTCTGGAACGGGAAGTCGATGTCGCGGCCAGCCACGCGGATCGCGGCGTGACGCGCGACGGTGCGGACCTCGCCGTCCATGCGCGCGCGCAGCCAGGCCTCGATGTCCTCGTGCTTGAAGTGGAAGAAGTGGCCCGAGTAGTCCCAGACGAAGCCGTCCTGCTCGACCGTCTTGCAGTAGCCGCCGGGCGCGTCGTCGGCCTCGAGCACGAGCACATCCGGGAGCGGACGACCGCGCGCGGCGGCCTCGGCGCGCAGCCAGGCGGTGAAGCCGAGGCCGCTCATGCCGGCGCCGACGACGAGGTACTCGACCGTCTGCATGTCCGCGACAGTATTGCATGACGCCGCGCGGCACGGTCACGACTGGACGCTCGTGTCTCGACCCGCGCATGATGGAGCCCGTGGGAGCGGTTCACGAGGAGGTCACGACCGACGTCGCGACGATGCCCCCTGGCGCGGCGCCCGCCGTGGACGGGGGCGCGACCGTCGGCATGCCCGATCCGGAGACCCTCGCCTTGCTCATGCAGTCGGACCCGGCGCGCGCCGATCAGATGATCGCCCAGATCCAGCAGCACCCGCAGGGCGGCAACGCCGTCGCCGCCGAGCTGGTCGACGCCGCGGCGAAGCGCAACCAGCCGCAGCCGACCCTGCGCGTCGGCTCGCGCGGCGAAGCGGTCGTGCGGCTCCAGCAGGCGCTGGTCACGCACGGCGCCGCGATCAGCGCGGACGGCGCGTTCGGCCCGATGACGGCCGCGGCGGTGAAGGACTTCCAGCGACAGCAGGGGCTCGCCGCCGACGGCATCGTCGGACCGATGACGTGGGGCGCGCTCGATCGTTCGCCCGCGGCGCCACCGCCGGCGACCGAGGAGAAGCAGGCGAAGGACGATGAGCCGCCGACGACCACGCCGGCCGAGCACAAGCTCGTCGCGCCGCCCGAGCCGGAGTCGGAGAAGCCGGGCGACGGCGCGACCGAGAAGGTCGAGGCCGGCGCCTTCGGCAGCATGTACGGCAGCGCGAAGTCGCACTTCGGCCTCGCGTACGACGACTACAAGGCGCAGCTCGGGCCGGTGAAGTCGGCGAGCGAGCAGGTCACGCCGGGCAAGGGCAAGCCGCGCAAGTTCACCTCGCCGCTCACCATGGCGGAGCTGTGCGAGATCTTCCCCGATCTCGCCATCGACATGCAGCAGGACGCGGCGGTCATCCCGTGCGTCGAGCAGTTCGTCACCGAGATGAACACGGCGTTCCGCATCATGAAGCTCGACACGATCGAGGCGCAGGCGGCGATGCTGGGCAACGCCTACGTCGAGTCGGATCAGTTCCGCCGGCTGACCGAGACCCAGAAGGCGAGCCAGCGGTACGAGACCGACCCCACGCAGGTCGACATGGACGAGGGCTGGCTGAACCGCGCGGCGGCGGGGCAGATCGCCGGCGTCGGCGGCTACCACCAGGGCGGCGCCATCAACCCCAACGGCGACTGGCACGACAGCTTCGTCGGGCGCGGCGCCGTCCAGGTGACGTTCCGCTACTACTACGTGCAGGCGATCGCGGTGATGGAGAAGCGCGCCGAGGAGCTCGAGGCCGCCGGCGATCCGGTGTCGCTCGAGGACGCGGCGCGCATCCGCCGCTCGTGCAACGCGGTGAAGGCCGACCCCGAGCAGGCGGCGAACCCCGAGCACACGTTCCTGTTCTCGTCGGCGTTCTGGCAGATGCCCGACGGCAACGGCCGCACCGGGGTGGCCAAGGCCAACGCCGGCAACATCTTCGGTCACATGGGCAGCTACCAGCCCGAGGCCAAGAAGAAGACCGCGGCCTACGACCGCGCCGTCGCCGTCATGACGCGGAAGCTCGAGGCCGAGGCGCTCGCCGATCAAGCTTCGGCGTCATGATCGCGGGCAGGTCGACCAGCGCCACCGGCGCGTAGTCGTGATCGTCGACGCCGACGTCGAGCATCGCGCCCGACCCGCGGTAGTTGCCGTGGCTGTGACCGTGCAGGTGCCACGAGCCGTGGTGGCGCCGGTCCCACTCGCCGAGCGGGAAGTGGCAGAGCGCGATCGGCTGGCGCCGGCCGTCGACCTCGGGGGAGATCGTGAGGAGCGGCGGCAGGATCTCGACCACGTGCCCGCTGGCGCTGGTGAACGGCGACGGCCCGACGGTCGGCGGCACCCAGCCGCGATCGTGGTGCCAGGGATAACCCAGCACCTTGATGCGGCCGCGCAGGCGCCCGAGCACGCGGCTCGCCGTGGCCCGGTTCGACAGCGTGAAGTCGCCGAGGTGGTAGACGACGTCGTCGTCGCCGACGCGCGCGTTCCAGCGCGCGATCATCGCGTCGTCCATGGCCGGCACCGACGGAAACGGGCGGTTGCAGTAGCGGATGATGTTGGCGTGGCCGAAGTGCGTATCGGAGGTGAAGTAGATGTTCGGTTCGTTGCGCATGACACGCCGCCACCATGCGCCCGATGGCGCCGCGGGTGAAGGACACGATCCGGGACACGCCCGGCGGCGCCGTCACGGCTTGGTGCAGCGCGTACCGGTCGAGGTCAGCACGAGCGGGCCGAGCTCGCAGTCCCCGAGGAGGTCGTAATAGACCTTGCCCGGGATGCAGCCCTGCTTCTCGCGCTGCTGCTCGAGCTTGATCGCGCCTCCCGCCGGCAGCGCGCCCAGGCACGCGAGGTCGGCCCGGTGCCGGGACTGGGCGCCGGTGACGCCGGCCTTGACGACGATCCTCTCGGTCGGGCAGTCCTCGGGGACGAGGACGAGCTCGAGCGGCGCGCTGGTGACGGACGACACCGTGAACGTGCGCAGCACGCGGCGGTCGCCCTTGACGTCCTGGTACGAGCACGCGACCGCGACGAGCAGGACGGACACGACGTGGAGCCAGCGCGAGGACATCCCGAGGATCGTACTCAATCGCGCCGGTTCGCGATACCGCGCGTCGCGGCGGCGAGGAGCTCCTCGTCCTCGATCGAGCGCGCGAGGCGAGCCGCGCGCTCGCGGACGGCCTTCGCGTCGTCGGCGTCGGGCGTCATGCGCGCGATCAGGTTGAGCGCGAGCACGCGGAAGCGGACGAAGCCGCCGTCGCCGGCGTGGCTGGCGGCGCGGCGCGCGAGCGCGAGGCCGGCGGCGGTGTCGCCTTGCTTCCAGGCGCAGTACGCGAGCCCGTTCTCCTTGCGGAAGGCGACGAAGGGCAGCTCGAGCCCGTCCGTGATCGCCTCGAACAGACGGCGGGCGCCCGCGACGTCCGCGGCGGCGCCCCGCGGCGGCGACGTCAGGTGGTACGCGCGCTGACCGAGGAGGCGCGCGCGCAGGCACGCGCGATCGTCGGCGTCGACATCGGGCAGCTCGATCGCCCGCTCGGCGACGTCGAGGTGATCCTCGGCGCGGGCGCGCTCGCCGTCGTTGGTCGCGACGTACGCGTCGAGGAGCGCGATCTCGGCCAGCGCCGCCGGGCCGGCCCTGGGCGCCGCCTCGCGCGCGCGCTCGAGCCGGAGGCGCGCGACCGCGTCCTCGCGCCGCCGCAGGTGCACCGACGCGAGCCCCACGTGGGTCCACGCCGCGAGCCGCGACTCGGCGAACGGCGGGCGATCCCAGAGGCGCAGCTGCTCGAGCCGCAGGGTGAGCGGCAGATCGGCGAAGCGGCGGTGGTACTGCGACAGCCACCGCGCCCACCGCTCGATGTCCTCGGGCACGCCGAGGTGCCGCAGGAGCCACCGCCCGTACTGCCCGCCGGGCTGGTTGCCGCGCCGCGCCAGGCGCCGCAGCCCCTTCTCGATCGAGAGCAGATCCTCGGGCAGCTCGGCGCGCTCGCCGACCGTGCGCGCCAGCTCCTCCGCGAGCGCCGTCCAGCCGCCGGCTCGCTCGGCGAGGCGCTCGACGTACACCCGCCAGGTGAGGCCGACCGGCGCGGTGTCGGGCTCGGTGGCCTCGCCGCCCTTGGCGCGGGTGCGTTCGCTCACGTCTCCGAGCGTAGCGCGCCGTCGATCGCGCTTGCGCGCATCGGCCGGTGTATTACCAATGAAGAGATGCGCGAGCCGTGGCTGGCCCGATGGCAAGACGTCGTGTGCCTGACCATGTCGGGCGCGTTCGTCCTGCTCGTGCTCGTGCTCGGCGACGACCTCGTCGGCGGCCTGGTGTCCGCGCCCTACGTGGCCGCCGTCGTCTTCATCGGGACCTGGCTGGTCATCGACTTCGTGATCGCGTTCCTCGTCACCCGCGCCGAGCGCCAGGCCGCCGCGGCGGCGGAGCCTCCGCGCGAGCCACCGCCATCGCCGCCGCGACCGCCGCGTCCGACCCGCGCGCCGTTGCCGCGCGCCGTCGCGCGCCCGCGCGTCAGGTGATCGTGCCCGCGCGCTCGATCTCGAGGCGCAGGATGCGGCGCGCGATCGCGAGCGCGCAGGCGTAGGTCGATTCCATGCCGAAGAACGACATGCTCTTCGAGAGCAGGCTCTGGCGCCGCGAGTACGGGGTATCCGACGCGTAGTGGACGAGGCCGAGATCGAAGGCGACGCCGTCGGCCAGGTTCACGATCTCGCCCTTGGGATGGCGCTGCGGCGCGGCGGTCTCGTGGATCGCCGACAGGTACGGCCCGGCCTCCATCTCCATCACCGTGTAGCCCTCGCGGTAGAACACGTCCATGTAGCTCCGGTTCTGCAGGAACGCGGAGCGCACGGTCAGCGCCTTCTGGTTGTCGAGCACGGTGCCGTACTTCATGAGCGGCTGCACGTCGCGGGCATGGAGCGCGTTGCGCAGGAGGTACGTGTTGCCCGAGTGCTCGTCGTGGACGGCCTTCGAGATCATGACGTCGCCGACGCGGGCGTTGAGCGTCGCCGCCTTGCCCATGATGTACATGCCGCGGATCTCGTCGAGGCCGGAGGTCACCGCCGCGAGGTGGTGGTACGCGGCCATGCCCAGCGGGTAGTCGATGTTGACGATCACCGCGTTCGAGCGCGCGAGCTGCTCCAGGCCGGGCACGCGCAGGCGCGGATCCATGTGCCGCGGATCGAGGCGCGCCAGCTCGAAGACCTGGGCCGCGACGTCGATGCGCGCCGGGCTCTCGATCGTCGTGATGCCGACGCGCGCGTCGTGGGCCTGGACCTCGGCCACGCGCTGTCCACCCGGCGCTGCCGTCATGTAGAGCCGCAGGCCGTAGTAGAGGAGGTTGGGGACGACGAGCTCGTCGTTCCTGGCGAGCGCGTCGTCGATGCGCTGGCCGAGCCCCTCGGGGTTGGTGGTGCGCAGGAACCCCGCGATCGCTTCCTGGTGCGCGAAGGCGTAGCCGCCGAGCAGGTTGGCGAGCGAGTGGGTGTTCGACGAGACGAAGTAGACCGGACGCCGCATCAGCTCCGGGCGCGCCTCCTGGATCGCGTCCCACCACGTCTTCGCCGACCGCTGGTACTCGCGGAACGAGCCGTCGAGGAGCCGGATCGTCAGATCGAGCTCCCCCGCCGCGATCGCGGCGAGCCCCTCGGCCCAGCTGCCGCCGAGCGCCGCCCGCAGGACGCGCACGCCGTCGGCGTCGGTGCCGAGCGCGCCCGAGAGCGTCACGTCGTCGAGCCCGGGCAAGCTCGCGGGATCGAGGCCGCTGCCGGCGAGGCGCAGGTGCAGCTTGTTCCACTCGATCTGGTAGGCGGTGACGATGGGCACGAGATCGTCGATGTCCGACGCCGACGCGACGAAGACGGCGAGCGTCGAGCCGCCGTCCCAGCGCAGCGGCCGGCGGCGGCCGCGCGTCCGCACCGAGGCCCAGGTCTCGACGGGGAAGCCGGCGCGGGTGAGCTGGGCGATCGACTGGCCGAGCACCATGCGGCGGACGTGGTGGAAGCACGCGGGCAGGCGCGCGGCGCTGTAGGCGAACGCGGCGAGATCGGGCTCGGGCGCGAGGGCGCCGGCGTGGAGGCTCGAGGCCGAGTAGAGGTGCGCCTCCTCGAAGCCGCGCACGCGCACGTCGCCGCTCGAGCGGAGGAGGCTGTAGTAGGTGCGGATGTAGAGATCGATCTCGTTGGAGGTCGTCCTCGGCGGCTGGCGATCCACGGCTCACCTTACCAGGACGCGCGCGAGCACGTCGGCGACGACGCCGCGGAACCAGCGATGCGCGGGATCGAGGTGCAGGCGCTCGGGCCAGACGGCGACCGTCCGCACCGCGGGCAGCGCGAGCGGCGGCGCGCGCACGACGAGCCCGAGGTCGGCGGCGGCGGCGGCGAGGAGCTGGCGCGGCGCGGCGAGCACGAGATCGGTGCGCGCCACGACCTGCGCGGCGGCGAGGAAGCCAGGCGCGACCAGCCCGACCCGGCGCGCATGACCGGCGCCGGCGATGACACGCTCCACCATGCTCGGCGACGACGAGCCGGTGCGCACCACGACGTGCGGATGCGCGAGCCAGCCGGCGAGCGACACCTTCCGCTTGTGCGCGACCGCGAGCGGGTGGCGCGCGCGCAGGAAGATCGCCCAGTCGACCTGGCCGAGCGCGCGCTGGACGTAGCCCGGCGCGTCCGCCACCGCGGGCGCGGCCGCCAGCGCCAGATCATCGCCGCCCGCCGCCAGCGCCTCGATCGCCCCGACGCCCGGCTGCCGGACGTCGAGCCGGACGTGGGGGGCGGCGGCGACGAGCGCGGCCAGCACCTCGGGCAGCGCCGTGAGCGTGAGATCCGGACACACGAGCCGGAACGTGCGCCGCGACCGCGCCGGCTCGAAGCTCGCCTCCACGCGCAACAGCTCCGCCGCATCTCGCAGCACGCGTCCGAGCGGCGCCACCAGCGCCTCCGCCCGCGGCGTCGGCTCGAGCCCCCGCCCCGCCCGCACCAGCAACGGATCCCCGAACACCGCCCGCAACCGCCCCAGCGCGTGGCTCATCGCCGGCTGCCCCACCCGCAACCTCCGCGCCGCCGCCGTCACGCTCCTCGTCTCCAGCAACGCCTCCAGCGCCACCAGCAGGTTCAGGTCCATCCGCCCGAGATCCCTCGCCTCTCCCGGGGACGGTGTCAACTTTGACAACTTTGCCCTCCCATCGATTCCATCGATGAGACCATGCATCCAATCGATTGGATAGATGTCATGCGCAGGCCCATGCTGCGGCCCATGCGCTTCTTCATCACCGGCGCCACCGGCTTCGTCGGCGGCCACCTCGTCGAGCACCTCACCCGCGCCGGCCACGACGTCCGCGGCATGGCCCGCAGCGAGGCCGGGGCCGCCGCCGTGCGGGCCTTCGGCGGCACGCCCGTCACCGCCGACCTCGACACCATCTCGGTCGCCGCCCTCGACGGCGTCGACGTCATCGTCCACGCCGCCGCCCAGCTCACCGGCCTCGACCGCGCCGCGTACCTGCGCGTCAACGTCGACGGCACCCGCCGGCTCCTCGACCTCGCCCGCGCCGCCGGCGTGCGCCGCTTCGTCCTCATCGGCACCGAGGCCGCGCTCTTCGCCGGCCACGACCTCGTCGACATCGACGAGACGCACCCCTACCCCGCCCGCCCGCGCTACCTCTACGCCGAGACCAAGGCGCTGGCCGAGCAGCTCGTCCTCGCCGCTGACGGCCCCGACCTCACCGCCCTGTCGGTGCGTCCGCGCCTCGTCTGGGGACCGCGCGACACGAGCGTCGCGCCCGCCATCGCCGAGATGGCCGCGCGCGGGCGCTTCCGATGGATCGACGGCGGCCGGCAGGCGACGTCGACCACCCACGTCCGCAACCTCGCGCGCGCCGTCGAGCTCGCCGCCGAGCGCGGCCAGGGCGGGCGCGCGTACTTCGTCGCCGACGACGAGCGCTCGACCATGCGCGCGTTCCTCACCCGGCTCCTGGCCGCCCGCGGGGTCACCCTGCCCGACCGCTCGGCCCCGGGGGCCGTCCTCCGCCCGCTCGCCCGCGCCGTCGAGGGGCTGTGGCGCCTCCTGCGCCGCCGCTCGGCCCCGCCGCTCTCGTCGTTCGCCATCGACATGCTCTCGCGCTCGGTGACGGTGAGGACGGATCGCGCCCGCGCCGAGCTGGGCTGGGCCCCGGTGATCTCCGTGGAGGAGGGCCTCCGCGAGCTGACTTCGGCCGCGAAGGGTGCTATCTAGGGCCGCCCCGGCTCTCCGGGGACTTAGCCTGGAGCACGTGTGAGCAAGGAAGAACTGGTCCATCTCGAAGGCGAGGTCGTCCTCATCGCCAAGGGCGGCAACTTCCGCGTGAAGCTGGAGAACGGTCACGAAGTGCTGGCCAAGCTCGCCGGCAAGGTCCGCCGCCACCGCATCCGCGTCGTCCTCGGCGACCGCGTCACCGTCGCGGTCTCCCCCTACGACCCGACCCGCGGCTTCATCGTCTATCGCCAGCGCTGAGATCGGTCGACTCCCGAGGGGCAGTGCTACCCTTCGGTCGAATGGCCGAACGTCCCCTCTACGCCGGGTTCGACCTCGGCACCAGCAACAGCGCCGCCGCGGTCTTCGACGGCGAGCGCACCCAGGTGATCCGGAACGCCCAGGGCGGGACGGTGACCCCGAGCGTGGTCCGCGTCGACAAGCAAGGCCGCGTCACCGTCGGCCAGCGCGCGCGGCGCCTGCTCGACCAGGATCCCGACAACACGGCGACCGAGTTCAAGCGGCTCATGGGCACCGGGAAGGACCTCGCGTTCCCGGCGGCCGGCGTGACCCGCAAGCCCGAGGAGCTGTCGGCGGAGATCCTGAAGGCCCTGCGCGCCGACGTCGCCGACCAGCTCGGCGCCACCGTCGAGCGCGCGGTCATCTCGGTGCCGGCGCTCTTCGAGCTGCCGCAGAGCGCGGCGACGAGCGAGGCCGCGCGCCTCGCCGGGTTCGAGCGGGTCGAGCTCCTCCAGGAGCCGATCGCCAGCGCCCTCGCCGCCGGCTGGCGCGCCGACGACGACGGCGGCGGCACGTGGCTGGTCTACGACCTCGGCGGCGGCACGTTCGACGCGTCGCTGCTCGAGACCCGCGACGGCCTCCTGCGCGTGGTCGCGCACGACGGCGACAACTTCCTCGGCGGCCGCGACCTCGACTGGGCGCTCACCGAGCACCTCGCGGCGCGGCTCCACGCCGCCGGCGGCGTCCTGCTCGAGCGCAAGCACGCCGCCCACGCGGGTGCGCTCCGCGTCCTGCGCGCCGCGGCCGAGGACGCGAAGATCGAGCTCTCGCGCGCGCCGCAGGCGCAGGTGACGCTGGCGCAGCCGCTGGTCGTCGGCGATGCCGAGCTCGAGGTCGACCTGACCCTCACCCGCGCCGAGCTCGAGGCCCTCACCCAGCCCCTCGTCGATCGCTCGATCGAGGTGTGCCTGCGCCTCCTCGCCGCCGGCGGGCTCGCCCCGGGACGGCTCGCGAAGATCGTGCTCGTCGGCGGTCCGACGATGATGCCGGCCCTGCGCGCGCGCGTCGCGGCGCGGCTCGACGCGCCGATCGCGGAGGGGCTCGACCCGATGACGCTGGTGGCGCAAGGCGCGGCGCTCTACGCGGCGACCGCCGGCCTCGACGGCCGCCCGGCCATGGCGTCCAGGGGCGCCGGGCGCAAGGTGTGGCTCCAGTACCCGCCGGTCTCGGCGGACCTCACGCCCCACGTCGTCGGTCGCTTCGTCGGCGGCGATCCGCCGGCGCGCGTGACGCTCGCGCGCGAGGGCGGCGGCTGGCAGAGCCCGCCCGCGGCGATCGGCGCCGACGGCGGCTTCGTGACCATGGTGAGCCTGGTGCCCAGGGCAGCCTCGACGTTCGCCATCGAGGCGGTCGACGGCGCGGGCGCCACCATCGAGGTCGACCCGCCGACGTTCACGATCGTGCAGGGCCTCACCATCGCCGACCCGCCGCTGTCGCGGACGATCGGCGTCGCGCTCGCCAACGACCACGTGCAGATCTACTTCGAGCGCGGCGCGCCGCTGCCGTCGCGGCGCACGTTCGTGCACACGACCGTCGAGACGGTCGCGGCCGGCACCGCGGAGAGCGTGCTGCGCATCCCGATCGTCCAGGGCGAGCTCGAGCAGGCGCACCTGTGCCGGCTGGTCGGCACCCTCGAGCTGCGTGGCGACGGCGTCGAGCGCACGGTGCCGCTCGGCTCGAAGGTCGAGCTGACGATCGAGCTCGATCGCGCGGGCTGCCTGACCGCGCGCGCGTTCGTCCCCGCGATCGACGCGATGTTCGAGCACGTCGCCCACCTGCTCGTGCCCGAGGCGGCGCCGGCCGCGCTCGACGCGGCGCTCGCCGACCAGCGGCGGCACCTCCAGCAGATGCGGACCGAGGCCTTCCGCCACGGGCTGACCCAGGTGATCGACAAGCTCGGCGCGCTCGAGGCGCAGCTCGCTGCGGCCGAGCGCGACATCGACGCCGCCCACGGCGGCGACGCCGACGCGGCGCAGAAGGCGCGGCGCACGCTGCTCGAGATCGACGCCGCCCTCGCCGACGCCGACCTGGCGCGCAAGTGGCCCGAGCTCGAGGACGAGGCGCGCTGGGCCGGCGTCGCGGCGGTGTCGGCGATCGGCGCGTTCGGCACCGCGCCCGAGAAGAAGCTCCTCGACGAGGTCATGACCGCGCTCGATCGCGCGATGACGGCGAAGGATCCGGCCGAGCTCGGCCGCCAGCTGCGCCTCATGCGCCGCCTGACCAACGCGGCCTACTTCCGCGATCCCGAGGCGTGGGAGCGGCAGTTCGAGCTCGCCGCGTCGGAGCTGGCCAGCGCGACCGACCTGCCCCGCGCCAAGCAGCTCGTCGACGACGGCAACGCCGCGATCGCCGCGGGCGACACGTCGCGCCTGCGGCGCATCGTCAGCGCCCTCTGGGACCTCATGCCGGTCGACGCGCAGGCGCGGAAGAAGTCGTTCGACTCGGGGGTCCGCTAGGATGCGCGCCGCGAGGAGCGCATGACCGAGGCGGCGGAGCGGCTCGCGGAGAACCCGTTCTTCGTGCTCGGGCTCGCGCCCGACGCGCCGCCGCGCGAGGTCGAGCGCGAGGCGCAGAAGCTGCTCGGCATGCTCGAGCTCGGGCTGGCCGACGCCACGACGTACGCCACGCCGCTCGGGCCGCGGACGCGGACGGCCGAGAGCGTGCGCGCGGCGGCGGCGGTGCTGCGCGATCCGCGGCGGCGCCTCGTGGCCGAGCTGTGGGCCGCGGGCTGGAAGCCGGGCGCACCCGCGGGAGGAGCCGGCTAGTGGCGCGCGTGCTCGCCTGGATCTGGTGGATCGTCGCGTTCGGCCGGCGCCGGGCGTGGATGGCGCGGCGCGATCACCGCGGCGGCGCGTTCCTCGCGTTCACCGCGCTGGCGGCGCTCGGCGACGTCATCGCCGGCTACTGGTCGCTCTCCCTCGTCCTCGTCTTCCTCGCGCTCGGCGAGTGGCTCCTGGCCGGCGTCGCCGCCGCGGCGCTGTGCGGCCTGATGATGCGGCGGGTCGTCATCGAGCACGTGACCGTGCCGCTCGGCCTCTACCGCACGACGTACCTGCTCGCCCAGATCGATCGCTGGTTCCTGAACGAGCCGCTCGGCGCCGCGCGGCTCACGGCGGCGCGCGCGCTCGTCCGGGCGGGCGTGCCGGCGCGCGCGGAGCGCTGGTGGAAGAGCGTGGCGCCGGCCCGCGTCGGCGCCCACGAGATCGCGGCGCAGGCGGTGCTGGCAGACGCGCGCGGCGATCGTGCCGACGCCGGGCTCCTGTTCGAGAGCATCATCCTCCTGCGCGAGCCGGCGCCGAGCGCGCGCGAGCTCGCCGCCGAGTGGCTCGCGGTGGACGACGCGGCGCACGGACGGTGGGCCGCCATCGTCGAGCGCGCCCAGGCGCGAGCGCGGCCGGGGCGCGGCGCGCATCGCAGGCCGGAGGCGATCGAGGCGGAGCACGCCGCGACGTCGCCGGCGAGCGGCGGCGGCAGCGGCAGCGGCCGTGGCCGCGGCGAGATGATGTGGCCGCCGACGGGGCTGACGTTCTTCCTCGAGGGCGTCGCGGCGCGGATGCTCGGGCGCGCGGACGCGCCGTCGCAGCTCGGCATGTGGGTCCGCTGGCTGGAGTCGTCGCGGCGCCGCGAGATGCTGCCGTTGCTGCGGCGGTGTCTGGACGGAGCGGGTGCAGACCGGGCGGCCGGATCGGGCACGGGCACGGGCACGGGCACGGGCACGGACAACGGCACGGTGCTGGCCGCCGCCGTGCGAGCGCACATGGAGGTCCTGGCGCGGCCCACCGAGGGTGGCCTGGTGCGGGTCGCGGAGGCGTGGGACGTGGCGATCGGCGAGCAGGGATGGCGGACCGACATCGCGAAGCGCGCGATCGAGCTCGGCGCGCCGGCGGACGCGGCGAGCCGCGCCGCCGAGGAGCTGCGCCTCCAGGTCGTGAACGACGTCGCGCACGCCATGCTCGCCGCGAGCGTGTCGTTGCCGCGGATCCTCCAGCGCAGCGACAGCAGCGTGCTCGCTGCCGCGGCGGCCAAGGCGCGCGCCGAGCTCCTGGCGCGCCTCGAGCTGACCTTCGAGCGCATCGGCGGACGCGTGCAGGAGCGGACCGCGCTGGCGCCGATCGACGAGTGGCGCTCGTTCCTCGCCGTGCGCGCGGCCTACGGCGACGCCGTCGACCGCGGCGGCCTCGAGCTCGACCGGCTCGCCTTCCCGCACGCGCACACCGAGCTCACCAGCTGGACCGTCTGGATGTGGAACGATCGCAAGGAGCACGCGCTGTCGCACGGCATGACGACGTGGCTGTTCGAGCGCGCGCTCGCCGTGGGTGACGCCCAGGCGATCGAGCTGCACGGCAAGAACGCGCAGCTCGAGCCGTCGACCGACTGACCGCCGGCTACGCCCTTCGCCGCGACGGCAGGCGCAGGCCGAGCGCCCACGCGAGCCACGCCGCGCACGCGAGCATCCACGCGGCGAGCGGCAGGAGCGACGGCAGCCCGTCGAGGCCGAGCTTCATGCCCAGGTTCCACGCCTGGCGCGGCGCGTTGGGCGGGTTGCCGCGCATGTCGATGGTCTGGGTCGAGACCGCGAGCTTGCCGGCGTAGAAGTTCTTCCACACGAACTGCGCGTACGGCCGCTTGTAGACCGTATCGATCTCGGGCTTCACCGCCGTCGCCGCGAACATGTTCGCCGCCGAGAAGGCGAGCAACCCGGCCAGCCCGAGCGCGGCGGCGATCCGCGCGAACCACCGCGGGCTGCGGGGCGTGGCCGGCGCCGTGATCCAGACCAGCACGCCGCCGGCGAGCATCGCCGCGAACGGCAGCATCGGCACCAGGTAGCGCGGCCCCGCGGCCCAGCCGCCGTGCCACGGCGGGATCGAGCTGTTGAGCCAGAGGAACATGATCACGGCGAACGCGCACACCGCGACCTCGGCGCGGTGCTCGCGCTTCCAGGCGAGCGCGACGGCGCCGGGCACGGCGAGCGCGAGCCACGGCGTCGTGTAGAGGAGCCCGCGGAACGCGCCGACGAGGATCTCCTTCAGCGGCTGCGCGTGCGGCGCGCCCACGCCGAAGAACCAGCCGGTGTGCGGCTCCTTCCAGACCGAGAAGT
>ERZ761602.2033-NODE-2033-length-33720-cov-4.952592_pt1 | contig 33720 bp, 27 predicted proteins | sample MGYA00512165_ERZ761602 | MGnify/ENA primary metagenome ERZ761602 (study PRJEB28899, sample SAMN02445085) | bioreactor sludge metagenome | biome: EBPR sludge; isolation source: Thorneside wastewater treatment plant | place: Australia: Brisbane, Thorneside...
CCGAGATTCCGGCCCGGGGCCTGTCCCGGCTCGCCGGCACGGAGATCCCGAGCTTCCCGGACACGGAGCAGACCTTCGCGGAGCTGCGGGCCCGGATCGAGCGTGCCCGGGTCCACATCGCGGCACTGCCCGACGCGGCCATCGACGCGGACCCCGACCGGGAGCTCACCGTGCCCATGGGCAAGGAACAGCGCACCTTCACCCGCATCAACTACCTGCAGCGCTTCGTGCTGCCGAACCTCTATTTCCACACCACCGCCACGTACCTGATCCTCCGGCACATGGGGGTCGAGATCGGCAAGCTGGATTTCCTGGCGGCGCCGCCGCGTTAGGGGCGTGGCGGCCTGATCAGGCGCGGGGGGGGGCGGGGCCGGGGCCCCGCGGGGGCTGGGGGGGGGCTCCGCGGGGGGGGTTCTTCTTTTCGTTGTCCGTCGCGGGCAGAGTCTGGTCGCGCGACATGACAGACGTATTGCGGGAACGGCGTCGCCGGCTCGCCCGCTAGTGGCCCACCGGCACCGCGTCTGCGAACACCCCGGGGCTGCCGGCTTCCTGGTACAGCACGGTCGCGCGCACGCCGTCCGCCGCCGCGATGTCGGGCAGGCCGTCATCGTCGAGGTCGCCGATGGCGACGCCGAGCGGGCCGTAGAAGCCCGGGTAGCTGGTGGCCGTCAGGAACTGCCCGGCGGTGACCGGGTCCTGCAGCAGGACCTTCACCGCGCCCCGGTGACCTCCGGCGTCGGCCACCACCAGGTCGGGACGGCTGTCCGCGTTCAGGTCACCCACGGCTAGGTGCACCGGCCGGCTGCCGGCGGCGTAGGTCACCGGCGCCAGGAACACGGCGGGCTGCACGCCATCCTGCAGGAGGACCGACAGCCCGGCCGTGCCCAGGCCCTGGAGTCCCGGGCCTTCGTTCACCAGCACCAGGTCGGGGCGGGTGTCGGCATTCAGGTCCGCTATCCGGACGGACAGGGGTTCCGTGCCGGCCGGGTAGCTCACCGGCGCCAGGAACTGCCGGTCGACGACCGGATCCTGCAGCAGCACGGCGATGGCGCCGTTGCTGCCCGAGGAATCCTGCACGGCCACGGCGATGTCGGCCCGACCGTCGGCGTTGAGGTCCCCCACGGCGACGGACGTGACCGGGCGGTCGGTGGCCAGGGCGACCGGCGGGTCGAAGGTGCCCGGGTTGCCCGGGTCCCCCCAGGCGACGTAGGCGCTGCCATCGGTCTCGAAGCTGGCGATGACGAGGTCCGTGGCCCCGTCGTCGTCCAGGTCGCCGGTCGCGAGGTCCAGGGAGGCGCCGCCGGCGTCGACCGACTCCGGCGCCAGGAAGCTGCCCGGCGCCGCCACGTCCTGCCGGAGCACGGTCACGTCGGCCGAGCCGACGTTGGCCACGAGCACGTCCGGGTCCGGCGCGCCGTCGAGGCTCGCGAGCGCCAGGGTGGCCGGGCTGAAGCCCGCGGTGACCTGGTCGCCGGGCACGAAGCCATCCGCAGCGGTCGCGTCATGCAGCAGGACGGACACGAGCCCCGGATCCGCCGCCCCGTACACCACCCGCGTGGAGGCCACCACCAGGTCCGGCTCCCCGTCGGCGTCCATGTCGGCGATGGCCACCGAGTTCGGCACGTCGTAGGACGGGAAGACCGGGTCGTCGTCGTCGCAGCCCGCGAGGGCCAGCCCCGAAAGAAGGATGAAACCTGCTGCGCCACGTCTGGACATGTCTGTTATCCCGTCTGGCCGTTGCAAAAGCGCGCTTGACCGCCGCGGCTATTCAACCGCATTGGCGAACCGGCCGCCAGCGCCTGTCACCCTAGGTCCAATTCTCAACTGCCAGCCCCGGCAGGTGCCGGAAGTGGCGCTGGTTGTTGGTCACGAGCACGGCGCCCAGAGAGCGGGCGTGGGCCGCGATCATGAGATCCATGTTGCCAACGGGTTTGCCAGCGCGTTCGACGTGCGCGCGGATCTCGGCGTAGTGCAGCGCCGCGGCCCGGTCCGATTCCCGCACGACAAGACGGTCCAGGAAGTCCTCGACATCCATGAGGATCTCCGGGCGGGCCGGGTGCCGCGCGGCGCCGTACCGCAGCTCGGCCTCGGTGACCGCGGAGATCGCAAGCCCGTCGCCGCCCAAGGAGCGGAAGCGGTCGCGGACCTTCGTGGGCCGACGTCGGATGATGTAGCTCGAGATGTCGGTATCGAGCAGGTAACCGGTCACGGCCGGCCGCGCCGACGCTGGGGCGGGCTGTCGGCGCGCTCGACGAGGAAGTCAGCGGAAACCCGCGGGGTTGCCGCGAAGAAGTCGTCCCAGCCCGCGGTCTTGGGCGTCAGGATCACCTTGTCGCCGTCCCGCGCGACCAGCACCTCGGTACCCTCGAACCGGTACTTCGCCGGGAGGCGTACGGCCTGGCTGCGGCCATTCATGAACAGCTTGGCGGTGTCGACGGGTTTCACGGGGTTGCTCCTGTCAGGCGCCCCATATTCCCCCGCCGCTGGGTATATATCAAGATATATATCAGGCTGTTTGGTGGAGATTTGCCGTCAACGGCTAGGCCGCCAGGGCCTGCTGCATGCTCGCGATGTCGGGCTGGCTGGCGGCCATCAGGTCCATGAAGCTGCCCTTGCCCAGGTTCACCCGCTGGAGCAGGAACTCCGCGTCCGGGTGCTGGACGCGCAGGGCCGGCTCCGCCTCGAGGCGGCGGCTGAGCTTGGCGGCGGAGAGCAGCCGGGTGAGCGGTTCGAGGTCGGCGGACCCGCCATCCAGCAGATAGTCCTGGTTCTCGACGGCCTCGCAGATGCGCTGGGGCAGGCCCCAGGCTTCCAGGATCGCCTTGCCGATGACGGGCTGCCAGGTCTCCAGCGTGTAAGCGAAGCCCGGGTCCTGGCGGATCGTGGGGTCGATCCGGTGGGCGTGCATCAGGATGTAGAGCCGGCCGATGGAGTGCAACAGGCCTGCCATCATCGCCTCGTCGGGCTGGCGCCCGAAGGCCTGCTTCGCCACCGCGTAGCAGATGGAGGCCACCTCGTTGCTGGTCTTCCAGACCTGCTCCAGGTCCGGGCGGATCGCCCCGAGCGAGTTGTCCCGGCTCAGCTGGCGCAGGGCGAACGCCGTCGAGACCGTCCGTACCAGGTTGAAGCCCAGCCGGTTGACGGCGTTGTTCAGGCTCGCGACCGGCGTGCCCCCCGGGTTCATGGCCGCGGAGTTCGCCATCTGCATGAAGCGGGCGGCGAGCACCGGCTCCGACTGGACGATGCCGACGATGTCCCGGATGGTGGTCTTGTCGGAAAGCAGGGCGATCTGCAGCTGGCGCACGACCTGCGGGAACGCCGGCAGGTCCAGCTCCGGCTTCAGGTTGGCCGCAAGCTGCTGCACGAACTGGAAAGTCCGGGAATCCGTCGTCATGGTTCGCGCCCCGAGAGAACGTCAGTTGCCCCCGGCAAGTATCGGGGTGCCGGCCGTCAGGGTGCGGTGATCTCGATCACGGTCTGGTCCAGGATCGTCGCGCCGTCGCCATGGCTGACGAGACCGAGGTACAGGCCCGGCTCCAGGTCCTGCCAGTTCACGGTGAGGGTGGCGTCAATGCCGGCCGAGACGCTGTTGGGCGCCTCCGCGCTGGCATTGCCCCGGTCAGCGCCCACCGTCCAGACGAACAGCCGGAAGGTGGCCATGCCCGCCGGCGCCTCGTAACCGTGCACGTCCACGTAGTACTCGCCCGCGGGCACGAACGCCTCGCCCGGGGCCGGGACCACATTGATCATCTCGTCGGACGCGAGCCCCACGCTCGCCTCGCCATCGGCGTCGCAGGTGGTGAAGCCCGGGCAGCGGTACAGGTAGAGGTCCAGGTCGGCGCCAGGGCTGCTGTTCAGGTTCGTAAGGGCGACGCGAAGGTACCGGGTGCCGGCCGGCACGATGATCGGGATCCGGCGCACGTTCGGTGCCGGCTCGCCCGCCGAGGGCTGCACGAACGCGTATTCCGGGTCGCCCGCCACGCTGGCCGTGAAGAGCGGCAGGTACTCCTCCGGCTGGCCCTCACCGCTCGCCTCGAGGCCACTGATGACCGGCTCGAAGCTGCCGGAATAGCCGACCCGCACCGGCACGTCGACCGAACCTGCCGCCCCGCTCCCGCGGACCACCACCGGCGCTGCGAACGGCAGGGCGCGGATCGCGAGCGGTGACCGGACCACGCTGTCGCTGCCGGTCCAGGTCAGTGCCCCGAACTGCCACGCGTCGAAATCGGTTCCCGAGGTGGCGAGCCGGACCTCGAAGTCGGCGCTCTCCCCCGCCCCGAGGGACAGCACGGCGGGTTCCACGGTCACGTCGATGGTGGAGGGCGCCGACACGCTGGCCGTGAACAGGCCGGCCTCGCCGACATTCGTCACCCGGCGGCGCACCACCTGGGCGCTCACCAGCTCGTTGACGGCGATGGACGGCTGGTTCAGGTCGGTGGCGCCGGTGGGCAGCCCGGCGCCGGCCAGCGCGGCGCAGTCCACGCCGTCCCGGGGGGCGTCCTGGCCGCAGAGGAAGGCGTCGAAGTCGGCGGTGGTGGCGTCGTATACGAGGCCCGGCGCCACGGCCGCGTTCGGCACGATGTGGCCGCCGCCGAAGTCGAAGGGGTCGGCGGCCGTGCGGTTGTCTTCCTTGCGGATATCCTGGCGCGCCGTGGTCACGAGGGCCGAGCGCAGCGCCGCGGGGCTCCAGTCCGGATGGGCCTCCTTGAGCAGGGCCGCGACGCCCGCCACGTGGGGCACCGCCATGGAGGTGCCGGACAGGTACTGGAAGCGCTCGCCCCGCACGTTGTTGGCCACGTCCGGGGTATGGCCGGCCAGGATGTCCACGCCGGGGGCCGTGACGTCCGGCTTCAGCACGTCCGGCAGCCAGGCGCTCGGGCCCCGGGATGAGAAGCCCTGCATCTGGTTGCCCTGGTCCCGCACGGTGAGGAACACCCGGCTGTCCAGGGTCACCTCCACCGGGTCCTCGTCCACCAGCCGCTCCAGCAGCAGCTGGCCGTCGGCCTGGCCGATCATGAGCGCCGGGATCCGGACCGAGTTCCGGGTTCCCGTCATCACGATGGGCTCGCCCTGGTTGTTGAAGACGAGGACCGCCTGGGCGCCCGCCACCTGGGCATTGCGGATCTTCACCTCGAAATCGCAGCCCCCGCGCTGGATGAAGGCGACCTGGTCCTTGATCTCCGCCTCGTTCCGCAGGGTCTCGCAGCCGTCGAAAGTGCTGCCGGCAAGGCCGTCGAAGGTCCCGACGGTGCCGTCGTCGGCGAGGATCAGGCGGAGCGTCAGCGGCCCTTCGTCCCGGAGGCGGGGCGTGAACATGGCCTCGACCGCCGGGTAGTCCTTCTTCACGCTCGCGGGGCTGTTCACCCGGATCGCCTCCCGGTAGCGGTCACCCCGCCGGCTGGAGGCCCCCACGGCCACCACCCAGGGCGCCGCCGCCGGTGAATTCACGGTGCCGGGCAGCGGGCCTTCGTTACCGGCCGCGGCCACGGTGAGCACGCCCGCGTCGGCGGCCGCGAGCAGGGCCAGGTCGTCCGCATCGGTGATGCCGTCGTTGCTGCCCACCGAGTAGTTGATGATGTCCACGCCGTCCGCCACCGCGTCGTCGATGGCCCGCGCCAGGTCGGCGGTGCTGCAGGTGCCACGGAGTGCGCCGGGCTCGAGCCAGCAGGCCTTGTAGACGGCGATCCGGGCCCGCGGCGCGATGCCGGCGATGCGCGCGACCTCCGTGCCCGCCAGGGTCGCCGCCACGGAATTGCCGGCTGCCGTGGTGGCGATGTGGGTGCCGTGGCCGTCCGCGTCCCGGGGCGAGATGAACTCGTTGTCGTCCAGCTCGAACCTGCTCTCCGGGTCGAGGAAGCCGTCGACGTAGAAGCGGGCGCCGATCACCTTGTTGTCGCAATAGGTCGTGAGGAAGCGCTCGCCGGTCTCGCACTGGCCGCGCCAGCCGGGCAGGGGGTTGTACATCAGGCGGTCCGGACGGTTCTTGTAGCGCTGGCAGAGCCAGAGGCCGAGCAGGGAATTCTGGCCCCAGCCCGTACGGCACAACCGGGGCCGCCTGGCCGGCTCCTTGTCGAGCAGCCCGGGGTGCCGGGGGGCGATGCCGCTGTCGATCACGCCGATCACGATGTCCTCGCCCCGCAGGCCGAGTGCCCGGCGCAGTCCGGTGGTGGCGTTGTTCAGACCGAGGAAGCTCGCGCTGGCGTTGGTCGAGACGGACTTCGGACGGTCTTCCCAGACATTGCGCACGTCCTTGCGGGACCGGAGCTTGCGGGCCTGGGCCGGCGTGAGCCGCGCCGCAAAGCCGTTCAGGGCATAGCGGTAGCTGTAGAGCTTCTCGCCCTCGGCTCCCACCATCCGTAGCGCGTCGTCGTGGCTGGCGGCAAGGCGCTCGGCGTGCCGCCGCACGGCGGGGGCGTCGGCATCGAAGCGGCGCCGGCGCGGCTGGCCGGCCGTCCGGCCGGCGGCCCTGGCCTCGCGCCGGACCGTGCCCGGGTCGAGGGCAGGATCGCTGGCCGCCGCGGGCGCCTGCAGCTGGACGATGTAGACGCGCCGCCCTTCGCCCTCCCCGCCGGTCGACAACGGGCGCAGGGGCGAGCCGGCGGTCACGCGGTCGGTGGCCGCGAGGCCGGGCGAGGACAGGGCCAGAGTCAGCAGCAGGGAGAACAGGCGTCGCACGTGGGGTCCGTGGATTCTTATTGTCCGGCAGGGAGTTAGCCGATTCTGTTAAGTCGGGAGCCTAGCACAGCACGGGGCGTCGGCAGAAGTAGACTGCTTATCTACAGTATTACGACACCGTATTGTCAGTTCCGACTCAACCTGCCCGGACCAGGGCGCCCGTGGCCGCGACCCGGATCTCGCTGGGGCCCCGGGCACCCCCGGTGGCGCCGCCCACCACCCGGTCCAGGGCCGGGCCGAAGACGGCCCGCACCGCGAGCGCCGACCGGGCCGGCGGCTTTCCCCGCCGGTTGGCGCTGGTGGAGACGAGGGGCAGGCCGGCGGCCCGGCACAGCCCGGCCGCCACCGGGTGCCGGGTCACACGCACGGCGACCGTGTCCCGGCCCCCCGTGATCCAGTCGGGCGTGAGCGCCCCCGCCGTGGTCAGCCAGGTGAGGGCCGGTGCGTCCGACCGGTCCCGGAGCCGGCGCTCCTCGGCGGGTGTCGGGTCGATCCAGCCCACGAGCTGGTCCAGGCTGGCGGCAATCAGGATGAGGCCCGCAGCGACGGGACGTTGCTTGAGGCGGAGCAGGTGGGCCACCGCCGCTGCATCGTCGGGCCGGCAACCCAGCCCATAGACGCCTTCGGTCGGATAGGCGATGACGCCGCCCGCCCGGAGGACCGCGCCGGCCTGCCGGAGTCGCGGGGCCAGGTAGCCGCCCGCCGCCATCGGCTAGCCGGCGTCGGTGCCGGGGGCGCCCGCCGGCTTCGGCGCCACCTTGCGGGCCCGGGCCTTCTTCACGGCCTTCTTGCGCGGGGCCTTCGGCTTCGGTTCCGCCGGTTCACCCGCGCCATTGCCGGCCGCTGCGGCCGGCTTCACGACCTTTCTCGTGACCTTCTTCGCGACCTTCTTCTTCGTGGCGGGCCGGCCCCAGCGCCGCTTCGGCGGCGGTGCCTTGGCGATGAGTTCCCGGGCCTCCTCGAGGGTGATGGTCTCGGGCTCCCGGTCCTTCGGCAGCCGGGCGTTCTTCTCGCCGTCGGTGAGGTAGGGCCCCCAGCGACCCCGCAGCAGGCGGAGGTTGTCGACGCCGTAGTCCTTGATGAGCCGGTTGGCGTCGGCCTCCTGCTTCGCCCGGATGACCTCGATCGCCTCCTCGAGCGTGATCTTGTAGGGATCGTGCTCGCGCAGGGACACGTACTTCTTCCGGACCTCGCCCGTGGCCTGGTCGACGGACTCGTACTGCACGTAGGGGCCGAACTGGCCCGTGTTGGCGGTGACCGGCTCGCCCGTGGGCAGGTGGCCCAGGGCCCGGGGCAGCTTGAAGAGCTCCAGCGCCTCGGGCAGCTGGATATTGAACATGCTCTGGCCGGGCTGCAGGCCCTTCCAGCGGGGCTTTTCCTCGTCGTCCCGGGTACCGATCTGGATGAACGGCCCGAAGCGGCCGAAGCGGGCGGACACGGGCCGACCGGATGCCGGGTCGGTGCCGAGTTCCCGCACCTGGACGGCCTCCTCGCGGGTGACGGACTTGTCCTTCTCCTTGAGCAGCACCGCGAAGGGCTGCCAGAACTCGTCGAGCACGGGAACCCATTCCCGCTCGCCCCGGGACACCTCGTCCAGCTCGTCTTCCATGTGGGCGGTGAAGTCGTAGTCCACGTAGCGCGTGAAATTGTTGGTGAGGAAGCCGCTCACGATGCGCCCGCCGTCGGTGGGCTTCAGGGCCCGGCCCTTCAGCTCGGCGTAATTCCGGTTCAGCAGCGTGGAGATGATGGTGGCGTAGGTCGAAGGGCGGCCGATGCCACGCTCCTCGAGCGCCTTCACGAGGCTCGCCTCCGTGTAGCGGGGCGGTGGCTCGGTGAAGTGCTGCTCGGGCTTGATGGCCTCGAGGGGCAGCAGGTCCCCCTGCTGCACGGCCGGCAGTTTCACGTCGGTGTCGTCGTCGCCGCCCTCGTCGCGGCCCTCGAGGTAGACCGCGATGAAGCCCGGGCTCACCAGCGTCGAGCCGGTGGCCCGGAAGCGGCCCCGTTCGTTGTCCCGCGCAGGGACGAGGTCGACGGCCAGCATGTCGTAGACCGCGGGCTCCATCTGGGAGGCGATGGTGCGCTTCCAGACCAGGCTGTAGAGCTTGAACTGCTCGTCGGACAGGAAGCCGCGCAGGTCCTCGGGCACCCGCCGGATGCTGGTGGGACGGATGCCCTCGTGGGCCTCCTGGGCATTCTTGGCGGTGGTCTTGTAGACGTTCGGCTGCGCCGGCAGGCTCGCCTTGCCGTAACGCTCGACGATGAAGGCCCGGATGTCGTCCACGGCCTCCTTCGCGAGGCCCACCGAATCGGTACGCATGTAGGTGATGAGGCCGACCGTGCCCTCGGGGATCGCGATGCCCTCGTAGAGCTTCTGGGCGACCTGCATGGTGTTGCGGGCCCGGAAGCCGAGCTTGCGCGAGGCCTCCTGCTGCAGGGTGGACGTCGTGAACGGGGGCGCGGGCCGGCGCCGCCGCTGGCTGCGTTCCACCGCCTTGACCTTCAGCTGGCCGCCCGCGGCGGCCTCGAGGGCCTCCCGGGCCGCCGTGGCCTGGGCCGCGTCCTGGAACGTGAAGGTCTCCGGCTTCTCCCGGTTGAAGGTGTCGATCACCTTCCTGCCGGCGTACTCCACGAGCCGGGCGGCGAATACCGCCGGTGCCCGCCCCGTGGCTGCCTCGATGGACCAGTACTCCTGGCTGCGGAAGGCCTCGATCTCCTCCTCGCGTTCCACCAGCATGCGCAGGGCGGGGCTCTGGACCCGGCCGGCGGACAACTTGGGGCTGATCTTGCGCCAGAGCAGCGGCGACAGCTTGAAGCCGATGAGGTGGTCCATGGCCCGGCGCGCCCGGTAGGCGTTGACCAGGTCCAGGGAGATCTTGCGCGGCCGCTGGATCGCCTCCTTCACCTCCCGCTCGGTGATCTCGTAGAAGACCACCCGGTAGACGTCCCGGTCCTTCAGCAGGCCGCGCTCGCCGAGTACCTCGTGCAGGTGCCAGGAAATCGCCTCGCCCTCCCGGTCCGGATCCGTGGCGAGGTAGAGGGCGCCACCCTTCTTCAGGGCGCCCGCGATCGCGTTGATGTGCTTCTCTTTCTCGTCGGCCACGGAGTACTTCATGAGGTACCCGTGCTCCGGGTCCACGGCGCCATCCTTCTCCAGGAGGTCCCGCACATGGCCGTAGGAAGCCAGCACCTTGAAGTCCTTGCCCAGGTACTTCTCGATGGTCTTGGCCTTCGCGGGCGACTCGACGACGACGACGTTGGTCATTCCAATCCCTATAGACGACGAAGCCGCGACACTGGCGCGGCTTGATTTAACCAGAGCTGTCCGTGGCCCTCAGTTCATCGCGCCCGTGCTCTCCTCGAAGACCAGGTCTTCCATGCGCGAGAAGGCGGCCTCCTGGCCGGGCTGGGCGAACAGCACCATCAGCACGACCCACTTGACCTGCTCCCGGTCGATGGTGCCGGCGCCGAGGGCCATGAGCCGGTCGATGACGACCTCGCGCTGGACGGGCGACAGGATGCCGACCTGCTCCAGGTAGAGCAGGTAGCCGCGGCATTCGATGTCCAGCCGGCGCAGTTCGACCTCGTTGTAGACGCGGACGGAACGGTCACCGGGGACACCGGACAGCGGGGCGCTGGTCTCGTTGAGGCCGTCCAGCCAGTCGAGGGCGCTGTCGACCTCGGGCTCGCCGAAGCCGGCCTTCAGCAGCTCCTCCCGCAGCACGTCCTGGTCGGCGGCGTCGGGCTCCTGGTCGGAGTAGGTCTCGAACAGGTAGAGCAGGACATCGAGGACGGTATCGCTCATGTGTCGACGCTCCCTGATTGGCCAGCCCGTTGGTAGCGGCCGCCGGAGAGTGACCGCACTAAACCCTGCATTTCAAGCAGCAGCAGCATGGAGGAAACCTCCCCGGCCGTCAATCCAGCGCGGGCGACGACCGTGTTGACGTCCACCGGATCCCAGCCGAGGCAGGCCAGCAGCCGCGCGTACTCGGCGTCCAGCGCCGGCGCGCCCGCGACGGGCCAGCCGCCGGACTCGGGCGCCTCGTCCCCGCGCAGCGCGCCCAGCAGGCCACCGAGTTCGTCGACGATGTCGGCGGCCGTCTCCACCAGTTTCGCGCCGTTGCGGATCAGTCGGTGGCAGCCGCGCGCGACGGGATTATGTATGGAGCCCGGGATCGCGAAGACCTCGCGGCCCTGCTCCATCGCGTGACGTGCCGTGATGAGCGCGCCGCTCTTCAGGCTCGCCTCGACCACCAGGGTGCCGACGGCGAGGCCGCTGATCAGCCGGTTTCGCCGCGGGAAATTGCTGCGGTAGACCGGCGTGCCGGGCGCGAACTCGGCCACGATGGCGCCACCCCGCGCGACGATCTCGTCGGCGAGCGCGGCGTGATGGCGCGGGTAGACGATGTCGGGGCCGGTGCCGCAGACCGCGATGGTGCGCCCGCCCGCGGCCAGGGCTCCCCGGTGGGCGGCAGCGTCGATGCCCTCGGCGAGGCCGCTCGTGATGCAGAAGCCGCGGGCCGCAAGGTGCGCCGCGAAGCCGTGGGCAGTCTCGGCGCCCGCGGGCGTCGCATGCCGGCTGCCGACGATGGCGAGCTGGGGCAGCACGAGCGCGGCAGGATCGCCGCGCACGAAGAGTTCGACGGGTGGGTCCGGCAATTCCCGCAGCAACGGGGGCCAGGCGGCATCACCCGGCGTGAGCCGGTGGGCGTCGGGCAGGGCGAGCCAGTCAGCGTTGGACACGGGTCTTCCTGGGCGGGTGGTGACCCCGCCGCGGGAAGACCGGTGACGGGCATCAGCTCGGGTTGCGGACCTTGTCGAGCGTGTGGATCGGGCCTTCGGCCTGCATCACCAGCGCATAGCTCAGGCGCTCGTAGGTCTTGAAGACCATTAGAGTCCCGGCCATCTCGTCCGGCAACTGCACTTTGCGGCCGAAGAGGCCGGAATCGACGTCGTCCCGGACCTTGCGGCCCGCCTGCCAGACCGACAGCACGTGGCCGGGCTCGAGGCCGTCCCGTTCGCCCCGGTTCAGCACGATCACCTGGTACTGGCCGATCTGGGTGACGCCATCCACCACGTGCACGATGCGACCTTCGACCGGCCGGTCCGGCGCGCGGGGCTGGAACTGCAGGGGCAGGGGATCGGTCCGGGCCACCAGCCGGTCGCCCTTCATCGTCTCCCGCTGGGAGTCGCTGAGCCGCACCGTGGCCGGGTCGCCCTCGCGGCGCACCTGGCCCTCGGCAATGTAGATGCCCTCGTAGCCCAGCAGGTCACCGTCGTCCGGGTCGACCAGCTTCGAGCCGACGCGGACGACGCTGTAGGTGGCGTCCGGGCCCGCCAGGTCTCCCCGCACGTAGGCGTCGTTGCCCGTGGCGGCGACCAGGTGGTCGTCCCGCAGGGCCACCACGTGGGGCAGGTCGGCGATTTCCTTGCGGCTCAGCACCATGCCCTTGTCCAGGAACGGGGCAATGACCTCGTAGGGGATGGTCGTGACGGCCTGGTCCAGCGCCTCTTCCCGGATGCGGGGGGAGAGCCGGTCGGTGCCGGTGGCGCCGGCCACGGTGCCCCGGGAGCTGCGCAGCTGGGGCTGGCCGTCCACGTAGACCAGGGTGAGCACGTCACCCGGATAAATAAGGTGCGGGTTCTCAACCTGGGGGTTCACGTACCAGATCTCGGGCCAGTACCAGGGATCCCGCAGGAACATGCTGGAGATGTCCCAGAGGGTGTCGCCCTTCTGCACCACGTAGCTGTCCGGATGGCCCGGATTCAACGGAATGCCGCCGCCCTGCTGGGCGGAGAGCCCGCTGGTCCCGGTGGCCAGCGCCAGCACGAGGACCAAGGCAGCGGCCGACCGGCCGTTCTTCCCGGAGATATTCATGGGGACTCCATGCATTAAACTGAGCGCCCGGAAAACCCAGATCCGGCCGCGACTTCTGGCGCCAAGCGGCAGCAGATGTAGCATAAAATCAAGCCACTTACATAGCACTTATGGCCATACTGTGAAGTACGCACCATGGCACTCCTGAAAATCCTGGAGTACCCGGATCCCCGCCTGCGGATCAAGGCCCAGCCGGTGGCGGCGGTGACCGACGAGATCCGCCAGCTGGCCGCCGACATGCTGGAGACCATGTATGCCGCCCCCGGGGTGGGTCTTGCGGCCACCCAGGTGGACCGGCATATCCGCCTGGTCGTCATCGACATTTCCGAGACCCGGGACCAGCCCCATGTGCTGATCAACCCGGAGATCCTGTCCCGGGACGGCACCGAGACCGGGGACGAGGGCTGCCTGTCGGTCCCCGGCGTGACCGAGGGCGTCGCCCGGGCCGCCCGGGTCCGGGTGCGGGCCCTCGATGCCCGTGGCCAGGCGGTGGAATTCGACGCCGAGGGCCTGCTCGCGGTCTGCATCCAGCACGAAATGGACCACCTGGTCGGCAAGCTCTTCGTGGACTACCTCTCGGAGCTCAAGCGCCAGCGCCTGCGCAAGAAGGCCGACAAGGCCCGCCGCCGGGACGCCGGCCCGGCCAATGCCCCGGACCGGGCGCCCGTCATCTGAGCAGCCGCATTCTCTTCGCCGGATCGCCGGCCTTCGCCACGCCGACCCTCCGCATGCTGGTGGCCACTGGCCACCGGCCGGTGGCCGTGCTGACCCAGCCGGACCGGCCTGCCGGCCGGGGGCGCGGCGTCGCTCCCGGGCCCGTCAAGCAGCTCGCGCTGGAGTTCGGCATCCCCGTGCTCCAGCCGGAGACCCTGAAGACGCCGGAAGGGCACTCCGCCCTCGCCGGGCTGGCGCCGGATCTGATGGTCGTGGTCGCCTACGGGCTGATACTCCCGGCGCCCGTGCTGGCGCTGCCCCGGCTGGGCTGCGTGAATGTGCACGCCTCACTGCTGCCCCGCTGGCGCGGCGCCTCGCCGATCCAGGCGGCGGTGCGGGCGGGTGATGCCGAGACCGGGGTCAGCATCATGCAGCTCGAGGCGGGCCTCGACACCGGGCCGGTCTACGCCACGTCTTCCCTCACCATCGGTGCCGACGAGTCGGCCGGTGAACTGGAGCAGCGCCTTGCGATCCTCGGGGCGGACACGCTGGGCCGCCTCCTGCCCGACCTGCTGGCCGGCCGCCTGCAGCCGGCACCCCAGCCCGCCACCGGCGTCACCTACGCGGGCCGCCTCCAGAAGGGCGATGCCCGCATCGACTGGACGGCGCCCGCGGTCGCCATTGCGCGGCAGGTCCGTGCCTTCAACCCCTGGCCGGTGGCCGAGACCACGCTGGATGGCCAGCAGTTCCGGTGCTTCGCCGCCCGCCCCCTCGGCTCCGACGCCCCGGCCCCGGGCCAGGTGCCCGGACAGATCCTCGCGGCCGGTGCGGACGGCATCCACGTGCAGACCGGCAGCGGGCGGCTGGCCCTCCTCGAGGTGCAGGTGCCGGGCCGGCAGCGGGTGCCCGCCGCCGGCTTCGCCCGGGGCCGGCCCCTGGTGGGCAAGGTCCTCGGGTGAACACACCCGGGGCCGGCACCCGGGCCCTCGCGGCGCGGGCGGTGGCCGGCGTGCTGGCCCGGGGCCAGACCCTCGAGGATTCGCTGGCGATCGTCCTGCCCGGCGCCAGCAGCCTGCCGGACCGGGACCGGTCCCAGGTGCGTGCCCTCGCCTTTGGCGCGATCCGCCACCACCATCGGCACCAGGCCCTGCTGAAGCTGCTGCTCGACCGGCCCCTCAAGGGCTCTGACCGGCTGCTCGAGGCGCTGCTGTCGGTTGGCCTCTTCCAGCTCGCCGGCAAGGACTACCCGGACCATGCCGCGGTGTCGGCCACCGTGGCTGCCGCGCAGGCGCTCGACCAGCCCCGGGTCGCCGGCCTCATCAATGCGACCCTGCGCCGCTACCAGCGGGAGTCGACCGCGCTGCTCACCACCCTCGAGGGCGATCCGGCCGCCTGGTATTCACACCCGCCCTGGCTCGTGGCCCAGCTCCGCACCGACTGGCCGGACCAGTGGCGGCAGATCCTCGCGGCCAACCAGGCACACCCGCCGCTCTGGTTGCGCGTGAATCTCCTGCGCACGCGCGTCGACGATTACCTGGACCGGCTGGCGGCCGAAGGCCTGCGCGCGGTCGCGCTCACCGGCTTTCCCGCGGCCCTGCGTCTCGACACGCCGGTGCCGGTTAGCCGCCTGCCGGGCTTTGCCGACGGGCTGGTGTCCGTCCAGGACGCCGCGTCCCAGTTCGCCGCGCCGCTGCTCGCGCCGGAACCCGGCATGCGCGTGCTCGATGCCTGCGCCGCGCCGGGCGGGAAGACCACCCACCTGCTCGAACTCGCGGCGGGCCGGCTGGAACTCGTCGCCGTCGACAGTGACGAGGATCGGCTCACCCGGGTCCGCAGCAACCTGGACCGGCTGGGGCGCCCCGCCACGGTTTGCGCCGGCGACGCGACCACGCCCGCGGCCTGGTGGGACGGGCGGCCCTTCGACCGGATCCTGGTGGACGCGCCCTGCTCGGCCACGGGCGTCATCCGGCGTCACCCGGACATCAAGTTCCTGCGCCGGCCCGGGGACGTGGCCGGGTTCGCGACCCGCCAGCGCCTGCTGCTCGAGCGCCTGTGGCCCCTGCTGGCGCCCGGCGGCAGGCTGCTTTACAGCACCTGTTCCCTGCTCCGGGCGGAGAACCAGGCCGTCGCGCCGGATCAGGGCCAGAACCTGCTGCCCGGGGACCGGGATACCGACGGGTTCTACTATGCTCTAATGAGCGTCGCCGCCCGGTGACGGCCGCTGGCCCGCGCCAGCTGCACAGGGCTGCGGGGCGCACCAGCCATGCAGCAACACCAGAACCGCCATCGACTACCCCGCGTGGCACTCGCTGTCCTCCTGGCGCTGTCCCTCGCCGGACCCGCCCGGGGCCAGGAGGCGGGGATCGAGATCCGCTCCGCCAGCACCCGGCTGGAGGAGGGCGTCTGGTACCTGGCGGCCCGCATTGACTACCGCCTCAACCGGGACACCCTGGAGGCCCTCCAGAACGGCATTCCCCTGACCTTCGACCTGCGGGTGGAACTCTCCCGCCAGCGCAGCTGGCTGCCCGACGAAGACGTGGCCGAGCTGCGCCAGGACTTCGAGTTGTCCTGGCAGCCCCTGTCGCGCAGCTACCTGGTCCGCAACAAGAACAGCGGCGACCAGCGGGCCCACACCACGCTGTTCGCGGCCCTCAACTACCTGGGCGTGATCACCGCCCTGCCCCTGATCGACGCGGCGCTCGTCGAGGAGGGCGAGGAATACGAAGTGAGGCTGCGGGCCGCCCTCGACCAGCAGGAGTTGCCCGGCCCCCTGCGGATGCTCGCCTTCTGGGGGGACGATTTCACGCTCGAGAGCGACTGGTTCCGGTGGAACCTGCGCACCGGGGAACAGCGATGATCGCCCGGGATCCCCGTCCGGCGCGGCGCTACGCCACGCTCGTGCTGGCCGGCGGTGCCGCCCTGCTGGCGATTGGCGCACTGGTCCTGCTCGGGGACTATGCGTCGAGCGTGGCGGACTTCGGCCGCCGGCACGTGCTGATCCTCGCGGTCAATGCCGTGGCCGCCGTCGTGCTGCTGGCGGTGATCCTCGTCAACCTCTTCCGGCTGGTCCGGGATTACCGGCGCCGGGTGCCCGGAGCCCGGCTCCGGGCCCGGCTCGTGGCGCTGTTCGTCGGCCTGACTCTCGTCCCTCTCTTCGTCGTCTACTTCTTCGCCCTGCAGTTCGTGAGTGGCGGCATCGACAGCTGGTTCGACTCGGACCTGGAGCAGGAACTCTCCGCGGCGCTGCGCCTCAGCCGCGAGTCGCTGGAGGTCCAGGCCACTTCCCGCCTGTCCCAGACCAGCGCCCTCGCAGCCGCCATCGGCAACCTGGATGGGGAGGCGCTGTCCCGGGCCCTCGGTGTGCTGCGCGCGGATGCCAACGCGGACGAGCTGACGGTGTTCGCCGCGGGGGAGCGGGTGGTGGCGTCCAGCTCCCGGCTCGATGCCCTGCCGCCGACCCTGGCGGAGGACGCGCTGGAGGAGCTGCAGCGGACCCAGCGCTTCGTCGCCCTGGAGCCCCAGGGCGGGGCCCGCTATCAGGTGCGCACGGCCGTCCAAATCCCGGTGGAACTGCCGGCCGGCGCCGAGGCCCCCCGCTACCTGCAGGCGGTGTTCCCGGTGGGCTACCGCCAGGGTCGCCTCGCAGACGCCGTGCAGGACACCTACACGCGTTACGCGGAGCTGCGTTTCCTGCGCGGGCCCCTGAAGGACAACCTCGTCGCAACCCTGTCGCTGGTCCTGCTCCTCTCCCTGCTGTCGGCTGCCGCCGGTGCCTTCTACCTCGCCCGGCGACTCGCGTCGCCCATCGAGTCCCTGGCCGCCGGCACCGAGGCCGTGGCCAAGGGCGACTTCGACACGCGGTTGCCGCCCGGTGCGGCCGACGAGGTGGGCTTCCTCATCGACTCCTTCAACGGAATGATCGAACGCCTGGCGCGCGCCCGCGAGGAGAGCCGCACCAGCCAGCAGCAGCTGGAACGGGAGCGCGCCAGCCTGGCGGCGATCCTCGGCCGGCTTTCCACCGGGGTCATCGCCACCAGCGCCGATGGCCGCGTCCGCATTGCCAACGATGCGGCAGGACAGATCCTCGGCGTCGATTTCGCCGCCCGGGCCGGCGCGACCCTCCACGAGATCGCCAGCACCGGCCCGCTGGCCCGGGAGTTCATCGAGGCCTGCCGCTCCCACCTCGAGGGCGTCCACCCGGATTGGCGCGGGCAGGTCGAGCTCCGCACCGGCAAGTCCCGCCGCATCCTGAACTGCGCCAGCTCCACGCTGCCCGGCGACCCGGGCGACGACACGGCCGCGGCCGGCCGCACCGGCGGCGCCATCGTGGTGTTCGACGACGTTACCGAGCTGCTCGTCGCCCAGCGTGAGGCGGCCTGGGGCGAGGTGGCCCGCCGCCTGGCCCACGAGATCAAGAATCCCCTGACCCCCATCCGGCTGGCGGCGGAACGCATCCGGCGCCGCTACCTGCCGGCCTTGGACGCGGATGATGGCCAGGTGCTCGACCGCTCGACCCACACCATCGTCCAGCAGGTCGAGGCCATGCGGGACATGGTGAATGCGTTCAGCGAGTACGCGCGGTCGCCGGCGGTCAGCATCGCGCCCGTGGACCTCGGCCAGCTCGTGCGCGAGGTCGCCTGGCTCTACCGGGCCCAGGACGGCCAGCCGGCGGTCACGCTCGACGTGGAGGACGGCCTCAAGGTCGAGGCCGATGCGGTGCGGGTCCGCCAGCTGCTGCACAATCTCATTCGCAACGCCCAGGAGGCCCTCGAGGGTATGCCTGACGGCGCCGTCAACGTCGGCGCCCGGCGGGTCCCCGGGGGCGAGCGGGAGTTCGTCGAGATCACGGTCGAGGACAACGGCCCGGGCATCGGTGCGGAGGTACTGACGAGCCTCTTCGAGCCCTATGTCACCAGCAAGAAGAAGGGCACCGGCCTCGGCCTCGCGATCGTCAAGAAGCTGGTCGAGGAGCACGGCGGCACGGTGGCCGCCGACAACCTGCCCGGGAAGGGCGCGCGGCTCACCGTGACGTTGCCGGTGCAGGCCACGGTGCGCGACCCCCTGGGCGAGACCCGGCCGGCCCGCGCCGAGCCGTGGAGGGAAAGAGCATGAATGCCGCACACATCCTGGTCGTCGACGACGAAGACGACATCCGCACCACCATCAGCGGGATCCTCGAGGACGAGGGCTATGCCGTGAGCGTCGCCGCCGATGCGGCCGCGGCCCGGGCCGAGCTCCGGCGCGAGCGACCCGACCTGATCCTGCTGGACGTCTGGATGCCCGACGTGGACGGCATCACCCTGCTCCGGGAGTGGTCCCGGGAGGGCGCGGCGCGATGCCCGGTGGTGATCCTCTCCGGGCACGGCACGGTGGAGACGGCCGTCGAGGCCACCCGGCTCGGCGCCGTCGACTTCGTGGAGAAGCCGCTGTCGCTCGCCAAGCTGCTCCGTACCGTGGAAAAGGCCCTCGACCGCACGCCCGAGCCTGGCCGGACCGCGCCGCGCACGCTGCTGCCCAAGCGCGTGGAGCCGGGCGGCCGAAGTGCGTTGATGCGGGCCCTGCGCGAACAGGCGGCGGGGGTCGCGCGGCGCCACGAGCCGGTGCTGATCGTCGGCGAGCCCGGCTCGGGCCGCACGGTGCTCGCCCGCTACCTCCACGACCTCGCGGGCCGCGGCCAGCGCCCCTTCGTGCCACTGGTCGGGGCCGCCGTGCCCGACGAGAACGCCGCGGCCCTCCTCTTCGGCAGTCGTGCAGGTGGCGTCGCCGAGGCGGGGGTGCTGGAGCAGGCGGCGGGTGGCACGCTGTACGTGCCTGACCTGCAGGACCTCGGCCAGGGCGCCCAGCGCCTGCTGGCCGGTGTCCTGGAGCAGGGGAGCTACGTGCCGGTGGGCCAGGCCGGGCCCGTGCCGCTGGACCTGCGGATCATGGCCTCACTGTCGCCTTCCGGCGCAGGACGGGTGCGACCCGACCTGCTGGCGCGGCTCGCGGTGCTCGAGCTGCGGGTTCCGCCGCTCCGGGACCGGCATGAGGAGGTGCCCGAGCTGCTGCGCTACGCGGTGGACCGGTACGTGGACGAAGAATCACTGCCCTTCCGGCGCTTCAGCCTGGCCGCGCAGAACCGGCTCCGCCACTACCCCTGGCCGGGCAACGTGCGGGAGCTGACCAACCTGGTGCGACGCCTCCTGGTCGCCCGGGGCACCGAGGAGATCGGGCTGCCCGAACTCGAGGCCCAGCTCGCGCCCCCGGTGGCCGGCCCCGAGCCGCTGGTGAAGCAGGACCTCCTCAGCCTGCCGCTCCGCGAGGCGCGGGAAAAGTTCGAGCAGGCGTACCTCACCGAGCAGCTGGCCCTCTGTGGCGGCCGGGTTGGCATGCTGGCGAAGCGCGTCGGCATGGAGCGCACCCACCTGTACCGCAAGCTGCGGGCACTGGGCGTGGAATTCCGGCAGGCGCCGGAGGAAGAGTGAGTGGCGGAGCGTAGGAGCGGCTTCAGCCGCGACCGGATTGCCGATCGCGGCTGAAGCCGCTCCTACCTGAAGAATTTCCGGAAGGCGGGGGGCAGCGCGCTGGCGTCCACGTCACCCAGCCCCGCCGGGTACGGCCGCGAGTTCCAGGTCAGCCAGAACACCGGCGTGGGCCCCGCCAGCCGCCCGGCGCGGGCGTCGGCCACCAGGCAGGCCAGCGCCTTGCCGGAGTAGGTGGTGTCGAGCCGGAGTCCCGACAGGTCCCGGGCGAGGGCGACGGCTTCCTGGCATTCCGGCGTCGGCAGGGCGTAGCCCTTGCCAGCGAACTCGGCGCGGAACTCGAGCCGGGCCGCCACGTCCGCCAGTCCAGGCGCCGTGCCTGCGGGCAGCAGCCGGCAGACCTCACCCGCCAGGGCGAGGACCGCGGCGTCGTCGACGACCTTCTGGGGCACCACCTTCACGCTCACCACGGTGATGGGTAGCCGCGCGCGGGCGAAACCCACCAGCAAACCGGCAACGCTCCCCATGGTGCCGCAGGGCAGGTAGACCCGGGCGGGTCCGGTGACACCCCGGGCCGCGAGTTGCGCGGCCAGCTCGTCCGCGGCGTCGACGAAGCCCAGGGAGCCCGCCGGCGAGGAACCTCCCCAGGGAATCTCGCAGAGGCGGTCGGGTCCCGTCGGGTGGACGGACTTGAGGCGCGCGGCCTCGGCCTGGGACTCGGCGAAGCCGGCCACCGGCCAGAGGTGCGTGCCGAGCCGGTGGTGCCAGCGCAGGGTGTTCGCTACCCAGGGCGTCTCTACCTGGTCGGTCAACACCGCGTGGCAGGCGAGGCCGAGCTGCCGGGCGTGGACTGCCGTCGCCAGCGCGTGGTTCGAGCCCGCGGCGCCGAACGTCAGCACCGCGTCACAGTCCCGGGCGACGGCCTCGGCCAGCAGGTACTCGAGCTTGCGCACCTTGTTGCCGCCGTAGTCGCGGCCTGCCAGGTCGTCGCGCTTGTTGAGGAGGCCGGGGATTCCGAGTGCCGCGCCGAGTCTGCCCGCCGGCTCCAGCGCGGACGGCAGCCCGCCCAGGGTGAGCTTATTCACCGACCTGGTTGACGAGGGACTCGATGCCGTTCGCCTGGAGGCGCGCGCGCAGCCGGTTGAGCTCGTCCAGGTTGTCGATGGGTCCGATGCGCACCCGGTGGAAGGTCCCGCCGTTCACTTCCGCGGTCTGGATCTCGGAAGACACCCCGAGCAGCGCGAGACGGGCCTTGACCTTGTCCGCCTCGGCGAAGTCGGGGAAGGCCCCGGCCTGGATGACGTAGGTGCCGGGGGCCGACACCGGGGGCGGGCCCGCGCTACCGCCGCTGCGGGGCTGCTCCGGCACGTCCACCTCGGCGTCCGGCAACATGTCGTAGAACTCGAAGCGGTCGCTGGCCTCGCCATCAGGGGCCGGCTCCGGCGCGGGTTTCCCCGGGGCGGGGGCCGGCGCGGCCACCGGCGGGTCGTCGGCGCCGTCGAAAGCGCCGCGGAAATACCAGGCCCCCGCCGCCAGGGCGCCGAGCAGCAGCGCCGCGAGCAGCAGGCCACCCGCCGGCCCATTGCCACGGCGCGTTCCTCCGCGACGCCGGCGGGCGGCGGCTGTCCGCGCCACTTACATGTACTCCAGGGGCCGGATGCCGAGGAGCCTGAGGCCGCTCGCGAGCACGGTGCGGGTGGCGCCCACCAGCTCGAGCCGGGCCCGGCTGCGGGCCGGGTCGGCCTCGTCGAGGACCACATGCCGGTTGTAGAAGCTGTTGAAGGTGCTCGCGAGCTCGTGCAGGTAGTGGGCGACCTCGAAGGGCTCCCGTTGCTCGGCGGCCCGGCGGAGCGCGTGGCTGAAGCCCCGCAGCTTCTGGGACAGTGCCCACTCCTCGTCGGCCGTCAGGAGGCGCGCGTCGGCCGAAGTCCCCGCGGCCCCGATCCCTGCCTCGGCGGCCTTGCGGAAGATGCCGCTCATGCGGGCATGGGTGTATTGCAGGTAGGGGCCGGTATTGCCCTCGAACTGCAGCACGGTGTCCCAGTCGAAGGTCACGTCGGTCATCCGGCGGGACGAGACGTCGAAATACAGCAGTGCCGCCTGCCCTACCGCCTCGCTGATCCCCGCCAGCTCCGCGGCGGGCAGTTCCGGATGGGCGCGGGGATTCGCGGCCGCGCGTTCCTGCCGGTAACGGGCGGCCCGGTCCCGGGCCTCGTCCAGCACCGCCTCGAGCCACACGGCCTCGCCCTTGCGGGTGGACATGCCCCGCACGAAGCCGAAGCTCACGTTCTCGCAGCGGGCGGGCCAGTTGTCCGGCCACTCCTCCGCGACCGCGAGCTTGCCGAGGGCGGCGAAGACCTGGGCGAAGTGGTCCTCCTGGCGCGACACCACGTAGACGTTCGCGCCGAAGCCGTATTTTTCCCAGCGGTCGATGGCCTCGGCGCAGTCCCGGGCGGCGTAAGTGGAGGCGCCGTCGGATTTCTGCAGCATGCAGGGTGCGATCTCCCGGCCGAGCACGTCCGCCACGTCGACCACGATGGCGCCGTCGGACTCGTGGGCCACCCCGGCCCGCAGGAACCGCTCGATGACCGGCTGCACCTTGTCGTTGAGGGACGACTCGCCGTCGTAGGAATCGAAACTGATGCCCAGCCGGTCGTAGGTGCGCTGGAACCCGGCGAGGGACAGGTCGCGGAAGCGTCGCCACACGGCGACGATCTCGGGATCGCCCTTCTCCAGGCGCAGGAACAGCGCCCGGGCCGCCTCCCGCACCGCCCGGTCCCGCTCGCTCTGCTGGTAGGCCTTGATGTAGAGCTCGACCAGGTAATCGATGGCGCGGGCCTCGAGTGCCGCCTCGTCCCCCCACTGCTGCCAGGCCCAGATGACGAACCCGAACTGGGTGCCCCAGTCGCCGAGGTAGTTCTTCCGCACCACCCGCCAGCCCTGGAAGGCGAGGATCCGCGCGAGATCCGCGCCCAGGTTCGTGGACCTGAGGTGGCCGAAGTGGAAGGGCTTCGCGATGTTCGGCGCCGAGAAGTCCAGCACCAGGGTGCGGCCGGCGCCGAGGTCCCGCCGGCCGTAGGTGTCCGGGCTAGCCCGGATCTCGCCCAGCAGCTGCTCGGTGCAGTTGGCCCGGTTGAGGAACAGGTTGAGATAGGGGCCCTCGGCCCGGGCGCTGGCGATGATCGGGTCCGCCCCGATCCGGGCCGCCAGCTTCTGGGCGATGAGGGGCGGCGCGGTGCGCAGCTCCTTCGCCAGCTGGAAGCACGGCAAGGCCACGTCACCCAGGGCAGGGTTCGGCGGGGTCTCGAGGGCATCCTCGATCCGGGTCGTGCGCTCCGCCGGCCAGTCGAGCGCCGCGCGCACGACTTGCGCAACGTGGGACGTGATTTGCATCGTGGGTGTCGGGACCGCTGGGAACGCGCGGAATTCTAGAACAATTCCGCCGGGTCCACGTCGAGGCTCCAGCGCACCCGGCGCTGGGCGGGCAGCGCGGCGATGTCGGCGCGGAATGCCGGCAGCACCTGCTGCAGGTCCCGGCGCGCCGCGGCCTGCAGCAGCAGCTGGCCCCGGAAGCGACCCGCCCGGCGTTCCATCGGCGCCGCGGCCGGTCCGAGCACGCGCAGCGACGCCCCCGCGAGGGACCGGGCGCGGGCCGCCGCCGCCTCGAGGAAGCTGAACACGGGCCCGCGTTCCACCGCCTCGGCGCGCAGCAGGGCGAGGGCCGACCAGGGTGGCCAGCCCGCCTGGCGCCGTTCCTCGAGGGCCAGGGCGGCGAAGGCGCCATAGCCCTCGCGGAGCAGCACCCGCAGCAACGGGTGCTCCGGAAAGAGCGTCTGCAGCCACACCTCGCCGGGCCGGTCGGCGCGGCCGGCGCGGCCGGCCACCTGGACGAAGGTCTGGGCGAGCCGCTCCGCGCTGCGGAAGTCCGTGCCGAACAGACCCTGGTCCACGTCGACGATGCCGACCAGGGTGACACCGGGAAAGTCGTGGCCCTTGGTCAGCATCTGGGTGCCGAGGAGCAGGCGGGCCTCCCCGCTGCGGACCCGGTTGAGGCGGCGCTCGATCTCGCCCCGCCGGCGGGTCGTGTCCCGGTCGATGCGCTCCAGGGGGTGCTCCGGGAACTCCCGCGCCAGCGCTTCCTCGAGGCGCTCGGTGCCCTGGCCCACCGGCCGCAGTTCGGCCTGGCAGGCCGGGCAGGCCGCCGGTGCGGGATGGTCGCTGCCGCAGTGGTGGCAGGTGACCCGGCCGCGGCGCTGGTGCAGGACCAGGCGGGCGTCGCACCGGTCGCAGCCCACCACGGTGCCGCAGCCAGTGCATACCAGGGTCGGGGCGTAGCCGCGCCGGTTGAGGAAGATCAGCGCCTGGCCGTCCGCGGCCAGGTGGTGGCGGATGGCGGCGAGCAGCGGCTGGGTGAGGCCATCCCGGGGCTGGTGGGTGCGCACGTCGATGAGGTGCACGCGCGGCGTGCCGGCGGCACCCGCCCGGGACGGCAGCTCGAGCCTCTCGTAGCGGCCGCTGCGGGCGTTCTCCACCGATTCCAGCGACGGCGTCGCGGACCCCAGCACCAGCGGCACGGAGAGTTCCCGGGCGCGCCAGACAGCGAGGTCCCGGGCCGAGTAGCGGAAGCCGTCCTGCTGCTTGTAGCTGGCGTCGTGTTCCTCGTCCACGACCAGCAGGCCCGGCGCCGCGAGGGGCGTGAAGATCGCGGAGCGGGTGCCGAGGATGATGCGGGCCTCGCCGCTGCGGGCGGCGGTCCAGGCCCGCAGGCGCTCGCCTTCGGCGAGGCCCGAGTGGAGCACGGCCATGGGCACGGGAAAACGCCGGCGGAAGCGGTCGAGCAGCTGGGGCGTGAGGCCGATCTCCGGGACGAGGACCAGCGACTGGCGTGACTGCGCGAGCCGGGCCTCGATGCAGCGCAGGTACACCTCGGTCTTGCCGCTGCCGGTGACCCCGTCGAGCAGGAAGCACCGGTAGCCTGCCGCGGCGTTGACGGCGGCGACCGCCGTGGCCTGGTGGGGTGAGAGCTCTGGCGGGGTGTCCCGCGTCGCCGCCACCGCCGGCAGCGCCGGCGCCCGCCGGGCTTCCACCACCAGGCCCCGCGCCTTCAGCCCGTGTACGGCCCGGCGCCAGCCGTCCCCGGATGCCGCCAGCTCATCGGCCGTGAGCTGCCCGGCGGCGGCCCGCAGCTGCGCCAGCACCCGGTACTGGACCGGTGCCCGGCGTAATGTCGCTTCGTCTGCCGACTGGCCCGCCGGCGTCAGCTGGAAGACGTGCTCCGTGCCACCCGCGTCCTGGCCGTCCCGCAGGGCCGTCGGCAATGCGGCCGCCATCACCTCGCCGGGGGGATGCTGGTAGTAGGCCGCGGCCCAGTCCAGCAACCGCCGGACATCGGCAGGCAGCAACGGCGCCGGGTCCAGCACGGCCGTCGCGCGCCGCAGGCGCTCGGCGGGCAGGTCGCTCGTGGCCTTCACGCCCACGATGAGCCCCACCCGGCTGCCCCGGCCGAAGGGCACTCGCACCCGCACGCCCGGCTGCGGCGCGGGTTCCGCCGCCAGGGGCGCCAGATAGTCGAACAGGCCCATGAGGGGCGCCGGCACCGCCACGGCGAGGATCGGCTCCCGGCTCATGAGCGCCCTGCCGGCAGTTGTCCACAGTTCCTGTGGATAAGTCTGTGCATGAGATGGGTCAAACGGTCATCCGGGCCAGTCGCCACAACCATTATGACAATCTGGGTAATTTTTGACCGAAGCACTTTTGTTATATAAAACAATTTCTTATGAGACCATGCTCAGGTCGGCACCGCGATGCAATCGCTAACTGTCCCCGCATCGTGGGAAATGTGCATAAGTGCAGCCGCAGCGCGCCGGCTGCCACCCGGAATTGCGCGCTTGTCAGCCCCCCGACGGCACCGGCGTTGGTGCCTTGGAGCGACGGAGATTGCGGCAGTATGCGGAACCGGTACGTGGCCATGGCACTGCAAGCGGCCCCGGCGTACTCGTGGCACTCGCGGACGAAAGGGACGGGACTGGACGCTGGTCGGGCCATGGAGCGGTTTCTCGCCGAAGTGGAGCGGCGTGCCCTGCGCATCGCGGTCCTTTCGGTGGGCGACCGGGACGATGCCCTGGACATCGTGCAGGACGCCATGTTCAAGCTGGTACGGAACTACGCGGACCGGCCCAGCGAGGAGTGGCGGCCGCTGTTCTTCCGCATTCTAGCCAACCGGATCACCGACCAGCAGCGGCGGCGCACGGTCCGCCAGCGGCTGATGGCCTGGTTGGCGCCGCCGGACGATGACGAGGAGGCCGACCCGATGGCCCAGCTGCCGGATCCCCACCCCGGTGCACCGGCAGAGGTCCTGGAACGAGCCGAGGCCATGGCGGCGCTGGAGGTCGCGGTCGGACGCCTGCCGCTCCGCCAGCGCCAGGCCTTCCTGCTGCGGAGCCTCGAGGGACTCGACGTCGCTGCCACGGCCGCGGCCATGGGGTGCACGGAGGGCAGCGTGAAGACGCATTATTCCCGGGCGGTGCACAGCCTGCGCGCCGCCCTTACGGAGCACCGGCCATGACCGAGCACGACGACGACTTCGCCCGGCGCGCGGGGGAGCGGCTCCGCCGCTCCGCCGACGACCTGGATACCGCCACTGCCGCCCGCCTCGTCCGGGCGCGCCAGGCGGCGCTGGCCGGCCATCCCGACCGGCGGCGCGCCAGAAACTGGCTGGTGCCGGGCCTCGCCACTGCCGCGGTGGCCGCCCTGGGGGTCGGACTCTGGCTGGAACGCCAGCCGGCCGACCCGGTTCCCGCCGTCACGCCGCCTGTCGAATCGCCGGCCGAACTGGAACTGCTGCTCGCGGGCGAGGACCTGGAGATGCTGGAGGACCTGGAGTTCTATGCCTGGCTGGATGACGAGCTGGACCCGGCGGGCTGAACGGCGCGTGGGGCGCCGTCTGCTGGTGGGCCTCCTGCTGGGCAGCCTGCTGGCCGGCGGGCTGCCCGCGTTCGGGGCTGATCCGGCGCCTGCGCCCGGCATCGCCTGGGAGTCGCTCAATCCGGACCAGCAGCAGCTGCTCGCGCCGTTCCAGGGCCGTTGGGCCGAACTGCCGCCCGAACGCCAGCGCCGCCTCGCCGAGGGCGCCGCCCGCTGGAATGCCATGGACCCGGCGGAGCGGCAGGCAGCGCGGGATCGGTTCCGCCGCTTCCGGGACATGACGCCGGAGCAGCGCGAGAAGATTCGCCAGCGCTGGAAGGAGCTCCCCCCCGAAGAGCGCCAGCGCCTGCGGGACCAGCGTCGCCAGCAGCGCGAAGCCCGGCAAGGTACCGGACACCAGTTCCGTTAATTACTTGCCGAACAGGCCCTTGAGCTTGTCTCCCAACTGCTTGCCGACGTCGGGGACGAGCGGCTCACCTGCTGCGGGCTGGGTCTTCAGCGCCTGGTCGCGGCGCTGGACCGGGTCATAGCCGAGGGCGGCGACACAGTCGGCGTATACCCCGGTCGGCTTCGCGGGGGCGCCGCTGCCCGCGCCGAGCTGGGCGGCCACGGCCTGCAGGTTGGCCAGGTTGAAGCCGCCCCCCACCCGCGAACACTCGATGCCGAGCGCATCCGCGCGCTCCAGGTCCCCGCCGGCCCGGGCGGCTGCGATCATCTGGGGGAGAAAGAGGCTCCGGTTGTCGATCCGATCGGCGCCGCGCTCCAGGGTCGACAGCGCACCCGGGTAGTCCTGCCGCTGCACCTGGTAGGAGGCCCTCCACAGGTAGGCCGCGCGTGGCGCGAGCTCCGCCTCGCTCCAGGCGATCGCCCGCTGTTCCGCCTCGGACGGCTGGCGTTCCACCGTGTCCAGCCAGCTGCCGATCGCCAGGTTCAGGTGGGGCGACAGGGTGGCCAGGGCGGGATCGCCGAGCAGCCGCCCGGCCTCGGCGCCGGCCCCGCGGGGCTCCTTGCTGTTGAGCGCCGCGAGTACCGCCAGCGAATCCCGGTCGGCCGCCAGCAGCCGGCCCCCGTCACCCTGCCGCAGCTCGGCCTCGAAGCGCGGTGACCGCGGTGTCTTGTCCCGGCGACCCGTGCTGGTCTTCTGGACATGCTCCAGCACCGCAGTAGCGCGCGCTTCCGGTGAGTCGTAGTCGGTACCCCAGCGGGCGAGCGCACCAAAGGCTGCTTCGACGGCGCCGGACTCCGCGCCGCTCTTCAACCCGGCCAGGATCTGGTCCGCGGTGCCGGAGGCCCCCGCCGCCTTGGCCTGGGCGCGCTTCAAGGCTTCCTGGCGCAGGCTCTCCACGCGCTCGCTGCGGACAGCCTGGGCGGCATCGAGGCGCGTGAAGAGGCTGCTGAAAGCCGCCGGGTCGTAACCGGCGGCCCGCACCATGTCCACGCCGGCCAGGTCCGCCTCCCGCTCCTGCTTGCGGTTCCAGCCGGGGGCAATGAGGTCGGACCACACCGTGCCCGCTGCCTGGGTCGTCGGCAGGGTATCCGCCGCAAACGAGGCGAGCCGGCCGGGATCGGGCGTGCCCTTGCTGCCTCGGCTGTCCACGGCGATCGTCACGAGCTGGGCGGACTCCACCGTGAACGGGAGCTTCTGGACCACGTTCTTCGTCTGGGCATGCCTCGCGATGACGTGGGCCAGTTCATGGCTGAGCGCCGCAGCCAGTTCGTCCTCGCTCTCGACCTGGCGCAGCACCTCGGAGCCCACCACGATGTTGCCGCGGACGTCCGTGAATACCGTGAACTCCGCGGTGGACTGGATCAGGAACCGGGGCACCGGGGGCGCGCCGGGCTGGCCGGCGAGCAGACGGCCAGCGATGTCCGTCAGGTACTTCTCGATGGGGTCGGCGCTGATGAAAACGAGGTCCCGGCCGAGATAGTCCCGGACGGCGGCAGCCTGTTCGGCGCCCCCGTCCGGCGTGCCCTTCGCCAGGGCGCCGGTGGCCACGGCGAGCAGTCCCGCGAGCAGCAGGACCGGTATGCCAGGGATCCGGGTCTGCATGGCGTTGCTCCTTCAGGGCTTCGCGGGTGATGGTGCGGGCGTCGGTGTCACGCAATCACGCGCTGCCTTGGGGTCGATGCCTGCCACGGCCGGTTCGGTATGGTCCGCCGCCCGTGAGCTGCTGCTCTGGACGCAGATCTTCGTGGGCTGGTTGCCAGCGGGCAGGGCGATCTTCAGCTCGGCGCGGTCCAGCCAGCGTTCGTCGCCGGACACGAGGCTCACCTTCACCAGGCCGAGGCTCTCGTCGCAGGCGAGCAGGGGCCGGCCGAGCGCGAGCTGTGCGCTGGGAATCTCCTCGAGGAACTTCCCCGCCGGATCGAACACCCCGACCCGGGCCCCAAGGGCGCCGGCGAGCGTCATCCCCTCGACGGAGCACGCGGCCATGGCCGGCGGAGCGGCCATCAGCGAGGCTACGAACACGGCGCACAGGCGCTTCATGGGTTCTCTCCCGGGAGCGAGGTTGCAGGGGCCGGAGGTTCGGCGACGGGTGGCGGGGCGGCGGCTGCCTGGCGCCGTTGCCTCCAGGCGGTGAAACGCGCGATGCCGCCGTGGAAATGCCAGCGGTCGAGCCGGTCGACCCACGGCCTGACCGCCGGCCCGAGGAACGACACCGGATGGGGGAACTGCTTCAGCTCCTCCTGCCGGTAGAACTGCTTGACGGTGGCGGAAAAGGCCAGTGCGACGAGCACCATGCCGATCCAGTTGGAGGGCGCCACGCCGTAGCGCATGAGCAGCGCGGCGCCGCCGCCCAGCAGCAGCACGACGAGCAGGTAGACCAGGGTCTGCACCGGCATCAGCAGGTCGATGGCGATGCCGACCACGACCGCGGCGAACACGGCCTCGGGCGAGGCCCCCGCGTAGCTCAGGAACCCCGCCAGCGCGAACCAGCACAGCAGGCCGACCGCCGACACGGCCCGGCGCCGGGGCTCGTCGAGCAGGATCCAGACCAGGGGCACGACGAAGGCGAGGATCGCGAGCAGGACCAGTGCGGCCGTCGCGGTGGCACCCGTCGACAGGTCCCGGGCATAGCGCGGGCCGAGACCCAGCAGGTTGTCCACGGCGGCAGCGTGCAGGATCACCCCGGGCACCTGGCCGTGCACCGGGCTCTGGTGCCAGTCCGAGATGCCGGTGACCCGGGCCCCCAGCAGTACGATCTTGTCCTTCAGCAGCGCGCGAACCTCCTCGGGATCGCCGTGCCTGACCAGCGACGCGGGTAGCACGCTCACCGCCGGACAGGGCAGTGAGAGCCCGGGCCGCGGCGAATTGCGCAGGTCCTCGAACACGCCGAGCAGCAGCTGCGTGATGCTGGTGCCCAGGGCCTGGGCCACGGACACGCCACCGTCCGGCTCCGCGTAGGTCTGGCACACGCCGGCCGTGTAGAACGGGCGCTGCTCGGCCGGCGGAAACGCCCCCCAACGGACCACCAGCGGCGCGCTGAAGGCCCCCTGTCCCGCTGCCTCCAGCAACGCACAGCCGGCCTCGCGTCGGTCGCCCCGGGCGCAATACGCCTCGAGCATCGCGAGGGCCGGCGTGACCTGGCCTGGCTCCCGGCCGAGCCGCAGCGGATAGCGGTCCCCGCAGCCCCACCAGCCGAGCAGGGCCACGCGGCTCCGGTCGGCACGCGCGGACTGCCAGGCCTGGAACTCGGGGAGCAACGACTCCTCGTCGCCGAGGGCGAGGGTCTCCCCGGGAAGCTCGTCCGGACAGAGGCTCTCGAGGGTCGTGCCCCGCAGGTCCGTGCGCAGCTGGGAGGCGAACACCAGCTGGGTGCCCGTCATGGTGCCGACGGGATTCAGCAGGTCCAGCGGTTCGTCGGCCGGCTGCCCTGCGGCGAGCGTGCCCCGCGCGTCGTGCTGCTGGCGGTAGAGGATGTCCAGGAATACCACCGCCGGCTCGCCCTGGAAGAGGGTCCGCAGCAGGCGGCCCTGGTCCGCGTAGGGCAGGGGCCAGCCCTTGCCCGCCCGGGCCAGGAATTCGTCGTCGATGAGCACCACGACCACGGCGCCCGTGCCCCGGTAGAAGGGCGCGGTGATCCGCAGGGCCGCCTGCTCCGAGCGGCTCGATGACGCGGTCTCGATGCCGAAGGGGTCCATCAGCAGCAGGCAGAAGAAGGCGAGGGCAATGAGCAGCATGGTGACCAGCCCCGGCGGCTTGTGGCCTGCGGGCTGTCCGGGCTCGGCGCTGTCCTGTCCGATCGGCGTGTGAGGAATCACGGCGCGGTCACCAGTCTGCTGGCTTGTTCTTGTCGGGCCGGTTGCCCGGCCCCGCCGGGCGCAAGGTCCCAGGGCGATGCTAGGACATCGGCCGGCCGAAGGGTACCCGCTGGCCCTTATGTCGCCTATGATTCCGGCGGGTTGCAGCCGAGGTCCCCATGCCACTGACAATCGGAGTTCCCCGCGAGACCTTTGCGGGCGAGAAGCGGGTTGCGACGGTTCCCGACGTCGTGGCGAGGCTGGTCAAGCTCGGCTTTGCCGTCACGGTCGAGGCCGGCGCCGGGGCGGCGGCCAATTTCAGTGACGATGCCTACCGCGCCGCCGGCGCCACCATTGCCCCCGATGCGGCGAGCCTGTACCCGGCCGTCGACGTGGTCTTCAAGGTGCGGGCCCCCGCGGCCGCCGAGGTGGCCCTGCTGAAGCCCGGCACCACCCTCGTCTCCTTCATCTGGCCGGCCCAGAACCCGGACCTCATGCAGCAGCTGGCCGCCCGTCGGCTCACCGTGCTCGCGATGGACAGCGTGCCCCGCATCTCCCGGGCCCAGAAGCTGGACGCCCTGTCGTCGATGGCCAACATCGCGGGCTACCGGGCCGTGATCGAGGCGGCCCAGCACTTCGGCCGCTTCTTCACCGGCCAGATCACCGCCGCCGGCAAGGTGCCGCCCGCCAAGGTGTTCGTCATCGGCGCCGGCGTGGCCGGGCTCGCCGCGCTCGGCACCGCCGTCAGCCTCGGCGCCATCGTGCGGGCCAACGACACCCGCCCGGAGGTCGCGGACCAGGTGAAGTCCATGGGCGCCGAGTTCGTGCCGGTGGACTACCAGGAGGAAGGCACGGGCGTCGGCGGCTACGCCAAGGTGATGAGCGAGGGCTACCAGAAGGCCCAGCTGGCGACCTTCGCCAAGCAGGCCGCCGACGTGGACATCATCGTCACCACCGCGCTGATCCCGGGCAAGCCCGCGCCGCGGCTCATCACCGCCGAGATGGTGAAGTCCATGCGCCCTGGCAGCGTCATCGTGGATCTCGCCGCCGAGCAGGGCGGCAACTGCGAGCTGACCGTGCCCGGCGAGGTGGTCGTCCGCCACGGCGTCACGATCATCGGCTACACCGACCTGCCGAGCCGCCTCGCCGGCCAGGCGTCCACCCTCTACGCCACCAACCTGCTCCGGCTCACCGAGGAGCTGTGCAAGGCGAAGGATGGCACCCTCGACGTCAACTTCGACGACGAGGTCATCCGGGGCACCACCGTGATCAAGGCGGGCGACGTCACCTGGCCCCCGCCGCCCCCGAAGCTGTCCGCGGCGCCGCCCCAGCAGAAGCCCGCGGCCGCGGCGCCCGCACCGAAGAAGGCCACCCACGGGCCGGGCGAGCCCATGGCGGGCAGCACCCTGGCCGTGCTGTTCGCCGTCGGGGCGGCGCTGTTCGCCGCCATCGGCCTGTTCGCGCCGGCCTCGTTCCTCGGCCACTTCACGGTGTTCGTGCTGGCCTGCTTCATCGGCTACATGGTCATCTGGAACGTCACGCCGGCCCTGCACACGCCGCTGATGAGCGTCACCAACGCGATCTCCAGCATCATCGCGGTGGGCGCCCTGGTGCAGGTGGCGCCGCCCATCGAGTCCGGTGCCGACCGGCCTGACGGCCTGATACTGGTCCTCTCGGTGCTGGCGCTCGCCCTCACCGCCATCAACATGTTCGGCGGCTTCGCGGTGACGCGGCGCATGCTGGCGATGTTCCGGAAGTAGGCGCGCTCCATGTCCACCAGCCTCGCCACCGTTGCCTACCTCGGCGCCGCCATCCTCTTCATCCTGAGCCTGGGCGGCCTCGCCAACCCGGAGACCGCCCGCCGGGGCAACCTGCTCGGCATCGCCGGCATGACCCTCGCGGTGCTCGCCACCATCCTCGGGCCGCGGGTCACCGCCGCGGGCATCCCCTGGATCCTCGGCGCTACCGCGGTGGGCGGCGCCATCGGCCTGTACGCCGCCCGCAAGGTGAAGATGACGGAGATGCCCGAGCTGGTGGCGCTGATGCACAGCCTGGTCGGGCTCGCGGCCTGCCTCGTCGGCTTCGCCAGCTACGTGGACACCTCGGCCGTGTTCGAGGGCGCGGAGAAGGCCATCCACGAGGTCGAGATCTACCTCGGCATCCTGATCGGCGCGGTCACCTTCTCCGGGTCCGTCATCGCCTTCGGCAAGCTGTCCGGCAAGATCGGTGGCAAGCCGCTGCTGCTGCCCGCCCGGCACTGGCTGAACCTCGTTGCCCTGCTGGTGGTCATCGGCTTCGGCGTCGCCTTCGTGGGCGCCCCCGACGTCGCCACCGGCATGACGCCGCTGCTCGTCATGACCGTGATCGCGCTGCTCTTCGGCGTGCACATGGTCATGGCGATCGGCGGCGCGGACATGCCGGTGGTGGTGTCCATGCTGAACAGCTACTCCGGCTGGGCGGCGGCGGCCACGGGCTTCATGCTCGCCAACGACCTGCTGATCGTCACTGGCGCGCTGGTGGGCTCTTCCGGCGCGATCCTGTCCTACATCATGTGCCGGGCCATGAACCGCAATTTCCTCGGCGTGATTGCCGGCGGCTTCGGCACCGGCGGCGGCGCGGCGCCGGCCGCGGGCGGCGCCCAGCCGGCCGGCGAGGTGACGCCGGTCAGCGCCCTAGAGACCGCCGAGCTGCTCCGCGCGGCCCAGGGCGTCGTCATCGTGCCCGGTTACGGCATGGCGGTCGCCCAGGCCCAGCACACGGTCTACGAGATCACCAAGCTGCTGCGCGACAAGGGCGTCAACGTCCGCTTCGCCATCCACCCGGTGGCGGGCCGGATGCCGGGCCACATGAACGTGCTGCTCGCCGAGGCCAAGGTGCCCTACGACATCG